>Ga0213828_1002559_pt1 | contig 13032 bp, 9 predicted proteins | sample MC6MC0897MG_FD_180664 | JGI IMG/M metagenome (GOLD analysis project Ga0213828, IMG submission 180664) | Enriched soil aggregate microbial communities from Iowa State University, Ames, United States - MC6-MC0897-MG | ecosystem: Environmental > Terrestrial > Soil > Unclassified | place: USA: Iowa...
CGACGTCGCCACCGGACACTTCCATCAGCTCGGTCTTCCAGCCACGCGATTCACACCAGCGCAGGTACATGCGCAGCAGGATCTCGGCCCAGTCCTGGGCTTCGGTACCACCGGCACCGGCCTGGATGTCGACGAACGCCGGGGCGGTGTCCATCTGCCCGGAGAACATGCGCTGGAACTCCAGCTTCTCCACGTGCGCCTGGTGCTTGTCCAGGTCGGCCACCACGGCCAGCGCGGTGTCCTCGTCCTGTTCGGACTCGGCCAGCTCCAGCAGTTCGGTGGCGTCGCTCAGGCCCTCCAGCACTGCGGCGATGCCGCCCACGGTCTTTTCCAGGGTCGAGCGCTCGCGCCCCAGGTTCTGGGCGTACTCGGCGTTGTTCCAGACGTCGGGGCTTTCCAGCTCCCGCGTTACTTCCTCAAGACGCTCTTTCTTGGCGTCGTAGTCAAAGATACCCCCGGAGCGACAACACGCGATCGGTCAGATCGGCGATGCGCTGGCGGACAGGATTCAGTTCGATCATGTCGGCGGTTATGCATTCAAAAGATGACTGCAAATGATACCGCAGGCCGGGGTGAACCGGCGCAGAAGCCGGTCCCGCCCTGCCACGCCCCTACCCGCCCAAGGCCTGGCGCAGCAACGGCAGCTGGCGCCGGCTGCAGGGTACCTTGGCCCCATCGGCCATGTGCAGCAAGGCCTCGCCCCCATCCAGCGGCTCGATCGAGCGCAGCTGGTCACGGTTGACCAGCCAGCTGCGGTGGCTGCGCAGGAACAGGACCGGGTCCAGCCGCGCCTCCAGCACGGCCATGGTGATCCGCAGCGGGTAGTCATGCCCGCGCACCCGCAGGTTCACATAGTTGCCGGCGGCCTGGGCGTACTCGACGTCGGCCGTGGCCACCAGGAACTCCTTGCCCAGCTTGCGCACAAGGAAATGGTCGGGGCGATCGACCGGTTCGACCGGCGGGCCCTCATCGGGGGCGGCAAGCAGGGTCGCTTCACCCTGGCGGCGGCGGCCGAACCAGGCCAGGGCATGGACTGCCGAGACCAGCAGCGCATAGGTCTGGATGTCCTTGAAGAACTCGTAGAACCATTGCGCCGGCCAGTCCCCAAAGGTGTAGTGGCTGCCAAGCACGGCGTGGGCGGCCTTGCGCAGCAGGACCATCGCACTCACATGCAGCAGCCACCACGCAACCGCGCCCAGCAGATACGGCACCAAGCGCTGTCGCCAGGTATCGGTGTGCAGCGGCCAGCGCGAAGCGGCGCGGATCAGCACCGCCAGCAGCAGCAGCGACACCAGCGCACTGCTGAACTCGTCAATCGTGGCCGCCATCCATTGGGAGGGCAGCCCATCGCGCGCCGCCATCATGGCCTTGGCCAGCACATTGGCCGCCGCCGTCCCCAGGAACAGTACGACCCAGAACACGGCTGCCTGCCGCCCTTGCCTGCCGTTGCCCATCGATTCGCCACGCACGTCCGGGTCCTGCTGGTTGTACTCATCCATCACTGGATTATCGCCAACCACAGCCCCGCTGACGTACGCCATTCGTCCCCCCGCCCCGCCATTGGGCCCTGCCGGGCATCCAACCGCCCCTTGCTGCTGGCGACAGCCCACAAGGACTTCCACTCTGCGAGGACTCCAACACGGATACCGCCATGACCCGCCGCCACGACCTCGACACCCTGCGTATCGGTGCCTTCGGGCTGTTGATCCTCTACCACGTGGCCATGGCCTACGTGGCCGGATGGGACTTCCACCTCAAGAGCGTCCACACCGCGGAGTGGCTGCAATGGCCGATGATCGCGCTGAATCGTTGGCGCATGCCGCTGCTGTTTGCCATCTCCGGCATTGCACTGGGCCTGTGCCTGCCTGCGCAGGGCCGTTCGCGGTTCGCGTTACGGCGCAGCGGGCGGCTGTTGTTGCCGCTGTTGTTCGGCATCGTCGCGGTCGTTTCGCTGCAGGCCTACTGTGAAGCGGTGGACAAGGGCGACGTCACGCCAGGGATCGGTGCGTTCCTGTGGCGCTACTGGCAATTCCGGCCGTGGCCGGGCGCCAGCTTCAGCGGTGCTGCCTATGGCTTCACCTGGAACCACCTGTGGTACCTGGCCTATCTGATCCCTTACACGCTGCTGGCGATCGTGTTGGCCAGCGTAGTGCGACCGCTGCGCCACCGCCTGCCGGGCCCGCCTGCGGGCGACCGCTGGGTGGCCACGCTGGGCCTGCTGCTGCCGGTGCTGTGGCTGGCGTGGGCGCTGCTGGTGATCCTGCCCGCCCACCCGCCAACCCATGCGCTGGTCGATGACCTGTACGTCCACGCCGAATCGCTGCCCCTGTTCCTCGGCGGCTTCCTCGCCGCGCGCTGGCAGCGCGGCTGGGATCTGCTGGTGCGCGGCCGGCGGTTGACCCTGGCGCTGGCCGTTGTCGGGCTGACTGTCGAACTGGGCATTCGCGCGTTGGGGCGGATGCCCGACCTCGGCGATCTGCCGCAGTGGGTGCTGGCGCTGCCGTGGGCGCAGGCCGAGCGCGTTGGCCGAGCGCTGTACACCTGGTGTTCCCTGCTGGCCCTCTTCGGATGGGCGCAGGTCCTGCTGGCCCGGCCATGGCGTGGCTTGGGCTACTGCCGCGAGGCGGTGTTCAGCTGGTACATCCTGCACCAGACCGTGCTGATCGTGCTGTTGTACTGGTTGCGGCCCTTGCAGCTGGGTGCGTGGCTGGAGCCGGCGCTGGTGATTGTCGGCACCGTCGCCGGCTGCCTGCTGATCCACGAACTGCTGGTACGCCGTGTGCGCTGGCTGCGGCCGCTGTTCGGGTTGCGTGCCGCGCCGCTATCGCCGCCTGCAGTGCGCGTCGTGCCGGCACAATAAGGCCTGCGCCCCGTGGAACCGAGCGTACGCTCGGCTCCACAAGGCGAGGGCTGCGACAGCCACGCATGGCGTGGCTCTACTTCACCTCGAATTCGCCGACCAGCACCGTCTCCGCACGATCCTTCAGCCGCATCGTCACCATCTGGTCCTTCTGCTTCGGCGTACCCCAATGAGTGGTCAGGCGCAGCATCAGCGTCGTCGCACCGGTCACCAGCTGCTGGCGGCTGCCGAAGTAATTCGCCTCCACCTTGTACTTGCCGGGCTTTGCGTTGCGCAGCGAGAACTGTTCCGGGCCATAGCCACCGGTGAAGTCCTGCGACATCTGCCCGCCCTGGTAGGTCAGGCGGTTGCCGTAGTACGCGCGCTCACCGTTCGGGTCGGTCACCCACAAGTCCATGTCGCTGTTGTCGGCATCCCAGGCCAGCACCACGCGCAGGTCCAGTGGCATCGCCTGCAGCAGGCGCGGGTCGATGCCGGTGGTATCCAGGCGCGGCTTGCTGCCGGCCACCAGGTTGGTCAGTTCATCCAGGGCGATCAGCGCGATGCCGTCGAAACGACCATCCCACGGCCGCACCACCACCTGGTACAGCGGCGCCAGCGCCTGCTGCGGCTTGCCCGCTGCGGCCAGCGCCAGGCCCAGATCACGGAAGCTCTGCGGTTCTTCCTGCCCCATCGCCAGCACCTGCTCGAACACCGGCACCGCCAGTGCGGGTGCATCGGCCTGCAGCAGGCGATAGCCGAGAATGCGCAGCAGATGCCGGTTGTCCAGCTCCATCTCGGCCAGGTTGGACAGCACGCGCAGGGCAAGATCGCGCTGCCCCTGTTCGATCAACAGATCGGCCACGTCGAGGAAGAACGCACTGCTGTTGGCGTTCGCAGCGCGCTCGGCGAGATAGCGGTCGTACAGCTGCGACGACGGCCCCTGGCGCAGGCGGCGGGCGAGCGGCGAATCCGATTGCCAAGCGGCCAACCGGATTCCCAGCTGACCGTCATTGGCGGCTGCCGGTGCATTGGACGCCGTGGGTTCGATGGCAACGGCATCCATCGCGGCCTCCAGGCCCGCAGGTGCCTGCCGCGGCGGCGATCGACGGGCGCGCGCGCTGCTGGACTCCGCCCGCTGCTCGGCGGCAACGGCCATCGGCGCTGGCGCGGGAGGAGGCGCGGCGAGCATCGCCACCGGGGCAGCCGCGTACGCGTCCTGACCGACCACTTCCAGCGCCTTCGCCTGCACGCGCATGCCCTTCGGCCAACTGCGATTCCACCACTGCTGGCGCTGCTGCCACTGCGTCACCACCTTGTCGAGGCGCTGGCGGTCGGCAGCATCGCGATCTGCAACCTGGCGTGCGAAGCGCTGGTCGTACTGAGCGCGCAAGGCGCCTGCGGGGCGGATCGCGTAGCGCAGGTAGTCGTCCAGCGTTTCCAGAACGATCAGTGAAGTGTCCGGGCCCACCAGGCTGAACTGCTGCGACAGGCGCTGCATCGCCTCGCGATTGCCGCGCCGATCGGTCGACAACTGCTGCAGGCGTGCCTGTGCCCACAGGCCGGCCAGCAGATCGCCATCGGCGCTGGTGGAGCTCTCCGGCAGTGCCTGCCATTGCCCACCGGCAATGCGCACCCGCATCGGCACACCTTCGGCCGCCAACCGCGCATGCAACCACAGCCAGCCCTGGGCCTGACTGCGGCGGTCGACCACCACGTCCTGCACGCCACGGCCGGCATCGATCTGGACATCCAGCGGTACCGACAGCAGCTCCCGTGCAGCGGCATCAATATCGCTGCCGAGCGCCACGAAACTGCCAGCATGCGCCTCGCTCCAACCGCGCAGGCGGGTGGCATCGGTGCGTGCGCCGGCACTGCTGACCGCAAACAGGCGCTGATCGGCGGCCAACGCCGGCAGTGCTTCCGGCCCATAGGTCAGCAGGCCGTCGCTGACCATCAGATACTCCTTGACCCCCGGCTGCGGCTGCCACTGCGCCAACGCACTGGCGCCATCCAGCTGCACCGCCATCAACGCGCGCCGCAGTTCACTCCAGTCACCGCTGCGTATACGGAAATGACGCACGGGCTCGGCGCGATCACGCAGCACGGTCAGCGCGACGTTGCCCTCGTCCATCGCAGCGAAGTAGCGATCCAGCAGCGCGAACTCGCGGGTGCGGTCGCGCTGGCCTGCGGAACCCGAACCGTCCCACAGCAGGCCGACCTCCGATGGCACCCGGCGCGGCACGGTCGACGTCGGCACCGGCAGCTGCGCCAACAGGTAGTGACCGTCCTGCCAGCGCGCAACCTGCACCTGTGCCTTGCGCTCGGCCGGCAGTGTCCATTGCAGTTGGGCCGGCAACTGCGCGCCACGCCCTTGCCAGCGCAGGCGGCCATCGGCGATGCGGAACGGCGCGCTTCCAGCTTCAGCTCCCTTCGGTGCCCGCACATCCAGTTCGACGGCTGCGGCGCCGGCGCCGAACTGCAGCGGCAGTGTCCAACGCCAGCCCTGCCCGGCATATGCCAGCGGCTCGCGTACGACCAGCTGCACGCGGCGGCTGCCGCCGGCCGGCAGCGGATACACGCGCAGCCGGAACTGGTTGCCGGCGGTCTGCTCCAGCAGGCCCGGATCGACGCCACGACGGGCGATCTCCTCGAACACCTGACGACCGCGGTCCTTGGGCACCGGTACTGCCTCGCGCAACTCGCCGTTGATGTCCAGGGCGAAACCGGTGATCTGCTGGCCCTCGGCCAGCGGGAACTGCAGCTCGCCTTCCAGCACGCGCTGGTTGGGGTTGTGGAACTCCAGGGTGATACGGGTCTGGGCGATACCGGCCTGGACCTCGCCTTCGATGCGGGCCTGTCGCAGCTGCACGGGCTGTTCCGCCGCGGGTGCAATCAGCAACGGCGTGGACGTCATCGGCGGTGCCGGACGCCGCGACGCCTGGGGCAGTGCCGGCCAGCTTGCCAGGGCCAACAGGAGTACGGTGCAGCAACGGGCGAAGACCATAACAGGACTCCAGTGGGATCGTGACTGCTTGAACGCACCAACCGGGTGGACGGGGTTAACGTGATTCGATGCTGGTTCTTCGCTGCCCCTGGGCGCACCATGTGCGACTTCCCGATCCCGTGCAAGGATGCCCATGCGTTCTCCCCTGCTTCCCACCCTGCTGGCCCTGTGCTGGCCGTTGGCCGCCAGCGCCGTCGATGCGCCTGCAGGCCTCTATTTCCAGCATCACGACTGGGTCGTGGCCTGCGACAACACGCGCACGTGCCGCGCGGCCGGCTACGCCAGTGGCGATGACAGCACCCTGAGCGTGCTGCTGACCCGGGCGGGCGGCCCCAATCAGGCCATCAGCGGTCGGATGTCGTTGCAGCCGATCGATGACCAGCCGCAGCCGAAGGGCGCGCTGCACCTGCGCATCCAGCAGCGTGACCTCGGTGTGCTGGCGCCGGCCACGGAGCCGGGTGTCCATGTGCTCAGCGCGGCACAGACCAGCGCAGTGCTGTCCGCGCTGGTGCGCGATGGTGGCATCGCGGTTGTCGATGGCGCCGGCCACACGTGGCCGCTGTCGGACAAGGGCGCAGCGGCTGTGCTGTTGAAGACCGACGAGTTCCAGGGCCGCGTGGGCACGCCGGGCGCGGTGATGCGCAAGGGGGCCGCTGCCGAAAGCAGCGTGCCTGCCGCCGTTGCCAAACCCGTGGTGCGCAAGGCACCGACGCTGTCGACGCCACCGGACGACCCGGCGTTTTCCAAGCTGGCCGCCTCGCCGGCGCTGCGTGCGGCGCTGCGCGCCACTCTGGTAGAACCCAGCTGCGAAGGCCTGCTCGACACCGACCCGGATCTTCCGATCAGCAATTCACCACTGCAGATCCAGCGCCTGGACGCCAAGCATCTGCTGGTCAACGTCCCCTGCTGGCGCGCGGCCTACAACAGCGGTGATGGCTACTGGGTCATCGGTGAGAAAGCGCCCTACCAGCCGCAATGGGTGACCAGCGACGCGATCGACTACGGCGACGGGCAGATCGTCGCCTCGCACAAGGGCCGCGGTCTGGCCGACTGCGTGTCGGATGAAACGTGGACCTGGGATGGCACCCGCTTCGTCGCGACCTCGGCGATCAGTGGCGGCCCGTGTCGCGGCGTTCCCGGGGGTACCTGGGAACTGCCGACGCGGGTGACCGAGGTCCGCTGACCTCACAGCAAAAGGGGACGGAGGGGGTCAGGTCGCAAATGGCAGACATAAACGACTTGATCCCCTCCGCCCCCTTTCTCATGCGGGCAGGCAGTGCTCGACGATCAGCTGGATCGCTGCGCCACCACGGTAGTCGTCGCAAGCCAGGCGATAGGCCAAATGAACATGCTTGCCTGGCGCATTGCCGTGCCAGCCGCCGAAATGGATCGCGTTGATCGTGCCGGGTACGCCGGGCAGGCGCAGTTCCAGCTTCAGATGACGCTCCTTCAGCACGCGCCAGTTGGCCACTTCGAAGTGGCCATCGAACAGCGGCTCGGGAAAGCCCTGCCCCCATGGACCCGCCAAACGCAGCGCATCGGCATGGCGATGATCGAGTTCGTCCGCGGCCAGTTCGCCGTCGCTGAGCACCTGCTGCTGCAGTGCAGCCGGGTCGAGCATTTCCAGCACGGTGGCGACGAACGCGACTTCGAAGGCAGCCAGATGATCCAGACGCATGCTCAACCCGGCGGCCATCGCGTGACCGCCGAAGCGCTCGATCAAGCCGGGATGGCGTGCATCGACCAGCGCCAGCGCATCGCGGATATGCAGGCCGGCGATCGAACGCGCCGAGCCGCGCAGGGTGTCGGCGCCCGGCTCGGCCGGCGCGAACGCGATCACCGGCCGATGCAGGCGATCCTTCATCTTTGAAGCAACCAGGCCAACCACGCCGGGGTGCCAATCGGCATCGAACAGGCAGGCCGCCACCGGGCGCTGGCCTGCGGTATCGAGCACCACCCGCGACAGCGCGTGTTCGGCGTCATCGGTCATCGACTGCTGGACCGCACGCCGCTCGGCGTTGATCTGTTCCAGCGTCTGCGCGATGTCGCGCGCCTGCCGCGGATCTTCGGTGAGCAGCAGCGCAATACCCAGCGCCATGTCTTCCAGCCGACCGGCCGCGTTCAAGCGCGGGCCGAGCCCGAAGCCGATGTCGGTGGCGGTCAGGCGTGCGGCGTCGCGACCACTGGCTTCGATCAGCGCCTTCAGTCCGACGCAGCCCTGGCCATTGCGCAGCCGGCGCAATCCTGCGCTGACCAAGGCGCGATTGTTGGCATCGAGCACCACCAGGTCGGCCACTGTGCCCACCGCCACCAGGTCCAGCAGCGTGGTCAGGTCCGGCCCTTTGCCATCGGCAAATACCCCCGCTTCGCGCATCTGCCGGCGCAGCGCCATCAGCACGTAGAAGATCACGCCGACACCGGCCAGCGCCTTGCTGGGGAAGGCGTCGCCGTCGAGGTTGGGGTCGACGATGACATCGGCCGGTGGCAGCAGTGGACCGGGCAGATGGTGATCGGTCACCAGCACCTGCCAGCCACGCGCCTTGGCCGCGGTCACGCCGGCATGGCAGGCAATGCCGTGATCGACGGTGACCAGCAGATCCGGCTGCAGCGCAGCCAACTCGTCCACCAGTGACGGCGACAGACCATAGCCGTGCACCATGCGGTTGGGCACTGCGTGGAAGACATGTTGCGCGCCGAGCATGCGCAGCCCACGCACACCGACCGCGCAGGCGGTGGCGCCATCGCAGTCGAAATCACCGACTACCAGGATGCGCTTGTCGGCGGCGATGGCTTGCACCAGCAGGTCCACTGCCGCGTCGATGCCGGTCAGCAGTTCCGGCGCATGCAGGTTGCCGAGCTTGGGCAGGGCCAGCTCCGGCGTGTGCGCACCACGTGCGGCATACAGGCGGGCCAGCAGCGGCAGCGTGCCCTCCGGCCAGCTACCGGGCACGACCGCATCGCGACGGCGGATCATCGGCGTATCGGAAGACGGCAGCGCAGCATCGGCGGCAAGGGACATCGGCATCGCCGGGTTGCGGAAGACCCGCGCATGATACCCCGCTCGGCTCGCCAGGCTCTTCCGGGCTTGGCGCAGGCGTGGCGATCGCCCATGCTTGTTCGCTTCTGAAACGGAATTCGCCATGTACCGCCTGCTGTCCGTACTGCTTGCCAGCCTCCTGCTGCCACTTGCTTCCCAGGCCGCAAACACGCCGCCAACCCCCGGTATCGAGTTCGTGCACCACGACTGGTTCCTGGCCTGCGACAACACCGGCACCTGCCGTGCAGCTGGCTACAGCCCTGAAAAGGCGGACAGCCTGCTGGGCCTGATGCTGGAACGTGCCGGCGGCCCCGGCACGGCAGTGAAGGCGAGGCTGCGGGTCGGTGAGGATGGCGAAAGTGCAGTGCCTGAAGGTTCAATGCGCCTGCACGTGAACGGCCGTGATCTGGGCCCAGTGCAGGACACCGGGGCCGACGAGGCAGTGATGCTGCGGCCGGCGCAGGTAGAAGGCCTGCTGGCCGCCCTGCCCGGCCAGGCCCGTATCGAGGTGATCGACAGCAGGGGCACGCGCTGGCCGATTTCCGATCGTGGTGCCGCCGCGGTGCTGCTGAAAATGGACGAGGTCCAAGGGCGCGTGGGCACGCCCGGTGCGCTGGTACGCCGCGGCACGCGTGCCGAAGCGAGCGTGCCCGCCGCGGTGGCCAAGCCGGTGATCGTGCGCGGCGCGCTGGCGGCCGGCCGCCCCGGCGATAGCGGGCTGGGCCGCAGCGAAGCGCTGCGCGACGCGCTGATTGCCACGCTCGGCGACAACGACGACTGTCCGCGCCTGATCGAGTACAAGGGGACGCCGGAAATGGTGATCGAGCGGTTGGACGACCACCATGTGCTGGTGCAGGCGTTGTGCCAGATGGGCGCGTACAACTACAGCAATGGCTTCTGGATCGCGCGCGATCAGCCGCCGTTCGCACCTGAGACGGTCACGCTGGAGGCAGAAGGCTTCTCGCGCTCCGATCGCACGTTGTACGCGCGCTACAAGGGCCGCGGCATCGGCGACTGCGTTTCCGGCTGGGACTGGGCCTGGGATGGCCGCAGATTCCAGCCAAGCAGTGCGTTCAGTACCGGTCTGTGTCGTGGCGTGGCGGGCGGGCACTGGACGCTGCCGACGCTGGTCAGCACGGTCCGCTGACCCGGAAACCTGGAACATGACTACGCTTCGATTTCCTCTACTGGCGCTGGCGTCACTGACGCTGGCACCTGTCAGCTTCGCCGGCACGCCCGCGCAGTTCACGTTCCTTGAACAGAACGGACACCTGGCATGCGATAACACAGGCACCTGCCGGATGGTGGCGTTCGGCCCACCGGCCGCGTTGATGCTGGGCGTGCTCATCGAGCGTGCCGCTGGACCAGATACCCCCGTGACGGCGCGATTGTCGCTGGCTGATGGCAGTGACGGCGCGCCCCGCAGCCCGCGGGTGCATCCAGAGGGCCGGCTGCGGCTGCATGTGGATGGCGCGGACCTGGGTGATATCGGCCCGGTGGATGCGCTTGAGGCCGGCCTGGCTCTGGCACCACCACATGCGCAGGCGCTGCTGGATGCACTGGTGCGCGGGCGGCCGGTCAGGATGACCGACACGGCGGGCCAGGCATGGCCATTGGCAGAGAGCGGTAATGCCGCACTGCTGCTGAAGATGGACGAGGCACAGGGCCGCTTGCACACCCCAGGGGCGTTGGTGGGCAAGGGTTTGCGGCCGGAATCGCAGGTGCCGGCCGCACGGGTGGCACCTCGCCTAGTGCCGCCACCGCTGCTGGTTGAAGCCCACGACGAGGATGCCGCGCTGGCCGAACGCGCCGACCTACTGCAAGCGCTGCTACCGCGCGCCGAGGCCGGCGCGGGTTGCGCTGCAGCCTCTTCCCGCCACCTGCGCATCCAGCGGATCGATGCAACGCATGTGCTGGCGATGTTGAACTGCACGACCGGCCGCTACATCCGGCCAGCCGGCAGCTGGGTGATCCGCGACCGAACGCCCTTTGCGCCCGTGCTGATCACCGCATCCACGCTGTTCCCGCTCTACCCGCATGCCGTGTTCCTTGAAGAAGGCCTTGCAAGCGCTACGGACCGCTGCGGGATAGACCGGCATTGGGCCTGGGATGGAGCCCGCCTGGTGCTGGCGGCAACCTTCGTCGGCTGGCACTGCCTAGGCGCCGGTCAGCGCCACTGGCAACTGCCGACCTACGTTACGGAATTGCGCTAGGGCATGCGCCGGGCATGGCCCGGCGCTACCACCCCGTCAGGCGTCGTGAAGCTGCCGTGGCTTCTTCCAGAACTGCCAGCGCTGCCCGCGATCCAGCTGGAACTGCAGGCCGTCCTCGAAATCCAGCACCAGGCGCTGCAGTTCGCCACGCTTGAGCGCGGCCAGCAGCGGCCGGATTGCATCGTTGCCCAGCTGCTGCAGCGAGCGCAGCTGGCGCAGGTCGACCAGTGCATCGACCGACTGCTCGCCATCCACCGCGACACCTGCGGCCTGGGCCAGGCCCTGCAGCAGCGCATCGCGGCTGCGCACCTGCGCGTGCGGCGTGGCCACCGATACCGGCATCACGCCACCACCCCAGAACCACAGCGAATTGATCGGCTGCTGGCCCTGCGCGGCGCGCTGCTGGTTCCACGAGTGGGTGTGCAGCAGCACCTGCGCTTCGGTCATCAGTGCGCGCCAGCGACGGCCCGCCTCGCCCGGCGGCAGGTGCGAGAACAGGTCATCACCCAGCACCTCGTCGGGGCTGTCGAACTCCGGCAGTTCAGTACCGATGGGCAGGCGCAGGTACCAGCGTGACGGATCGGGTGCATCCAGCACGAAGCCTGCATCCGCAAACAGCGGCTGCAGCACGGGCAGCAACGCCAGCGTATCGGCCAGGCTGGGCCGCAGCGTTTCGCCGTGGCCCATCATCCGCGCGCCATGCATGTCCGGCACCATGCAGGCCGGATCGGCACGCAGCCAGCAGGCGCCAGCGGCATCACCGACGTCACGCTGGCGGGTCAATGCGGCCACCGGCCAGTGCGGCGCGGCCACCGTGAAGTGGCGCAGCAGCTGCGCGCGTTCACCGGCGTCGCCCTGCGAGGTGGTGGCGCGGCCCAGGGCGCGCGCCACGTCATCCGGCAATGCAGCCACCGCAAAGCGACTGCGTGCCGGCAACAGCAGGGTTGCCGTCGCCACGGATCAGTCCTGGTAGCTGACGCTGACGATCTCGTACTCGCGCTGGCCGGCCGGCGCATCGATCACGATCGAGTCACCTTCCAGCTTGCCGATCATCGCGCGGGCGACCGGCGAGGAAATCGCGATCAGGCCGAGTTTGATGTCCGCTTCCAGATCACCAACGATCTGGTACTTCTTCTCTTCGTCCGATTCCACGTCGGCCAGGATCACGCTGGCCCCGAATACCACCTTGGAGCCTGCATTGAGCTTGCTCACGTCGATGATTTCGGCGTGCGACAGCTCGCCTTCCAGCTGCTTGATGCGGCCTTCGATGAAGCCCTGTTCCTCGCGCGCGGCGTGGTACTCGGCGTTCTCCTTCAGGTCGCCGTGCTCGCGCGCTTCGGCGATCGCGGCGATCACCTTCGGACGCTTGACCGACTTCAGGTGATCCAGTTCGTCGCGCAGACGCTGCGCGCCCTTCATCGTGATGGGTGCTCTCATGCGTTCAACTCCTTGTGCAGTTCCTGCAGCGACCAGACCGGGCCGGTACCGCGGAATTCCAGTGAATCCACCAGCGCCTTGGCACCGGCAATGGTGGTCGAATAGGTGACACGGTGCTGCAGTGCCTCGCGACGGATCGAGAACGAGTCGTTGATCGCGGCACGGCCTTCGGTCGTGTTGACGATATAGACGATCTCGCCGTTCTTGATCGAATCGACGATGTGCGGGCGACCCTCGACCACCTTGTTGATGATCTCGCAGTCCATGCCGTGCTGCTGCAGCCACGCTGCGGTGCCACGGGTGGCAACCAGGCTGTAGCCACGCGCCAGCAGGGCCTTGGCCACCGGCAGCACGCGCTTCTTGTCCGGGTCGCGCACCGACACGAACGCCTTGCCCACCGGCGGCGCCTTGATGCCACCGGCTTCCTGCGCGCGCGCGAAGGCGGCGTTGAAGCTGCGGCCCACGCCCATCACCTCACCGGTGGAGCGCATCTCCGGCC
>Ga0213828_1002561_pt1 | contig 13029 bp, 5 predicted proteins | sample MC6MC0897MG_FD_180664 | JGI IMG/M metagenome (GOLD analysis project Ga0213828, IMG submission 180664) | Enriched soil aggregate microbial communities from Iowa State University, Ames, United States - MC6-MC0897-MG | ecosystem: Environmental > Terrestrial > Soil > Unclassified | place: USA: Iowa...
GGTGAAGGTGATGAAGGAGCTGCTGGAGCATCACATCGAGGAAGAGGAAGAGGAGCTGTTCCCCACGGCGAAGAAGCTTCTCGGTAAAGACCAACTGGATGAGCTCGGGGCCGCCATGGAAGCCCAGAAAAAATTGCTCAAGGGTGAGCAGCGGGCTGCTTGAGTAAAAGGCCGGGCACTGCGGGTTGGCCAAGTGCATCCGCCGGCCAACCCGCCGACACCTCTTCTGTGTACTTATTTTATCCGTACGTTGGTGGCGTAATGCTTATCGCCTTGTTTCTTCACCTCGAATGTTACTTCGTCGCCATTCTTCAACTTCAGTGAGCCCACTTCCTCCGCTGTCAGGATGACGTCGTCCTCCTCGATTTCGAAGTCGAGAAATCCTGCTTTCAGGCTGGTGTTGTACATTTTGACTGTTGCAGTTTTTACATCACTCATGGTGCTAGCTCCTGCATGGGATACCGTCAGTGCTTCAGTAAAAAACCGACAATGCGAAATACGGGTGAACACTGTCGGTTTCAACAATTGTCGGTTCTTACTTATTGTGCAACAACCGACAATATGCTTTGCGACTTAGGCGATAAGATGCCCGCCGCCCCCGTGATTCCAGCTGTACACATCGTCCAGCGGCACGCTGAACCGCCCCCACGGAGTGGTAGGGGCGGACGCATCATCGCTAGCGATGCCGATGAAGGCGACGACTGACCCGTGAACGATGTAGGTTTCGACCCCCTTGCCCGTTACCCAAGCGCTCGCACTTGCTGCCCGTGACAGGGTCGCGAAGTTGTTCAGCCTGTGCGCCTGGCGCAAGGCTTTGCCATAGAGCCCCATGCTCGCATAGCGTGGATTGCCGAGGTCTTTGAAAGACGCCTCTCCCAGGTAGTCGACCACTGTGCGACCGGCAGCCTTGAAAGCGGCCCACGCTCCGCGACGGGCAGGTTGCGCCGCTCTGGCGTTGGCGGCGGCAATGGCCCAGCGGTTCGCCATCGGGTCCATGGGGCGCACGGTATTGCGCGCCATCCTTGACCAGCGGTGCGAAAGCCTCTTGCCGATCTGACGCATGGTCCGCATCGCACCTTTGAACAGGGCCGGTGTCTTCTTGATCATGCCCATCGCACTTTCGTAAAGCGATAGCACAGCGAACGCCAGCGATGCATGGCCTAGCTTCCTGGACAGCTCGGGGTTGGACTCCTCCGTCAGTACCGAGACCACCTCGAAACCGAAAGAAAGCACCGCGCAGGTCGTCATCGCGATAAACAACGCCGACGCGGCGCCCCCCGTCATCACCGACGCAGCGATACCCACTACCGTCAGTACGGCCGACAGTGCCAAGCCGCGCCAACGCCCGCCGACCGGCATGGGCTGGGTCTCACGGAGAATCTGCGCATAGTTGGCCAGCTCTTTTTCCTGCCCCCAACGGCTGAGCATGATCGCGCCACTGGGGTCATGCTGGTTGACCGGGTCGGGGCAGTGGGCATAGTCATTGATGCCGCCCTCACCGAACGGGCTCAGCCAGTCAGGCTGGGCATGACGGCGAAGGGCCGGGTCGTAGCAGCGGTAGCCGTTGCCTGCATGATACTGGCCCGTCACCGGGTCGCGGCGCATGCCGTTGTAGCCACTGAGCAGGCCCTCCAATGCCGCACCTTCGCCAAACGGCAGCAAGGGGGCCATTTGCAGCTCGTCGTCGCAGACTTGGCCGACGATACCCAGTTGCGGGTCGTCGATCAGCCAGCGCACATGGCCGCCGTCGTACTGCGCCAGGCCGGGAGAAATACTGGTATGGCGGGTGAGCTCGCCATCCTTGTCGAAACTCGACTGGCCGATCAGTTCTGCGCCGTGGTATCTCAGCTCGACAGTGGCCTGGTCCTGTTCGTCGTACTGCGCGGTCAGACGTTGCATGCCGTCGTATTCGTAGCGGGTGAGCAACGCGCCCTCGCTGTCCCTGACGCTGCTGAGCTGGCCCGCCGCATTGTAGGCCAGCGCCCTTCGCGCGCTGTCCGTCTGCAATTGGCCATTACTGTTCCAGGCCAAGGCGGTTGCCTGCTCGCCGGTGTTCACCGAGGTCAGGCGAGTGGGATCAGAGGTTTCTGCGTAGTTGAATGTTTGGGTCACTGCTTTGCCGTTGAACGGGGTGCTTGTGCAGCCGGTCAGGTTGTCCAGGCTATCCCAGCTGAATGTCTGAGCCTTGATCGGTGTACCGTTGCCATCCTGGGGGCAGTGTTCGGCTTGCGTCGCCTCGCAGGCATAGCTTGCGAGGCGGTCGAGCAGGTCATAGGTGAAGCGTTCGGTGCGCAACAGCTCGCCATCCCGGTAACTGGCTTTACTCGCCATGCGCCCGTCCCCGCGCCAGGTCATGTGCTGGCTGAAACAGCTGGCACCGTTACGCAGGAAGGTGCGCACGGTCTCGCGGTTGAAGCCGTCATATTCACTGCGCACCTGCCATTGCCCGCCGCCGGCCAGCGCGTGCACCTGGCGCGCCTGCAGCCGGTCAAGCTCGTCGTAGCGGTACAGAACGTCTTCGTGCTCCTGGCAGCTGCGCAACAACCGTCCCTCGTTATCGAGAAATTCCCGCCGTGTGTGGCCGTCGGCACGCAGCACAGCGATGCTTTGCCCGCGCAGGCTCTGCCATTCGGCGGTTCGGACCGTACCCCGGGGCGATTTTTCACTGATTATCCGTCGGCCGGGCACCTGCACATTATTGATTGTGTGTTGCCAGCTGGTACCGGGTTCAGAGCCTGCGGCACTGAGCACGGTCGATCGTTCGTCGCTCGCCTCGCTGTACAGAGCGCTGCCATCGGCCTCGAAGCGTGCGCCATTGGCGCTCTGCTGCGTCTGCAGCCGGGTTTTATCAGGCAGCGTAATGGTCTGGTCGACAAACCCATACTCGCGGCTGCCTACCTTGCGTGTCGTGAGCTTGCCGGCATTGCTGAACTCTTGCTCCGCGACAACCTTGCCGCCCACGGTCAAGGTGCTGATGTGGTGGGTGAAACCGTGGTAAGCGCGCTCGATGGTGGAGCCATCGGGGCGGATCACCTTGGTTATCCGGCCGAGGCGGTCGCGTTCGAGCGTGTAGGCCTGCGTTTGCTCGCCCTGGGTCCGGACGTGGCGGGTTACGCGGCCGTCAGCGTCGTAGTGCTGGTCGAGTTGCAGGTGCTGCGTGCCGGCGTCATCCGCCCATCGCATCGAGCGTTGCAAGGTGCCGTCGGTTTTTGCGGTGCTGGTGGTGGTGCGTTTTGACAGATGCTGGGTGCCCAGTCCTTGTTGTTCGGTTAGCTGTACGGTTGAGTCTGCAGTCGTCGAGAGGTGCTCGACTTGCGTGTTGTCTTGATAGTTTTGTTTCGCTTCTGCTACTGCTTGCTTAAGCTCATGCTCCTTGATGAGGGGGTGGGCTATGTACCCCCCTGTTTTAAAATTACCCCCATCACCAAAACCAACATGCTGTGATCCTTCCACTACCAATAATTCAATAGTATCGAAAATATCGGTAGTCCCCATCCAATCTGACAACATGTTTTTGGTGAGCACCCATCTATTATCAACTTCGATACCTTCCAGCCCTGTAAGCCCAGCCAAGGCCTGAATTTGTTTCACTAGTTGAGCACGGCTATTTCCATTAATACTGATTCCTGTACACCGATCCTGAGAGGCTTCAAGGTTTAGGCTCTCTATGATGGCAATAATTTCAAAGTATACGTGGCCGATCGTGTTTACCTGGATATTCTCGCCATACCACTCATAGTCAATTTTTTTCAGTGGATTTTCAGTGTCAATCTTGGCAAGCGCATCGAGTATGTCACTGATCAATTTATCGGCTCGCTTTTCGGAACGTTGGGGCAAACGTACGGCCACGCGCGTATCCGCCTCGACAGTAGCCGGCAGCTCTGCCACCGCGTTTGATTCCTGCGCCATCCAGGCCTGCCGACCCGCAGATCCACTCAAAGACGTGCCCTTGCGCACGGCTTGCCCTCCCGGCAGGTAATCCCACGCCCAACTGCCCAGCACGGAGGCTTCGTCCAGATCGGTGAAGCAGTGTTCTTCCAAGGGCACATAACCCTCGGTAGCGGCTCTGCGCCAGGCGGTGCGCCACGCCCTCTGCAGGCCGTCAATGTGCGAGCGGCTCTGGCTGCCATCCTTATGGGTGCGTACTACCGTTTTACCGGTGTCGTCGTATACCAACTCAATAAGTTCGTCGGCTTTTTGCTTGGTCGCCTTGCTGGTATGACCGGATGCCAGCAGGTAACGGGTTTCTTTGGTTATCCGACCTGAGGCATCGCGCTCCCAGTGCGTCTCGACACCCTTTTCTACCTTTTGCAGGGCGCGCCTGCTGTAGCGCGAGCGGACTTCCTTGCTGACCTGGGAAGTGCCGGCGGCTGTCGTTGCGCTGACAATCACCTGAATACCGGGCTGGGTGGGGTTGTCGATGAATGTCTGCACATGGGTCAGCTCAACGGTCTCGCCGTCAAGATGGGTCGATTGCGTGTTGGTGATCGACCACTGCTTGACCTTGCTTTGCTCGCTGGGGGTTTTCTTGCTGGCAGTGATCGAGAGGGTGGTGCTGATCTGGTGCCACACGGCATCCGTATCAGCCAGCTGCCACGTGGATTGCGGGTCGAGCGTGTCGTTGGCCAGCGTGCCGCGTATGCCGTCCACCAGCACCACTTCGGCCAGCTCCAGGTAATCACGGTCGGCGCGGGTGACTTTGCGATAACCGTACAGTTTCAGGCCCTGCGGGTTGCCATAGTCGTCGCACTGGTATTCCGCCATCAGCGGGGCGTTGGCATAGGCCGGCACGAACGGGCATTCCAGGGTTGGCACCTCGTCCAGCCCCTGCAGCTCGCTCAGCACGATCTGGTTTTGCGTCTGCTCACCGTAGTAGCAATAATGAACCGAATGGGAGCCTTTAACATGCAGGCGCAGGGGGTTGCCTTGTGCGTCTGTCAGGAGCGTGGTGGCGTCCACCGTTTTGCCAAGGGTTTCGCGCTGCGCCTTGGGCGCCAGGCTGAGCATGTGCTCGATTGCCAGGTGCAATTGCTTGCGGTTCTTTGTCGAGTACCGCCAGAGCAACTGCAATACGGCCTTCTGACGCTCGACCGGCGTGGCGCTGGAGGTAACTTCGACCTGCTTCCCTTTTACCCTGATGACCATCTGCTTGATGATCTCGACCAGTTCATCGCCCCAGCCTGTGTAGCGGAAGGAGGTTGTGGCCAGCCCCTGGGGCAGGGAAAATTCCAGCCAATGCGCCTGAGCAGTGCCCGAGCCCCGCAGCAGCGGGATTCGATTGCCGTCCGCGTCCAATCCGAACGCCTGCAGGTCATGCACCACGTTGGCATGAGGGCCGGTTTCCACGGCGGCGATGAACAGCTGGTCATCCGGGTGCTGGAAGCTGCCGGTATAGGTGTAGCGGTCGATATGGTTCTGCTGCCCACCACCGGGCAGCAGCGCATGCAACGCCACCCGCGGCAAGGCAGGCGAGCTTTTCAGCTTCGCGTCCTTCTTGACGTACTGGACGCATTCGACAGAGCCGTCCAGCTCCTGCAGCCGGCACAGCACCCTGTCCAGCGTCGGGTCGTCGTCGTAGCCGCAATCCACCTGTTGCACAATGCGCTCGCCTTGCATGCGCTTGAGGGTGCGCAGCAAGTAGTGCTGCAGCGTGAGCTCGACCGTGAACGCTTCCGGGCTGCCCGGCCACAGCTGCATCTTCACCTGGCCACCGGCCTTGAGCTCAGGGTTGACATACTCGGCGCTGAATAGCGTGGTTTCGCCGCTGCTGATGCTCATCAGCAGGAACTGGCCCTTCTGGCGCTTCCACTGCAGGTCCAGCGCTTCGCCATACTGCGAGACGATGCGTGAAGGCAGCAGTTGCACGAACGGCCGCTCATACAGCGCGATACGCCTGTCCAGCTCTTTGGTGTTGCCGTGATTTTCCCAAGCCTTGACGGCTTCGCTGTAATCGATGGCCGCGCCAATGAAATACCCAGGAGGGCTAAGGCACAGCAGCAGCCATTGCTGCCAGTTATCCGGCAAGGCCGGAAAGGCCGGCTCGCTCTTGGTCTTGATCGCCTTCAAGGCCTTGAGCACCTTCTTGCGAAATGCGTCGTTAGGTTCGACTTCATCACTGCCGGTCGCGCCCGGTTTGCTCAGGATCTCCTGACGGCCACTGGGGAACTCGACAGTGAACTCGCTGTAATCCTTGTTGCAGCTCACTCGGCAGCCCTTGGCCTTGATGGCCTGGCCTTCGCCCAGCTGGGTCCACTGTTCAGGGCTGAACGCCACTGGCGTACCGTCGGCGAGTGTAAGCAGGCGATGGTCGTTTTCCTGGGTCGAACTGGTGATGATGCGGGAGAAGCGCCAGGCCCAACCATCGCCCAGGCCTGCTTCGTTGGCTCGCAGTGCCGAGTAGTGCAAGGTCAGGTCGCATACCGGGCCCAACCCCAGCAAGCCTTGCAGAGTCGCGATGGGATAGTGGGCATGGAACAGGCCGCTGCGTTCGTCCACGCCTGTGCGGTCCTGGTTGCTGGTATCGAACACTTCGGAATGGTTGGTATTGCCGTAGTCCTCGCACAGGAAGCTAATTGCCTCATAGGCCTGCATGGCGGCAGGCGGAGTGAATTTGACGGCTTGCACACCGTGCCAGAAATGGTCGTGGTGGAACGCGCCGATATGACCCACGGTCAGCTCGGTGCTGTCGCGAGCAGTTTCCGGGTAGGTCAGATAAAGGTCGTAGACACCATTGTTGATCGGCCCTGCCCAGGTCACTGTGATGTCGGTCACGTCTACCGGCCACTGCAGGTGCTCACTGGCGCGTGGCGTGCAGGCTGCCACCCGGTAGCCTTTATCGTAAGCGGCCTTGTTAAGTCGGAATTCCAGCTCCCCGTTCAACGCCTGCACATCGACCTGCACGGTGCCGGCGCCCTCTGTCACGGTGAAGCTGGTTTGCTCAACGGGGAGGCGGCTGGGCAGGTGGTCGGTCTCGAGCAGGTAATTGACGTAGTCGCCGTCGCTCCAGGTTTCGCCATCGCCGACATTTTCCAGCAGCACCTGCAACTCGCTGAAACGAGGAATGGACAGCGGCTCGTCGCTTGCACCGACCTGCACTTCGGGCCAAGCCTGCGCCTTGAGGAAATCGGCCAGGGCCTGCACCCAGGTATCCCGGTCTCTTACCGTTTTGACAGCCTGCGGCTTGAACAGCGCGCAGTGCAGCAACTGGTGGCTGAACGGATGGCGTACCGTGGCCAGCACCGCATGTTCGGTATCGGCCTGCCAGGCCGATAGCAGCGTAGGGCCTGACGGGCGGTTGGCATCGCCGGGTAGCGTGGTGAAGATACGCAGCGCATCACCCCGTTGCCACAGGTGAAGGTTGCTCGAGCTGTCTGCCTGGTTGGCGTCCGGGTTGTCCGTGGCCACGCGCAAATAGTCGGAAACCGGGGATGCATTGAGGGCGGTGGCCCATGCCTTATGCCATGTGTTCGCGGCCCTTTTGCTATTCTCGGGCGACCATTGGTGCTCAGCCAGCAGTCGGCCAGAGAAGGCATCGTACACCCAGGCTTGCAGGGTTTGCCCTGCCGCCAGCGCTTGAGTGCCATCCACCGATTGGCTTTGCCACCAACGCGCCTCGGTGAGTGTCACGCACAGTTCGGCGCATTGTGGCACCCAGAAGGCATTGCCGCTTTCGGCGGGCGTCACAGCGCAGCCGTCGAGGACGCCCGCGCGCAGCAGGCGGCTGTCGCGATTGACTTGTTGGCAAAGGGCTCGGGGCCAGTTCACGCCATCTTGCTCGGCCGACGGCGTGAAGAAATGGTGTTCATAAAGTGCCTGGGTAGTGAGGTCGCGAACCTGCAGGCACAGCGTCTGGCCGACGGTCAGGCTGACCGACTCGTCGCAGGCCAGTGCCTGCACGAGGTTGGCGGCAAACGGCGCATTGCTGAACGTGCGATAGCGTACCGGGCTCCACAGCCGCAGGGGCTCGGTGGCGGTGGAAAAGGTATTGTCGTCGCTCCAGTTACCGGCGGTGATCGGTTCGCTGGCAGCCGCCAGATGATCGGCGAAAGCTGTTGGCCACTGCGTGGCTGAAAGCTTGCCTTTTTCAGCGGTGTAATCAATTTTGCGGATATCGCCAGCCAATCTGTCGATGAGGAAGGCGCTCAACACCTCACCCTTGGCCAGGTCGCGGCCTGCCTTGATGGTGCTGGTGGTAGCCCAGCCGCCGTCGATGCTGCCAACCCTTTCAAGCAGGAAGTCGCTCATATCAGGCAGGTAGCCGTCGGCCTGGGTTGTCAAGGTATAGGGGATGATGGACTGGATTGCTCGGGTTTCGGCAGTGCCAGCGTCAGAAAGGGAGGCAAGGCCCGACAAACTGTAGATTGCTGCAATATTGTGCTGCGGTATTTCTAACGTTTCCAGCGCCGCGAATTTCGCAATCACTGCATGTTCAGCGCTCTGCGATTCATAGGTTTTTTTCTGGTCGGGACTGCAAGTGACTGTAAATGTTGGTGACCAGTCATTGCTCACGCTGACGTAGCCATAACTGCCGCAGTAACCTTCGTGCTCGCTGAACGGAGGTTTTGTCCACACCAGATAGGGTCCCGACCCTGGAGTGATACTTCCCCAATCCCATTCATTCATGTTAACTGCCCCAGCTTCGAGCAGTTCTTCAAGGTGAGCGCGCTCCTGTATGATCGGCTCAGCGCCAATCAGATCCGTCAAGGCGTAGAGAGCCCTTACATTACTCAGGGGGATGCTTATTTCGCCGGTAGGCAAAGAGAAATATTTGAGTACGTCATACGTGTCGGTAAGTTCTTTGTGAAAGGATGTCAGTGGTCCATCAAACGATACTGTGACCGCCTGCAAGGCACCAGGCGTTGGGTCAGGTTTTTTCAAGAAACCCAGCACCCCGTAGTCTTTAAGGTAATCTGGAAGTGTTAGGCGGGTCGCGCCACCCCAGCCTTCAAGGCCATAAGGACCTGTTCCGCTGGTCTGGCCGCCACGGTCCGTGAAAGGATCAAGAGCGCGGGGTAAAGCGTTTTTAAGTTCGATCAGGACGAACGTATTGAGTGTCGCAAGGTCTTTCGCGTCTGCAATCGACTTTGCCTGGCCGCCAGCCACCACCAGTTCGGTACGTAGATGATCATAAATCCTATCGTAATCGCCGTATTGAGTTGGGTTGGTGCTATAAAGACTAATCGACTCAGCTGGAGTACCCTCGATGGTCAATACGGGATGCCCAGTAGCGATGCTGACATAATTCCTTCTTACTGAATAGCTCCCCTCCTCACTCGTATAGTCTACCACAATTCCTACATCATCAGCACTGATAAACCATGCCTTATTAACCGAATCAGGAAGCTTCAACTTGTCGCCACGTTTAAGCTTCAGCTTATCAATAATCTGCTTATTGTAACCCGTTATGGTTATTTCGGAAAAGCGGCTCATTGGTGACTCCCAAGATGCGGCGAGGCGCTAGGTGCCTAGGCCTTTAATTATTCGGGTACTCATCACTGTATGTATCGCACCGTTATTTTGGGCGAAAAAAAGAAGCTGTCACCTGGCAAAAATACTAGGTCCTGTACGAAAAAAGATGTCGCAAACATCGCATGGAACAAGTCGGCAAGCAGCTACCTACAGCGCTTACACGGGCGACGACGTTGCTTGAGGAAATGCTGACCTCGTCAAGCTGGCCGTAGCTGATGTCACTGGCTTGACCGCCAGAGAAAGGAGGCGCAACGGTGACCCGTTGACGCCTTGCCATCACACATTCTGTTTCCTTTGAAACTTTACCGACGCGTGCCAAGTCCAGACACCTATCAATCACACAACGGGAGCAGGCAATGACCGGCACGGTAGGCGACTTTCTGGTCGAGCGGTTGTATCAGTGGGGCGTGCGGCGCATCTTCGGTTACCCCGGCGACGGCATCAACGGCGTGTTCGGCGCGCTGAGCCGGGCCAATGGCAAGATCGAATTCATCCAGGCCCGCCACGAGGAAATGGCCGCCTTCATGGCCAGCGCCCATGCCAAGTTCACCGGCGAGCTCGGCGTTTGCATCGCCACCTCCGGCCCGGGCGCTTCGCACCTGCTCACTGGCCTGTACGATGCGCGCATGGACCACCAACCGGTGCTGGCCATCGTCGGCCAACAGGCCCGCGCCGCACTGGGCGGGCACTACCAGCAGGAACTCGACCTGGTGTCCATGTTCAAGGACGTCGCCGGTGCTTTCGTGCAACAAGCCTCGACGCCGGAACAGGTGCGCCACCTGCTCGACCGTGCAGTGCGTACCGCCGTCGGCGAACGCCGCGTCACTGCCGTGATCCTGCCCAACGACCTGCAGGACCTGCCCTACCACGAACCCCCCAGGGCTCACGGTACCGTGCATTCCGGTATCGGCTACAGCAAGCCCAGGGTGTTGCCGTTCGACGAAGACCTGCAGCGCGCCGCCGATGTGCTCAATGCCGGGCGCAAAGTGGCGATACTGGTGGGGGCCGGCGCCTTGCAGGCGACTGATCAGGTCATCGCGGTCGCCGAAACGCTGGGCGCTGGCGTGGCCAAGGCGCTGTTGGGCAAGGCTGTTCTACCAGACGATCTGCCGTGGGTAACCGGGTCGATCGGGCTGCTGGGCACCGAACCCAGTTATCAGCTGATGACCGAATGCGACACGTTGCTGATGATCGGCTCCGGTTTCCCCTATTCCGAGTTTCTGCCCAAGGAAGGCCAGGCACGCGGCGTGCAGATCGACCTGCAGCCCGACATGCTCAGCCTGCGCTACCCGATGGAGGTCAACCTGGTCGGCGATGCCAGTGAAACCTTGCGCGCACTGTTGCCATTGCTCGAGCACAAGACCGAACGGCGCTGGCGCGACAAGGTCCAGACCTGGCGTGCCCAGTGGGACAAGACCGTGGCCACGCGTGCGCTGGTCAAGGCTGACCCGATCAACCCGCAACGTGTGGTCCATGAACTGTCCCCTCGCCTGCCCGACCACGCCATCATCAGCAGCGATTCTGGCTCCTGTGCCAACTGGTTTGCCCGCGACCTGCAGATCCGCCAGGGCATGCAGTGCTCGCTGTCCGGTGGCCTGGCCTGCATGGGCGCCGCCGTGCCCTATGCGATCGCGGCAAAGTTCGCCCACCCGCAACGCGCGGTGGTTGCCCTGGTGGGTGATGGGGCAATGCAGATGAACAACCTGGCTGAATTGATCACCGTGGCCAAGTATTGGCGGCAGTGGGATAACCCACAGTGGATCTGTGCGGTGTTCAACAATGAAGACCTCAACCAGGTCACCTGGGAACAACGGGTGATGGAGGGCGACCCCAAGTTCGAGGCTTCGCAGTCCATTCCTGACGTTCCCTACCATTTGTTCGCCATTTCCATCGGCCTGCAAGGTATCTACGTAGACCGCGAAGAGGACGTCGCTGAGGCGTGGGAACGCGCCCTGGCCGCTGATCGGCCGGTCCTGATCGAGTTCAAGACCGACCCGAACGTACCGCCTTTGCCACCTCATATCAAACTGGAGCAGGCGAAGAAGTTTGCCAGCACCTTGCTCAAGGGCGACCCGGACCAGGCCGGGGTCATCGTGCAGACGGCCAAGCAAGTACTCAGCTCAGTACTGCCCGGCAAAAAATAACGCCCGGCAAAAGCCCGCGCAGCTGCGCGGGCCAGGCGTGTTTCACACTGTCTATGATCGACCGCGACGTGTACCCAGCGCTATCCACGCGGGTGCATGATCGCTGGCCTTGGCCTCGTTGCGCACCCAGGCATCAACCCCCGCCTGCTTCAAGTAAGGCGCAAGTTCGGGGTTCAGCAACAGATGGTCGATGCGTAACCCGGCATTGCGCTGCCAGTGGTTCCGGAAATAGTCCCAAAAGGTGTAGACCCGCTCGTCCGGGTACAAATGGCGTATGGCATCGACCCAGCCCTGGTCCAGCAGTTGCTGGTAACACGCGCGCGACTCAGGCTGCAGCAAGGCGTCCTTCAGCCAGGACCGCGGGTTGTAGATATCCATGTCGGTGGGCACGACGTTGAAATCACCGGCCAGCAGTGTGGGGTGGCCGCTTTCATACAGGCTACGCGCATGTTTGATCAGGCATTCGAACCAGCGCAGCTTGTAGTCGAACTTGGGCCCTGGCTGCGGGTTGCCGTTCGGCAAGTAGAGGCACGCCACCAGCACGCCGTGTACCGCCGCTTCCAGATAGCGGCTCTGGCTGTCATCCTCCATGCCTGGCAGGCCGCGACGAACCTCCAGCGGATCGCTGCCACGCGCCAGGATGGCCACGCCGTTCCATGACGGTTGCCCTTGGTAAAGGCAGCCATAGCCTGCCGCCTCCAGCTGCGCGCGAGGGAACTGCGGGTCGGCAGCTTTCAGCTCCTGCAGGCAGGCGATGTCGGGCTGCTCCCGTTCCAGCCAGGCCAGCAGCGCTGGCAAGCGGCTGCGGATGCCATTGATGTTGAAGGTGGCAATCTTCAGCGCTTTCATGCGTCCGGGTCGCTTACATGCGCCTGCACGGCGTCTTCCAGCGCGCGGATATGCGCCTCATCGGCCAGCGCCTTCAGCGCCAACCAGTCGTCCCAGTCGATGGCGCCATCGTCGCGCAGGGCCTCTGCGGTGCGCACCAGTTCATGGTGGTAGGCATCCGGTGACTCGCGCCGGTAACTGATGTCATCGTACTGGGCGTACCAGGCTTCCAGTTCGGGAATGCTGCGTTCGATGCTCATGAAGGCGTCCTCGCTGTACCCTTTGCTTGTGAGAGCGCTGATGTGGCGGGACGTTCAATTGCTGTAGCACGCGGCAGGGTTGGCTGCTGTGGGGGCCCGCGGCCCCCGACAATGGCATCAACGCAGGTAGTCCTGAACCCACTTCACCCAACAATCGGCGCCAATCTTCACCAATGCATCATTGAAATCGTAGTGCGGGTTATGCACCGAGCACCCATGGAACTCGCCTGTACCATTCCCCAGCATGAAGTAACAGCCAGGCCGCGCCTGCAACATGTAGGCAAAGTCCTCGGTGCCCATGACCTTCTTCGGCATCTTGTCCAGTAACG
>Ga0213828_1002568_pt1 | contig 13009 bp, 13 predicted proteins | sample MC6MC0897MG_FD_180664 | JGI IMG/M metagenome (GOLD analysis project Ga0213828, IMG submission 180664) | Enriched soil aggregate microbial communities from Iowa State University, Ames, United States - MC6-MC0897-MG | ecosystem: Environmental > Terrestrial > Soil > Unclassified | place: USA: Iowa...
GGACTTTAAGCACCTTAGCCGCCCTGAGGGCGGCTCTCAGTCTCAACTCATTTCTCAGAGTGAAAGGCCCAGTCAGCTGCTGTCGCGAGCGACACAAACGGGCCAGCTAGTGTGACGTTGTGGTGGCTGATGATTTCATTTGCGGAAAGGTAATTGTTATCCATTGTCGTGTGCGCATCTGAAATCAGCACGGTCCTGAATCCCTGTTCGGGTGCTGCGCGGCAGGTAGTGTCCACACAGAATTCTGTTTTCATCCCGGCGATAACCAGTTCCTTAACACCTCGCTGACTAAGCTGATGATGCAGGTTCGTATCCCGGAAACAGTTGGGGTGCTTTTTGATAAACACGACATCGTGCTCAGCGTTCACATTCATTTCGGGTATCAGTTGTGTCAACGGACTTTGCTCAGAGAAGTGAGAATCATCAGGTCCGGTGTGGCGGGCAAAAAATACGGGCACCTTAGCCTGCCTCGCTTTTTCAATCAGCAAGCAGATGTTAGACAGAACCGAGTCGGCAAAATACGGTGAGGCGGTGCCACGGAAAAGTCCCTGCTGCATATCGATAACTAAAAGCGCATTTTCAGATGAAATCATGATGTATCTCCATTCAGTGAGTCATGAACGGAGAAATTTTCTTCCCCGTCCGGTTTGGCGGGGAGTCAGAGTCTGTTTTGTCAGGAGCCAGTCACAGATACGCCCACGCCGCCGAAAGTTCCGGTGGTGGTAACGGTTGTAACTGGATGAACTGACTTAATCATTTTCTGACTTTCTCTTATGGGTTGGGTATCAGGAACAGGAAACACAACGAATCCAAAAAAACTGCTCTTTTCTTTTAGCACTGAGATTTACCGGATTCAACAAATGTGTTTCCTCAATATTGCCGAGCTTTGTTGGCACCCCCTGCCCCGCAAAGGAAAGCAATTTGGCTTCCGCTTCTCGCTAACATGGGACATTGGCCTGACGTCATTACACTTTTTGGCAGAAGCAGATATTATCTGAGTTATGCAGTTTCACTTGGCTTAGCTCGTCTATTTATCTCATTGCATCTTATAGCAGGTTAATGCTGTTTATCAGATAGCAACGGCTTCATGAAACTGCGTTCGTGGCTAAGGATGAACTTTTTGTGGTTAGTTTCATCGAAAAGTTTGACACATTCAGCCTTACTTAAAGTGGCTACTCTGTATTCTTCATACTGCACAGGTGGCAGTAGCGGCCTGGATCAAAATGGCTCACCTGCGAAATGGCGACTATCTATTCCAGTCTCGCGTCGGCTCAGAACGCCACATCTCAACCCGGCAATATAACCGTATTTTTCACGGATGGATTGAGAAGCTCGGTCTCGACGATTCGCTTTACAGCACGCATTCTATGCGCAGGACTAAACCTTATCTAATTTACAAAAAACAAAAAATCTGAGGGTAATCCAGCTTCTGTTGGGCCATAAAAAACTCGAAAGCACAGTTCGTTACCTGGGCATTAAAGTCGATGATGCCTTGGAGATATCTGAATCGATTGAAGTCTAACTAGCGAGGGTTGCAACAGCAGCCCTGTGCCAGAAGCAGACGTTGATGATTTATTTATATGCTCTGCTAAAAAAGTCCCCTAAGCCCAACACATTCAATCCTAAGTGGCTTCATGATTAACAAGACGCGCACGGCAGACATCCAGAATTTCATCAGCCAGAGCGGAATTATCTGGGCAGGCACGAGACAACACCAGTGCACCCACAAGATGGGCGATGGTATCTATCAGGTCAGCGCGCGTGCCATTTTCAGCTCCTAAAACGGCGAGTTGGCGTTCAAGTCCGGCGGCAAATGTCGCCTTGATTGATTCAGACTGACGGGATGTATCGGTGCCCAGTGCTGACATCACGCACCCTTTTCCCATATCATCGCGATGTTGTCGGGAGAGGTAGTATTCAATAAATTTTTCCCGGTCCACACCTGCCGTGCTTTCTGCAGTACGCGTAAATCCGCAGCTCATCGCTTCCGCCATCAGGTCTGCCTTTGAACCAAAGTGCTTGTAAAACCCGCCATGGGTTAAGCCTGCCGCTGACATCAGTTCCGCCACGCCCACGCCATCGTAACCGCGTTCGCGAAAGAGTTCTGAGGCCGTTTCAACAATGCGTGTCCGGTTTTCCCGAACCTGCTCTTTCGACACTTTCATGCTTTCCTGCCCCTCTTAAAAATTGAGTTTAAGTATACATTGATGATGACCGTAATCAAACGTGTTGACTTTATAGATTATGATCATCATCATTATATTGAAACCTCAACCCACCATTAACGGGCGAATAAGCATGACGAATCAGACATTATTTCAACCCTATGAACTTGGCTCACTAACACTGGCCAACCACATCGTGATGGCACCGCTGACACGTAACCGGGCCGGAACGGGGCTGGTACCGGGCGAACTGGCGGCGACCTACTACGCCCAGCGTGCCACAGCAGGATTGCTGATCACTGAAGCCACGCAGATCTCCGCACAGGCGCAGGGCTATCAGGATACGCCGGGGATCTACACGCAGGCTCAGATCGATGGCTGGCGTAAAGTGACTGACGAGGTGCATGCCAAAGGTGGGCGCATATTTGTACAGTTATGGCACGTAGGACGAATTTCGCATGTCGATTTACAGCCGGGTGGCGCTGCACCGGTCGCGCCGTCAGCCATTCGCGCCGAGACAAAAACCTTTGTGAACAATGGCTTTGCTGATGTTTCTGAGCCACGTGCGCTGGAGTTGCAGGAAATACCGGGGATTATTGACGATTTCAGGACGGCATCGGCCAATGCCATTGCCGCCGGATTTGACGGTGTAGAGATTCACGGCGCGAATGGTTATCTACTGGAACAATTCCTCAAAGATGGCGCAAATCAGCGAACTGATGAATACGGCGGCTCTGTTGAGAATCGTGCGCGCCTGCTGCTGGAAGTCACGGCGGCCGTAAAAGATGAGATTGGTGCTGACCGCACCGGCGTACGTATTTCACCGGTTTCTCCTGCTAATGCGATTTCGTGCAGTGATCCGCAGCAGCAATATGATTACGTCGCTGACCAACTCAGCGCATTAGGCATCGTGTACCTCCATGTAGTTGAAGGTGCGACGGGCGGCCCGCGTGATGTATCCCCGTTCAATTACGACTCCCTGCGCCGGCGTTTTAAAAACACCTATATTGGCAACAATGGCTATGACCTGGAACTGGCGTCCGCTCAGCTTGCGCAGGGTAAAGCCGATCTGTTCGCGTTTGGTCGCCCGTTCATCTCCAACCCCGATCTGGTCGAAAGGCTGAAGACGGGCGCACCTCTGGCCTCAATCAATCCTGAAACACTTTATGGCGGTGGCGCAGCGGGATATACCGATTACCCGTCGCTGACTGAGACCAGTAAGTAAAGCACCGGTGTGACGGTTCTTCATACATCGCACATGGCGAATTCTGTTTACACTTTAATAAAGAAGATCAAATTATGACTAAAGCTTCAGTTCTCATTACAGGCGCATCCACGGGTATTGGTGCGGTTTACGCTGAACGGTTCGCCCGCCGGGGCCACGACCTGGTTTTGGTTGCGCGCGACAAAACGAAGTTAGAAATACTGGCCGATCGTCTGCGACAGGAAAATGGCATTTCTGTCGATGTTTTGCCTGCTGACCTTACGCAAACGAGCGATTTAGCTGTGGTCGAAGCTCGCCTGCGTGAAGACGCGCAGATTGGCATTCTTATCAATAACGCGGGTATTGCACAGTCCGGCAGTTTTACAGAGCAGACACCTGATTCAATAGAAAGCCTTATCGCGCTTAATGTTACTGCGCTGACGAGACTTGCCAGTGCCGTGGCACCACGCTTTGTGCAAGCGGGCGAGGGATCGATCGTCAACATCAGTTCCATCGTCGGACTCGCCCCAGAATTTGCCATGACGGTTTACGGCGCCACCAAAGCCTTCGTGCTTTTCCTGTCTCAGGGAATGAATGTCGAGCTGTCATCTAAAGGCATTTATATCCAGGCGGTGCTCCCTGCCGGCACTTACACGGAAATCTGGGACCGTGCGGGTATCGACATCACTAACTCGGCAAAATTCATGGAAGTGGGCGAATTAGTGGATGCCGCACTGGTAGGTTTTGACCGCCGTGAACGGGTCACCATTCCGCCTTTACATAATGCTGCCCGCTGGGACACCCTGGATGCTTCGCGTCAGGCTCTGCTTTCAGACATCAAACAAGATGAATCCGCAGAACGATATAAATCACTGTAATCAATGAGGTGTCCTGTGCAGAACGGTCTTCCGGCTGTTCTGCACAGCGGTAAATCCGACATAAATCAATTACAGCCTGTCGTCTCATCAGCGATGAGAAACCTGAAACATCTCATGAAGGCCTTATTCAGCATGGCAAAAAAACGTGTTGCACTGGTTACCGGCGCGTCCTCGGGTATCGGCGAAGCGTCTGGTCATAAACTTTTAGCCGCAGGATTTACGGTATATGGTACGAGCCGGCGTGGCGCTCAGGCGGGAAAGCATCCATTTCCTTTACTGGCGCTGGATGTGACGGACGACGCTTCTGTCGAGGCCGCCATTGAGGAGCTGTTGCGTCTGGAGGGGCGAATCGATGTTCTGGTTAATAATGCGGGCTTTGGGGTTGCTCCTGCGGCGGCGGAAGAGAGTTCTGTCGAACAGGCCAAACACATTTTCGACACCAACTTTTTGGGCATCGTCAGGTTGAGCCGCGCAGTGATCCCTCATATGCGCCGTCAGGGCAGCGGGCGCATCATCAATATCGGTTCGATACTCGGCATCGTTCCGTTGCCGTATGTGGCACTTTATGCTGCCAGTAAGCATGCGGTCGAAGGGTATACCGGAGCACTGGATCATGAACTGCGCACACAGGGCATCAGAGTGTCTGTCATCGAACCTGCCTACATGAAAACACAGTTTGAAGCCAATAATATCGAGGCGGATGCAAAGCTTCAGGAGTATGACCAGATCCGGGCTAAGCTGACGAAAGTGGTGAGCAAGGCAATGGCTGAGGCGGAAAGTCCGGAGGTGGTGGCTGACGTGGTGGTTAAAGCTGCTCAGACTTTACGCCCTAAGGTGCGCTACACGGCGGGAAGGCTGGCAGGTCAATTGAATTTTATTCTCAGATTCGCCCCTGCGTCATTCCTGGATAATGTGGTGCGCAAAAGTCTTCTGCTTGATGCGAAAAAATAAATGAAGAATAAGACGATGAAAGCACTTACGTTTAAACGCTATGGTAAATCCCCTGAGCTGGGATTCGATAACATCGATTGCCCTTCCCCCGATGATAATGAAATCCTGGTAAAAGTTTTCGCTGTGGGTCTGAACCCGATTGATAACATGATCCCAACCGGAATATTCAAACCGGTTTTGCATTTTAAACTCCCCGCCACTTTGGGAAGCGACTTAGCCGGGGTTGTCATCGCCGTGGGGAGTCGAGTGATGCGGTTCAAGCCAGGTGACGAAATTTTCGCCAGCACTTTCGACACGGGAATAGGTTCTCTTGCGGAGTTTGCAGTGGTACCAGAGAGCGCTGCAGCCATAAAACCCACGAACCTGGATTTCGTGCAGGCGGCTTCGCTCCCGATGGTGAGCCTCACATGCTGGCAGGCGCTGACAGAGCGAGCCGGGTTGCACCCTGGTCAGAAGGTCTTCATCCCGGCAGGTTCCGGGGGGATTGGCAGTTTTGCCATCCAACTGGCGAAGCACCTTGGCGCACAGGTGGCCACGACAACCAGCACAGACAACGCCGGGTGGGTGAGTCATCTTGGCGCAGACGAAGTGATTGATTATAAAAAGCAGGAATTTGAAAACGAGCTGAGCGGCTACGATGTGGTTCTCGGCACTATCAGAGGCGATTCAATTGAAAAATCCACTCAAATTCTCAAGCCGGGTGGAAAGATTGTTTCTCTCATCGGTCCATTAGATGCTGCGTTCGCCCGGTCGCGGAGACTAAACGTCCTGCTGCGTTTAGTTTTCGGACTGATGAGCCGCAAGATCATACGTCTTACAAAAAATCGAGGCCTCACTTATTCATTTCTTTTTGTCCGTCCTGATGGCGATCAGCTCGCCCAAATCGGCAAACTCATTGAGGCGGAACAAATCAGGCCGGTGATCGACAAGGTATTCCCTTTTATAGAAGCAAAGGAAGCTCTTGCCTATTTGGGTCAGGGGCACGCGAAGGGCAAAGTAGTCGTTAAGATGCAGGAGTCATAACAAATGAAATTTGAATCTGTTTAAAGAATATCGAAAGAAAAACTCCACTAATTTGACGATATATCAAGGCCATGTTGTCAGCTAAATTGATGGCCGTGAATGTCCGCTATTCGATCATAGCGAACCTGACGCGCGCGTCCGTTTCCTGCCGTTAGCGGATGCGACGGCTCTGAATGAGAAATTAATAGATAAGGGGGTAAAGAGAAAAAGCAATAAGCATCATCCCGCCGACAATGTTGACGTATTTTTTCAGCATTAGTGGATTGGTTTTTTGGGCTGAGAAGATGAGTGTTTGAGTGATTGCGAAAAGCCAGATACTCATAACCACTATATGAACTGATGCCAGTATGAAGTAGTTGAAAACGCCATCCTTCGTGCCTGCAAACTGCGAAACGACTGTCAGATAAAAAAGAATGGCTTTAGGATTCAGAACATTAGCCAGCCAGGCTTCTTTTAAAGTTACGGAGTGAATTGTACCAGTAGACCTGCCTGAACTTACCGTTAACCCACTTCGGATGAGCACCGCACCTAACCAAAGCAGATACACAGTTCCGAATATTTTAAGCACGACAAATGCTGCCGGCGACGAGACGAGCACAGCTGTGATACCAAGCCCTATAAAAAATGCATGGGTATATATGCCCAGAGCTGTTCCGGCAAGAGTTCTGAATAAACCTTTGTTACCTCCTGCCAGAGCACTGTTCATAACGAGAGTAAAGCTCGCTCCGGGTGACAGTGCAACAGGGAGTAAGGCTGGCATAAAGCCAAAAATATTCACATCCATAGATTCTGGATAGTAATTGGCACTCTCTGAAATTGCCAGTCCAGGCTTTTCGCATATAGGTAATGTTCAGCTAATCAAAAACAGGGAATCGTCATGTATCAAAAGTCCGCTATGTCAGTTTGACGCATGAACCATATCTGTATGAAAAAAGGTAAAATTACCCACCTTGTTATGTGCAACTTGTTCTGATGATTTCAAATCTACTTAACAAAATAATCGAAAATTGCTACCTCTATGGGCACAGTATGGAGGCTGTATCAGTATCGAAGCGGCAGGTTTACTCGAAGAATACCTGTTGGGGTCGTAGAAAATATTGAAGGTATAAGATCTCTGGCTGACGGTGATTTTAAAAATGAGCGAAAAGATCATCGGCTTAGTATCTTGTACACGAATGTCAAATCGGTTGAAACAAATACTGATTTCTAAACCGGCTTTAGCTGACTTATTGCTTTTGAATGAAATCACACTGCCTGAACTCTGCATCAGAAGATGCATGCCACGCATGACAGGTACAGCTTTGATATGTGGCCTGCCCGACCTCTGTCGCCAGAACACTCACGGCAGAACATCGGGCAATTGCGCGCTATCCCTGCCCGTTACGTAGCATAAAATCAGACGCAGAGCCGTCCTCAGGGTTCACAAAAATGATATCATCAGGTTCCCGACGGGGACTGTCGATGGACAGGAAAACGACGGGCTCTTCAATGAGCGTTGGCAGCGCATGAACCACGTTACGCTCAAAAAATAACAGGTGACCCGGAGCAAACTCGGCCTCGGTGCTTTCATCTTCCATCCAGAACGTCCCTCTGCCAGATACAACATATAAATACTCATCACACTGTTGATGGAAATGCGGGGGAACACCTTTGTAGGCTCGGAAGACCCTGCAACTGGCTTGAGGCCTGTCCGTCAGATATTCATCCGCCAACATGCTTTCCGAGGTATCAGGGAGTTTTTTGGCTATTTCAGCAGGAATGAACCGCTCGGATTTCTTTTGACTTTTAATCCCCATATTTAATCCCTTTTCAATTTAGCGAAATTGTAGATGCAGGTGTTAATGAGACAAATAAGGAAGATTTTTTTAATCCAACAGACTGATTATCACCTCATTATTCAAATGCACCTGTCCCATAAAACTATAGGCGTACATTTTCATTTTTAATATGATGAGTTTTTTCTCATGCACTCATGAATTAAAGGCTCATTGGATAATTAGTGCTTAAAATAAATAACTGGTGTGACAAAATACTTACATCGTGATAACAATTTGCGCGCTTTATTTAGTTTAATTATTCATACAGGCAAGGTCATAATCGTGAATCAACCTTCAAACCTCAAGAACCGTCCAGGATGGGTCGGTAAACTGCTTGCAGCAATACTGTTGCTGTTGGGAATCTACATGCTTGCCGGCGGTGTCTGGCTTATCTCGCTGGGAGGTAACTGGTATTACGCCATTGCAGGCGTCCTCAGCATTCTGTCTGGGGTGGCCCTTTTCAGGGGGAAAGCTATTGCGGTTCTCTGGTTCAGCCTGCTGTTCTTCGGCACGCTGTTCTGGACGATATCTGAATCCGGTACGGATTACTGGCGCTGGGTGCCTCGTTTCGCACTGATACTGCTGCTGGCGATCGCGTTCTCCTTCCACCTGTCAACGCTGCTTCCACGCCTGCAGCGTAAGCACAGCGGGGCTGTGACGGGAGTACTGGTTCTCACCTTTATTGGCGCGGGCGGTCTGGCATTTCTTCCTCATAACACGACCGAAGCCAATGGTTTTCCGGCACCTGACGGTAAAAACTTTTCCGCTGACACCGGTACCGGAACCACTTCACAGGAGGTCAAAAATGACTGGCCTGCCTATGGTGGAAATTTGTCTGCAGCACGTTATTCTTCAACGTCACAGATTACGCCTGCAAACGTCAGTAAATTGAAGGTTGCCTGGCAGACTCATGCGGGAGATTTGCCACCAGGCGCTCGCTGGGGAACGGAGAACACACCAATCAAAGTGGGTGATTTCCTTTATGTCTGTACAGCTGCAAACAACATAGTCGCCTTAGACCCTACTACGGGAAAACAAAAATGGCGCTTTGACCCTAAAATTAACCGGGATGCGCTGCCTTACACTCCTGCATGCCGCTCTCTGGCCTATTTTGACGGAACTCAGAAGCCCTCTCAACAGCCTTCGCAGCCCGCTCCTGCCACCGCCAGCGTGTATCAGCACTGCGATCGCAGGATCATTCTGGGCACACTCGATGCCCGTGTATTCGAGGTGGATGCGCAGGACGGAACCCGTTGCACTGATTTCGGCAATAACGGCGAGGTATCGATCCTTAAGGATATGGGTGAAACCTACACCGGCTACGTTTCGATTACCTCCGGAGCGGTAGTGATCAGGGATACGATTGTTGTTGGTCATCAGGTCATTGACGGCCAGCGTGTCTTTGGCCCGCCAGGCGTTACTAAAGCCTACGACGTTCGAACCGGCAAGCTAAAGTGGGCATGGGATGCTGCTAATCCTGAGGACGCCACGCCTAAGCACGGCAATGACGCTTACAAGCGCGGAAGTCCTAACGTTTGGACCTCGTTTACCGGTGATGAAAAACTGGGGCTGGTGTATCTTCCTGTCGCTAACCCTTCCGGTGACTACTGGAGCGCGCCGCGTACCCCTGCTGAGCTGAAGTACGGCGATTCGCTGGTAGCACTTGATATCAACACCGGGCTCCCGCGCTGGAACTTCCAGACGACCCATCATGACATCTGGGATTTCGATCTGGGCTCACCTCCTACCCTCGTAGACTATCCTCAGGCCGATGGCAGTAAAATTCCCGCCATCATTCTGCCGACCAAAAACGCTGAGCTTTACGTTCTTAATCGTGAAAACGGCAAGCCGCTGTTTGATGTGATTGAAAAGCCAGCGCCACAGGGAGGAACCGACCCGGATAAGCGTTCGCCGACCCAGCCATATTCCACTTTCAATAGCATGCGCAAACCGGATCTGACGCCTGCCAGCACCTGGGGGCTAACGCCATTGGACCAGCTGTACTGCCGGATTAAATTCCAGCAGGCTGACTACAGAGGCGCCTATACACCGGGCTCAATCGGAAGACCGTTTATTTCCTATCCGGGCTACAACGGCGGAAGTGACTGGGGTGGCGTTTCGGTTGACCCTGTGAATGGTCTTGTCATTGCCAACTATAACAACACCGTTAACTATACCGAGTTTGTGGCAAGGAGCGTTGCGGATAAGCTTCACGTCCATCCTTCGGATAAAATTGGCTATAACCTTGACACCCATGCCAGTCCGCTGACACCTCAGAGCGGCGCGCCGTTTGCGCTGAACATCAATCCGGGCTGGCAGAATGGCTTTACCGGCATGCTCTGCAACGAGCCCGCGTACGGTGGCATTCGTGCAATTGATTTGCGTACCGGGCACACCGTCTGGGATCGCCCGCTGGGGACGGCCAGGAAAAACGGTCCATTTGGCATTCCAACCGGTATGCCGATCAACATCGGAACGCCTAACAATGGGGGTTCTGCCGTAACCAAAGGCGGGCTGGTCTTCATTGCAGCAGCGACGGATGACCTTATCCGTGCCATTGATATTAGAACCGGGAAAACGGTCTGGTCAGCGCCGCTGCCGGCAGGTGGCCAGGCAAACCCAATGGTTTATGAACAGAACGGTAAAGAGTATGTGGTGATCGAAGCAACCGGACATCATTTCATGAGAACAGGTAAAGGCGATTACGTCATCGCCTACGCGTTACCGGATACAATCTGATAGCCATCACGGCACCTGCGGGTGCCGTTTTTGCGGCTGCTACACTCAGCGATAATTAAATTTAAGGGGAGTGTATGAAGGATGAACACGCTAAAAAAAACGCAGCAGGTTTACCTGCAGCACGAACTCGTACTTCAGAGCGACAAAGCATGGAGTGGGCAGCCTTATTAGCACTATCCTTCGGGCAGGCCACAGCTTTCCGTCATGCGTATGCCCCTCCCACCCCACACGGAATTACCCCGGCATACCCACCCATGCCGATGCAGCCTAAGTGCTGTCAGGCAAGTTAACCATTCAGTAAAAAGAGACGGGGTAATGCTATACCCTTTATGCGAGTGAGACGCTTAACGAGACTACAGACAGCACGCAACGGGGATTTACCCTCGATGACGCGGTAGGAATGGTTAAATTTTATGTAGACGTGGAGGTGCAGGCTCTATCAGAGTCATTACAAGGACAGATGTCTGAGTTTTAGTTTTTTGCCGCCACTTTTTCGATTAAGGGTGTAAAACCCGACTCAATGCCCTATGCCCTTACACAGTACACGCGCACAGCCCATTGCCAGCTCTTCCAAAGTCATTTCATCCCGGGGAACCCTGGCAGCCTGATCGATCATCCCGACGAAGCATCGCGCGACCGTCAGCGCATCGACGTCCTTGCTGAATACCCCCAGCTCCTGCTCCTGTGCAATGTTGTCCGCGATCCATACGGCGAGCGAGGCTTTAGTTTCCGTGCAGCCCGGCGGCTGGAACAAACCAATTTCTGTCAGATCCGGATCTTCTGCGAGAAAACTCAGAAAACTGATAAAGCTGAACTGGAGACTTTTGACCAAGGCTTCTCCGCCGATGGGCTTTTGGATCAGCAAATCTTTCGTGATGATCCTGAGTCTGCGGCGAAACTCATGAACGAGCTCCTCATATGCGGCTTCTTTGCTGTCAAAATAGATGTAAAACGTGGGTTGGCTCAGCCCGCTGGCTTTGACGATATTGCTCACTTTAGTGCTGTGAAATCCCAGTCTGGCGAATTCGCGGCAGGCATGCTCCAGCAGGCGCTGGCGGGTTACTTCGCCTCTGGTAGGCTGCGGACTGTTCTGAGGCTGGGTAACACGATGTGACAAAGCAGGGCTCCGATAAATAAACTGGATCAGCAACGCGTCTAGTGTAATCACTCTCTAACAGCTAAGTAAAATAAAGGATTATGTGTGGACACCAAGATTACTCACAAGTAACATTACTATTGAGTAATGTTACTTGTGAGTAATCTAAAATCTACAAGGAGGTTGCTTGATGAAATTACATATTTACGAGCATTGTCCATTCTGCGTGCGGGCCCGCATGATTTTTGGGATAAAGAAAATTCCTTTTGAACTGCGCGCCATGCCTGAAGCTGATGCTGAAACGCCCACCAGCATGGTCGGTAAAAAGATTGCTCCCATTCTTGAGAAGGACGACGGCACTTTCATGGCTGGGAGTAGGGATATCGTTCACTACGTTGATGGGCAGTATGGCGGGAGGTTCCTGAAAGGCACAGGGAATGCCAGCTCGGTGAACTCGAGACTCTCCTGGAGTACTGGGAAGAGATCAATGAATCGGACTTCAGGCTTTATCCCTTATTGCGCTCGCTCACGATTGTCAATGACATCCGATTCGGTGCAAAGACGCGCATCTATCTTGATTTCATGTCTGCCCTGAGCGGCGTGAATAACTTGTTTGATCAGGCTCAATAAGCCAATTGTTACTATTCAGGAGGCACTATGACTGTACCGGTCGTCGCATTATTTACTGTTAAGGAAGGCTTTGAAGATAAGGTTCAAGAAATGTTTTGCAGCGTCATTGCGAGAACTCTGAGTGAAGAAGGCTGCATTACTTATCAGCTTAACCAGGACGCAGAGAATCCCCGTCGTTTTGTCTGGACCGAAGAATGGTCTTCTCTTGACCTACTACAAAAGCATCTGAATGCTGACCATATCGTTAAACTCTTCAGCGAACTCCCGCCGTATATTGAGCATTCAGAAGTCGTGGCACTGAAAAAAATAGCGGGCGGAAACGCCTGAAACCATCTGAACGGCAGGTAATGGTCTGATTTCATTACCTGCGGGGAGAACGGGTAACTTTTGCTCAGAATGCTGTTCTGTCCCCGCCCGGCACGCCTCTTATGTTGTCATCCCCTGATGCAGGCGTTAGGATATTCGGTAACCCACCCGCCCTCTGTAATCATCTTATGTGATAAACA
>Ga0213828_1002569_pt1 | contig 13008 bp, 15 predicted proteins | sample MC6MC0897MG_FD_180664 | JGI IMG/M metagenome (GOLD analysis project Ga0213828, IMG submission 180664) | Enriched soil aggregate microbial communities from Iowa State University, Ames, United States - MC6-MC0897-MG | ecosystem: Environmental > Terrestrial > Soil > Unclassified | place: USA: Iowa...
CAGAGGCTTTTTTCAGGCCGTTGATGAATTTGCTGTAAGAAATACCGTTCTGACGTGCTGCTGCGTTGATACGCGCAATCCACAGTTGACGGAACTGACGCTTACGTTGACGACGGTCACGGTAAGCATACTGACCAGCTTTGATAACAGCCTGGAAGGCAACGCGGTATACGCGAGAACGCGCACCGTAGTAGCCTTTAGCTTGTTTCAAAATTTTCTTGTGACGTGCACGGGCAACTACACCACGTTTTACGCGAGCCATATGTGCTCTCCTGTATCTATTCTAAGTTAAAAAAGGTTAATAAACGTTTACGACTTATGCGTACGGCAGGCACGCGATTACCAGGCCCAGATCGCCTTTGGAAACCATGGCTTTAGGACGCAGGTGACGTTTACGCTTGGTAGCTTTTTTAGTCAGAATGTGACGCAGGTTAGCGTGCTTGTGCTTAAAACCACCTTTACCGGTTTTTTTGAAGCGCTTAGCAGCACCGCGTACGGTCTTAATTTTTGGCATTTTAATAACTTCCACTTCGCATTGTTAATAAACGAAACATAGGCGAACAAAACCTGCGAAGCCCGTAGGCTCCACAGGAATTGCTACTTGAAGGCCTTACTGTTTCTTCTTAGGAGCGAGCACCATGATCATCTGGCGGCCTTCGATCTTCGATGGGAAGGATTCGACCACTGCCAGTTCACTCAGATCGTCACGGACGCGATTAAGCACTTCCATACCGATCTGCTGGTGAGCCATCTCACGACCGCGGAAACGCAGCGTGATCTTAGCTTTATCACCCTCTTCCAGAAAGCGTACCAGGCTGCGGAGTTTTACCTGGTAATCGCCATCGTCGGTGCCAGGTCGGAATTTGATTTCCTTAACCTGAATAACTTTTTGCTTTTTCTTCTGTTCCTTAGAAGACTTGCTCTTTTCATAGAGGAATTTGCCGTAATCCATGATACGACAAACTGGCGGCTCGGCGTTAGGGCTGATTTCGACCAAGTCTACTCCGGATTCTTCAGCTTTTTCCAGAGCTTCTCTCAGACTCACAATACCAAGCTGCTCGCCTTCCAGACCTGTTAAGCGAACTTCTTGCGCGCGAATTTCGCTGTTGATACGATTCGGGCGCGCCGTTTGAACTCGTTTTCCGCCTTTAATACCTTATTCCTCCAGTTGTTGAAGACTGCGGCTGCGAATCTCTTGTCGCAGCTTCTCAATCACTTCACTTACGTCCAGGCTACCCAGGTCTTTACCACGGCGGGTGCGAACGGCAACTTTGCCTGCTTCCACCTCTTTATCACCACAGACCAACATGTAAGGTACCCGACGTAAAGTGTGCTCGCGGATTTTAAAGCCAATCTTCTCATTTCTCAAGTCCGCTTTTACGCGAATGCCCGCATTTTGCAGTTTCTGCGTCAATTCTTTAACGTAATCGGCCTGAGAATCGGTGATATTCATGACCACGACCTGCACCGGCGCGAGCCAGGTTGGGAAGAAGCCTGCAAACTCTTCAGTCAGAATGCCGATAAAGCGTTCGATAGACCCAAGAATTGCACGGTGAATCATTACCGGCACCTGACGCTCGTTGTCTTCGCCCACATAGGAGGCGCTTAAACGCTGCGGCAAGGAGAAGTCCAGCTGGACTGTTCCGCACTGCCATGCGCGATCGAGGCAGTCATACAGTGTAAATTCAATTTTCGGACCGTAGAATGCGCCTTCACCCACCTGATACTCAAACGGGATATTGTTCTCTTCCAGCGCAACTGCCAGATCCGCCTCTGCACGATCCCAGGTCTCGTCGCTACCGATACGTTTTTCCGGACGAGTTGAGAGTTTGACGACGATTTTCTCGAAGCCAAAGGTGCTATACATATCGTAGACCATACGAATACAGGCGTTGACTTCATCACGCACCTGATCTTCGGTACAGAAAATGTGCGCATCATCCTGAGTAAAGCCACGAACACGCATCAGACCATGCAGTGCGCCTGATGGCTCATTACGATGGCAGCTACCGAACTCCGCCATACGTAGCGGCAGATCGCGATAGGATTTCAGACCCTGGTTGAAGATCTGAACGTGGCCCGGGCAGTTCATTGGCTTGATGCAGTATTCACGGTTCTCAGAAGAGGTGGTGAACATCGCATCTTTATAGTTGTCCCAGTGGCCTGTTTTTTCCCACAGTACACGGTCCATCATGAACGGGCCTTTCACTTCCTGATACTGGTACTCTTTCAGCTTGGAGCGCACGAAAGTTTCCAGCTCACGGAAGATAGTCCAGCCGTCGTTATGCCAGAAGACCATACCCGGCGCCTCTTCCTGCATATGATACAGGTCGAGCTGCTTACCGATTTTACGGTGGTCGCGTTTTGCGGCCTCTTCCAGACGCTGCAGGTAGGCACTCAGGGCTTTCTTATCTGCCCACGCGGTACCATAAATACGCTGCAACATCTTGTTGTTGCTGTCACCGCGCCAGTAAGCGCCAGCGGTTTTCATCAGTTTGAAGTGATGACAGAAACGCATGTTCGGCACGTGCGGTCCACGGCACATGTCGACGTATTCTTCGTGATGATACAAACCAGGCTTGTCATCATGCGCGATGTTCTCATCAAGAATAGAAACTTTATAGTTCTCGCCACGCTTCACGAAGGTTTCACGCGCTTCGTGCCAGCTGACTTTTTTCTTGATGACATCGTAGTTGGTCTCGGCGAGCTCGTGCATACGTTTTTCGAGCGCGTCGATATCTTCCTGGGTCAGGGTGTGGTCAAGGTCAACGTCATAATAGAAGCCGTTGTCGATCACCGGGCCGATCGCCATTTTGGTGTTTGGCCAGAGCTGTTTGATGGCATGGCCTAACAGGTGCGCACAAGAGTGACGAATGATCTCAAGACCTTCATCGTTCTTCGCGGTAATGATGGAGAGCTGAGCATCGTTTTCAATCAGATCGGAGGCATCAACCAGTTCACCATTAACACGGCCAGCGATGGTCGCTTTTGCGAGTCCAGGACCAATGTCCAGGGCAACATCCATCGGGCTAACGGCGTGGTCGTAATGGCGTTGGCTGCCATCAGGAAGAGTAATTACAGGCATTTTATATCCTTATTTGCAGTGATGCCCCACACATAAGAGCATATACAAAGAAAATAATCGTATTTTATCATTAGATTGCAACACCATCTGACCAACAATCGTCAAATTGGCTCGCAGTCTGGAACAGTGACGAATCAGACAAAGGCTGATTTACGTTCTGCACCCTGATGGTAACACTAAAAAAAGGGTGAATGCACCCTCTGCGACCAGATTGATGTCTCTCATACATTTGTATGAGTTTTAGGGGGTAGCGCTCGCAATCCCATTTTGCTGAGCTAATCTTGAACTGGTCCTGACAACGTAAGGGGCGTTACATGAATGTTTCCAGTAGAACTGTAGTGGTACTGAATATTGTTTCAGCAGCGGCGCTGGTCATGATCCTGGCTGATAAGTTTCACTGGTTTTGACCCCCAAGGCTGACACTGCATAACAGCTTTTGATAGACTCACGTTATCAACTGACGAGGGAACGGGTTATGCCAACAAAACGCTTTGCACAAAAACACTGGAAAATGGTGGTGGTATTACTCGCCATCTGCGGTGCGATGCTTTTATTACGCTGGGCAGCAATGATCTGGGGCGTGTAGTGTGCTGGGGTATTAATTCACGTTTATGACGTGTAGTGAGTAACATGCAGTGGTGCGGTATTTATTAATTTGGCAGCAATATTGTCCATTCGCCTGTAAGCGCTGTTTCCGACATAAAATAATTTTAAGTTCGCATAATGCGAAAAACCGGTACATCATCATCCGGTTTTTTCACTGCTGGCGTGATCCAATAATATTAAGACCACTCACCCGCAACCAGTTTGTGCACATCAAAGGCGTCATTCATTGACTGACCGGTGGACTGAGAGCCCGGCGCGATGTTAGAACCCGCTTCAACATCAGAAGCGCGGGTGATACCGATTTGGTTGGTGGTGTCACTGGCAGGTTGGGTTACTGAATCAGCAGCAAATACACCAAATGACAGTGCCGAAAGCACCATTGCTGCTGCAGCATTTTTGATTTTATTCATAATGATTCTTCTCTATATCTGAATTAATGCAGTACAACGTGAGGCAATTAATGCCTGTACTCACAGTGTAGATCTGGATCACACTTTTGCCTAGTCAATTTATTTATCAAATCGTGTCAAATAAATTGAATGTATATCGCCGAGGGGAATTATGAAGAAATTATGGAGAATAACGCGGAGGTATTAATTTAAAACGCTGTTCAATATTTAATAGCACGCTTTGTTAAAATAAAAATACGGGCCGATAATATATCGGCCCGCGAATATTACATTTTATAGCCTAAAGAAACGGTCGTTCTGCGATCGGTATGTTCTGGTGCGGAAGCCGGTGGCTCCGAGTTCCAGGTCACGTTGTACGCCACTTTTAAACCAAAGTGTTCGTTGATCGCCACGTTCAGCGCGGTTTCAGAGTTCAGTGTCGTATCATCAGCCCCAAACACGGAGACGCCCTGGGTAAATTTAGCGTTATCGGTGAACTGCCAGGCATAAGTGCCGGATGCATAACCCAGCGGCTGCGTTTTGGTATCGCCGTCAGTGTACTCGTCGTAACGTACACCCGGACCGAATTCAAAACGGAAGCTGTGGACCGGGCCATTCAGGAACTGACGACCATAACCCGCAGTGAAGACGTCACGCTGGCGATAGCCATTGTAGCGGTCAGTTAACCAGCTTGCCTGGCCGAAAAGATAGTCATAATCCGTCATGTTGTAACGGCTACGGCCACCCACTGCATATTTCTCAGAGGAGCGCTCGTCATTAGATGAGGTGTTACTAGCGTTACCCCACAGGGACCAGGCGGTGGTATTGCCGTACCAGGTCATCGTGGTGTCTGCGGTCAGGGAAGAGCTTTTAGTGTTACCTGATTGCGCCAGATAGCCCGCGTTAAGGTTACCTTCAAACGGTTTCTGCGCAGTGGATGGGTCATCCATGACAGTAAAAACGGTATCGTCAGCGGCTGCGTACATCGAGGCAAACACGCCACCCGCCAGCATCAATGCGGCAGGTACTGTCTTCAAGAGCTTCATTTATAAAGGAGTCCGTACAACAAAAAAAGAGACCATCACGGTCTCGGAAACTTTCTTGAGGATCAATGACAAGGCATCCATAGAAAGGTAACAAATTATAAAAAGGCTCATATAACATAGCAATGATTTCTTATTTCATTTTTTGAATAAGAACGATCTCAAATCGTTAATTAATTCATATTAAAAACGCACAGAACCTCTAAACATTTATATTTAAAATCATACTGTTATTTACTTTCCCTTCTCGCCTTTTGTGCCATGCTTACCTGAGCCAATGCTAAAAGGAGGTCACAATGGTCAAGATTTATACACTGACGCTCTCCCCTTCCCTCGACAGCGCCACCCTCACGCCGCAGATTTATCCTGAAGGTAAACTCCGCTGTAGCACCCCCGTCTTCGAGCCTGGCGGCGGGGGGATTAATGTGGCGCGCGCCATTACCCATCTTGGTGGTCAAGCCACGGCAATATTCCCGGCGGGCGGTGCCACCGGTGAACATCTGGTGGCGCTGCTGGCGGATGAACAGGTGGCCGTCGATACCGTCGACGCAAAAGACTGGACGCGCCAGAACCTGCATGTCCACGTCGAATCCAGCGGCGAGCAGTACCGTTTCGTCATGCCCGGCGCCATGCTGGATGACGATGAATTCCGCCAGCTGGAACAGAAAGTGCTCGCCATTGAAAGCGGTGCCCTGCTGGTGATTAGCGGCAGCCTGCCCCCTGGCGTGCAATGTGAAAAACTGACCCAGCTGATTCGCGCGGCGAAAGAGAAAGGCCTGCGCTGCATCGTCGACAGTTCGGGCGATGCGCTGACTGCCGCTCTGGAATCCGGCGGTCTGGAACTGATCAAACCGAACCAAAAAGAGTTGAGCGCGCTGGTCAAGCGCCCGTTAACGCAGCCCGATGATGTTCGCTCCGCCGCCCAGGAGCTGGTACGCAGCGGGAAAGCGCATCGCGTGGTGGTCTCATTGGGGCCGCAGGGTGCCCTCGCCGTCGATGAAACCGGTTCGGTGCAGGTCGTTCCCCCGCCGATGAAAAGCCAGAGCACCGTCGGTGCCGGTGACAGTATGGTCGGTGCGATGACCTTAAAACTGGCGCAAGGCGCATCGCTGCTGGAGATGACGCGCTACGGCGTCGCGGCGGGTAGCGCGGCCACCATTAATCACGGCACGCGCCTGTGCTCCCTCGAAGACACGCAAAAAATCGTGAATTACCTTTCCCAGAGCTAAAAAAGGCTTCCCTCCATAACGGAGGGAAGCGCATTAAGTCGCCAAACTGGCGCGATCGGCTATGCTAAGAAAACTTTCAAGATAACAAAGAGGTGAAATATGAGCAGTGGTGACATCACCCGCTACGTCGTGACCATCAAATTTCATGAAGACTCGCTGACAGAACTCAACGAGATCACTAACCACCTGACGCGCGGTGGCTTCCTCCTGACGCTGACGGATGACGAAGGCAACGTTCACGATCTGGGCACGAATACATTCGGGCTGATCAGTCCTCTCAGCGTTGATGAAGTGAAAGCGCTGGCAAGTGGTCTGATTGAGAGTGCGATCGGTAAACAAGCAGACATTGACGTGAAAACCTGGGAAGAGTGGCAAAAAAGAGAACAATAAATGCCCTAAAGTGATCCTGACGGCTCAGGTGTGCGTTAGCTCGTATTATTGAACAGCGTTTATGCGCTAACTTTATGATCTGGCGGACAACATGGGAGAATCATCATGTGGCAGGCTATCAGTCATCTTTTAAACGAGCAACTGGGCGACGGGGAGATCGAGCAGCGTAACGAACTGCCAGGCGGTGAGATCCACGCTGCATGGCATCTGCGCTTCGCGGGACGCGATTTCTTCGTGAAATGTGATGAACGGGAATTGCTTCCCATCTTCACCGCCGAAGCCGATCAGCTGGAATTACTGTCGCGCAGCAAAACCGTCTCCGTGCCGCAGGTCTGGGCGCTGGGCAGCGATCGCGATTACAGCTTTCTGGTGATGGATTATCTCCCTGCCCGTCCGCTGGACGCGCACAACGCCTTTTTATTAGGCCAGCAGATTGCCCGCCTGCATCAGTGGAGCGATCAGCCACAGTTTGGTCTCGATTTTGACAATGACCTGTCGACGACCCCTCAGCCCAACGCCTGGCAGCGTCGCTGGTCCACCTTCTTTGCCGAGCAGCGCATCGGCTGGCAGCTGGAGCTTGCGGCGGAGAAAGGGCTAGAATTTGGCAATATTGATGCGATTGTGGAGCATGTCCAGCAGCGCCTGGCTTCTCACCAGCCGCAACCGTCGCTGTTGCATGGCGATCTGTGGTCAGAAAACTGTGCGCTGGGGCCGAACGGGCCTTATATCTTTGATCCTGCCTGCTACTGGGGCGACCGCGAATGCGATCTTGCTATGCTGCCGCTGCATCCGGAACAGCCTCCGCAAATCTACGACGGCTATCAGTCCGTTTCGCCTCTGCCGTCAGGCTTCCTTGAAAGACAGCCTCTTTATCAACTCTATACCCTGTTGAACCGTGCGATATTGTTTGGCGGTGAACATCTGGTGAATGCGCAACGTGCGCTGGAGCGTGTTTTAGCGGCGTAACAGCGTATACGGGTGGCCAAGGCCACCCGCAGCGCGTTACAGAAAACCGAGTAACGAAAAGAAGAAGTAACCGCAGACGATGATAATCACCGGCAGTACGTATAGCGGGAAAATCTGCAGCAAAATGGTGTGATGCGGAACCACAATTCGCGATTCAATCTGCTCGCGGGTCAGCCCTTCAGTGCCCTTCGCCTGTTCCAGTATCAGCTGATCTTCCACCCCTTCACGCAGAAAACGCGTCTGACGGCTCATTCGTGCGCCAGAGGCCTGCAGGGCGAGCGCGATAAAGATCAGCGCAAAGATTATCCAGAACGCGATGTTCAGGCTTTGGTGAAAATTGGGCGTCGGCGAGTTGTACCAGAAGAAGTTAAGAAATGGCGTGTTAAAGCGCATCATCTCAATCATAACATGAGCAAAATCAAGCATAACCGCATTGATACCTGCCTGCTTTTCGCTGTGCTCATACATGAATTTCAGCACGGAGATTAGCGTGGAGATCACCGCCGGAATAAAAATTACCCATCCGGCAATACGTTTTAGCACCGCGATGCGTCCAGCTTGTTGATACGTCATCAGTTCCCCTTCAGTAAGACGCTCACTTAGAGCCTAAGTTTACCTTCTGCTTACGAATTTCGCCCGTTCTTTAAGGCCAATTATGCTAAATTGCTGCTTAACTTTAGAGTGACTTTATGCTGAAAACGTATGAATGGAGATAGCGTTATGACGACCCCGCGCCAGATTGTTGCTGCCATTTTCGATATGGATGGATTGTTAATCGATTCCGAACCGCTTTGGGATCGTGCCGAACTGGATGTTATGGCCAGCATTGGCGTGGATATTAGCCGCCGTAACGAGCTGCCGGATACGCTGGGGCTGCGCATTGATATGGTTGTTGAGCTGTGGTTTGCCCACCAGCCGTGGAATGGCCCAAGCCGTCAGGACGTCACCGACCGCATTATCACCCGCGCCATCGCTCTCGTTGAAGAGAGCCGCCCCCTGCTGCCGGGCGCACGCGAGGCCGTCGCATTGTGTAAAGCTCAGGGGCTGAAAGTGGGCCTGGCGTCCGCATCACCGCTGCACATGCTGGAAAAAGTGCTGGAGATGTTCGACCTGCGCGAAAGCTTCGACGCGCTGGCCTCGGCGGAAAAACTGCCCTACAGCAAGCCCCATCCGCAGGTTTATATGGACTGCGCTGCAAAACTGGGCGTCGACACACTCGCCTGCGTGGCGCTGGAAGATTCCGTTAACGGCATGATTGCCTCGAAAGCAGCCCGTATGCGCTCCATCGTGGTCCCAGCGGAAGAAGGCCAGCACGATCCGCGCTTTGCGCTGGCGGACGTCAAACTGGCCACCCTTGCCGATTTGACCGCAGAGCATCTGCGCGGGTAATCCCTCTGGTTCGGGCAACGCCCTGTTGCCCGAAAACATGACCACCATAATATTTTTGAAACATCATTTCATTTTTATTTGTAATTCCTGCTAACGGCTCCTATTCTTATCTTCAGAATGACAATAACCCTACACTCTGAGGTTGATATGATACTGGATGCCTTTAATCTGGCGGGAAAAGTAGCCATCGTCACTGGCTGCGATACCGGTTTAGGCCAGGGAATGACGCTGGGACTGGCGCAGGCGGGATGTGACATCGTGGGGGTGAACCGTAAAATCCCCGAAGAGACCGCAAAAAAAGTCAAAGCCCTGGGCCGTCGCTTTATGGCGATTCAGGCCGATCTAAGCCAGCAGGACGCAATTGAAACGATTGTGACAAAAGCGGTCGCCGAAATGGGCCGTGTCGATATTCTGGTCAACAACGCCGGAACCATCCGTCGGGAAGATGCCCTGTCATTCAGCGAAAAAAACTGGGATGACGTGATGAACCTGAACCTGAAATCGGTCTTTTTCCTCTCTCAGGCGGTCGCGCGTCAGTTTATTGCTCAGGGCGAAGGCGGCAAAATTGTGAATATCGCCTCGATGCTCTCCTTCCAGGGCGGGATCCGCGTCCCGTCTTATACCGCTTCGAAAAGCGGTGTAGTAGGGATTACGCGCCTGCTGGCAAACGAGTGGGCTGCGCACGGGATCAATGTCAATGCGATTGCACCGGGGTACATGGCAACCAACAATACTCAAGAGTTGCGTGACGACGACCAGCGCAGTAAAGAGATTCTGGATCGTATCCCCGCTGCGCGCTGGGGAAATCCTGAAGACCTGCAAGGCCCGGTGGTTTTCCTTGCCTCAAACGCCTCAGACTATATCAATGGCTCTACGCTCGCCGTCGATGGGGGCTGGCTGGCGCGCTAGCGCCAGTTTGTGACAAAGAGTTACACCGTAACCTCTTCCGCCTACTGTACAAAAACCCTATACTGTATGAATTGACAGTTTCGTGGGTTTTATCATGACGGCGGAAGGCCACCTCCTTTTTTCTATTGCCTGCGCAGTGTTTGCTAAAAACGCTGAGCTTACCCCTGTTCTGGCACAGGGCGACTGGTGGCATATTGTTCCTTCTGCGGTCCTCACCTGTTTACTGCCAGATATTGATCATCCCAAGTCGTTTCTCGGCCAGCGCCTGAAATGGATCGCCAAACCCATCGCCAGAGCCTTCGGTCACCGCGGGTTCACCCACAGCCTGCTGGCGGTCTTTATTTTGCTGACCTTTTTCTATCTTAAGATCCCCGAAAGCTGGATTGTTCCCGCCGACGCGATTCAGGGGATGGTGCTCGGCTACCTAAGCCATATTCTGGCCGATATGTTAACCCCCGCCGGCGTTCCGCTGCTCTGGCCCTGCCGCTGGCGTTTCCGTTTTCCGATTCTGGCCCCGCAAAAAGGTAACCAGCTGGAGCGCGTCTTGTGCATGGCACTCTTCGCCTATTCCGTCTGGATGCCTCAGACCCTGCCCGAAAATGGTGCAGTTCGCTGGTCGTCACACATGATCAATTCCCTGCAATTTCAGTTCAATCGCTTTATTCATCACCAGATTGAACAATAAACAGACAAAATAGTTGCATTTGTCATAATCCATTCCATTTGGATATAAGCGCCACATCACACTTCTGATAATCTTGCGCCAACATGATCGGAATATACCGGTCGGATTATAAATCAGGAGAACGGGGATGAATTTTCCACTTATCGCGAACATTGTGGTGTTCGTTGTCTTGCTATTGCTGCTGGCGCAGACGCGTCACAAGCAGTGGAGCCTGGCAAAAAAAGTACTCGTCGGTCTGGGAATGGGTGTGGTATTTGGTCTGGCACTGCAGGCGATCTACGGCTCTGATAACCCGGTTCTGAAAGATTCTATTCAGTGGTTTAACGTGGTCGGTAACGGCTATGTACAGCTGCTGCAAATGATCGTCATGCCGCTGGTCTTCGCCTCTATTCTGAGCGCGGTTGCCCGTCTGCATAACGCCTCTCAGCTGGGTAAAATCAGCTTCCTGACTATCGGCACTCTGCTGTTCACCACGCTTATTTCCGCGCTGGTCGGTGTGCTGGTCACCAATCTGTTTGGCCTGACCGCAGAAGGTCTGGTACAGGGCACCGCGGAAACCGCGCGCCTGGCCGCTATTCAGACCAACTACGCCGGTAAAGTGGCCGATCTGAGCGTGCCTCAGCTGCTGCTCTCCTTCGTGCCGAAAAACCCGTTTGCCGACCTGACAGGCGCAAACCCGACATCCATTATTAGCGTCGTGATTTTTGCTGCCTTCCTGGGTGTGGCCGCGCTGAAACTGCTGAAAGACGATGCGCCAAAAGGCCAGCGCGTACTGACCGCCATCGACACCCTGCAGAGCTGGGTGATGAAGCTGGTGCGTCTGGTTATGCAGCTGACGCCGTACGGTGTGCTGGCTCTGATGACCAAAGTAGTTGCCGGTTCTAACCTGCAGGATATCATCAAGCTGGGCAGCTTCGTGGTCGCCTCTTACCTCGGCCTGATGATCATGTTTATCGTCCACGGCATTCTGCTGGGTGTGAACGGTGTTAGCCCGCTGAAATTCTTCCGCAAAGTGTGGCCGGTGCTGACGTTTGCATTCACCAGCCGCTCCAGCGCCGCGTCTATTCCGCTGAACGTTGAAGCGCAGACCCGTCGTCTGGGTGTACCAGAATCAATCGCGAGCTTCTCCGCCTCATTTGGCGCAACCATTGGTCAGAACGGCTGTGCGGGTCTGTACCCGGCAATGCTGGCCGTCATGGTTGCTCCTACCGTCGGGATTAACCCGCTCGACCCAATGTGGATTGCGACCCTGGTCGGTATTGTCACCGTAAGCTCCGCTGGTGTGGCCGGTGTTGGCGGTGGTGCTACCTTCGCCGCGCTGATCGTGCTGCCTGCGATGGGCCTGCCGGTGACGCTGGTCGCACTGCTGATCTCCGTCGAACCGCTGATCGACATGGGCCGTACCGCGCTCAACGTCAACGGTTCTATGACTGCCGGAACGCTCACCAGCCAGTGGCTGAAGCAGACCGACAAAGCTGTCCTCGATAGCGATGAGAACGCCGAACTGGCGCATCGTTAATCGTTTACCGCACCCAATAAAAAAACCGCCTCTGGCGGTTTTTTTTTATCTCTGCGTTTACTCAATATCCCCCTCCTGGCGGATTTGCATGGCCCAGCGCTGGGCCGATTCCGGAACCGTAAACGTCGGGGAACGGCGAAAATGCTCCCCCATCAGGACAAAGGCCACGTATTTTCCCCGCAGTTGCCAGACGTCGCGAAAGCCATCCACTTTAAGGGCATGGTCTGGCGGCGCAGGTTCGACGCGGGGTACGTAGCTGATGACACGACGGTTTTGTTGACGAAATGGTTTCATAAGCGACTGGTTCACTAAAGCAAATTCTGGAAGCAGGAAATTCCTATCATAGCCGATTCCCCCCTGACGCGTCGCGCTTTGGATGCGGTATGACTGCTCTCGCGGTGCCATTAACCCGAAAAGTCTCAGTCTGGCAGGTTGTTTGTCACATTGTTCTATAGTTAATGGGGCTTTTCGCCACAACGACCGTATTTCAGCAATGAAACCCAGGAGACGAGTGCAATGTCGCATCAAAAAGACAAGACCGATAAACATCATCAGTCACCGATCCATGGCGACGAAGAATCAAAACCCGGTATGGACTCGCTGGCCCCGGAAGATGGCTCCCATCGCCCTTCGCCGTCGCCGTCAGCCCCAGGAGAGCAACCTACCGCGCCCGGTAGCCTCAAATCCCCGGATACGGGCAACGAAAAACTGCATTCACTGGAGCCGCATCGCAAAGGCGGCGAGAGTTTCCCGCTCACCACCAATCAGGGCGTGCGCATCGCCGATGACCAGAACTCC
>Ga0213828_1002570_pt1 | contig 13003 bp, 9 predicted proteins | sample MC6MC0897MG_FD_180664 | JGI IMG/M metagenome (GOLD analysis project Ga0213828, IMG submission 180664) | Enriched soil aggregate microbial communities from Iowa State University, Ames, United States - MC6-MC0897-MG | ecosystem: Environmental > Terrestrial > Soil > Unclassified | place: USA: Iowa...
CAGTTCGGCCACCTGGTCCTGGGCCAGCGCCTTGGTCGGGAACAGGTACAGCGCCTTGGCCTTGCCCTGCATGGCCGCACTCACCACCGGCAGGGTGTAGCACAGCGACTTGCCGCTGGCGGTGGGGGTGACGATGGCCACGTGCTCGCCGCGCTGGGTGGCGTCCCACGCGTCGGCCTGGTGGCTGTACAGCTGCTCGATGCCGCGCGCCTTCAGGGCGGCGGTGAGCGCGGCCGGCACATCGGCCGGGATCGGCGCGTAGCGCCCTTCACGGCCGGGGAGGGTGAAGCTGCCGGTGATGCGGTCGGCGTAGCGCTGCTGCAGGCGCGCGGTGAGCAGCGCGCCGTTGCGCGAGGGCAGCCCGTCGGTGGTGGACAGGCGGCGCTCGGCATCTTCGGTGCGCTTGGCGAGTTCGTAGGCCATGGGAACAACGGTCTGCAAAGGACGCCATGGAACCACAGCGGCGTCTCAATGTTTGAGACACGCCGGACGCGCGGGTGAATGATTCAGTGCGATGGCCGCCCAACGAAATCTGAAGGCGGCATCCGTATCCTTGTCCAGACACGCAATGGACCAGGATGGGCAGCTGTGACACGTGTGGGATATCAAGCAGCAGCGTTGGCTGGCATGATGCTGGCCGCGCGGGTACAGGCCCAGCAGCCACCGGCACCCGAGCCGGATCCGCAGCCGCCGGTGGCGCCGGTCGCCGCCACAGGCGACGTCACCACGCTGGGCGAAGTACGCGCCATCAAGCCCGATGAAGACGTGCCGCTGGATCTGTACCGGTTCAAGAGCCCGGTGCAGGCGGAAAGCAACCGTTTCAGCCGCGACTGGCGTGAACCGCCGAGCCCCGAGCAGGTGGGCATGAGCGGCGGCTACGTGATGATGGGAATTGTCTACGGCATCGTCAAAACCGCGCAGGGCATCAACAAGATCACCGGCGGGCCGGACCAGATCCAGTCGGCCATCGCCCGGCCGCCGCCGCAGCTGAGTGAGCAGCAACAACGACGTGCGCTGCAATTCTGCGATCCGCAGCAGGGTTGCGTGGCGCCGCCGCAGAAGTGAAGGGCTATCCTGTCGCCCCCTCCCACACGCCCGCTGCCATGTCCCTGCGCTCCCTGTTCCTGCTTGCCGCCGTGCTTCCCGTCACTGCCCTGGCCGGCAGCGCCGACAACGGCAGCTGCCGCAACGGCGCCTTTCCGGCCGAGCAGAGCAACTTCGCGCTGGCCAGGGTGATCGGCGCACCGCGCCTGTACCTGCTCGGCGACGCGGACGGCTGCCCGGCCAACGGCGAACCGGCGTGCCGCCAGCGCAGCTACGTGGTGCAGGGCGATACGGTGATCACCGGGCGGGACCTGGGCCGCCATCGCTGCGCGTTCTTCCCCAACAACGGGGGCGGCAGCGCGGGCTGGGTGGCCAGCGCGCGCCTTCAGCCGCAGCCGTTGCCAGCGCCGACGCTGCAGTCATGGGCCGGGCACTGGCGCGATGGCGATGACCAGTTGGTCATCAACGTGCGTCGCGGCCAGTTGCACGTGGAGGGCGATGCCTACTGGCCGTCGGCCAATCCCACCCCGGAGGTGCGCCCGTACGGGCCGAACATGGGCCAGGTGGAAGCGCTGGCCGTGCCGACGGGCGACACGGTGGTGTTCCAGGACCCAACCTGCACGCTGCGCGCCCAGCTGCTGGGCGACTACCTGATCGTGGCCGACAACAGCGAATGCGGTGGCATGAACGTGCGCTTCAACGGGGTGTACCGGCGTACCCGCCCGTAGCGGTAACGCCGGTCAGGGCCCGGCGCGAGGGTGGCCGGCCGGGCCAGTACACGAGAACCACGTGTGTCAGCTTGCCAGCCCGGGTATCGGGCGGGTCTGCATGTCCGCGTCCAGCGCGCGACGGCGCGCCCGGGCCCGGGCTACCCCGCGGCACAGCAGCACGGCTTGGCCCAGTGCCAGCGCACTGGCCAGCAACACGGCCAGCGTGCTGGCAGCGGCGTCCATGATGCGACGCTGGTCGGCATCGGTATTCACCTCCAGGCGCAGCCCGGCGGCGTCTTCGTGGCGGCCCACCACCAGGCCGTCAACCGTGAACGGCACCGGCGTGGCCAAGGTGGTCATCGCCTGCTCCCAGCGATCCAGCACCGATTCGGCACGCACGTCGGCTGCGTCGTGACGTGCCGCGTTGGTATCGCCCCGCAGGTCGTGCGGGGTGGCCAGTACCACGCCGCCCTGCTGCAGCGACAGCAGCTGCGGGGCAAGCGTCTGCAGCTGCCGCGCGATGGCGGTGCCGGCATGGCCACGGGTAATGTCCTGCAGCGCGCTCAACTGGCGCGATGGCATCAGCATGCCGTCGTTGCCTTCCTCGACGGCACGGCGCAGTTCGCGGGCCAGCAGTGGCCAGCTGTCCAGGGCGAGTTCCCGGCCGTCCACGTCTGCCGTGGCGGCAAGCTCGTCCACGATCCCGCGCTTCAGCGCGTCGCAGTCCTCCAGGCCGGCGGCGCACGCCTGTTCGACGACCTCCACCAGGTTGCCCATGCCGCTCACGATCTTGCCGCCGCCCTGGCGGGCCGACAGTGCGGCCTGTGCGTAAGGATCGGCGCCGGCCTGCTGCAACATGAGCAGGCGCAGCATGGCCGACATGGTGTCTTCGCGGACGCTGACATAGTCGCCGCGATACAGCGACAGCAGCGCGGCCGGCATCTGCAGCCCGGGCAACCTCACCGGCGTGCCGCCCCAGCGCACGCGGCTGCAATCGGGCAGCACGATGGCCGCATCGATGTCCTGCAGGGAAGTGAGGGCGAGTTCGCACTGTCCTTCGCCGCGCAGCCTGACCCGGTCGCCACCGCGTGGCGCGCGCTGCGCCAACGAAGCCGCGGTGGCATCGCTGCGGGTCTCTCCGCCACGCACGCCCTGCCATGCCAGCGCCATGTCGTCGATGACGCCATGGCTGTTGAGCAGCGCGGCCAACAGCGCCACCAGCCCCACGGTCAGCAGCACCACATGTTGGCCCCAGCGCACCGCCGGGAAGCGACGTGCTTCGTCCACCTGCGACCACGCGCTGCCCATCGCCAGCACCTCGCCGCTGGTCGCCAGGATCTCCATCTCCACCGGCTGCCCGAGCGGCAACCGCCCGGAGTGCTGCCAGTGCGCCGGCATCTGTACCTGCACCGCATCGCCAAGGAAGTAGTGATAGGTGCGCAGGGCTGCATTGGTCGGATTGGGCAGCTCCACCAGGCGCAACGGCCCGTGGACGCAGTTCACCGCCAGCGGCTTCGCCGGCGCGGCCGGGGCGGGGCGCCGCCACTGCCACCACACCGCTGCGCCGGCCATCGCCAGTGCCGCCAGCAGCACCGGCACGCGTGCTCCGCCGAGATCGGCATTGCCCACTACCAGCATCAGGACAAACGCAAGCACCCAGAGGCCGGCCATCTTCCACACCCGCGAGGTGGGCTGCCGCAGTGCCGCTTCCTCGGGCGTTTCCACGCGCCGTTCCCGTATCGCCACGGGCGTTTCTGCGATGTGTTGCACGGGCCTGCTGAGCGTGGCATCGGCGTCCGCAGGGGCGTTCTGACCGGGCAGGGGAGGCGGCAGGTCATCCTCGGCGCGGGCGTTTGCCTGCTGCAGGGTGCGGGCACGCCCGTCGACCACGGTGAAGCCGTTGAGCCGCACCACAATGGCCTGTTTGGCGCACAGCACCACCTCGGCATCGTTGTCGTCGTCGTGCAGGAACGCCAGCGCGTCGTAGGGCAACACCACCTCCACATCGCCCAGCGTGTCGTGCAGGGTCTGTGCGCCGTTGACCTCAATGCCGTGGCGGCTGAAGCGTCCACGCAGCGCCCGTACCTCCGGCGCCCAGCTCAGACCGCCGGCCACCCGTAGCGGTTCCAGCGCCCGTGCTTCGTCGGGCGTCAAGGGGCGCAGCACGGGGGCCTCGCGCAGCCGCGCCAGCGCACCGTGATTGTCGCTGCGCCGCGACTTGTAGGAGAGGAAGCTGAAAAGGGCCAGCCCCAGCAGCACCAGTTTCAGGATGATCCAGAAGGTCATCGCGTTGCCTCCGCACGTGGGCGGTTGGGCCGGGACGGATCGGGCAGGTAACGCGTGCGATCGGCGCACGACATCATGTCGTTCATGGCTCCCTCCATTGGAGCGGCGTGTGGCGGGCGCTAGTCTGCCGCGCGCGGCCGGCCAGGGCAAATGGCATGCCCGCGCTGCCTGCGTGACGCCGCGCGCGGCGCAGCGGCGACTTCACGCTGTGTCGCATGTTGGAGACGCACCAGCGAGACGGCCGTGCACTGGTGCGGCCTCGGGAATACCAGGCACCGGTGCGATGGGGTCTGTTCGGCATCGTGCTGTTCAAGTGACGCGATTGACGCGTGGTGCGCAGCGCGCTGCTTCCATGGCAGCGCGGCCATGGCGTCTGCGGTGGCATCACCGTGCGCTTCAACAGCGTCCACCGGCGCAGGTCGGCGGCAGGGTGAGGGCGCGCCTGAACGCCTAACCGGTGGTGGCCGGCCCGCGGCGGCGTTCCAGCCACCACAGCAGGCCCGCCACCAGCACGAAGGCCAGCAACCAGGGCCAGCGCGGTCCCGGCACCGCGCGTGCGGCCTGCGCGCCGGTGCTGCCGGCGGTCGCGACGCGCAGCGCGGTGGCATCGCGTGTCTGCTGGCGATGCATCGCCTGCGCGTGCGCCGGGTCGAACACGTAGAACGCCCGGGTGCGCGTGCCGATCTGCAGGTGGTGCCAACCTGCCTGCTGCGGCCAGTAGCCGGCACAGCGATCGCCCGCGGTATCCGGATCGATGTGCATCACCACTTTGGCGCCCTGCGGGCTGCGTACCGTGGTGCCATCGGCCAGCGCGCACAGCGCGATGCGTTCGCCGGCCCATGGCGTGGCACTGCCCACGCGCCCAGAGGCCGGAACCGCCAGCGGGCGCGCCAGGGTGGCCACCACGCTGCTCCACAGCTCGGCATGACGATCGTCGCGGCCGGCCAGTACCAGACGGTAACTGTCGGTAACGGGCAGCAGCGCGAGGCGACCGCGGCCGACGTCGCGCCAGCCGCCCAGCGCGGCACCGCCGGCATCGTGCAGCAGCGGCGTGGCATCCAGAGCGCGCAGGTTGAACTGCTCCAGCGCAGGCAACGGGGCGTTGTGCGAGGCGCTGTCAGCCTCGTCGATGGCGGCGGTGGGTGCGCTGGCCGCGCGCTGCGGCCCACGCCGCGCCTGCAGCAGCGCAGGATCCGGATCGACGGCCAGGCGCAGTGGCAGGCTCTGGTTGCTGCCGCTTGTCGCCAGGCCCCAGCTACGCAGTGTCTGCCGCGTGCCATCCGTGAGCGGGCCGCTGCTGCGCACCAGTACCCCGAGGCCGTCGCGCAGCGCCTGCTGCACGGCCGCGCGCTGGGGCGGGCCAAGCGCGGCCACGCTGCGCTCATCGAGGATCAGAACATCGGTCGCGGCCAGGCGCGCGGCGGTCAGGGCCACCGGCGGGTCGCCGAGCATCACCCCGGCGCCCGCGCTTGCCTGGGCATGCAGCTCCAGGCCGGTATCGGCTGCCCAGCGGCGCAGGTACTTCAGCTCCGGCGTGGGGGCGCCGGCCAGCACCAGCACCCGCACGCCGGGGGCGTCGTCGGTCTGCAACGGCACGGGCACGGTATCCACTACGTGCCTGTCGGCGTCGAGCAGGCGCAGGCTGAATTCACTGCGGCCGCTGGCACGCGCAACGCCGTCCAGCGCAACGCTGCCATCGCGGCCGGGCACGGCGCGGTCCACGACGCTGCCGGCCGGATCAAGCAGTTCGGCGCGCGCAGCGGTCACGCCCTGCGCGCGCGCCCGCACCGTGAACGGCGCGCCGGGCACGGTGATGGCCGGTGGCTGCAAGGCCACCCAGCCGCGCGGCGCCGCCGCCGGCTGCAGCGTGACCTCCGCAGGCAGTGCGGTGTCGCGGTCACGCGCGGCCAGCCCATCACCCCGCAGTACCAGGGCCTGCGGGCCGGGATGCTGGCGCAAAGCAGTGGCCAGGTCGGGCGCGATGCGGGCACCGCTGCGCGAGGGCGCTTCCGGCAGTGCAATCACGGTGCCGTCGGTGGCTGTGTTCGATGCGGTCGTTGCGTGGCCGGTCAGGACGGTCAGGTGCTGGGCGGCGATGTGCACCGGCGGCGGCAACAGGGTGAAGTACAGCAGCGCGGCCGCGCCTAGCTGCAGAACCAACAGCGCAAGGATGCGCACGGTAGTGCGTGTGCCGCTGCGACGCTGCTGCAGCAGCGTGCGAACGCTGCCGATCAGCACGATGGCCAGCAGTACCGACGCGATCCAGGCGGCGTCATTCATCGCGTGGCCTCCAGGGCATCCAGGTAGGCCTGGCCCATGCGATCGGGCGGCGTGCGCCGCGACACCTGTGGCGTGGGCCGCGACAACGCCCGCCACAGACGCGCGCGCAGTACCGCACGGCACGCGCCACAGTCCGGCGCGACCCGCAGCTCTTCGATGGCCGCGGCCAGGCTGAGCGGATCGGGCAGGCGGCTGTCGTTGCGCTGCAGCCACTGCGCGATGGCGTCCAGGTCGGGCGCGCTGGCCGGGTCGGCAAGCTGTTGCCAGGCGCTCACGATGGCCGGCTCCGGTGCGGGCACCGCGGCGATGGGCAGGGTGCGGCTGGCCAGGTCCGTGCGGTCGCCGCTGAGCCGGCGGCTTTCATCGATGGGCGGCAGCTCCGGGCCCACCCGTGCCAGGTAGATGCGCTCGGCCTGCTGCACCTGCTTGATGAAGGCCAGGGCCTTGTTGGCGTACGGCAGCGCATCCTCGGGCCGGCCCTGGCGCAGTTCGCCTTCGGACGACCACATCTGGTCCAGTGCGGCTTTCAGCGTGGCGCGGGTCTGCGGGTCGAGCAGGGTGGCTGCTTCGGCGTGGTCGTGGGTGTGGCCGTACTCGGACAGCACGTCGGTGGCGCTGCCGAACACCGGCGCTGCTTCCGCCGTGGCGGCCGCATGGTCATGGCCGTCATGGCCGGCCTGTGCGTGTTCGTGGGTGTCGGTCTGCGCATGGGCGTGGTCATCGGTGGCGTCGTGCGCGTCGGCCGTCGGGGTGTCGCTGGTGGGTAGTGCGTCGCTGGTCGGCGGCGGCTTGGCGCCGTCTTCGCTTTCTTCGCCCAGGAACTGGCCGTAGCGCAGGCGCAGGATGCGCTGGTCCACGCCGATGGCGTCGGCGCGCTTGATGAATTCTTCGGCAGGCAGCTGGCGACGCAGTTTGATCAATGCCTCGGCGTCGATGATGATCTGGCGCTGGCTACGGAAGTAGGCGGGCAACGTCTTCTTGACCATGCCTTCCAGTTCCGCGCCCTGCACCTGCTCCACGCTGGGCAGGCGCAGGATCACGCTGGTGCTCTGCGCGGTCTGTGGCGTGGGTGCACGGTTGTCGCGCACCTGCAGTTGGGCGATCACATCGTTGCCCGGCTCGGCACCCAGCGCGGCCAGGTCCAGCGTTCGCGCGAAGCGGCGCAGCGTGGGCGTGCCGCTGCCGGCCAGGGTGAGGGTGTGTTCGCGGAAGGTGATGTTCTCGCCGCTGCCCTGGGCCAGGGTGATCTTCAGCTGGGCATCGGCGGCCACGCCGTGGTCGTCGCTGGCCTCGAACTGCAGCGCCCACTGCCGTTGCCCGGCCGTGCCCAGCACCAGCGTGCGGTCCGGGGCGAGCACGCGCACGCGGGGCGGCTGGTCGGGCTGCACATCCAGGCGGTACAGACGCTGCCCTGACAGCGCCGGCACGGTGACCACGCGGTACAGCGCGGGGCGGTCGGCAGTCCACGTGCCGGTCCAGCTGTCGCGCTCGCGACGCAGGGCGACACGGCGGCCATCATGGAACTGCAGCACGGCCTCGCTGGGCTGTGCGCTGAAGCGCAGGGACCACTGCAGGGCACCGCCCTGGGCGACCTTTGCATCCAGCGTGCTCTGCACCCGCGCTGCCTGCCCGGTGTATGCCGGGGCGTTGATCGCCAGCCGGCTGGACTGCAGGCGGGGCGGTTGTGCGGGCGTGGCACGCGGGGCGCTGGCTGGCGATGGCAGGGCCGTGCCACCGCTGCTGCGTGGCCATCCCAGTGCCAGCGCGATCACCACCAGGGCACCCAGCCAGGCCACCAGCAGGGCACGACGCGGCCATGCCGCCCGCAGGTCGGGCGTTCGTGCCTGCAACGCGGCGTGGACATGCGCGCGCTGGCGGCGCTGCAGGGGGTTGAGCGCAGCGTCGGGCGCGAACAGCAGGTCGGCACTGTCCTGCAGCGCGGCGTGGCGGTCGAGCTGGCGGACCAGCCAGCGTCGGTCCAGCTGGCGGCTGCGCCGCGTGGCCAGCGCGGCACCGGCCAGCAACGCCACCAGCAGCACCCCCGTGGCGATGTCGAAGCCGCCCAGGCGCAACGCCACGGCCGTGGCGCCCAACGCGAGCGGCAACGCCAGCAGCAGCGTTGACCACCACCGGCGTCGGCGGGCCTGCCGCCAGCGCTGCTGCAGGGCGGCGATCATGCGGTCCCCCCGCGCCGGGGCGACGTGGCCAGCCAGCGTTCAAGCGCGAACAGCAGCACGATCAATCCGAACAGCCACGGCGCGAGGTCGCGTGGTTGCGGCGCGGGCGCGCGGGCACCGCGCACGGGTGCGTGCGCGCTGGCGGCAACCCACTGCGGCGCAGCAACGGGGCGCACCAGGTGCAGCAGCTGCCGGGGGAAGTCCGGGTCGCGCAGGCCTGGCGAGGCCGCGGGCGATACCGCTGCGTGGAAGCGCAGCAGACGCCCGCTGCCGACCCGGTACTCGCTGAGGACTGGCTCGCCCTGTGCGTCGCGCAGCACCACCGCACCGGGCGCGTCGTGCGGCACCGATGGCGTGCCCAGCAGCGTGCCACCGCGCTCCAGCCAGGCCTGCCAGGCCGGCGGCAGCGGGGCGGTGGACGGCCACACGCCGATGTCGCCGGTGCCGGGTACCGCTGCGGTGGCCGGTGCGAGCGGCGTTGCGCTCCAGGCGCGCTGCACCGCACTGAACACGCGCTGCGCCTGTGCATCGGCATCGACGCCCAGGTGCAGGCGCGGCGCGCTCGTCGGGGGCCGGGCTGCGGTCGGTGGCGCCACCGCCAGCGGTTGCCACTGCACGTTGCGCGACAGCCGCGGGCGCTCGGCGTCCGCGCCCGGCATCGGGTCGGGCACATAAACGGTCAAGGGGGTGCCGGCAGGCAGCTGCTGATCCAGCTCGCGCAGCAGGCTCACCAGCGGTTGCGCGCCAGTGGGGGCGGGCTGTTCCAGCGGCGGGAAGCCCGGTGCCAGCCAGCGCCAGTCCGCGTTCGGCTGCCGTGCGTGCTGCGCGGCGACGTCGAGTCCGGGGGCCACGACAATCACCGGATGCGTATCGGCAGCGCTGCCCTGCAGTACCGGACGCGCCAGCAGCAGCGCCAGGGCCGCCAGCAGCGCCAGACGCACCAGCAGCAGCGGCCACTCGTCGAAACGCACGCGTTGGCGCGGCCGCACCTTGGCGCGCAGCCAGCGCAGGGCGGCAAAATCCAGCGGTGCGTACTGATGGCGACGCGCCAGGTGGACCAGCAGCGGCACCAGCCACGCGGCCAGCGCCAGCAGGCCCAGCGGGAACAGCAGCGCCAGGCTCATGCGCCGCCGCCCGCGCCGAACAACTGGCGCAGCGGTGCATCCAGCGGTTGGTCCAGGTAGCCCACCGCATGGACGATGCCGCTGGCGTGCAGGCGTGCCTGCAGTTCGCGCTGGGCCTGGGCGAAGCGGGCCAGGTAATCGGCACGGATGGCGCGCCCGTCGCCCAGCAGTTCCTCGCCGGTTTCCGGATCGCGGAAGCGATGGCCGTCGGTGAACGGAAAGTCGCGCTCGTCGGCGCTCAGCAGCTGCACCTGCAGCACCTCGCGGCGCGCGGCGGCCAGGCGTTCCAGCAGCACGGTGCCGGCCGCGTCGAAACCGTCGCCAAGGGCCACCAGCAGGTCGCCGGGCTGCACGCGCTCCCATACCGGGCGCAACATGTCCATGGACGGCCAGCCGCCGTGCGCGCGCAGCTGGCGCAGCAGCAGGTGCACACGGTCGCGCTGGCGCGGGCCGCTGCCGGCCGGCACCAGCTGCACGCCGTGTCCGTTGACGGCGATCACGCCGAAGCGGTCGCCCTGCTGCAGCGCCAGTTCGACCAGGCAGGCCGCGGTGGCGCAGGCGTGGTCCAGGCGCGACCAGTCCGGGCGGGCGCGGTCGTGCTGGGCGGCCGAGGCGCTGGCATCCACCAGCACCCAGCTGGTGATCGGGCTTTCGCGTTCGGATTCACGCACGAAGAAGCGGTCCGAGCGGGCGTACAGCTTCCAGTCGATCTGGCGCAGTTCGTCACCCGGCTCGTAGGCGCGGTACTGCGCGAACTCCAGCCCGGCACCGCGGCTGCGGCTGGCATGCTGGCCAATGCCGTGCGCACCGCGCGCGCGCCGCGGCACCAGGCGCAGCGCCTTCAGGCGGCTGCGCACGTCGGCGGGAATGGCAATGGGGGCGTGCAGCGTCACGGCGTGCTCAGGCGGGGAACGGCACGGCCTGCAGCAGCGCGGCGATCACATCGTCGGCACTCTTCTGCTCGGCCTCGGCGGCGAAGGACAGCAGCAGGCGATGGCGCATCACCGGCGCCACCAGCGCCTGCACGTCCTCACGGGTCGCGGCGAAGCGCCCCTGCAGCAACGCGCGCGCCTTGGCCGCCAGCACCAGCGACTGCCCGGCACGCGGGCCGGCGCCCCACTTGATCCACTGGTTGATCGCCTCCGGCGCGGTGGCGCCAGGGCGGCTGGCGCGTACCAGCCGGGTGATCCAGGTAAGCACGTCATCGCTGACATGCACCTGGCGCACGGCGGCCTGCAGGGCCAGCACGTCCTCGGCGTCCATCACCTTGGGCACGCTGCCCGTCGCGCTGCCGGTGGTCTGCAGCAGGATGTCGCGCTCTTCCTGTTCGGTGGGGTAATCCACGCGCACGTGCAGCAGGAAGCGGTCCAGCTGGGCCTCGGGGAGCGGATAGGTACCGGCCTGCTCGATCGGATTCTGCGTGGCCAGCACGAAGAACGGGGCAGGCAGGGTGTAGGTGGTACCGGCGTAGCTGACCGTGCGCTCCTGCATGGCTTCCAGCAGCGCGGCCTGGGTCTTGGGCGGGGTGCGGTTGAGCTCGTCGGCCAGCAGCAGGTGGGTGAAGATGGGGCCTTGCTGGAACCGGAAGTGGCGGTGGCCGGTGCCGTGGTCTTCCTCCAGCAGCTCGGTGCCCAGGATGTCGCTGGGCATCAGGTCCGGGGTGAACTGCACCCGGCGGAACTGCAGTTCCAGCGCCTGGCCCAGTGAGCGCACCAGCAGGGTCTTGCCCAGCCCGGGCGCACCTTCAAGCAGGCAATGGCCGCCGGCCAGCAGGCCGATCAGCAGCTGCTCCACCACCGCGTGCTGGCCCACCACGGCCTGGCCCAGCGCGGTGCGCAGGTGCTGCAGTTTGGGGAGAAGGTCATCCAGGCGGTCGGTGGTCATAAGGCGCTCGCATCAATCGGCATAGAGCCACGCCATGCGTGGCTGGAGAATCAGGAAGAAAGCTAGTTGTTCAACGCGTACATCACGATGTTCACCGCGAAACGGGTGTTGTCTTCGGCCAGGAACCGCTTGTTGCGCCAGTCGTAGTCCCACTCGCAGCCGTAATCCTTGTTGCTGTAGAGCAGGCCCAGCCGGCCATCCACCTCGATGCCCTTGAGGTAGTCATGCACCAGGTCATCGCCCCAGCCATTGAGCTCGAAGCCGGTGGCGGGTGGCCCGTCGGGGAAGCGGAAGAAGCTGCGGTACAGCGCATGGTTGTTGGGCAGTCTGTTCAGCGCCTTGGGGCCGAACAGCTTGGCCATCTGCGCCTCGAACGATGTCGCAAACAGGCCGTCGATGTCGTGGTTGCAGTCATCCACGAACACGAAGCCCCCGTTGCGCACATAGCGCACGAAGTTCTGCCGTTCGGCGGCATTGAACTCCACCAGCTTGTGCCCGGCCAGGTAGCAGAACGGCGCTTCCAGCATGCGCGGGTCGGACAGGGCGATGACATGCTCGGTCGGGTCCACGCGCAGGGAGGTGTAGTCGATCAGCGAGGTGATCACGTTGGACGGCATACGCGCATCCACGTCCCAGTCGCCGGAGTCGTACTTGAGGCGGGTGAACCAGAAGTCGTAGCGTCCGGCCTGGGCGCGCGCCGGTGAGGGCAACGCCGCGAATGCGGCGCTGCCCAGCAGCAGGCGCAGGAACTGCGCGCGGTTCATCCGTGCATCAGACCGCGTCGGACAACGAGGTGAAGGTGAAATCGCGCAGCTTCATCGGCGGAATCATCATCACGAAGTTCGACTCGTCACCGGCCACGCGCACCGGCTTGCCCAGCTCTTCGATGTTGTTGAGCATGATCACCGGCGATTCGTTGAAGCGGAAATTCTTCACCGGGTACTTGATCTGGCCGTTCTCGATGTAGAAGGTGCCGTCGCGGGTCAGGCCGGTCAGCAGCACGGTCTGCGGATCGACCATGCGGATGTACCAGGTACGGGTGACCAGGATGCCCTTCTGGGTGCCGCGCACCAGCTCGGCGGTGCTCTTGTCGCCACCGCTCATCAGCAGGTTGCCCGGGGTGGCATTGGCGGTCTTGCCCTGCTTCTGCGCCCAGAACCGGGTGTATTCCAGGTTGGCGACCTTGCCGTTCTCGATGATCGGCAACTTGCCACGCGGCATGCCTTCGCCATCCCACGGCAGCACCGGGGCTTCGGGGTGCCACGGGTCGGCATGCATGTTCACGCGCGGGTCGTAGACCTGCTCGCCCAGCTTGTTGCCGCCGCCTTTCTTGGACAGGAAGCTGCGGCCTTCATCGGCCGAGCGCGCACTGAAGAAATTCATCATGAAGCTGATCAGGCCCGCAGCGGCGGCCGGCTCCAGGATCACCGTGTATTTGCCCGGCTCCAATGCCTTGGCCTCGGACGATTCGGTGGCCTTGCGCATCGCGATCTGGATG
>Ga0213828_1002577_pt1 | contig 12984 bp, 7 predicted proteins | sample MC6MC0897MG_FD_180664 | JGI IMG/M metagenome (GOLD analysis project Ga0213828, IMG submission 180664) | Enriched soil aggregate microbial communities from Iowa State University, Ames, United States - MC6-MC0897-MG | ecosystem: Environmental > Terrestrial > Soil > Unclassified | place: USA: Iowa...
CAAGCGCTACAGCCCGCGCAACAAGCTGGACCGCCTGCACATCGAGCCGATCTCGCAGGCCAGCGCCAACCAGCGCAAGGGCCGCTGCGGGCGTATCGCCGAAGGCATCTGCTACCGCCTGTACGCCGAAGCTGATTTCCAGGCGCGGCCGGAGTTCACCGATCCGGAAATCCGCCGCTCCAGCCTGGCCGGGGTGATCCTGCGCATGCTGCAGCTGGGCCTGGGCCGCATCGAGGATTTCCCGTTCCTGGAAGCGCCGGACGAACGTGCGGTGGCCGACGGCTGGCAGCAGCTGACCGAGCTGGGCGCGATCGATGCCGAGCGCCGCATGACCACCATCGGCAAGCAGATGGCACGCCTGCCGGTGGACGTGAAGCTGGCGCGCATGCTGGTGGCCGCGCAGGCGGCCGGCTGCCTGCGGCCGATGCTGGTGATCGCCTCGTTCCTGGGCATCCAGGACCCGCGCGAGCGCCCGCCCGAGGCCCGCGGTGCGGCCGACAGCGCGCATGCGCAGTTCGCCGATGGCCGCTCCGAATTCGTCGGTGTGCTGCGGCTGTGGGATGCCTACCGGCAGGCCCACGAAGACCTGACCCAGTCCAAGCTGCGCGACTGGTGCGGGCGCCATTTCCTCGGTTTCCTGCGCATGCGCGAATGGCGCGAGCTGCACCGCCAGCTGCGCCTGCTCTGCGAAGAACTGGGCTGGAAGGAAGAAACCAGCGATGCCTCGATGGCACCGTTGCTGGCCGGCAGCAGTGCGCCGGCACCGGCGCGTGACGATGCGGCGGCGGTGAAGGCCACCCGTGGCCAGTTGCACCGCGCCGCGCGCCTGGCCCGCGAAGGCAAGGCCGAAGCCGCGCCGGCCCCGGTGGCCGTGCGCGCACAGAAGGAACAGGCCCCCGCCGGGGGCGGTTTCAGCGAACGCGTGCGTGCGGCCGCCTACCAGACCCTGCACCGCGCACTGGTGGCTGGCCTGCCGACGCAGATCGGCCACCGCACCGAGAAGGGCGATTTCCAGGCCCCGCGGCAGCGCCGCTTCCTGCCGTTCCCGGGCTCGACGCTGTCCAAGCGCCCACCGCCGTGGCTGCTGGTGGCCAACCTGCTGGATACGCAGAAGGTCTGGGGCATGACCTTGGCCGCGATCGAGCCGGACTGGGTGATCGCCGAGCTGCCGCACCTGCTGCTGCGCAAGCACTTCGACCCGCACTGGTCGCGCGCGCAGGGACAGGTGCTGGCCTCCGAGCAGATCAGCCTGTTCGGCCTGGTGCTGGCACCAAAGAAGCCGGTGCACTACGGGCGCATCGAACCCGGCGAGGCGCATGACATCTTCGTGCGGCAGGCGCTGGTGACCGGCGAGATCAACACCCGCGCCAGCTTCGTGGCCGACAACCAGAAGGTGCTGGAACTGGCCCGCGAGGAAGAGGCCAAGCTGCGCCGTGCCGGCATCGTCGCCGACGAGGACTGGCAGGCGCGCTGGTACCTGGACCGGGTGCCGCCGCAGATCCATTCGGCCGCTGGCCTGGATACCTGGTGGAAAGCACTGCCGCCGGAACAGCGCAGGACGCTGCACTGGTCGCTGGTCGACCTGCTGCCCGGCGAAGGCAGCGAGCAGGAGCGCTACCCCAAGTACCTGCCGCTGGGACAGGCGCGCCTGCCGCTGCATTACCGCTTCGAGCCGGGCGCCGACGACGACGGCGTGACCCTGGATGTGCCGCTGCACCTGCTCAATGCACTGGATCCGGTGCAGCTGGGCTGGCTGGCGCCGGGCTTCGTGGCAGACAAGGCCTCGGCGCTGATCCGCAGCCTGCCCAAGGCGATGCGCCGCAACTACGTGCCCGCACCGGATTTCGGCCGCGCCTTCTTCGAGGCGTTCCCGCAGCCCAGCGCCGATGCCATCAGCGGTGAACTGGCGCGCTTCCTGTCACGCGCGACCGGCGCGACGGTGAGCGCGCTTGATTTCGAGCCCGGCTCGATCGAGCCGCACCTGCACATGAACCTGCGCCTGCGCGATGAGCACGGCAAGGTGCTGGCCACCTCGCGTGACCTCGATGCGCTGCGTGCGAAGTTCGGTGGCCGTGCCGGTGATGCCTTCGCTGCGCGGGCTGGCCGCGAGATGGCGGCCGATGGGCTGCGCACGTTCCCGGCCACGCCGATTCCGCTGCAGGTACCGGGCGAAGCTGGCGTGCCGGCCTATCCGGCGCTGCTGGACGAGGGTGACAGTGTGGCGCTGCGCATCTTCGCCGACCGCCAGCAGGCACAGGAGGCCCATCCGCTGGGCGTGCGCCGTCTGCTGGAGATCGCCCTGGCGGAGAAAGTGAAGCAGGCGCGCAAGCAGCTGCCGGTCGCGCCCAAGACCGGCCTGCTGTATGCGGCCATCGAATCGCAGGAACGCCTGCGTGGCGACCTCGTCGATGCGGCGATGAACGCCGTGCTGGCCGAAGGGCTGGAGGACATCCGCGATGCGGCGGCGTTCGAGCAGCGTCGCGACCACGCGGCCAAGGCGCTGTTCGGCGAGGCGATGTCGCGGCTGAAGCTGGCCGAGACGATCCTGGCGCTGGTGGCGGAACTGAAGCCGCTGCTGGAAGCGCCGCTGATGGGCTGGGCGCGTGGCAACCTGGATGACATGGAAGCGCAGCTGGTGGGCCTGATCCATCCCGGGTTTCTGCGCGATACGCCGGCCGATGCGTTGGCGCAGTACCCGCGTTACCTGAAGGCGATGATCCTGCGCACCGAACGCGCCAAGCGCGATCCGCCACGCGACCAGGCGCGCATGCTGGAACTGCATCCGTTCCTGGACGCGCTGCGTGCCGGTGATGAGCAGGGCCTGCGTGAGCGCCCGCAATGGCAGGCGCTGCGCTGGGACCTGGAAGAGCTGCGGGTATCACTGTTCGCGCAGGAACTGGGTGCGCGCACCGGCATCTCGGCCAAGAAACTGGCACAGCGGGTGGCCGCGCTGCGCCAGGCGTGAATCCAGTCCTGTAGAGCCGAGCCCACGCTCGGCTGCCTTTCGATGCATTGCAAGCAGCCGAGCATGGGCTCGGCTCTACAGCAAGGCCACGGCGTTACTTGGTGCGGCGCACCTTGGCCTGGGTGTTCACGCCTTCCACCTTCATGTACCACACGCCCATCATGCCGGGCTTGATGCTGACCTTGGGCGACGTGCTGCGCACGCCTCCCAGGCTGGTGGCGTCGCTCTGTTCCCACACCTGGCCGTTGTCCAGGGTGAAGATGCGGCCCTTCCCGAAGCCGCGGAACTCGCCCTGCAGCACGCCGGTCACCGGTTCACTGCTGCCGAAATCGAAGAACCCACGGTTCTTGACGATCACTTCCTGGCGCCCCTCTTCGCGTGCTTCTTCGCGCACGGCAGCCACGGCCTGGGTGGTGGCTGCTTCGACCTTGCCCTGCAGCCAGCGGTTGAGCGTGGCCAGTTCGGCGGCACTGAGCTTGTCCAGGCCGGCGGCCTTGAACTCAGCCTGGGTCATCTGTGCCTGCAGGTCGCCATCGACAACAGGCCTGGCAAGAGCCTGTTGGCCCAGGGCCGGCATCGCGGCAGTACACAGAACAAGGGCGACGCAGAGCGGGCGCAGCAGGCGCAGGGACATGGCGTTTCTCCTGGAGGTGGCCCGAGTGTAGAGCAGGCCACGCCAGGCGGCACCTGCCCTACGGCCCGCGCGGTGTCCGCCAGGCTTTCACCGGCCGCGCCTGCTCATCCATGCGCACGGTCACTACCCGGTGCCGGCGCAGGGTATGCATCACCTGGGCGGGGGCCTGCAGCCGTTCCCGCACTGCGGCGTCGGCCACGTCCGAGCGGCGCAGGCGGCGGTCGGCGTCGGCGAAACGGGCACGGTTGTACTCGGCCCAGCCGATCAGCAGCAGCCCGCACAGCAGCGCGATGATCGGCAGCGCGGCGAGAATGAAGGGGTCGACCGCGTTGCGCTGCAGGTACAGCCGGTCCCAGCCCGCCTGCAGGCCCAGGACCCAGGCACCCAGCGTGACCAGCGGCACCCACAGCCAGGCGTAGGCCGACCACGCCAGCAGGGTGGCGGCGCGCTGCAGGGCGCGTTGCTGGCGTGCCAGCCGTTCCGGCCGCACGATCACCGGAGGTGGCGTCATGACACCCCCCGGTCCGGACTGATCCAGCGCGCACGATGCTGCTTCCGCCACGACAGCAGGGTGCGCGGCAGCGCCACCACGGCGGCGGCCATGCCGATGGTCCAGAAGGCCAGCGGATACCAGATGACCCAGTAGAACTGGCGTGCCAGGCCGCGTTCGTAGCGGCGTTCGATCAGCAGGCTGGTGCCGAACTGCAGCAGGCACACCAGGGCCAGCACGACGCCGTGCCAGCGCGGCAGCAGCGTATCCACGTAGAGGGCGCGGGGCAGGGGCACCACCTTGCCGAGCAGCCACAGCAGCACGATGACCAGCATCGTGTAGGCCCAGGCCAGGCTCAGGGCGTATTCCAGCAGTACGCCCCACATCCGCCGCCGCCGCCAGGACAGCACCCTGTGCCCGTGCTGCAGCAGGACTTCCACGCCGCCGCGTGCCCAGCGCAGGCGCTGCCGCCACAGGCCGCGCAGGGTTTCAGGCATCAGCACCCAGCACAGCGCGTTGGGTTCGTAGCGGATGTCCCAGCCATCCAGTTGCAGGCGCCAGGAGATGTCGATGTCTTCGGTGACCATGCGGTCGTTCCAGAAGCCCACCCGGTGCAGCGCGGTGCGGCGGAACGCGCAGATGGCACCGGACAGGGTGAACAGCCGGCCGTAGACGCGCTGGGCGCGCTTGATCAGGCCGATGATGGCCGAGAACTCGCCCACCTGCATGCGGGCCAGCAGGGTGGTGCGGTTGCGTACGCGCGGGTTGCCGGTGACCGCGCCAACGCGCGGCCCATCGATCAGGTGGCCCACCATCCAGCGCGTGGCATGCGGGTCCAGCAGCACATCGGCATCCACACAGACCAGGTATTCCGAACGCGCGGCCAGTGCACCGATGCGCAGCGCGTTGGCCTTGCCCTGGTTCTGTTCCAGGTGCACCACGCGCAGGTTCGGGTACTGCGGCAGCAGGCTCTCCAGCACGGTGGCGCTGTCATCGCTGCTGCCATCGTTGATGGCGATGATTTCCAGCCACGGGTAGGCCTGTGCAGCGATCGCGTGGATCGTGTCTGCGATGTGCCGCGCCTCGTTGAAGCAGGGCACCAGCACGCTGACCGGCGGTTGGCTGCGCAGTGGCGGGGGCGCGTCAGGGCGTGGCGCACCGCGTTCGCGGCGCAGGTAGTAGTAGATGCCGCCGACCATCCAGAAAAAGGCCATCACGACCGGATAGAAGAAGGCGAAGTTGAACAGCAGCGTGACGAGTGAAACGTTTTCCATCCACGACATCGGCACTCCCCGCAGGCACGCTACGGCACACCACCGCAACGGGCTCGACCATGCCCAGCGGTTTGTAAACCCGGCGTGGTTGTCTGAACCATCCAGTCAGGAACCAAGGCGCCGCGCCCGCCGCCACGGGCGTGTGCCGGCATGAACACATGAGCGTCGATGAAGGCGCTGGCGATTGTTCCTGAACGGGCGGAGCGTTACCGTAGAGGCCTCTGTCTTTGATGTCCGATGCTGTGAACCGCGCGTCTGCCCCCGGCCTGGAAGCCTTGTTGAACCGTCCCTCGGCAGCGGTTCTGCCCGCGCTGCTGCGCGAAGCCCTGCTGCAGTGGTGGGACGCTGCCGATACCTCGCACGAGATGCGTGGCAGCAGCCTGTCGATCCTGGCCGATACGCTGGACGCACTGGCCCTGCTGTCGGCCGACGAAGGCGCGGTGCTGGCCGCCCTGCTGTTCGACCTGCCGGGCCTGCGCGCGCACCTGGACGCGCTGCCGCTGGGCAGCCACAAGGCCGCGGTGGCCGGCCTGCTGGACGGCCAGGACGCGGCTGATCCGGTCTGGGCACTGCATGCCGGCCGCGAAGCCGGACGCAACAGCGAAGGCCTGCGCCGGTTGCTGCTGGCCATCATCCATGACCTGCGCGTGGTGCCGATCCTGCTGGCCCGCCAGCTGGCACGCATGCGTGCGGCCGACAAGCTGGATGAGGAGCAGCGCCGCGCGCTGGCCCAGCTGACCCGTGACATCCATGCCCCGCTGGCCAACCGCCTGGGTATCTGGCAGTTGAAGTGGGAGCTGGAGGATTTGGCGTTCCGCCACCTGGAGCCGGACACCTATCGCCGCATCGCGCGCGAAGTGGACGAAACGCGCATTGCCCGCGAACGCTACGTCGAGCACGTCAAGAAGACGCTGTCGCGCGAACTGGCCGCGCAGGGCATCCACGCTGAAGTGAGCGGGCGGCCCAAGCACATCTACAGCATCTGGCGGAAGATGCAGAAGAAGCGGCTGGCCTTCGACCAGCTGTACGACATCCGTGCGGTGCGGGTGATGGTGGACGATGTGGCCGCCTGCTACGCCGCGCTGGGCGTGGTGCACGCACTGTGGGCACCGGTGCCCAGCGAGTTCGATGACTACATCGCCCGCCCCAAGGCCAACGACTACCGTTCGCTGCATACCGCCGTGGTCGGCCCGGAAGGGCGCACCATTGAAGTGCAGATCCGCACCCATGACATGCACGCGCAGGCCGAGCTGGGCGTGGCCGCGCACTGGAAGTACAAGGAAGGCAGCAAGGGCGCGGAAAAAGCCTTCGACCGCAAGATCACCTGGATGCGGCAGCTGCTGGAGCAGGCGCAGGAAGGGCAGGGCAATGAACTGGCCGGCGCGCTGGATGCCGAGCTGACCGAAGACCGGGTCTACGCGCTGAGCCCCAAGGATGAGGTGCTGGACCTGCCGCAGGGCGCCACGCCGCTCGATTTCGCCTACCAGGTGCACACGATGGTGGGCCACCGCTGCAGGGGCGCCAAGGTCAATGGCCGCATCGTGCCGCTCACCTACCGCCTGCGCAGCGGCGACCGCGTGGAGATCCTGACCGGCAAGGAGGCCGATCCCCGCCGTGACTGGCTGATGCCGGCACTGGGCTTCCTGGCCAGCAACCGCTCGCGCGAAAAGGTGCGCAGCTGGTTCCACAAGCTTGACCGTGCACGCAACGTGCAGGCCGGCCGCGAGCTGCTGGAGCGCGAGCTGAAGCGGCTGGGCCTGCAGCATTCGGACCTGGCAGCGGCAGCGAAGAAGTTCCACGCCGACAGCATCGACGACCTGTACATCCAGGTGGCGCTGGGCGATACCGGCCCCAACCAGGTCAGCCGCGCGCTGCTGGAAGCCGAGCGTGCGGCCAGCCAGCCGGCGCCTGCGCCGACCCTGCCGCGGCCGACCGCGCGCCGCGAAAACCTGGGCAATTCCAAGTTCACCGTGCAGGGCGTGGGCAACCTGCTGGTGCAGCTGGCGCGCTGCTGCCAGCCGGTGGCAGGCGAGCCCATCGTTGGCTACCTGACCCGTAGCCGGGGTGTCACCGTGCATCGTGCAGACTGCGCGGCGCTGGCACGGCTTGCCGCCGGCAGCCCGCAGCGCATCCTGCCGGTGGAATGGGGCCAGGCCGGCCGCGGCTACGAAGTGGACGTGGTGGTCAGCGCGGTCGACCGCCGCTGGCTGCTGAAGGACATCACCAACCTGATCGCACAGGAAGACGCGTACGTGCTCGACATCCACAGCGACAACGTGCGCAACAGCGGCCGCGCGCACCTGCGCCTGCGCCTGAAGGTGACCGATTACGGCCAGCTGTCGAACCTGCTGGGCAAGCTGGATGCACTGCCGGGCGTGAGCGAGGCGCGTCGTCTGGGCTGAGCTTCACGCTGTCCCGACTACCCTGCACGCATGGAACGCGAGCCCCCGCATCGCCGCCACGGCGCCGACCACCCCGCGCTGGACCGCGTTCGCCGCGAGGGGCGCTGGTGGTGGCTGCAGGCGCGCCATGCGCGCCGGGTCTGGCGCTGGGCATTGCTGGCGGCGGTGGTGGTGTTCATGGCGCTGGTGCTGCTGCGCAGGCCGCTGGCGGACTGGTTCTGGGACGAACCGCAGATCGAACAGCTGCTGGCCGAGGGCGACCGCGCGCTGGCCGCGGGGCGCTTGAGCGCCGACGACGGCAGCGGCGCCCGCGAACGCTACCAGGCCGCGCTGGCCCTTGATGGAGACCGCCTGCAGGCGCGACAGGGCCTGGCACGCACGGGGGCCGCGGCATTGCGGCAGGCCGGCGAGCGGCTGCAGGCCGATGACCTGGACGGCAGTGCAAAGGCGCTGGCCCTGGCCCGCGAACTGCAGGTGCCGCAGGGCCAGGCCGATGCCGTGGCGCAGCAGCTGCAGGCACGGCGCAGTGCAGGTGCCGGTATCGGTGCGTTGCTGGCGCAGGCGCGAAATGCCTTCGCGGCCGGCCGCCTGGATGACGGCGACAGCAGTGCACTGCCGTTGTTCCAGCGCATCCTGGCCCTGCAGCCGGACAACCTGCCGGCGCTGGAAGGTCGCGAGGACGCACTGAGTGACCTGCTGCAGCGTGCACGGGCGCTGGCCGCACGCGGCGAGCTGGCGCAGGCCGCGGCGCTGCTTCAGCGGGCGCGACAGTTTGATGCCGGGCACAGCGATCTGCCGGCCAGCCAGGAAGCGCTGGCACGAGCGCTGGACCAGCGCCTGCGGCAGGGCCAGCGCGCGCTGAAGCAGCAGAAGCTGGAGGCCGCGGCCGACGCCTTCGGGGCGGTGCTTGCGGTGGCGGCCGATGATCCCAATGCGCTGCGCGGCCGCGAGCAGAGTGCACAGGCACTGCTGGCGCGCAGCCAGCGCCACGCTGCCGACTTCCAGTTCGAAGCGGCCGAGGCCGACCGTGCGCGGGCCGCTGCGCTGGGCGCATCGCAGGCGGCCGTGCAGCAGGCCGCGCAGCGCATCCAGCGTGCGCAGCAGGCCCGGCAGGCGCAGCAGCAACCCACCTTGAGCGCGGCCCAGCGCGAGCGGCAGCTGCGCGACCGCCTGCGCCAGATCGACCGCGCCGAACGCGAAGGGCGCTGGATCAGCCCGCCCGGGCACAGCGCGTTCGACGCACTGCGCGAGGCGCAGTCACTGGCCCCGCGCGATGCCCGCGTCAGGGCGGCCGCTGCGCGCCTGTTGCCGGCCAGCCGGCAATGTTTCGATGACAACCTGCGGCAGAACCGGGTACAGGCCGCGGGCGCCTGCCTGCAGGCGTGGCAGACGCTGGCACCGACCGCACCGGGCCTGCCGTCGGCACGGGTGCGGCTGGCGCAGCGCTGGCTGGCCATCGGCAGCGAGCGCCTGGGCCGCGGCGATGTGGCCTTCGCCGAGGCCGCCGTTGCCCAGGTGCGCCAGCTGCAGCCGGACCTGCCGGAACTGGCCGCGTTCGAGCAGCGCCTGCGGCAGGTAGGGGCGGAATCCTGGCGGCGTTGACCCTGCGCCGTGGAGGGGAGTCGGGTATAGTCCAGCGGCTCCAACTTCCCCCCTCTGGCCATGTCCCGCGTAGCGTCTGAAGCAACTGTCGGCTGGAGCATGGTGCCGGCGATGCGGTGGGCCCGATGATCCAGCAATCACCCGCGAGCCTGTCCGCCACCGACGCGTCCCGCGTCTGTGCAGTGATCGTCACTTACGGACCGGACCCGGTGCTGTTGCAGCGCGTGGTCGACAGCGTGCTGCAGCAGGTCGGCCATCTGGTCGTGTTCGACAATGGCAGTGGCGATGTCGATGTCACCGCGATCCTGGGCGACAGGGCCGGCGTCACCCTGGTGGCGTCGCCCCGCAACGTAGGGCTCGGCTGCGCGCTGAACCGCGCGTACGAAACGGCCGACGCACTGGGTTTCGACCACGTGCTGTTGATGGACCAGGACAGTGTGCTGGCGCCGGGCATGGTCGATGTGTTGTGGACGGCGCTGGTCGAGCTGGCGCAGGCCGGGCCGGTGGCTGCGGTCGGGCCGCAGTTCCGCGATTCACGCAGTGGCGTGCTGGCACCGTTCGTGCGTTTCGGCTTCCCGCTCAACCACAAGCTGCGCGGTGGGCCGGGGCAGCGTGTGTCGTGCGACTTCCTCATCACCTCCGGCTCGCTGGTGCCGATGAAGGCGCTGCAGGCCATCGGCCCGATGGACGAGGGGCTGTTCATCGACAACCTCGACATGGACTGGTGTTTCCGCGCCAAGCGCGCCGGCTATGCGCTGTATGGCATCTGCGACGCGCAGATGAGCCACAGCATCGGCGAGGAGCTGCTGCCTTCGCGCGCGAAGGCGGACGGGGTGATCGTGCACAAGCCGTTCCGGCTGTACTTCATCATGCGCAACCGGGTGCTGCTGTATGCCCGCGCTTACACCCCGCGCGTATGGATCGCCCAGGACATTCCGCGGCTGCTGCTGAAGCTGGTGGGCAATGGCCTGTTCCTGGCCCCGCGCCGGGTTCGACTGCGGTTCATGTTGAAGGGCCTGTGGGACGGCGTGCGGGGCGTGACGGGCGGGCTGCCACCGGGCAGTCGCTGAACAGGCCCAATTGCAGACCTTTCCTGCGGGAAGGGCTGGGGTAGACTCGCCTGACCCTACATTCCCGCATTCCCGTGCCCCGACGCTACGATTCCGACGACATCGACGATTCCGACGACGACCTGCAGGACTCCGGACCGCTGTGGCGCCGCCGGCTGATCACCTGGACCATGGCGGCAGTCGCGCTGGGACTGGGTTTCCTGATCCCCTATACGCTGTACCTGAATCAACAGGTCACCCAGCGTTTCGGCGAGCTGCGCTGGCAGATTCCGACCCGTGTCTACGCGCGCCCGCTGGTGCTGGTGCCCGGCAAGGCCATGGACGCGGCCACGCTGAAGACCGAACTGGCCGCCTCGGCCTACCGTGATGATGGACAGGGCAAGGACCCGGCCACCTACGCGGTGCAGGGCGGGCGCTTCACCATCTCCAGCCGCGGCTACAACGATGTCGATGGCCACGTCGCCGCCAAGCGGGTGGAACTGTCGCTGTCCGGCGGCAGCATCGCCTCGCTGCGTGATGCCGATTCGCGCAAGGCGCTGAAAGCGGCCCGCCTCGATCCGGCCCGCATCGCTACGCTGTACGGGCAGAAGCAGGAAGAGCGCCGCCTGATCCGCATGAACGAAGCGCCGGACCTGCTGGTGACTGGCCTGCAGGCAGTGGAGGACAAGGACTTCAACCGCCATCACGGCATCGACCTGTCCGGCATCGCGCGTGCGGTGTGGGTGACCATCCGTTCCGGTGGCCAGAGCCGCCAGGGCGCATCCACGCTGACCCAGCAGCTTGCCCGCAGCGGCCTGCTCGGCATCGGCAAGGAGCAGACCCTCACCCGCAAGTTCAATGAAGTGCTGTATGCGCTGATCATGGAAGCGCGCTACGACAAGCGCACCATTTTCGAGGCGTACCTGAACCAGGTGTACCTGGGCCAGCGCGGCAGCCAGGCGATCCACGGCATGTCTTCCGGCGCCGAGTTCTGGTTCGGCCGCGACCTGTCCTCGCTGGACACCGAGCACATCGCGCTGCTGATCGGCCTGGTCAAGGGCCCGTCCTACTACGACCCGCGACGCAACCCGGAACGGGCGACCGACCGCCGCAACTTCGTGCTGGGCAAGCTGCACGAAGCAACGCTGATCGACGACGCCGAGTACCAGCGTGCGCTGAAGGCGCCGCTGGGCGTGCCCAAGAGCCCGGGCCTGGTGGCGGCCAACCGCTTCCCGGCCTACGTCGACCTGGTGCGGCGCCAGCTCGGTCATGACTACCCCGAATCGGCCCTGCAGGGAGCTGGCCTGAGCGTGATGTCCGGCATGTCGCCGTCCGCGCAGGCCTACGCCGAAGGTGCGGTGACCCGCACCATCAAGTCGCTGGAAAGCAAGCGTCGCCCCGAGCTGCAGGCCGGCCTGGTGATGACCGACGTGCACAACGGCGACGTGGTGGCGGTGATCGGCAGCCGCGAGGTGTCCGAAGTCGGCTTCAACCGCGCGATCGAGGCACAACGCCCGGTGGGCTCGCTGCTGAAGCCGTTCGTGTACCTGCTGGCCCTGGCCCAGCCCAACCGCTATTCGCTGGCCAGCTGGGTGGACGATTCGCCGGTGACGGTGCAGCTCGGCCGCGGCCGCAACTGGAGCCCGGGCAATGCGGACAACCGCAGCCACGGCACGGTGCGCCTGATCGATGCGCTGGCCCATTCCTACAACCAGGCCACGGTGCGCGTGGGCATGGACGTGGGCCCGGAGCGGGTGACCCAGCTGATCCACGTGTTGGCCGGCATCAAGGCCGATCCCAATCCGGCGGTGATCCTCGGCTCGACCGACCAGAGCCCGTACGCGATGGCCCAGCTGTACCAGTTCCTGGCCTCCGGCGGCGAGATCCAGCCGCTGCATGCCGTGCGTGGCGTGCTTGATCCGCAGGGCAAGCTGCTCAAGCGCTATGACAAGACCCCGGCACCGGCCCAGGAAGGCGATTCGATTGCCGCCAACCTGATCAGCATCGGCCTGCAGCAGGTGGTGGCCAGCGGCACCGCGCAGCGCCTGAACGCCGATGGCCTGGGCCGCCTGCAGCCGGCCGGCAAGACCGGTACCACCAACGATGGCCGCGACAGCTGGTATGCCGGTTACACCGGCGACCACCTGGCGGTGATCTGGATGGGCAACGACCAGAACGAGCAGGCTGGCCTGTACGGCGCCACCGGCTCGATGCGGGTCTGGTCGGGCATCTTCCAGCGCCTGCCGAGTGCGCCGCTGAAGGTCAGCAACAAGGGCCTGGACTGGCAGTCGGTGGCTGGCACCGGTACCAACAGCACCGATGAAGGTTGCCCCGACGCCCGTCGTTTCCCGTTCGTGGTCGGCTACGCGCCGGCTTACGCGCCCTGCGCCCCGGCTGCATTGCCGGAGGAGCAGGGAGGCGAGAGCGAAGGCGGCGGCTGGCGCAGCTGGTTCGGCCTGGACCGCAAGCAGGAACCGCCGGCCGAGCCGGCGGCAGCGCCTGCCACCGCCACTCCTCCTCCCAGCCGGTGATGCCGATGACCCTTCGTTCCCTGTATCCGCTGCTGGC
>Ga0213828_1002581_pt1 | contig 12978 bp, 8 predicted proteins | sample MC6MC0897MG_FD_180664 | JGI IMG/M metagenome (GOLD analysis project Ga0213828, IMG submission 180664) | Enriched soil aggregate microbial communities from Iowa State University, Ames, United States - MC6-MC0897-MG | ecosystem: Environmental > Terrestrial > Soil > Unclassified | place: USA: Iowa...
TCAACGCACGGTTATCGATGGAACCGGCCTTGGCATCGCCGCTGTCGGCACTTTTCAGCACACGCAGATCCGCTTTAAGTACACCGCCAGCTAACGGTTGATTACCCAGCAGCCCGACAAAGTGCTCACGATAAATATCTTCCAGCTCAGCGTAGTGATACTGCGCGGTCAGGCGATCGTTGATCTTGTAGTCGAAGCCGTACATGTCGAAATGGTCGGCGGTGGTGTTGCAGGCGTAGCGCTTGTTCTTGCAGTGCACGCGGATGTCTTGCGAATCGGTGGAATCCCGCGCGGTGTACTTGTCCAGGCGCGCGGCCATGAAGGTCAGGTCTTTCAGCTCTTTAGAGGTGAGCATGGCGCCATTGAACATCGTCGGCAACAAACGGCCGTCGTTGTATTTCAGCAACGGCAGATCCGGCAGCAGCGCGCCATACTTGAGCACCGTGTCCGAGATCTTGACCTTGGCGGTCAGGCCCATTTTCGCGTACTGACCTTTCGATCCGCGTGGATCGTTGCCGCTGGAAGGCAGCAAGCCGCTGTTGCTGCGGTCCGGACTGGAATCGAGTTGAAAGCCGAGCATGCCCAGCGCATCGAGACCGAAACCCACGGTACCTTCGGTGTAGCCCGATTGCAGGTTGAGAATAAAGCCCTGTGCCGACTCTTCACGCTTGGAAGCGCCCTGAGCGTTCGAGGTGCTCCCATCACGGAAATCGCGGTTGAAGTACACCGTGCGCGACTCGATTTTCGCCGTGGTGTCTTCAAAAAATCCGCTGGCCTGAACCTGTGCGGTAAAACCTGCGCACAGCACAAAGGCTCCGAAGCCAAACGACTGGCGCGGGGTGATGAGGGGAAATGGGGGACGCATGAAAAACTCCAACAATGCAGCGTTTGCGCAAGCGCGCAACAAGCCAGAAAAATAGCTCCCGTCCCGGGTCAGATTGAACCAGGAGAAAGTGAACACGCAGGGGTGAGCGGCAATGATGGCAGATGGCTTTGACGTGCTACAGGCGACTTTAGTCTGAATCTGACTGAGGATTCTTCAACCCGGGATCGTGGGAAAAGTTGCCGGCAATCAACGCCAATTCGCAGCAAACGCCCGGTTTCATTGGGCGAAACACCTCACCTAAGGGTTTTCCCTATACCGCAAACCTGCCAGACCTACGGCTTTTGTGCCTTGAACGAGGCCGCTTAATCCTCCATCATCCGTCACCTGCTTATTCAACGGACGGAATTCAAGGCATGCTGGACGCCAACGCAACCCACATTACCCTCACGCTTGAAGGCGCCAACGCCGACCTGCAAGTCCTCAGCTTCACTGGTCGCGAAGCCCTCAACGAACCGTTCCGTTTCGACCTCGAACTCGTCAGCGCCCGCCCCGACCTCAAACTCGAAGAGCTGCTGCACAAGCCCGGCGTCCTGACTTTCGGCCCGACCGGCGAAGGCAAGATCCACGGTCTGGTCTATCGCATCGAGCAAGGCGACTCCGGCAAGACCCTGACCCGTTACAGCCTCAGCCTGGTGCCACAACTGGCCTACCTGCGGCACAACCACGATCAGCAGATTTTCCAGCAACTGACCGTGCCGAAAATCATCGCTCAGGTGCTGGAAGATCGCGGCATTCTTGCCGACGCCTACAGCTTCCAGCTCAACGCCGAATACCCGGAACGCGAGTACTGCGTGCAGTACGACGAATCCGACCTGCACTTCATCCAGCGCCTGTGCGAAGAGGAAGGCATTCACTTCCATTTCCAGCACAGCAGCAGCGGCCACAAACTGGTGTTCGGCGACGACCAGACCGTGTTCCGCAAACTCAAAGCCGTGAGCTACCAGCAAGACTCCGGCATGGCCGCCGACAAACCGGTGATCAAACGCTTCAACCTGCGTCTGGAAACCCGCACCACCCGCGTCAGCCGCCGCGATTACGACTTCGAAAAACCGAAGATCCTCCCCGAAGGCGCGGTCAAAACCGAGTTCGCCCCGGACCTCGAGGACTACGACTACCCCGGCCGCTTCACCACCCGCGAGCGCGGCAAGTTCCTTTCCACCCGCGCCCTCGAACGCCATCGCAGCGACTACAAACTCGCCGAAGGCAAAGGCGACGAGCCGACCCTCACCAGCGGCCATTTCCTGACGCTGGCCGAACACCCGCGCGCCGAATGGAACGACCTCTGGCTGCTGCTGGAAGTCTTCCACGAAGGCAAACAGCCGCAAGTACTCGGCGAAAACGTCACCAGCGACGTCACCGACCACAAAAGCGATTTCCACCAGGGCTACCGCAACAGCTTCCTCGCCACCCCATGGGATGCGCACTACCGCCCTGCCCTCGAACACCCGAAACCAAAAGTCCTCGGCAGCCAGACCGCCGTCGTCACCGGCCCGGCAGGTGAAGAAATCCACTGCGACCAGTACGGCCGGATCAAAGTGCAATTCCACTGGGACCGCGACGGCCAGTCCAACGACAAAACCACCTGCTGGATGCGCGTCGCCAGCGGCTGGGCCGGCGCAGCGTACGGCGGCATCGCCATCCCGCGCATCGGCATGGAAGTCCTCGTCACCTTCCTCGAAGGCGATCCCGACCAGCCACTGGTCACCGGTTGCCTGTACCACAAGGAAAACGTCGTCCCCTACGACCTACCGGCAAACAAGACCCGCAGCACGTTCAAGACCCTGAGTTCACCGGGTGGCAAGGGCTACAACGAGTTCCGCATCGAAGACAAGAAAGGCGCCGAGCAGATCTACATCCACGCCCAACGCGACTGGGACGAAAACATCGAGCACGACCAGAAAATCCGCGTCGGCAACGAACGGCACGACACCGTTGAAGCCAACACGCTGAGTGAGTTCAAGGTTGAAGAGCACCGGATTACGCATCTGGATCGAATCAGCGAGATGCGTGCGGATGATCACCTGACCGTGGGTGTCACCCAGCACCTGAAAGTGGGGACTGCGCAGTTTGTTGAGGCCGGGTCAGAAATCCATTACTACGCCGGCCAGAAGGTTGTGGTCGAAGGCGCCATGGAACTTACGGCCAAGGCTGGCGGGAGTTTCGTCAAGGTTGATGCGGGTGGCGTGACCATCAGCGGGGCCGAGGTGAAGGTCAACACTGGCGGCTCGCCTGGGGTCGGGACGCCTGCGGCACCATTGCTGCCGGGACCGATGAAAGTGGCGGATGCGGATAAGGCCGGAAAAGTACTCATCCCGCTTCCAAAGCGTCTGAACGAGTCAGGTATCACGCCGTTGTGCGGAAAACAAAGCAACGGCGCCTGCAGCCGTAAGGATTGCACATGCATGTAAAAGCGCTGACCGCCCTCCTCGAAGCGCCACGCCATGGGTTCGAGGAATTGCCGAGAGAAAGCTCCGACCTGACCCTGTGTTTCATCATTGATCGCGTCCGTCAGCCGGAAGCCATGAGCCGCCTGTACCGTGTCGGCGAGCCCGTAGACACCCAAGGTCTGTTTCTCAACACCGACTTCGCTGAAATTGCCGCTGACGGTCCTCTCTGGCTGGTCGCCCCGTGGGGCAGTCGACTCGCAGCCGAAGCGGCAAAGCTCTGCGAAGAAAATTTCTCCGGCATTGCCCTCTCCACAACAGATCCAGCCAAGGCACTGGCACATGCCCGCTGGCTCCTGCGTGCCAACGATGGCTCAGGTGGCCAAAGCCTGTTGAGCTATCACAAGCCAAGCCTGTGGGCCGCGCTGGCCTACACCGCTGGTGAAAGTTCGCATCAACTTTTCGGCCCTTGGCAACACGTTTACAGCCCGGCACCGGTCCACTTCGGGCGTAATCGCGGTCGCTGGCTCAGCTGGCGCCCCGTTTCGGAACTTGAATGGCTGGGCGACGTCTCAGCGTTCAACCTGCCGCCAACAGCGCCAAAGGTTCAGGAGCATCTGGGTTGGGTTTATTGGGCAGACGAGCAATACGCTGCCTACGGTGAACCCACCGACGAACAACTGCCCAACCTCGTGGAAAACCTGAACGTGCTGGTTGCCCACAACATTTACGAAGGTCGTCATTTACTGAAACTGGGCCAAATCACCAACGGCCCGCTGCTCGAGACGCAGCCTCAGGCAATGGCCATCCTGCAATCCAGGGAAGAGTCGTTCATCAAAGTGCAACAGTTGCAGCAACTGACTACCAGCGCTGCTTGATGACCCGTCCGTAAAGAATGAATGGAAGCGAAATGGAAACTGATATCTCGGAAGCACCCAAGGTAGATTTCAACAAACCAGCTGCGAACCCATCGACTTCAGCGGTACCGGTCGAGAGCAAGCCTGCCCTGGAACTTGATCCCCAGCCTGAAGCGCATGACAGTTGTTCCAACGCGTTCGACCAGGTAAAGACGGCCTGCTCGACGGAATATGGCGAAGTGATCTACGCCACCAAAGAAAAAATGTTTTACCTGTTGCCTAAACGTGCGGCCAGCTCGATCAAAGAGGCGATGAATGAACTCGAGCAACATATCAGCGCCAGTAAGTCTCCAGAAGAACGACTCAAGGGGATGAACACCGCAGGGCTTCTGGAATACTTCCTGGAGCCGAAGCTGAGTAATTTCCTGCAAGGCGAGCAAAAAAGCCGAATGCTCGAAATCGAGGCTCAGGAACCCAATATCGCGCAGCCCTCCATGGCTATGCGATTGAAGGCTGTCAGCCGAGAGGCTCGAAACTCCGCAGCGCTGGACAAACTGCCGGACCAAAGCGAATACGCTCGCAATCGGGAGCTTGCCAATCAACAGCAAGCGAGCCTGCTTGAAGCCAACTCTGATGGGCAGAAACTGCAGCGCCTCTACAACGAATGGAAAAAGCTGAAAGCTGTTGCGGTCGCACAGGCAAAAATTGCTGGCTACACCTACGAAAGCGGCAACCTGTTTTCCCCAGGGGCGATCGAAGCAAGAAATCGCGTGCAGACTTACTTGAAGGCCCGCGCTGCGCTCACCAAGAGTGGCAAGTTGACGACTCTGAAAGAGGCAGACTTTCAGAAAAACAAAAAGGCCTATCTGGACGCCACAAACTGCGTCATCGATGGCAAAGCCCGGATGTGTGGTTATTTAAAGGAAGTCGCCAACGAGCGCGAAAAAGTCGAAAAAGACTTTGCTGCTTATATCGATGCGATTTTGAAAGTTGCCGACTATGGGCTGGCCCTACCGGAATTTGCGCTTATTCCTGACACTGGCGACATCAGCGCAGGTATCGAGAAATTCAAGGCATATCTCGAGATGGAGCAGCGGCAGATCAAGCTCACGGAGCAGATCCGCACGAAATATAAAGCCTGGATTGACGCCAGCGGGCAAAACGTCGCGGCACCTGCAGGTATCGTGGAGGCGGAACGGGCAGAATGGCAGCGCATTCAGCAAGATCGCCTGCAACTTCGCGATGACGCAGAGGCTGCAGTGGCCGCAGCCCTGCCGCTGCGACATCTGCTGTGGGAACCCGAGCAATTTCAGCCGAAACCGGAAGAACGCTTGGTCAAAGCAGGCTTTCCTTTGCGCGAAGTAGCACTTTTAAATAGCCCCAACAGTCCTGTCAAACACCTGAGCCTACTCAATCTCGAGGGCATCACAAAGGTATTGAAAAAGGACGCGAGTGAAATCGGCGCCAAGGCAAGCAAAGACTTGCAGAAACTTCCGGGGAACAGCACCGGGAAAGCAACGTCGGACACTGACGACAATCCTTTCCATGAGTGGCTGCGGCTTGAAGGTGCACTCGCCATCAAAGATCAACAGAGTGACTGGTTTGATGAGAAAGGCTGGTTTGATGTGGAAATGTTCCACTCTTACCTGAAATCGAAGAACTACAAGGTCGAAACCTTTGAGGATGCCGGAGCCCGCAAGGATTGGGGACTTCGTCTTCGTCAGTTGCTGTTCAAGGAAGAAGTCAGAAGCTCCTTGCGCCTGTTCGACAATAGCCCTCAAGCTCAACTCGTGCGTTGCCTCACACCGCCACAGCCATCAATCCACACCGGCGCCAAAATAACCGGCCCGACATTCAGTGTGGCGGATAACTTCAAAGCCTCCGCGAAGGCTGAAGTGAGTCTGGGCATTGACCTCGCCCGTGGCGAAGTTGAATTGATGAAAATGGATCTTCCGGGCAGAGATCAGGCACAAGACATCCTGATCCCTTACCTCGACTATGAGAAAAACCGCAAAAACCTGAATCTAGGTCGGTTCTCGATCCACCTGGGCGCTAGAGCCTGGGGATACACCGGCGCCACCCTCCTCCTTTCCTCCAGCGTGCAGTTGGGACGTGCAAACGTACAAGGCGGCCTGAACCTACCGGGAATCACCGACGCAGAACGACCGGGTACGACACATGCAACCGCTGCAACCGCGAGAAGCGAACCGGTGCTGGAAGGTAACGCAGCAAAAGTTCGAGTAGAGGACGGAGCCAAAGCCCAGTTCAACCTCTTTGCGGGAGTGCAGGCAGGGATTCTACTCACAGGCGCCTTGAACTGGGCGCCGCCAAAAGAAATCGCAGCATTGCGCACCGCGCCTTCACCAGGAATGGCCAATAGCGTCAACAGTACCAAAGCCAGCCAATGGTCGAGTCTGGCGCGACTGACCGCCGGTTTCACCGCCGCATACGGCCTCGGTGCATCAGCAGACATCGGTATTTCCTTGCACGAAGGTCGCTTCATCATGCGGTTCAAGGCATCCGTCATTGTCGGTGCCGGAGCCGGCGGCGAATTCCAGTTCGAAGTCGGTTATGACGGTGTCACTGACCTAATTAATATCCTGCGCCGTGAGATGCACAAAAATCAGGATAAATCGCTGATTTTTGTTACGGATGAAGCTGCCAAGTACATCGACAAACTGAACTTCCTAGGTGCTAATGGCTTTGAAGTCGCAATGTTTTACATGCAAGGTGTTGATATCGTAATGTCGTTGTATGAGGCGTTAACTGGCGGAGGTAAAGGGGCGACGATCGCTCATACGATTATGAACTATCGTAATCAAACTGAGCTGGACCAATGGATCTTAGCAGCAACCCCTGGTGCGCTTGGCCCTATGTTCATGACACTAATTTCCGCTGCTGAAGAATTTAAGATAGAGGAATACGGCGGAAGCGGCGCAAAAACAAAAACATACTCAAAAGACCAGTGTCAACTACTTCAACAACAAGCTATAGAACGTATACTTGGACTGATTGTTCGCCAAGCAGAATCACAAGGAACAGTCCCTCTTGCACAAGCACAGTTTGAAGAGGCGTGCATGAGCATGAATCGCTTTGGGACAAAAGCCGCCAGCGCCGCAGAGCAAACTTATTGTGAAAACAGACTGGGAATGGACAATTTCATGTCTGAAGCGGTCTTAAGACTAGTTAGCGTTGAAAACGACAGAATGCGCAGCCGATATAAAAAACACGTTGAGATCCTTGGCGGACGCCTGGATGGATATTGCAAACGAACAAGATACTATGGCAATACATTCTTGCCGAGCGGCCAAGCAACTTACGTTAATCCAAAACACTAAACAGAAGATTATTTATGCTAATCAGATCCAAATGGTTCGCAGGATTACTTGCCATAACTTTGTGCAGCCAAGCGTATGCCGATCTTTCCTCATCACAAAAAGAAGCAAAAGAGAGAGGCTTGGTACTCTACAACCAATACAAACCTGCGGCTGCAGAATTAAAAATTGCTGCGGAAGCGGGTGATGCCGAGTCGCAATATTATTTGGGAGAGGAGCTTCGACAGCAAAAACAATACATTACTGCCGAGGCTCAAAAATGGTATGAAGCCGCAGCTTTGCAAGGCGATTTGTACGCAATGTTACGACTCGCGACATCAAATAATGACTTATGCGAGGTCATGAACAATTGCCCTGAGGGCACGAAAAAACGCACCGACTGGCTGGAGTTATTAAACAAAGAAAGTGAACAAAAAGCAGATAATGGTGATGGCGAAGCAATGTACATTAAATATCTGTCGTCTGGGCAATTAGAGTGGCTGGAAAAATCCGCAGCAGCTAACTTCCCCAGAGGCCAGTGGCTTTTGGCAAATCGCTACAAAGAAGGTGAAAAATTTTTTCTGCCTTGGAAACGAACTGAAGAAGTCGGACGTTGGTTAAAAGCGTCAGCTGAAAATGGTTTCCCCGCAGGAATGCTTGAATACTCCGCATTTCTTTATGAAAACGGTGGCGATATCGGGGTAGCCCGGCATTGGATCGAAGAGGCGGCAAAAACGGGGTACGAGTCTGGCGTCAGCAGCTACGGGGCCTATCTTGCTCATGCCCCTTCCCTATATGATTTTCCGCTTGACCTAGTAAAAGGTTACGCACTGACATCATTACTGAAGGAACTTGATGGTGGTGGGAATATACAGCCTTACGTGGATGAAGTTCTGCCAGAAATTTCTGAAAAAATGAGTGCTGAGCAGATAGCAGAAGCCAGGGTATTTGCACAGCAGTGGAAAAATACGCATCCTCCCCTATCCTTTTACCCCGGAAAATATGGATTTTGACAAAACATTTTTATTCTGCAAAAGGAACGCGCCTTACAAGAATATTGTGTATTGGTTATTTCATATTTTTTACTTCGTTCATATTTCCTAGTTACGCGTCGGTGCAGTTGAGCACACAACAACAGGTAGCCAAACTGCAAGGAATCAAGCTATTCAATCAACATAAAAAAGCCGAGCGTGAACTACGCATTGCGGCAGAGGCTGGAGATACTGAAGCACAGTTCTATTTAGCCGAAGAACTCCGCCAACAAACAACAGTCCTTAATGCTGAAGCCCTTCAATGGTATGAGGCGGCAGCCACCCAGGGCGATTACTATGCAATGTTCAAACTTGCAACGACTTCAGAAGATTCTTGTTCCGTCATCAATCAATGTCCTCCAGGAAGCAAAAAACCGAGTGAATGGTTAGACCTATTGATAAAAACCGCAACTCCTCGCGCCATCAGTGGAGATGCCGAAGCAATGGCGATTTTGTACAACGCAACTGCAGAGTTAACGTGGTTGGAAAAGTCAGCGGCAGCTGGATATGCACCTTCACAGTGGTTACTAGCCAATCGTTATGCCGAGGGCGAAGGCACATTTTTACTTCCTTGGAAGAGGAAGAATGCTGAGGAGGAGTTGCTAAAATCCGCCTCAGAAAGTGGCTATCCCCCAGCGATGATTGAATATATATCGATCCTTTTCCAACGAAACGATTTAGAAAGTGTTCGATATTGGTGGGAAGTGGCGGCAAAAACCGGCTACCAAGCCGCCGTTGCAAGTTATGGTGCGTATCTATCCCATACTCCCGACAAGGTTGGCTATACCATAGATCTAGTTAAAGGCTACGCACTCGTATCCTTGCTTAAAGAACTGGATGGCGGTGGAAACATTCAAGCTTATGTCGATGGCAAGTTACCTCAAATAGCGGAGAAAATGACGCCCGCTCAAATTGAGGAAGCAAAAAAATATGCGATTGAATGGAAGGCTACTCACCCGCCTCTTTCTTTCTTCCCTGAAAAAATAGGCTTTTAATCTTGCATCAGCCTCTACAATTAAAAACAAGCTCAACTGCGGGACAAAGTTACTTCGAGCCACTCAAAATCTTGACTCTAAGCTTGGCGTTTGCATGCATACTGTCTAGCAAACATGCACATTCCGAGCTCTCCACCCAACAACAGAAATCAAAAAACGAGGGGATAAAACTCTACAATCAATACAAAGCCACTTCTGCGATTGAGTTTTTGAAGATCGCCGCTGATGGTGGCGATGATGAGGCACTCTATTATCTAGGTGAATCAATAAGAAAAAACAACAGATACTTGACTCAGGAAGCACAAAAAGCTTACGAGGAGTCAGCAAAAAAAGGCAATATTTATTCTATGATTCGGCTCGGAGGAGCGGATCAAGACTTGTGCGTAACTATGAAAAATTGTTCCCCCTCTGAGCAATCGCCTGAAGGCTGGATAAATGAAGCTAAGAAGCTTGCGACTGATCAGGCATCTCATGGAAATGCTGAGTCTATGTACTTGTTATGGGAAATAACAGGGAACGATGAATGGTTAGAAAAATCTGCAGAAAAAGGTTTCGCATTGGCGCAATTTCGTTTAGCGACTAAATATCAAGAAGGTGGCGGAGTATTCCTACTGCCCTCCAGAAGATCAGATGAAATCGAAAAGTGGATGAAAGCGTCTGCAGAGAATGGCTATCCTCCAGCTATGATGGGATTTGCCGCTGCTAGGATTGAAAAAGCCGACTTTTCATCGTTTAGAACTTGGACTGAAAAAGCTGCAGCTTCAGGCTATGTATCAGCAATTTTTGGTTATGCGTCTTATATAGGCGAAGTTGAACCAAAATACGGATTCACCTCAGACCCAGTAACGTCATATGCGCTACTATCAAATCTACTAGAGCTTGATGGTGGTGGAAACGTAATAAACAATGTTAACGATGTTTTGCCAGAAGTGGAAAAAAACCTGTCAAAAGAGCAGATAGGGAAAGCAAAAGAACTCGCAAAAACGTGGAAGGCCAACCATCCGCCTCTCTCGCTCTTCCCTGACAAGCTAGGATATTAACGCCAGTGAGGCTATTCAGTTATTTCTTTGTCGCAACATTTTTAATAAGTACCACGCCTGCTTTTGCGTCAAAATCAGCGCGCGAAGTTTCTGCAGGCATTGCGTTATATAATCAGTTAAAATTTGACGCAGCCTTTCCCTCATTAGAAAAAGAAGCGCAATCTGGAAATGTGGAGTCGCAATACTACTTAGGCGAAGCGCTAAGAAAGCGCAACCGATATATGACGCCAGAAGCACAGCACTGGTATGAAACGGCGGCGATGAATGGCTCCATATACGCAATGATTCAGTTGGGCAGAGCAAAAAACGATCTTTGCGCAATAATGGAAAACTGCCCACCGTCTAAAAAAACTCAAGCCGAGTGGTTCGTGGAAGCCAAGAAAATCACTTTGCCGAAGGCAAATGATGGCGATCCAGAATCTCTGTATTTAATGTACGAAATCACCTTGGATCATAAGTGGCTAGAGAAATCTGCAAATGCAGGATATCCACTCGCGCAATATTGGATGGCTGTAAGTGAAAGACAAGGTGAAGGTTACTTCTTCATTCCTGGAGGACGTGATGCGTCAGTAAGAAGATGGCTACTTCTCTCTTCCGAGGGTGGCAACCCAAAAGCGATGATGGAATATCTAGAAACACTGTATGTAAAAGGAGAAATGGAGAGCACTCGGCACTGGCTTGAAGTGGCCGCAGCAACCGGCGAGCAAGCAGCTCTGAGCAACTATGGAGCGTACATTTCACATACTCCCGACAAAGTTGGCTACCCACTGGCCCTAGTTAAAGGCTACGCTATTTTTTCTTTGTTAAAGGAGCTCGGCGACAGCGGTGGAGTGCAAGATTATGTTGACCGTAAAATTTAAAAGATTGCTGAAAAAATGACACCAGAACAAATTGAACAGTCAAAAATCGTTGCGCAAGAGTGGAAAGCCACCCATCCACCGATTTCTTTTTTCCCCGAAAAACTTAGCGACTGACTCCGGTTTTTTGGTATTTCTTTAGGGAGGCGCGGACCGCCGAATTTTAATCGAAGCCTAACCGCCCCCCTTACTTCCGCAGAGAAGAAACAACCACCCATGAATTCAGCAAAGACACCAATAAAACTAATGACTGCGGCGTTAACATTGTTAACTATAATAGCAACCGAATCATCTGCTCTTACGCACGAACAGTTTCAGGCAAAAATCCAGGGCATTGAACTCTACAATCAATACAAAGCCATTTCTGCGATCGATTTTTTGAAAACCGCCGCTGACGGCGGAGATGACGAGGCGCTCTACTATCTGGGCGAAGCGTTAAGAAAAAATAACCGCCACATGACTCCGGAAGCTAAAAAAGCATACGAAAGCTCCGCAAAAAAGGGGAATATCTACTCTATGATTCGCCTTGGGAGAATTGAAGACGACTTGTGTTCAACCATGAAAAACTGTCCACCAGGTGAAGACTCTCCTAGCAGCTGGGTAATTAAAGCTAAAAGCCTTGCAATTCAACGCGCAACGCAGGGAGATAGCGAATCAATGTACCTGTTATATGAAATGACAGGCAACGATGACTGGTTAGAGAAGTCAGCAGAGAACGGATTCGCATTAGCGCAGTTCCGTCTGGCGACGAAGTACCAAGAAGGGAGTGGTTCATTTTTACTACCCTCGAGACGCAACCAAGCTATCGAACGATGGATGAAGGCGTCCGCTGAAAATGGTTATCCACTTGCAATGATGGGGTTAGCCGCAATCATGATCGAAAAAAATGATTTAGCCTCGTTCAGAAACTGGAACGAAAAAGCAGCTGACTCGAGCTACGTAGAAGGTGTATTTGGATATGCATCCTACATAGGCGAAGAAAACTCAAAATACGGTTTCGCATTCGACCCAATAAAATCATATGCTTTACTTTCAAACCTGCTGGAACTTAATGGTGGAGGCAATGTAGTACGAGACGTCAATGACACATTACCTGACATAGAAAAAAACATGTCAAAAGAGCAAATAGAAAAAGCAAAAGAGCTCGCAAAAACGTGGAAGGCCAACCATTCGCCTCTCTCGTTTTACCCTGACAAGCTAGGTTATTAATAGCAGTGCGAGCATTTAGAATTATTATAGTAATGCTGATCGCCGCTCTTTCTGCAAACAGCTCAGCACATTCGCAAACAAATGAATCAACCCTGGGAGTGGTGTTATACAACCAGCTAAAATTAGACTTGGCGATTCGCGAGCTAAAAAAAGAGGCCGATTCGGGAAATGTGAATTCACAGTATTACTTTGCCGAGGCACTTCGAAAGCGAAACCGGTACATGACTGCTGAATCGCAGCAATGGTACGAAACCGCTGCGAATAATGGTTCTATATTTGCCATGATTCAGCTAGGCCGCCAAAACGATGACCTCTGCAGAAAAATGACCAATTGTCCCGCGAGTAAAAAATCAAGCGCCGATTGGTTGATTCAGGCTAAAAAAATAGCATCAAGCACAGACACCC
>Ga0213828_1002586_pt1 | contig 12926 bp, 14 predicted proteins | sample MC6MC0897MG_FD_180664 | JGI IMG/M metagenome (GOLD analysis project Ga0213828, IMG submission 180664) | Enriched soil aggregate microbial communities from Iowa State University, Ames, United States - MC6-MC0897-MG | ecosystem: Environmental > Terrestrial > Soil > Unclassified | place: USA: Iowa...
AGCGGGTATGGCGCCGTGACTACGCGAACCACGCTGAAGCGATCCGCGACATCACCGAGTACATCGTTGGGTTTTACAACAACGAACGGCTGCACTCGAAACTGGGATATCTGCCACCGACCGTTTACGAGCGGGCGATGGCGTCAAAACCACCTATCGAGGTGTCCGGAATTAGTTGACCACTGCATTCGACTCGGTATTTCACGTCGGCGTACATCCACCAAACACCTCGGTCAGTCCCCTCGCTCTCTGGGTGAGGGGAGGGTGAGGGGCCTTTGATCTGCTTCAGAATCTGAATTCGGCTCGGTATGTCACGTCGGCGTACATCTACCAAACACCTTGGTCAGTCCCCTCTCCCTCTGGGTGAGGGGAAGGTAATGGCTTTTGATCTGTTTCAGAATCTGAATTCGACTCGGTATTTCACGTCGGCGTACATCCACCAAACACCTTGGTCAGTCCCCTCTCCCTTTGGGAGAGGGCTAGGGTGAGGGTTTGCTTTTGACTGTTTAAAGCAGTGTCGGAATAGCAGAACCTTCCCACAAGGTTTTCAGGTTGTCCGTCGGACGCCCGCTCTCTAGGCTTTGTCTGTCGCTGCCAATTCAGCGACCGGGCGTGAGATCCCCGGAATGCTTGCAACTAGCGCCAACACTACGATAATTGGCGCCAGCTCAATCTGCTGCCTGTTTTATGGCGGCTGTGTGCGGGCAGACTTCGGTCTGGCCGGTTGCCTGCTCCGGTGGATCTCACCCTGCACATAGCTGCCACCTCTTCGCCGCGTGAGATCCGGCGAACGATGGCATCCCCACTTGCAGTAGCAGGAGTTGAACTTTGGACAAGCTGATCCCCGACCCACCCCACGAAACCCAAACCCCACTCGAAGAAGCCCTCCGCGCCGAAGACCAGGCCCGAAACCGCGAAGCCATCAAACGCGCCCTCGACTTCTATCTGTGCCCCGAGCCCGCAAAGCCACGCCGGCCTAGCACCATGTTCATGGTCTGTCCGCAGGTCGACACCGAAAGCCTGCTCGCCCACGCTTGCGAGTCATTAGCCTCTGCAAGTACCGCGGCCGGCAACTTCGCCAATGAGCTAAACGGTTCTCAGCGCAGCACCGTATTAGGCATCCAGCAAGTCGTCATGCTCGCCGAACTGGCGGTAAATCGCGCACTGGATCGGGTAGACCCGCAAACCTGATCCATACGGGGACATCGCAAACAGGCTGGCCCCATTGGGATAGGGGCGAGCCTGCTCAAGCGCATGACTTTGGAGATTGACGTTCGCGGCTCAACTCAGTGGCAGATGTGGCATTGACCGTTTATCGGAAACACCCCGTAACCTGTAATTTCTGACAGTGGCGCGATATCTCCAACTCCTGTCACATAAGCCTTCCATCCAAACGGGTAAGAAGGAACTTGACTATGTCTGCTGAAAAAAATGTTGTGCCAGTCATCACCTCTGTGAGAGACGATAAGGGAGAGATTCCCAACGGTGGCGCCACCTCGGCAACTTCTGTGCAATTGAGCGGGGTTGCAACTGCTGGAGAAAAAGTTGAAATCTTCGATGGTGCTGTTTTGAGGGGGCAAGTAGTTGTCAGTGCTGCAGGACGCTGGGATTTTCACCTGACGAGTCTGATGCTGGGTACTCATTCGGTTATGGCCAAAGGAGGCGCCGGTATGTCATCTACTCGTACGTTTACTGTTGTTGCAGCGAAGTAACTGCCGATAAAAAAAGCCGCTGTGCTTCATAGCCCGGCGGCTTTTCATGGGTCAGTAAGGCTGTTGGACTTTTATTGCGGGTAAAACCTTCGCACTTGGCTCACTGCGATTGAGCAGAGCTTCAAGTGCTCCACTCAAACTCGCAGCTTTGTCACCCACCAACAAGTGCCAAACCCCACCCTCCAACTGGCTGACACCCTGACAACCCAGCTCTTTCAGCTGCGCGTCGGACAGAGCCTTGCCATCTGCCAGCAACAAGCGAATCCGGCTCATGGCAATGCAATCCAGTTGCAGCACGTTGTCGCCGCCACCCAGTGCATTCAGCCATTGCTGCGCTTCCGAACTCGCGACCACAAAAGCTTTCGGCTCATCAGCAACACCAGCGGTTTCAACCAGAACCGCACGCCCCAGTGAAGGCATGGCGAGGCGAATCTCATCCGCAATACTGTCCGCCATCGGCCCGACAACCACCTGCAAACTTCCACCCTTGCCCGGACGCACAACCGCCATCGCACCCAACGCTTTCAAATCAGCATCGGACGCCTTGTTGCGATCGACCATTTCCAAGCGCAGCCGCGTAGTGCAGGCGCCGACCGTCAGTAGATTTTCAGCGCCACCCAATGCATTGATATAAGCGCTGGCGCGTTCGTTCTCGGTCAGAACCACTTTCTCTGCCGTTGCGACATCCTCACGCCCCGGCGTCTTCAGATTGAAGCGACGAATACAGAAATCAAACACCGCGTAATACACCACGGCATAGGCCAGCCCGACCGGAATCATCAGCCAGCCATTGGTCGAGCGCCCCCAACCCAGCACCATGTCGATGAAACCGCCGGAGAAGGTGAAGCCGAGGTGAATGTTCAGCGCATTGGTAATCGCCATCGACAACCCGGTCAGCAACGCATGCAGCAGATACAACAGCGGCGCCAAAAACATGAAGGCGAATTCGATCGGCTCAGTTACCCCAGTGAGGAATGACGTCAGCGCCATCGACAGAAAGATCCCGCCCATCACTTTGCGCCGCTCCGGCAGGGCATTGCGATACATCGCCAAACATGCGGCAGGCAGACCGAAGATCATCATCGGGAACATGCCGGTCATGAACTGGCCGCCCTTCGGATCACCGGCGAAGTAACGCGACAGGTCACCGGTCACCAGCGCACCGGTAGTCGGATCGGTGAAATTGCCGAACACGAACCACGCCATGTTGTTGAGGATATGGTGCAGGCCAGTGACGATCAGCAGGCGGTTGAACACGCCAAACACGAACGCACCGATGCTGCCGCTTTCCATCATCAACGCACCGAAGGCGTTGATGCCGTGCTGGATCGGCGGCCAGATATAGCCGAACACTACGCCGAGTCCGACCGCTGCAAACCCGGTGACAATCGGCACGAACCGCCGGCCGCCGAAGAACGCCAGATACTCCGGCAGCTTGATGTCCTTGAAACGGTTGTACAGCGCGCCGGCCATCAGGCCGCTGACGATACCGGCGAGCATGCCCATGTTGATGCTCGCATCGAGCACCTTGAGCGTGGAGATCATCACCAGATAACCGATCACCCCGGCGAGGCCGGCGGTGCCGTTGTTGTCCTTGGCGAAACCGACGGCGATGCCGATGGCGAAGATCATCGCCAGGTTGGCGAAGATCACTTGGCCGGCGTCGTGGATGATCGCGATGTTCAGCAGGTCGGTGTCACCCAGCCGCAGCAGCAGGCCGGCAATCGGCAGGATCGCGATCGGCAGCATCAGCGCGCGGCCGAGGCGTTGCAGGCCTTCGATGAAGAGTTGGTACATGGCGTTTGTCCTTGTTGTTTTTGTTAGCGCAGAGGCCAATGTTGATGACAGGCGTGGCGCACGGCGGCGGCGCTGCTCAGCTTGAGCAGGTCGCGGCTGAGGCGCTGGCATTCGGCTTCGTGGACCTGGCGCACGCGATCCTTGATTTCCCCGATCTGCACCGGGCTGACCGACAGTTCGGTAACGCCCAGACCAATCAACACCGGTGTCGCCAGCGGATCGGAGGCGAGGGCGCCGCAGACGCCGACCCAACGCTTGTGCACCGCCGCGCCTTCGCAGGTCATGGCGATCAGACGCAGCAGCGCCGGGTGCAGGGCGTCGACGCGGGCGGCCAGACCTGCGTGGTCGCGATCCATGGCCAAGGTGTATTGCGATAGGTCGTTGGTGCCGATCGAGAGGAAGTCGGCGTGTTCGGCGAGTTGTTCGGCCTGCAGCGCGGCGGCGGGGACTTCGATCATCACGCCGATTTCCGGGCGCTGACTAACACCGAGTTCCAGGCAGAGCGCATCGACGCGTTGGCGGATGTGCAGCAGCTCATCCACTTCGGTGACCATCGGCAGCAGGATTCGGCAGCGGCGCAGCGGGCTGACTTGCAGCAGCGCGCGCAATTGTTGATCGAGAATTTCCGGGCGGGCCTGAGCCAGACGAATGCCGCGCAGGCCGAGCACCGGGTTGGCTTCGATAGGTAGCGGCAGGTAGTCGAGTTGCTTGTCGCCGCCGACGTCGATGGTGCGGATGATTACCGAGTGGTCGCCCATCGCATCCAGCACGCCTTGATAGGCCGCACGCTGTTCCTCGACATCGGGTGCGGTTTGACGATCAACGAAGAGAAACTCGGTGCGCAGCAGACCGACGCCATCGGCGCCGTTAGCGAAGGCGTCTGCCGCTTCACCGCTGGAGGCGACGTTGGCGACGACTTCGATGTGCACGCCATTTCGCGTTTCGGCCGGCAGATGAGCTTTGGCTTGTTGAGCATCACGACGTTGCTGGCGTTCGATTTGCGCCTGCTGAACTTCAGCCAGACGTTCAGCGTTGGGCGTCAGTTCCAGACGACCACCGTCGGCATCGAGCACTACCGATTGACCTTGCGGCTGATCAAGCAGCGCCGAACCCAGCGCCACCATGCACGGCAAACCTTTGCCGCGAGCGAGAATCGCCACGTGTGAAGTCGCGCCACCCTCGGCCATGCACAACCCGGCGACACCTTGCGCGCTGAGTTGCAGCAGATCCGACGGCGTCAATTCATGTGCAGCAACGATGGCACCGGCGGGTACATCGTAATTCCACGCCTCGCCGAGCAATGCGCGCAGCACGCGTTGTTTAAGGTCGCGCAGATCGTTGGCGCGTTCCGCCAGCAGTGCGCTGCCGGTGTGCTGCAGGACTTCGCACTGCACATCGATCGACTGGCTCCAGGCGTGAGTCGCTGCAGTGCCTTGTTCGATGGATTGCTGTGCAGCATCGAGCAGTGCCGGATCTTCCAGCAGTGCTAAGTGCGCGGCAAAGATCGCTTCTTCGTCGGCATGCTTGTGCTTTTTCGCTTGGGCGAGGGTACCGTCTATTTCACTGCGCACCTGATTCAATGCAGTGTCGAGCGCCTGCAGTTGTTGCAACGGATCATGATTGCCCGTATCCACCGGCAAACTGATCGCGTTCAGGCGAAACAGTGGCCCGCCAACCAGTCCCGGTGCGGCGCAGACACCGTGCAACACACCTGCTTCGGCCGGACGTTTAAGAGGCGCAACATGGATCGGTGCAGCAGCGTGATGATCATCCGGCAGCGCGGTGGCCAGCGCCGTGAGCAACGCTTGTAACGCCGCTTCGGCATCCGGCCCCTGACAGCTGACCTGTACTTCATCCTGCTCGCCAACCGCCAGACCCATCAAACCGATGAGGCTGTTGCACGGCGCTGACTTGCCGGCAAAGTGCAGTTGCGACTGGCTTTTGAAACCTTGCGCGGTGTGTCGAATCAACGCCGCAGGGCGCGCATGCAAACCACCGCGATGAGCCACCAGCACATGACCATGAACCTCCGGCCCACCGACGACTTCAGCGCTCGCAGCCGAACCGTTGCGCGCAACAATGTGCAGCAACGGCTCGCCAACCTTCACCGCTTTCAACGTGATCGGCCGTACCTGGAAATCCTGGCTGTTGGTCAGGATCAACAGGCTGACCAGGCTTTTGCATTGCTGGCCGACCTTGTCGAGGTCATAGCGCAGCAACGGCTGGCCCTTGCTGACGCGCGTGCCATCCTTGACCAGCATCGAGAAGCCTTCGCCGTTCAGCTCAACGGTGTCGAGGCCCAGATGCAGAAGGATTTCCGCGCCGTTATCGGCACGCACGGTCAGTGCGTGGCCGGTGCGGGCGACGTGAATGATCACCCCGGCGCACGGCGAATATAGCGTGTCGTTGATCGGGTCGATGGCAATGCCGTCGCCCATCGCGCCGCTGGCGAACACCGCGTCCGGGACTTTGGCGAGCGTGAGCACCGGGCCGCTGAGCGGGGCGCTGAGGGTCAGCTCTTTATTGTTGTTGTGCATGGCTCGGTCTCATCGGTTAAATCTCGGTTCGATGTCCCCTGTAGGAGCTGCCGAAGGCTGCGATCTTTTGATCTTGTTTTTTGGATCAAAATCAAAAGATCGCAGCCTTCGGCAGCTCCTACAGGTTTGCTTCAATTAGTGCGTGCGGGTCACTTTGCTCAGGTGGCGCGGCTGATCCGGGTCCATGCCACGGGCCACGGCCAGACCTGCGGCCATCACGTAGAAACTCTGGATCGCTAGAATCGGATCGAGGGCCGGGTGTTCGGCGCGGGTCAGGGTCAGATCGCGTTCGCTCACGTCGTCCGGCGCGGCCAGCAACACGCGGGCGCCGCGTTGACGCATTTCTGCCGCCAGACTCAACAGACCAGCCTGCTCGGCGCCGCGTGGGGCGAAGACCAGCAACGGATAGTGTTCGTCGATCAGCGCCATCGGGCCGTGACGGACTTCGGCGCTGCTGAACGCTTCGGCCTGAATCGCCGAGGTTTCCTTGAATTTCAGTGCTGCCTCCTGAGCAATCGCGAAACCGGCGCCACGGCCGATGACCATCAAACGCTCGCAATCGCGCAGCGCTTCGATGGCCACGCTCCAGTCCTGTTTCGCTGCTTCGCATAGGCCTTCAGGCAGGGCGTTGCCAGCCTCTAGCAATTCGCTGTCCTCTTTCCAGTGCGCAATCAACCGGGCGCTGGCGCTGAGGGTGGCGATAAAACTTTTGGTCGCGGCAACGCTGCTTTCAGTCCCGGCGAGCAGCGGCACGCTGAATTCACACGCCGCTTCCAGTGGCGAATCGGCAGCGTTGACCATCGATACGCTCAACGCGCCACGCTTGCGCAACAGACGCAGGCTGTTGACCAGATCCGGGCTTTGCCCCGATTGCGAAAACGCGAACGCGACCTGACCGCTGACCTTCAACGGCGCCTGCTGCATGGTCACCACCGACATCGGCAACGACGCCACCGGCACACCCAGTTGCTGCATGGTCAGGTAGGCGAAGTAGCTCGCCGCGTGGTCGGAGCTGCCGCGCGCGACGGTCATCGCCACTTGCGGTGGCTGACGGCGCAGGCGCCCGGCAATCTCGATCATTTGCGGATCGAGCTGTTGCAGTTGGGCTTGCACGGCCTCGAACGAGGACAGCGCCTCCTCAAGCATTTTTGAAGTCAATGTCTTCTCCTTCGACCATGACGGCGGTCAGTGTGAGTGAGCGATCGAGCCGCACGCAGTCGGCCCAGGCCCCGGGTTGCAGGCGCCCGCGTTCAGTAATGCCGAGGTAGTCGGCGGGGAATTGCGAAAGACGTTGTGAGGCTTCGGCGATCGGCAGACCGATCTTCACCAGATTGCGCAGGGCTTGATCCATGGTCAGCGTGCTGCCGGCCAAAGTGCCGTCCGGCAGGCGCACGCCGCCCAGGCATTTGGTCACGGTGTGGCTGCCGAGCTTGTATTCACCGTCGGGCATGCCGGCGGCAGCGGTCGAATCGGTGACGCAATACAGGCACGGGATCGAACGTAGGGCCACGCGGATCGCGCCGGGATGCACGTGCAGCAGATCCGGGATCAGCTCGGCAAATTTGGCGTGGGCCAGCGCGGCGCCGACGATGCCCGGCTCGCGGTGATGCAGCGGGCTCATGGCGTTATAGAGATGGGTGAAACTGGTCGCGCCGGCATCGAGGGCGGCGACACCTTCCTCGTAACTGCCGAGGGTGTGACCGATCTGCATGCGCACGCCACGGCTGCTCAGTTCGCGGATCAAGCCGTCGTGACCGGCGATTTCCGGGGCGATAGTGATCACGCGGATCGGCGCCAGTGCCAGGTATTCTTCGACTTCGGCCATCAACGCGGTGTGGGCGAAGTTCGGTTGCGCACCGAGTTTTCCCGGATTGATGTACGGGCCTTCGAGATGGACGCCGAGGACGCGGGCGGCTCCTTTCGGACGCTGTTCGCAGAATTCTCCGACTTCCTTCAGGACGCTGGAGATCTCGGCGCTCGGCGCGGTCATGGTGGTGGCCAGCAGCGAAGTGGTGCCGAAACGCACGTGGGTTCTGGTGATGGTTTCGAAAGCGCCGGCGCCTTCCATGATGTCTTTGCCGCCGCCGCCGTGGACGTGCAGGTCGATGAAACCCGGCAGCAGATACGGCAAGTCATTACTCGCCGGATCGCAGGGTACGCCTTCGATCGACACGACTTTGCCGTGTTCGTGGATCAGCCGGCCGCGAACCCAGCCGCTGGCGGTGAGGATGTTGTCTTCGGACATTTTGATTCTCGCTTGTGGCTGCGCTTATCGACGCAGCTCTTTATCGACGAAGCTCTTTATCTACGAAGCTCTGCAACAAAGTCGTAGTAGTCGTTGCGGCAATAGGTGTCGGTGACTTCGATCGGTGTGTTGTCTTCCAGATAGCCGACGCGGGTCATCAGCAGCATCGCGGTGCCGGGGGCGATGCCGACCAGTGCGGCGAACTCGTCAGAGGCGTTGATCGCCTGGATGTGCTGCAGGGCGCGGACGATCGGCTTGCCGATGCCGTCGAGGTATTCGTAGAGCGAATCGCCGACCAGTTGCGGCTTGGGCATGATCGAGGCGGGCAGGGTGCTCATTTCGATGGCCATCACCGTGTCATCGGCTTTGCGCAGACGCTTCATGCGCGCAACCTTGTCGTTCGGCGACAGGCTGAGGCGGATCAGTTCTTCGTGGGTCGGCAGGGTGATTTCGCGCTCCAGCCATTGCGAACTGGGCACGAAGCCCTTGAGGCGGAGCATTTCGCTGAAGCCCGAAAGGCGCGACAGCGGTTGTTCGAGGCGTGGGGTAATGAAGGTCCCGGAACCTTGCAAGCGGCGTATCAAGCCTTGATCGAGGAGGACTTCCAGCGCCTTGCGCGCAGTCACTCGGGAAATGCCCAGTTGCTCGCTGAGGTTGCGTTCCGAGGGCATCGCCTGCTCGGACTTCCACTGCCCGGCATGAATCGCAGCTTCCAGATTGCGTGCCAGCTGCAGGTACAGCGGCGTCGGCTGGGAGTCATCGGGACGTAGGGCGTGGAGGTCGTTCATGTAGGGCATTTCCGTCGCGAGTATAGGATTGTTGTGGCTCGCTTGTGAGGCGGAAATTAATACCACTTGAATACCATGTCAACGCAGGCAATGGGCGGTTAATCCAATGAAATGGCGATTTTTAGAGGGGTTGGTTTGAAGTGGTATTAAAGGTGGGCTGTAAAAAGCAAAAGATCGCAGCCTGCGGCAGCTCCTACAGTTGAGAGTGGTATCACCCTTGTAGGCGCTGCCGCAGGCTGCGATCTTTTGATTTATTTTTTTGCGGGTGACCAGCGGTCGCTGGTTAAGGGCGGATTTCGACCATCGTGCCGTCCGGCACCAGATTCCACACTTCGCGCATATCAACGTTACGCATGGCGACGCAGCCGTCAGTCCAGTCGAGGGTGTGGAACAGGTCTTCCGGGGTTTCTTCCGAATCCGGCGTGCCGTGGATCATGATCATCCCGCCAGGCTCGACGCCTTCACGCCGGGCGCGGGCCGAATCGCTGATGTTCGGGTAGGAAATGTGCATCGACAGGTTGAATTTGTCGCTGGTCTTGCGCCAGTCGATCCAATAGAAACCTTCCGGCGTGCGTTTGTCGCCTTCAATCAGTTTCGGGCCTTTTTTCGCGCCCTTGCCCAAGGAAATGCGATAGGTCTTGAGCGGCTTGCCATCGGCGATCAGCTGCAATTGATGCGCCGATTTGAGCACCAGGACTTTTTCGATAAGCGGGGTATTCGCAGGCGTCACGGTGGTCACGAATGACGCTTGGGAGACGGTAACGAACGACAGGCAGAACAGGGCAAGCAACCAGCGCATTGAAACGATTCCCCAGGAGTGACGCAGATACATGATTTATAGGTGTTGTGCAGACGTGCTCGGGTTATCGGCTGGCCGGCGACGAAATCAAGTAATGGCAGGCTGAGCAAGCGGCGGAATCGATTCCGAACGAACCGGATACACCTCAACACGCCGATCAGCAAAGAAGCATTCTAAGGTACGCCCCACCGTGCGGAAAGCCAGCTCGTCCCAGGGAATGTCGGCTTCGTCGAATAGTTGCACTTCGAGGCTCTCGGGGCCAGCAGCAAAGTCCAGATCCACCAGTTCAGCACGGAAGAACACATGCACCTGACTGATGTGCGGCACGTCGATCAGCGTATAGATGCTCAAGTTACGCACCCGGGCGCAGGCTTCTTCGGCAGTTTCGCGCACGGCGGCCTGCTCGATGGTCTCGCCGTTCTCCATGAAACCGGCGGGCAAGGTCCAGTAACCGAGGCGCGGCTCGATGGCGCGGCGACAGAGCAACACTTTCGTGCCCCAGGTCGGCACGCAGCCGGCGACGATATTGGGGTTCTGATAGTGAATGGTCTGACAGCTGTCACAGACAAATCGCAGCCGCGAATCGCCTTCGGGAATGCGCTGGGTGACCGGGTTACCGCAGTGGCTGCAAAATTTCATGCTGGGCTTCCTGAATGCTGCGCCTATCTTGGCGTGCAGCGGTGCCGGTCGGCAAGTTGTCGTTTCGCGACACGGCGGGTTTCGGGGGCTTGGGCGGCTGCAATGATTGGTGCATGATGCAGGGTAAGGCACTGATCGAGAACACTCATGCTGGACGAGCTACTGCATAGGGTAAGCAACCACACACCGCGCACGCTGGAGACCGACACGCGTTTCCCCGAGGCCGCCGTTCTGGTGCCGATCACCCGCAGTGACGAGCCGGAACTGGTGCTGACCCTGCGCGCCAGCGGGCTCTCGACGCACGGTGGCGAAGTCGCCTTCCCAGGGGGGCGCCGTGATCCGGAAGACCCGGACCTGATCTTTACCGCACTACGTGAGGCCGAAGAAGAAATCGGCCTGCCGCCGGGCCTGGTAGAAGTCATTGGTCCACTCAGCCCCCTGATTTCCCTGCACGGCATCAAGGTCACACCGTATGTCGGCGTCATCCCCGATTTTGTCGAGTACCGCGCCAACGATGCCGAAATCGCAGCCGTGTTCAGTGTGCCGCTGGAGTTCTTCCGCAAAGACCCTCGCGAACACACTCACCGCATCGACTATCAGGGCCGCAGTTGGTACGTGCCGAGCTATCGGTTTGGCGAATACAAGATCTGGGGGCTGACCGCGATCATGATCGTCGAGTTGATCAATCTGCTCTATGACGCCAAGATCAGTCTGCACCAACCGCCGAAAAGCTTTATTGATACGTAAGCCATCGTTCGAATGGCCATCACCGTGAGCCCTGAGGAAAACAAGATGAAATACCGCTTGGGCGACGCCCGTGTCGAGACCCATCCACAGAGCTGGGTCGCCCCCAATGCCGTGCTGGTGGGCAAGGTCAAACTGGAAGAGGGCGCCAACGTCTGGTTCAACGCCGTGCTGCGTGGCGATAACGAACTGATCCTGATCGGCAAGAACAGCAATGTGCAGGATGGCACCGTGATGCACACCGACATGGGCTACCCGCTGACCATCGGCACCGGCGTGACCATTGGCCACAATGCCATGCTGCATGGTTGCACCGTCGGCGATTACAGCCTGATCGGCATTAATGCGGTCATTCTCAACGGCGCGAAAATCGGCAAGAACTGCATCATCGGCGCCAACTCGCTGATCGGCGAAGGCAAGGAAATTCCTGACGGTTCGCTGGTGATGGGCTCGCCGGGCAAAGTCGTGCGTGAGCTGACCGAGGCGCAGAAGAAGATGCTTGAGGCCAGTGCTGCCCACTATGTGCATAACTCGCAGCGTTATGCGCGCGATCTGGTTGAGCAGGAAGAATGAACACGCCCGAAAGACCTGTCGCCTCGCCGTGCGTGAATATTTGTGCGCTGGATGAGGCTGACATTTGTACTGGTTGTCAGCGTACGGTCGAGGAGATCACCCGCTGGGGCCGCATGAGCAATGACGAGCGTCGGGTGGTGTTGGGGTTGTGTCATGAGCGAGCGAAGGCGAGTGGGTTGGTGTGGATGATCCCTTCGAAATCGTGATCGGCTTGAGAGTGCCCTCACCCTAACCCTCTCCCAGGGGGAGAGGGGACTGACCGAGGTGTATTTCGCTATACGCCGACCTGACATGTCGAGTCGGACTCAAGATTTGAAAGGCCCCCAACAGGCTCCCTTCCCTTCGTTTGAAGGGGGAGGGAATGACCGGGTTGATTGTTCGGTCCGTACCGGCCTGCGTTCTCCAGTCGAACTCGGGATTCGATTCAACGAAGATCTGCTCCCTTTCCCCCTCGCCCCCCTTGGGGGAGAGGGCTGGGGTGAGGGGGTGGCTCTTGATCTGCGGGTCCAGTAATCTGTGCGCCAATCTGCCAGGTCGCCTCCATGATTTTCCTCATCGCCTACATCAGCAGCGTCGTGCTGATCAACTTCGCCTTCTCCACCGCGCCACACCTGGACATCATCTGGTCGGCCTGGGGCGGTTTGGTCTTCGTGTTGCGCGATATGGTGCAAACCCGCTTCGGCCACGGCGCGATCGTCGCGATGCTGGCGGCGCTTGTGCTGTCTTACGTCACCTCCGATCCTTCCATTGCTCTTGCCAGCGCCACGGCGTTCGCGGTTTCCGAGTGCATCGACTGGCTGGTGTTCAGCATCACCAAACGGCCGTTGCGCGACCGCTTGTGGATAAGTTCGGCACTGAGCATCCCCCTCGACACCTTCATCTTTTTCGGCATGATCGACCTGCTGACGCCACCGGTGATCATCACCGCGCTGGCCTCGAAATTCGCCGGTGTCACCGCCGTCTGGCTGATCATGGCTTGGCGCGAGCGCAAACAGGCCGTCGCCGGCTGAAGCCAAACCCTCAGGTTCATGTAAAATGCCGCGCTTTCTCCCCATGGAAAGCGCGTCAGGCGTTGCTTTCCTCGATGATCCG
>Ga0213828_1002590_pt1 | contig 12912 bp, 9 predicted proteins | sample MC6MC0897MG_FD_180664 | JGI IMG/M metagenome (GOLD analysis project Ga0213828, IMG submission 180664) | Enriched soil aggregate microbial communities from Iowa State University, Ames, United States - MC6-MC0897-MG | ecosystem: Environmental > Terrestrial > Soil > Unclassified | place: USA: Iowa...
GTGTTAATGGAGATTGCGGATCAATATAAAAAATCCGTGGCTCAGATTAGTCTGCGCTGGATTATTCAAAAGGGAATCGTTCCATTGCCAAAATCTGTTACACCAGAGAGGATTCATAATAATCTTGAAGTATTTGATTTTGAGATCAGTGCACAAGATGTTGAGAGGATAGAGCGGTTAACTGATTGTGGAAGCTCAGGGCTTCATCCGGATAAAGTGGATTTCTAAGATATGTAAACATGAATAGGGTGCATTCCTTAAGAAAGGACTGCACCCTATTCATATAATCAATGAAAGATACTCTGTCGTAAAATGGCAAGGCTCGGTTAGGGGAATAGAAAAGAAAGGTGATTGTGCGTCTGCGCAGTCACCTTTCTCTCTCTACCTTAATTATAACACATACAGTCAGCTACAACAAGACTGTTTTTCTGATTCGGGTTGTGCTAGACTATTTTGAATAACGGTTTAGGAAATAAGTTTTCTGCCGATTCTATAAGAGAGGTGATATTGTTATGGAAGATAACCGGACGGAATTAAAATTTGAAAAGAGCAGGTTAGAACAAACCATTGCTTTAGCGAAAGAGCAGCTGGATCAAGCAAGAGAGCGTAATGTAGAGAATAAGTCGGCCATAATTTCTGCCAAGAAAGAGCTGCGTGAGAATACATCTCACTCCATAGCAAATCTATGGAGCAGTGAAGGCTTTGAAGCCCTTGCCGCTTTAAACCAGTATGCAAACCCGATCACAGATAAAATCGCCGATTATGAAGCGATAGAAAACAAGATACTGTTGCTGGAGAAAATGATTCAATCTCCCTATTTCGCCCGGATTGATTTTAAATTCGATGATGAAGATTCATTTGAAAATATCTACATCGGACGCACTTCATTAAAGAAAGATGAGACAAACGAATTCTTTATTTATGACTGGAGATCGCCCATAGCAAGCGTCTTTTACCGGTTTGTATTAGGGCAGGCATTTTATGATGCGCCTGGCGGAAGGATCACTGGAGAGGTTAATTTAAAACGCCAGTATGAAATCAGCAAAGGAAAGCTGGAGTACTATTTCGATGCTGATGTACAGATTGTCGATGAATTTTTAAGGAAACTGCTGTCCCAGAATACCTCTCCCAAGATGAAAACGATTGTAGAAACCATTCAAAGGGAACAGGATATTGTTATCCGGGATATGGAAAATGATTTAATGATGGTACAGGGTGTGGCGGGAAGCGGCAAGACATCCATTGCTCTTCACAGGGCAGCCTACCTGATGTACCAGGGCCTCTCTTCAAAGCTGTCCGCTGATAATATATTGATTATTTCACCAAACTCTTTATTTGAGCAGTATATTTCCAATGTATTGCCCGAGCTTGGAGAAGAACATGTTGTATCGGTGGTATTTGAGGATATTATTGCTTCTGTAGTGAAGAATGAGCAGGTACAATCGAGGAATCAATTTTTGGAAAACCTGATCTCAAATACTCAGTACAGGGATATAATAAAAAGCAGCATGGAATTCAAAACCTCCCGCCAGTTTTTGGAAATATTGGATCGGTTCCTTGATGATCTGCCTCACAAATGGATGAACTTTGAGGATATCTGCTATGGCGGTGAGTGTATCATAAGCGGAGACATGATAAAAGAGAAAGTATTATCCGGTATTAACGAAACTCCTCTGGGTATTAGATTAAAGCTAATAGGGGAATATATTTTAGAACTGATCAGCGAGTCAAAGAAAACCCGCTTAAGAAAATCTGAGAAAATTCTAATGAATGAGGAAATGTTACATTTCATGGAGCTTGATGTAAAGGATGTTTATAGAAAGCTGTTTCATGACAAAGAATATTTTTACAGCCTGGCAAAAGACATAGAGCTTCCTAGCTGCATGGACCAAATATTAACTTTTACTCAGGAAAATTTAGATACCAATATGCTGTACTATGATGATGCAACGGTTCTCACTTATTTGAATATTAAAATATACGGAATCAATAAATATAAAGCAATTAAGCAAGTAGTAATCGATGAGGCACAGGATTACTATCCCCTTCATTTTGAAATTTTCCATCTGCTATTTTCAAAAGCGAAGTTTACGATTCTGGGAGATATCAACCAAACCCTTGAAAAAAGGGAAGACTTATCTCTTTATCAACAGATCAGAAAAATCTTCAATAAGAAAAAATCCTCCCTTGTCACAATGGACAAAAGCTTCCGTTGTACAAATGAAATTTTGAATTATGGGTTAAAGTTTCTTGAACAAAGTACGGAGATAAAGAGCTTCAACCGTAAAGGAGAAGAGCCGGAGATATATACGGCTAATGACCAATTATCGTATCATAACATGATTGTATCAGAAGTGAAATCCTGTCTGAAAATGGGATACCAGTCAATCGGGTTGATCTGTAAAACTGAAAAAAAAGCCTTTTTCCTCTATGAGAGCTTAAAAGACAAAGCTGATGTCCAATTAGTAAAAAGTGAAAGCACAACAGATTTACAAGGTGTATTCATTATACCGGTCTATATGTCCAAAGGGCTTGAGTTTGATGCTGTTTTAATATGTGACGCCGATGCTGAAACTTATTACGGCCTGGATGATAAAAAGCTATTATACATCGCCTGTACAAGGGCGCTGCATAGGCTCAACCTGTTCTGCATGGGAGAGGCCAGTCCATTATTGGCTGAAAGAAAATCGTAAGGGAAGGAGGAAACAATCATGTCAAACGAAGAACTGCTAAGTATCCTGGAGAACCGATTTCTTGAAAATATGAATCGCCATAAGGGTCTTCAGTGGGAGCATGTGCAGGCAAGGCTGGAAGAGAATGCTGATAAACTCCGGTCACTTCATGAAATGGAAAGAACCGGTGGAGAACCTGATGTTGTTTTAATGGATGAAACAAGGGCTGAATATGTTTTTTATGACTGTTCTGCAGAAAGTCCAAGTGGCCGTAGAAATAGTTGTTATGATCGTGAAGGCCAAGAGGAGAGGGAAAGGAAAGGCGTGTATCCGGAAGGCAGTGCCGTCGGTATGGCGGCTGACATGGGTATTGAACTTTTAACAGAGGAAAAATACCGGGAGCTTCAAAAATGGGGAGATTTTGATAAGAAGACATCGAGCTGGGTGAAGACTCCATCTGATATTAGAAAACTAGGAGGCGCTGTCTTTGCTGATCTCCGCTACGGCCATGTTTTCTTCTATCACAACAGTGCGCCCAGTTTTTATGGCAGCAGGGGATTTCGGGGCTGCCTGAGGGTGTGATTTATGGCAATACAGAGATCATGGAAAGCTTTGATGCTGAAACCACCAATTCCATTGAACAGCAGCAAGGGTGGCAGGCTATTCAGGAATCCCTTCCAAATGTGAAGCAAAGATTGTATAATCAGCTTGACCTGTGGATGCAGAAATTATAATCATCACCGGTCTGTAATCCACTAGTAAAAGAATGAGGTAAAGTAAAATGAATCAGATAATTATGTTAGATATAAATTTTCAATATCAGAGTGAGACCCGGATATTTCATCCGGTCTTATTATTAAGTGTCAACGATGTTGTTCTTGTGGACTGTGGATATCCCGGATTCCTGCCTTTAGTAGAGGCTGAGATGAAATCCAAGGGTATTAATCCAGGTTCCTTAACAAAGGTATTGATCACTCACCATGACGACGACCACATGGGAGCTTTATTTGAAATAAAGGAAAAATATCCTGAGGTTAAGGTTGTGGCAGGCCGCGCGGAAAGCGGGTATATCTCAGGCGAGAAAAAATCGCTGCGTTTGTTACAGGCGGAAGAAATGCTGAATGTGCTGCCGGAAGAACAAAAGCCTTTTGGAATTCAATTTTGTGAATCTTTGAGAAGGGTCAAACCTGTTTCCGTTGACATAGAAGTTAAGAACGGGGAACATTTTGACTGGGCCGGCGGATGTGAGATTATAGATACTCCAGGGCATACGCCGGGACATATTTCTTTATATCTAAAGGAGAGTAATTCCGTTATCACAGGAGATGCTGCAGTTATTGAGGGCGACCAACTGGTCATCGCAAATCCACAGTATACTTTGGATATGGACGCGGCCAAAGCATCACTTAATAAACTGATATCTCTTAAAGCAGACCGCTATTATTGCTATCATGGAGGGATATTTGAAAATACAAAGAATTAATCATATTTTATATACTGTAGCCATTAGGTTACTTGAGAAAGAAGCCCCTACTGAACGCTAGGACCATGAAAGGTAAGGGGCTGTGTTTATTGGAAGTAATTATGACAGTAAACACGGCCTCTTTTTTGTATAAAAAATGAAGGAAGAAGGTGTTACAGAAATAACATAAATATGTATTTTAATGTGTGACATGTTACTATATGTTGAAATATGTCGTTTTTTATGGTAAATTATAGGGAATTAAGATATTATGACAGAATATTTTAAAAGAAAATAAACTGGAAAAATGGGGCATAGGGAGCAGTTATATGCAAAAAAGGGTCAACCAACAAATTAAAAATATCCCATCACCCTTTGACTATTGTGGAGGCTCCATATGATATTCATCACTCAGCAATTGGAGTCAAAGCAGAAGTCTTCCATTCACAATAATAATATTTATACCGTTGAAGCACCAGCGTTTTTTTTTGACAGAGAGGGTACGGCCAGCCTGTTCCGAATGGAAGGAATCCGTCTTATACAACTCGTTAAAACAATCAATGAAATGACTGGTTATAGAGAATAAACCAGTACCGAGGTGGCTGTAATGAGAAATAAGTATACCAGATATATAGCCGTACAGACGGTCATTATGCTTATTATTTTCATGACGATTGTTTTCGTTCTTTTGCGTTCCCAGAAGTCAGAAGACAATTATCTTCTTTCAAGCATCGGACAATCCGTGTCCTATTCTGTGCAGCAGCATATTGCCATAACAGAAGGTGTATTAACCTCCCTTGCTTATAATTATGACATTGATGATGAAATCGATAAGCATAAATTTAATATTTTGTCAGCCAAATATATAGAGGAAAATCCGGACATCTTATATATTCAGCATAAAGATAAGGATACGATCACAGATATGGTATATCCCGATGCCTATGATTATACCCTTGGTGCCTCCTTACGCGGACGTCCGGAGGTAGAGGAGGCCCTTGATAAGGCGATTAAAAACAGGATAATAACGGTCAATGATCCCTTTATCCTGAAGGGGACCGAAAATTTGTTGGGGTTAGTCATACGGTATCCTCTTTATAAGAACGGGCAGTTTAATGGATTTTTTGTTGTGGTTTTTAACTTTAATACCTATATGGACAAGGTGATTCGAGAGGCGGTACCGAAATCCTACCACATCAGTATCTATAATAATAAAGGAGGGCTCATCTGGGGGGATTCACCCTGGATGGACAGAAATTCCTACATAGTCAAGATACCGGTCATGGATACCAGCTGGACAATGAAGCTGTCTAAAGAAGGAAACAGTATCAATAACAACGGAGCAGTCATAGGGTTTATCTCAGTGCTGGTGCTGGTCCTTATGGGAGTTCTCATCTATGTGCAGATGGGGCTCTTTAAAAAGGACGAGAACATTCAGTATCTTGCTGCTCTACACAGGGAACTGGAACGGCTGAAGGAAAGCTACACCCTGGCACTTGACAGTGCGAATGATGCACTCTGGGAATGGAACCTCATAACCGATGAGTTCATTACTTCTGATAAATGGATCGATATTACCGGAAATGCCCCGAAAGGACATGGACTCCGCGGAATATTACAGGAAGAAACCATTCATCAGGATGATTATCAGGCAGTGCTGGCTGAGTTTGATTCCTGCTTAAAGGGGAAGACCCGGGAGTTTCACCGGGAGTACCGTATCAAAAATAAGGACGGCAGCTATACCTGGGTCTTAAACAAGGGAAAAGTCTATTTTGACAATGAAGGCCTTCCCGGCAAGCTTGCAGGTGCAGTGTCTAATATTGATGAACGGAAGCATAGAGAATCAAAGATGGAATACATGGCATTTTATGATATGTTGACAGGATTGCCTAACAAGGTGCAGTTTATGGCTGCCCTTGAGAACACGTTAAGATGCATTAGTGAGAGACTGTGCAGATATTCCATCCTTATGATAGATCTGGATAACTTTAAAATCCACAATGATTTACTTGGGCTTGATTTCTGCGACCAGCTGCTTATGCAGGTAGGCAAGCGGCTGTTACAGATCCTGGGTCAGGAGAATATGGTAGCAAGGTTCGGAGGGGATGAGTTTTTAATTCTTATCAAGAATCATCAGGACGCCAAAAAAGTAGAAAAGATTTGCCAGAACATTCTAAACATCTTTGACTCTCCCTTTGTGTTAATGGAAAAATCCGTATATTTATCTGTCAGCATAGGTGTTGTCCATGGCCTTGAAGCCGGCCAGACAGCAAATGATGTGTTACGGAACGCAGATACGGCTCTTAATAAGGCCAAAGAAAGCGGGAAAAACCAGTACTGCATCTACGACACACAGATGCATGATGAAATTATCAGAAAATCCAATGTGGAAGCATGTATCAGGGAAGCCCTGAAAAAAGATAATCTTCTTATTTACTATCAGCTGCAGCAGGATTTATTAAAGGATGAAATAAGAGGAGTGGAGGCCCTTGCAAGGCTGTATTCGGAAGAATTGGGTATGATTTTGCCTTTAGAGTTCATAGAGGTAGCCGAATATACGGGATTAATTATTCCCCTCGGCGGCTGGATATTGAAAAATGCGTGTAAACAGGGAAAGGCCTGGATTGACAGCGGATATAAAATCGGAAGGTTGTCCGTAAATATCTCTGTACATCAGCTGCGCAGCGAGAATTTCTATGATCAGGTAAAGGCGGTTCTGAATGAGACACAGTTTCCGGTAAACCAGCTTGAACTGGAAATCACAGAAAGTGTTCTCTTGGAACTTTCCCAGTACAATATTGAAATTCTTAAAAAATTACGGTCCCTTGGGGTCAGCATTGCACTGGATGACTTTGGCACAGGGTATTCCTCCCTTAATTATTTGACGGTTCTTCCTATTGATATTTTAAAAATTGATAAGTCATTTTTAAGAAGAGCACTTGAAAGCGAAACAGAGCATCAGGTAATTAAAAGCATCACAGAATTAGCCCATGAACTGAACTTAAAGGTGGTGTGCGAAGGGGTGGAATCGGCTGAACAAAGGAAGATTCTCAAGGAGATGGGCTGTGATTATATCCAGGGTTATTATTTTGCAAAGCCAGGTGATGCAAAAAGTATAGAAAAGTGGTTTCGAGAAGGGCCAGCAGCAACTTAAGAAGTCAGACCGACACCGCTACCTCTGAAGAAACCGCAGTAAACTGAAAACAAAGGCCTGATTTAAATAGGGCTTTTAAGGGGTCGGAAGGCCCCTTTTCTTTTTCTTAGCTATCCTCCGATTCTATAGAAAATTACGGTAGCAAATAATATATCAAAAAAGGTTGATCGGTTATGATAATATAGTAATAGATATCTCGTAGTAGATCTGACCGTTGTACGGCAAGGGATTCAGGGTTTTATTTTTGGATTGTTTTAGATTAATCATACATGATACCTGGAGGTAAGCAAGTGGGGTTCGAACGCTTTGAGTTTTCTGTTGATGAAGAAAAATTTGATGATATGTATATCAGGGCAGTACAGGATGAATATACAAAGATCGATGAAAGCTGGCTTCAGCTTCATTATAAAACCTCAATTATACTGGTTATCTTTTCTTTGCTGGTTGAGATTGCAATGGGAATGATTCTGGTCAATTCAGATATGCTGACAACAACGGTATACAGATATTACTTGAAGTTTTTGATCATTCCCAGCGGAATAAACTTTATTTTAATTACAATCGAAACGCTGATCATGAGTTCAAAGCGTTTTTCCCAGAATCATAAAATTTATTCCGTTTCACTTATTTATGTAGGGATCGGCTTTGTACTTTTTTCGGTGCACTGCACGTTTACGGCAGCTTACTATATTTTTGCAATTGCCATCATGCTGACGGCCATCTATGCGGACTATCGTGTAACATGCGTTACAGCTCTTGCGAGTATCAGTTCCATTATAATCTCCGAGCTGTTTTTGGAATGGGACAAAGATAAAATCAGTGTATTTGAAAGCACTCACCGGATGGGAGATTTTCTGATTTCTCTTTTCGTATTGCTCGCTTTTTCCATTGCCATTATGGCCGTGATCCGGTTTGAGCGCAGAAAAAACAGTGCAGGCATACAAAAGGAGATAGAACGTCAGTTATTACAGCAGAGCGTCCATATGGATGAAATGACCGGAGTATACAACCGGAAGGCGTTCCGTGCTGAAATGAAATATGTGGAAGATACTGTATCAGACCGGAACTATACTCTTGCAATAGTAGACATTGATAAATTTAAAGATGTTAATGATACCTGGGGTCATCATGTGGGAGACCGCTGTTTGATCGAATTTGCTAAAATTTTAAAAGAATTCTGTTTGGATATGACACCCTTTCGTTACGGAGGCGATGAATTCTGCTTATTGTTCTGTGACAAAAGCATGGAAGAGGCAGAAGCCATCTGCGGAGAGATTAAAGCCAGAGTGAATCTTCTGTGTTTTGAGGATTATCCAACGCTAATACTGTCGGCCAGCTTCGGGATTGCGTCAATATCGGATCAGGTTGATACGGTAAGGCTCTTTATTCATGCTGACCGGGCTCTGTATGAGGCTAAAAAGGTCCGCAATGCTATCCGTACCTTTTAACCTCAGTCTATTACATAACATGCTCCCTTATGGAAGACCGCTCCAATAGGAAAAGCCATCTGCCATAAGAGGAGCCAATTATTTATTCAGAGATATGGTTAAGTTGAAGGAAATCGTCAAGCATGAGCTTTTCAACTCCCGCCAAAATAGCAATTCCAATTCCATGGGGGTCGTTGAAACGCCATCCGAGCTGCTGATAATAAGAGCGGCTGAAGGAGCAGCCTGAGCCTTGGCAGACACCGTAAAGATCCCCTTTCCGGTTGATTACCCTTTGCTTCATTCCTTTCCATGCCCGCTGAATGGACGACATGCTTTTCTGGCACAGCTCCTGGCTTAAAATTCCAAGACGGATTCCTCTGGAAAGAGCGCAGATGAACATGGAAGTGGAGGAAGCCTCTTCATAGGTGGAAAGATCGTCCAATATCTGATGCCACAGGCCGTTTTCATCCTGCACCCGCAAAATACCTTCCGCCATCTCATGGAAGAATCCGGCTATTGCCCCGTGGTCCGGGTGATCTTCCGGGAGAATCAGCAGCAGCTCTGATAAAGCCAGCACCACCCAGCCGTTTCCGCGGCTCCAAGGGATTTTGTTCATTTTCTTATATTCCAGATCCACAATATGAGACATCAGATTCTGATCCGGCATAAAGAAGTACTGCTTGAATAACTTCGCCTGGCGGCAAGCTTCTGTTAAGTATTCCACTTTTCCGCTTAACTGGTAGTAACGGCATAAAAATGGGATACTCATGTACATATCATCGATCCACATGGTGTTGTCGTTTCTGGAGAACACGGAATCCTGTTCCCTACGCTGGCGGTTTTTCATAAAATCAGCAATCACATCTGCCAGGGCATGGGCTTCTTCCGAGGGACACCGCCGGTTGGCTTCCAGAAGAAAGGAACCAAAGGAACCGCAATCATCCAACTCGGTCAGCCAGCAAAGCTGGGTGTTCACTCCCGGATATCCGAATACCGATTTATCATAAATGGAATAATCATACACTGCCGCTGTCAACCGGGCATACTCCTGTACATATTCCAGCCAGTCCGGGCGATCCAGATATTCACCTGCTTTTAACAAGCCGTAAAGGGTCACGCCACAGGGATAGGTCCATTTTCCGTATAATTCCTGCTCCGCAAATATTCGTACGAAGGAGCTCGGCAGGTCTGCCTGCCAGTAACAGGTGCCATTTGATCCTGCGTACACCTTATCCATGCTCATTAAATCACTGATTGGAGGAATTTCTTCATCAAAAAGACCAGCATAGATCCATTCTCCCTCATATCCTTTTATCCCAGTACAAAGTGGCAGAATACCGCCTGCATCCCGAAATTGCACTGTCAGACCCGTTTCCAGTCCTGCTTTCTTTTGGCAAAGCAGTATTACCTCATACATACCTCCGGGCAGGGAGACTTCCCTTTCAAAGGCCCCTTCCATCCAATCCAGGGATAAATCCCCGTTGATATAGACCTTTAGCGGCTGGCTGGAGCTTCCTTTGATCAGAACCTTGCCGGAATCCCCATGGAAAAAACTGCTTTTGGCAGCAGCAGTTCCCTGGCTGCCAAGGCCGAAGATCCGGGATAAGGGGCAGGAGGAGACTGGTTTCTCATACTCCTGTCCTGGAAACCATGGAAGTCCTTCAAAAGAGCCGTCAATCAAGGCAGAGATATCTGCGGTCCCCCGTTCGATAGGAGGGCAATAGACGAAGCCTGCCTGTCCCTTCCTCTCAGCCAAAGGCGCAGTAAAATGAGAGGGCTGCCATTGTGGTTGTGCATGGCGGAGAGAGAGGCCGAAGCCGATTTCCGTTTTTTCGGTTTCTAAAAGAAAATGATTGAGACCTTTCTCAAGGGAAATGGATAATGTGCAGCAGGATTTTAAGCCTTCCTGAGGGGGGAGGGAATGAAATACTTTTTCTCCGTTTACCCATAAAACAGTCGGGCCAAAGCATTGAATTTGAAACTGGGAGATGGTTTGGCCGTGGCTGTATAAATCTCCTGCTCCATAGCAAACCTCTCCAACGGAAGCCAAGGAAAAGCGTCTGCCAAAATCGAATTGATACCAACCCTTTGTATCGCATATGATGCCGGATGTGAAATCCAACCGGTACTGATAAGGCGCCTGAGGGTTATGTCCGATAAACCGGTTGGCCAACAGTGCTATTACTTCACGATCCCGCTCTCCGTAAACGTGGTATGCACTTTCTTCCTGATGGAAGTAACTGCTATCACAGACTTTGTTACTTTCGTATTTCATAAAGGGGTTCCTCCTGTTGAAAATTTCGTTCCATAAAAGATTTCCTGGACTCTATGTTTTATATTATAATGGATTAAAGTATGACAAATCTTATGTAATTGGGGCCTTTTTTGATAAAATCATACTTTTGGCTACTGAAATAAAGATTGGAATCGAATGGTAAAAAATATTGTAAAATTGTCTTTAACTATTATATAGAAAATGATAGAATAAACATGTCATTCTGGTATGATTAAGTATAGATATCCTTTTAACACAGGCTAATATAAAATATAAAAGATGATTAAAACAGGAGGAATTTTTATGAAGTTTTGCTGGAGCACTTTAAACGTTAGGAATTTAGAAGAATCAATCAAATTTTATGAGGAAATCATCGGTCTGAAGGTAACCAGAAGATTCCCAGCGGGCCCTGGTACTGAAATTGCATTTTTAGGCGATGGGGAAACACAAATCGAATTTATATGCGGCGGGGACAGGGAAATTCACGTGGGAGATGATATCAGCTGGGGATTTGAAGTGGAGTCCCTTGATCAGACCCTTTCCCTGGCAAAGGAAAAAGGTGCGGCAATTTTGGGAGAGCCGGTGCAGCCAAATCCACACGTTAAGTTTGCCTTTATAAAGGATCCCAATGGAATGAGAGTACAGCTTGTGGAAACTCTGGGGTAAAGTACGGAAAAAACCAGGCAGCGGCGGAAACTACAGAGCAAGGAGCAAAGAAAATGAATCGTTTGATTGATAAGCTGTATGAAACTCATAACCTGGATAAGGACGAGTTTATTTACCTGTTGGAAAATTATGATAAAGAAGCCAGTGAATATTTATTTTCCCTGGCAAGGACCTATAGCCAGGATCATTATGAGAAGGAAGTTTATATCAGAGGACTGATCGAATTTACGAATTACTGTAAAAATGACTGCTACTACTGCGGCATAAGAAGAAGCAATAAAAATGCCAGCCGGTACCGGTTAAGCAAGGAAGAGATTCTCTCCTGCTGTGAGTCCGGGTATGGGCTCGGCTTTCGGACCTTTGTGCTTCAGGGAGGGGAAGACCCTGCATTCACAGATGAGGTTATGGTGGACATTGTGAAAACCATCCGGGACGAGTATCCGGACTGTGCCATCACCCTTTCCATAGGCGAAAAAAGCTATGATCAGTATCTGAAATATTATGAAGCAGGAGCAAACCGCTATCTTCTCCGCCATGAAACGGCCGATGAGGAACATTATTCCCGCCTTCATCCCGACTCCCTGTCCTTAGAAAACCGGAAAGAATGCTTAAGGAATTTGAAAAAGATCGGCTATCAGGTGGGTACAGGATTCATGGTAGGTTCCCCCTACCAGACCGCAGAGTGTCTGGCTGAGGATCTTGAGTTTATTAAAGAACTGTCTCCCCAGATGGTGGGGATTGGGCCTTTTATACCTCATAAAGATACGCCTTTTGCCGATTTCCCTGCGGGAAGTGTTGATCTCACTCTGTTTCTCATAGGAATATTAAGGCTGATGCTGCCGAATGCACTGTTGCCTTCCACCACAGCATTAGGAACCCTTGACCCCAAGGGAAGGGAAAAAGGGATCTTATCAGGAGCCAATGTTCTGATGCCCAATTTATCTCCCATTGGCGTTCGGAAGAAATATGAATTGTATGACAACAAGATCTGTACCGGAGAGGAAGCTGCAGAATGTAACGTCTGTCTGAGAAACCGTGTTGCCTCCATTGGTTATAATGTAGTAGAAAAAAGAGGCGATTATAAAGAATGAGCCGGGGTACCGGCAGGAATTGATCGCAATAAGGGAATATGTAAAGTCCTTGAAAGATGACAGTTTTGTATGCGCAAGTATAAGCAGCAGCATGATAGGAAGAGGATTTGATATTGAGTAAATAGGAATCCTGATAATAATTAAGGCAGAGCAAGTCGTTTTCCA
>Ga0213828_1002599_pt1 | contig 12872 bp, 15 predicted proteins | sample MC6MC0897MG_FD_180664 | JGI IMG/M metagenome (GOLD analysis project Ga0213828, IMG submission 180664) | Enriched soil aggregate microbial communities from Iowa State University, Ames, United States - MC6-MC0897-MG | ecosystem: Environmental > Terrestrial > Soil > Unclassified | place: USA: Iowa...
TTTTCATTCCTTTTGGATTACTACTACCAATTATTTTGAAAAAGGAATATAAGATTATTGTTTTGTGCGGTGTTATTTTTAGTGCCTTTATCGAAATAATACAGTTTATTTTTGGATTAGGAAGCACAGATATCGATGATTTACTATTAAACACAATAGGAGTCATCATCGGATATCTGTTGTTTATAACGATAAAGAACAAAGCAAAATCAAATTTATCATTTCTTGTTTCTGTAATAGTGTTTGTATTTATATCAGGAAGTATTACCTTGAGCATTTTGTTTGTAAACAATACGGATTTATTTTTAATATCTCCAAAGGAAACTACTGTTGAAAACAGAGAACTCGTTCAAGATTTTATCGATACTCCAAATTATCTTAGCGGAAAGTTTGTTGAAGTAAAGGATACTGTGCTTACGGTTGAAAAAAGCATTCAAAATGCTACCGAACAAAGGGAATTCTTGGACATTGAAATAACGTCTGAAAGTCGGATATATGTTTGCTATAATAAAATAGATTACTTCTTCAATACAATTTCTGGAGAACATCAACGTTATGAGCAAATATCGTATTCTGATTTTCTTTCAAATGAAGGCGAAGCATTTAGCAAAGACAACAATGTTGTTATTTGGAGCTTAGATGGAAAAAAAGTTGACAGCTTAATTGTGATTGAATGGGTTGAATAACCAAAAGGTTGACAAATGTTGTGAAATTCCAGGATAGTTTATTGGCAAAAAGGGTGCTTGGTGCTCAACTAAGATTAAGCCATCAGTAAATAGTTTAGAAATTCTATTTAGGAATTGCTCTGACAAAGGAGCAAGGTATGGACAAATTTAAAAAGATATACTGTTGATTTTAAAAGAGTTAGATAATGGTAACAATTTTGTATGATAAATTTATCATTCTGAGATTAAGTGCTGTTCAAAAATTGGTGAGAAGCTATATTGTTGATTTAAAAAAACGGATTTGGACCATATATAGTTTCCAAATCCGTTTCTTTTTTTTGATAAAAGGATATCGATTCCGATTAAAGATAACAACAGATTTAACACCTGACAATGAATATGATTATTGCGTAACTTTTCTCACAGGATATGCCCGTACCTCCTAGAGATGTACATCCATCATACTTTTTCGTTACCTTTCAGAATGTTGTCTCTTTGATCAATCACTGTTTGAAAAAATTTAAGCGATGCCTGTAACTCAGAATCCGAAAATGAGTCAAATACACTAATAAATCTACGCTCTATCATTTCATGCATAATGGCGTGCACTTCAAAGATTTGTTTGCCCTTAGACGAAAGGTAGAAATATACTTCCTTCTTGTTATCGTTCATTTGGCTTCGTTTAATATAGCCTTCCTTAATCAGGTGGGTGCTGATTTTCGAAATACTAGCCTTGGACAAATTCATTTTCTCCGCAATGGATGTATTGTTTATAGGTTCGTTTTTGCCTATACAATCAATGACGTGAATACTTGTCATATTGTTTGGACATGAGGTAATTCCCTCTAGCTGGGCGAGATAAACTAACTCTTCAATCTCGTCCCTTAAATTGTTTTCCATTAAATGCGCAAAGTGGAGAAAGCGTTCGTATAGCAATCGCTTAAGTCCTTCAGATGGATTCATTATGTCTTGCATCTCCTTTATTAATATAAACTTTCTTCTTCTGTAACCAACTTAAAATCAAAATAGAGTGCAATTTCGTGGAGATCGTTGAGAGATCTATTCTGATTATAATATAGAGAGTTCCGAAGATTCATCTTCATTCAAGCATCCCCATCATCAACCATTGTTCTAGTATTCTTTACTATGAAGTACTTCCGAAACCCGATCTTTGTTTACTTGTAAACTAACATATCACATTCATCATTGACATTCAATTTCTGAATATTACTTTTGAATTCATGATTGAAAATCGGCATTATCCTAGGTTTGTCAGTTATATTATTAACCTTTTTCGTATTTCAATATGATATCGAAATATTTGACAATCCTTACTTATATGCAATATTATTTACTAGTTAACAAAAATAAGATAATGAAAGGAAAAACTCTATGATTTACAGTGAAATATTTAATTTACAGGTTAATAAAATTGTATTGATGTATAACTAAATCTCTACGCTTTAATTTGGCGTAGGAAAAAGAGTTTTTAACAATTTAGAAAGTCGATTGTACAAATAAGCTAAGCTTTTGTTGCGTTAATAACATTGAGATTCAAAATAATCTTACATTGTGGGGAGAGATGACATGTCAGTATATTGATATCCTATTTGTTAGCTTAGTGTGTATTTAATTCCCCGCATTTTTTAAAAGTAAGATTTATTGGAGGGATTTTATTGAATATTTCTAAGACGATAAGAGAACGCAGATCTATACGGAAATTCAAAGAGGCTCCGGTAGATAAAGAACTAATCATTTCTTTGCTACATAAAGCTGCTAGGTTGTACATAACCGAGGAAATGCCACAGTGGCGTTGCATTTACTACAGTACGTATGAGTCACGTCAAAGACTAGCCAAGAGCATGACAGTTAAATTGAAGGAAAGCAAACTTGGAAAACTCGTTCTCAACAACAAAATGATTGATTTTTTAATGAAAAAAATAGCAGATACTCCTGCCCATTTGATTTTTATTGCAGAATCTGCCGAAAATCAGCAGCAGAGCGATGAGAACTACGCTGCGGTCTGTAGCATAATGCAGAATTTTCAATTACTAGGTTGGGAACACGGTTTAGGGATGTTGTGGTACACAGATCCAATGATTTTAAGCAAGTCCTTTTTTAAGGAAATTGGTTTGCAGGAAGGGGAAAGATTTGCTGGTATTTTAAATATAGGATACTTTGAAAAAACACCGAGAACTCGAAAAAGCAGAACACCTGCGGAACATAAATGGACTGCAATTGGTAAGGGAGATAGGCTACATTCAGATAATCTTCCGGTTACTTCACAAAGCATTCTGGAAATTCTGAATGAGGCCATCTGGGCACCGAACGATGGACTACGAGAACCATGGCGCTTTATCTATGTAAAAGGTAGTGAGGAAACAGATATACTTCAAATTTCATATAAAGATATTTCGTTGGCGTTCCTATTAGTTGTGGCAACAGAAGAAACCGATCTTCACAAGCAAGAAGAGGATTACGCAGCTATATGCTGTTTGATCCAGAACTTTCAATTACTGGCTAAATCCAAAGCGTGGCACGTGCGCCGCAAGATTCCAGAATGGATTTATGATCAAGAACAGTGTAAGCAATTTGGGATTCAGCCGCAGGAACGTATTGTCTCAGTGCTTGAGTTCTGGGGAGACGCTCCTTACTTGAATCCTATACCAGCTCCATCAACACTAAACATCACACTTCTTTAATTAAATTGGAATGTTTGCATTTCGGTAAAACTTGCAAATATAATTACACATTATTGATATATTAAGTGTTAAGGAGGAGTTATTACATGCTACCAGAAGACTTAAGTAAACTATCAGAAGATCAATTGAGACATCTCCTTACTTTCCTTAAAGGAGAGCGATACGATTTATCGTACTCTACACCTGGAGGGATTAAAAATCAACTACTATCAATTTCCTACAAGTTGAATAAAGTTCGGGATGAAATTAGAAAAAGAAAAAACTCCGAAATTTAAAAAAGTCTTTAAGAAAAGATGTTTAAGTATGGCGGAGTTCAAGACATTTTGGAGAAGAAGGAGAAAAAATACACAATTTCTTCTAAGAAACTCCATTTTGATCAATATTTCTCAAAATGGAGTTTTTAATAAGATGCCTAAAACACATTAATCAAGCTTTATTTCAAAATACATTGATAAATACGAATAAGGATTGATAACTACTTTAACATCTGATTTCAAATCAAGCCTTTTTGGTTATAGAATAATACTAGAATTGACAATGATACTTCATCATTCATTTCTGCTATAGAAAAAAGCAGGTAGTTTTCATCCCTTTCCTTCCCATACTATTTTTTTAGCTTCAGCAATAATATCTTTTATTAATAATTCAACGGTTTGACATTTGGCTAATCGTGGACTTTGACCAGACCAAAGTGACATATAATCTTGATTGTTTTCTACACTAGAAGTCTTTCTAATTTCCTGTGTTAAAGTATTTTGAATAGGGAAGTCTGGTAAAAATTGTTCGTGTTTTTGCATTTCTAAAATAAATTTATTTTCTAGTCCTCTTGCCCATTTTCCTGAAAATGAACGAGTTAAAACGGTTTGATCTTCAGAAGCATTTAAGATGGCTTCTTTATGAACCTTATGTGCGCCACTTTCAAAGCAAGTCAAGAAAGCTGTACCCATCTGCACGCCCTGTGCTCCTAAGCAAAGAGAAGCATTTAACCCTCTTCCGTCCATAATTCCTCCAGCAGCAACAACAGGAATGCTTACATTATCAACTACCTGAGGAATCAATGACATTAAACCGATCAAACTTTCTGTAGGTTTATTGATAAAGTTTCCACGATGCCCACCAGCTTCACTACCTTGTACAACAACAATATCCATTCCTGCCTTTTCATTTTCAATTGCTTCTCTAACAGTTGTAGCGGTTCCCATTAGAATAATGTTAGATTGTTTTAATTCAACAATCACTTCTTTAGAAGGAATACCAAAAGTAAATGAGCAAATAGGAATCTTTTCTTCGATTATAACTTTAATTTGTTCAATAAATGTTTCAAAAATATCATTAAAACTAGGAATTTCAAAACTATCTTTTGGTTGTAGATTCAATTGCTGACGGAGAGGGTTTAAGCTACGGTTAGCGGTTTTAACTTCATTCTCTGTCACATTAAATTCATTAGGAACAAATAGATTAATCCCAAAAGGATTTGACGTTAACTCCTTTAATTCCTTTATTTGTGCTCCCATTTGAATTGGTGTCATATAACCAGCACCAACCATTCCTAGACACCCAGCATTTGAAACCTCAGCAACTAAGTTTGAAGTGGTTACTCCGCCAGCCATTGGAGCTTGTATAATCGGATGCTCAACTTTCAAAAGTTCTGTTAAGTTATTATTTAACATGATTTCACACCTCGTTGTTATTTTCATTTAGTATTCCTTTAGATTTCTAAATTTCCTTTCAAATTGAATTCAATTTTGCTTTAAGTCTTTGTTAAAAATATTAACCTTCACAAAAGGGTAGGATATTTAAATCATATTACTTTTTTGTCAGAGGGTATAATCCTTAATAATGATATTTGATATCACAATTATTGATGGCTAAAGTTTCAAGGGATTTTTTCAACTACGATTCAGTAGCGTAGATGTAAATAATAGGTAAGCCCACCGTGCTCATGAACTGTGGGTACCTGTTTTATTGTTGGTATAAATGAACGAAAATTATTTTTGTTTACAAATTAATAAACATATTATATATTGTTTATTAAATAATGTTTATGAAGGGATTTTGCTTGTGAATATAAATGATTTAACAATAGAGGAAATATCTAATGGATTTGTAAATAGAGGGGAAGCATATGAATGTTTATTTTGTAAAAAAACATTTGATGCTGAAGAAGTATTCAAAATAAATGATCGTTTTTTTACAGCTAAAAAAGCTTTACAGCTCCATATTGAGAAAGAACATGGCTCTGTGTTTGAAGCTTTAATTCAATTGGATAAGAAATACACGGGGTTATCAGATATTCAAACGGAATTACTTAAGCTATTTGCAACAGGGGCACCAGATAAAGAAATTATAAAAAACACTTCTGCAAATAGTATTTCAACGATTCGGCAACATCGATTTAAATTAAAAGAAAAAGAAAGGCAAGCAAAAGTTTTTCTAGCGGTTATACAGGCTCTAGAAACAACAAAGGTATACGAACCTATTCATAAGGGGGCCATTCAGGTTGATGAGCGTTATGCAATTACAGTAGAAGAGACAGAAAAAGTATTAGTAACGTATTTTAAAAATGGTTTAGATGGTCCTATTGAAAGCTTTCCAAGTAAGGAAAAAAGGAAAATAATTTTACTGAAACATATTGTAATGAAGTTTGAGGTAGGTCATAAATATAGCGAACAAGAAGTAAATGCAATTTTAAAGCCTATTTATAGTGATTATGTTTCCATTAGAAGATATTTAATCGAATATGGTTTTTTAGAGCGAAGCGACGATTGTACAATGTATTGGGTGAAAGAAGGTTAAAGGGTTTCTGAGGCAAGGTTGATAGATCTTGGGGTTTTGTGTGTTCTTTACTATAATAATTTTTTTCAAATAACCATATAGGATGAAAGTAGAGTGATTATAGGCCAGGTTAGTGAAACAAATAGGTGTTTGAAAATAGTCTGATTAATAGGATGATGGAGGTATAACCAAATGATTACAGTACCAAAAGAACATTTTAATATTATAAAGAAGAAAATGAAAGAAGCGCCAACATTTGTATTTAGTGTATTAGATTCTACTATTAAAGGTACTGTACATGCAGATTCCACTAATTATAACTCTTTTTTTATTCAAACGGATTCAGGATTGTCTTATGTTGCAGGGCAATTAACTGATGAGCTATTTCTTAAGAATTTAGTTAAAGTTTTTGAGGCATCAGTAAATCAAGGGAAAAGATTTACATTATTTTCTACTACTCCGGCTTGGAGTTGTGCAATTGAAAATCTCATCGACATGAAAGTAAGAAAAATACAACGTTATGCTTTTTCTTTTGATTTAATGACCTATAAAAATAGAAAAAGAAATGACATTAGCGAGTATGATATAACAATAATTAATCAAAATCTGATTGAACATTGTTTAGAATTTGATAAAAAATACTATGACGAATATTGGGATTCTATCGATAACTTCCTTGAAAATGGAATTGGTTTTTGCGTGAAGGATAAAGAGAGGGTTATTAGCGAAGGCGTTTCAATTTTTAAATCTAAAAATTATGCCGAAATAGATATAATAACCGACTCGAATTATAGAGGGAAAGGGTTAGCAAGTATTGTTGCTGAGCAATTTATAGATTATTGCCTTTCTGAAAATATTCAACCATGCTGGGATTGTGATGTTGATAATCATGCTTCAATTAATTTAGCTAGTAAATTAGGTTTTATAAATCCCGAAAAATATGATGTCTATACTATTAAAATATAGTTCATTTTAGTGGATATTTAATAAATAAGTAACTGAAATCCTTCTTCAACTTCCAAAAGAACTTAATCAACTTTCATTTTCTGTAGTGAAGTGCCGATTTTTAATGTATAAATGGTGCAGAGAAAGTAATGGGCAGGAATGGTGAATAGGTGATTTAATTATACTAATAACATAGGAGAGATAAGTATGTTTACCTTGATTAAAAACGATATAAGATTTATGGATGTAGAAAAGGAAATTATGAACTCGAATATCGAATATAATTTAATTGCATATGATAAACAGGTTTTTGAGAATGAGGATATTTTAGAGACATTTAAAGAAGCTGATAAATTACAGATTAAGAGATACTTAGTAAAAAAAGATGAAGAATATATAGCGATTTTGGATTACGGTATGTCAAGTCCTCGTCATCAAAAACCTTGGTTAAGTTTACTGGCCCTACATAAAAAATATCAAGGTTTAGGATATGCTAAAAACATATATATGACTTATGAAGAATTAATGAAAGACCAACAAGTAGACTGTATTCAAATAGCGGTTCATTCCACGAATGAGAAAGCCTTAAACTTCTGGACTTCACTTGGTTTTATTAAATTTAATGAGAGAACTTATGAAAGTAAAGTAATCTTTAGTTTTGAGAAGAAATTAAGTTACAACCAGCACAATTTGAAAGAAATGGTAAATGATTAAAAATTGAGAAGGGGGGAATTAGTTTTTTCCTAATACTTATAGACCTTTTTATACAACGATAAATAGGGAATTCTATATTTTGCTACTTTTAATAATATTCCTATTGTCAGTTTCCTTTTGTGGTTATGTGGTGTATTAGCACTGTTTATTTTTGATGGCTTTTTCAATATTTTTTGGTATGCAAGGTAACATATTTATTTTAGCAACTGTAATAAAAAAATATAGCAACAGAAAAATTCATGATTATATTCAACTTAGAGTGTGCTTTAGCAGAATAAACTATATTAGACTACTCAGTAAATGAGTGGTTTTTTGTGTTCATTAATAAATTTGTGGAGGGTAAGTTTTATAAATGGTTAGAGGAAAGGGATTAACCATCGTTAGATAATTAGCTGGAATGGTGGATGAGTCAAATTATGGTTATGGAAAAACACACTACTTTTGTTGGGTTTTTGACATCATTAATTTCAATTGCTAAAATAATACCTTATTAAGTTGAGTAGGGAGAGAATAATGAAAAAATTATTGATTGTGTTACTAGCAGCATTTGTACTTGCAGTAGTAAATCCAACAAAATCAGAAGCAAAAGTGATGTATGATGGAGCGGAAGTCGTAAAAGGGCAAACAGGAAAAATGACCTTTAAAAAAGACATCAAAGTATACAGGAAAAATATAGATGGTACGTTTGAATCTTTAGTGGTTAAGCGAAATAACTTTTTTAAAACGTATGATATTGAAAAATATGATGGCAAAACATTCTATCAGATGGGGCAATATCGGGTACAAGCAACGGATTTGGTAGTTTTTAAAGAAGTACCAATAAAAATTCGTTCATCATTCTATAACGAACCAACTTATATTATTATAAATCGTGATGGTATTTATAGTGTTGGATCATACGGATTTAACTTCAGAAGTAGATGGGGCATTTCTTTCTTGGATACAAATAGTGGACAACTGCTGGAGTATTGCCAGAGCGATGATGGTAGTTGGATGGTGTGTTATCAGTATCCTGGTACAGATCTTAAAATCGCAGAGACTATACATAGTAAATCCGGAGAGCGTTTTGAGTTAACAAAAGATACAGGTGGGAAAAGAACGCCATTAGATGGAGCTAAATCAGAAATAATGTATGAAAAGGGAAGTGTTTTTTCATCGCTAGGTACTGAAATTAATGGTTATCTAGAAGTATTAAGTGAATCCGACTCAAAAAATTCATGGCTTCCAGTGAATTTATTAAAGCCAAGTGGAGATAAGTGATAGATTATGAATTTTATATAGCTCTCTTATTTATTTGATAGGGGGCAATTTTAAGGTAGACTGACATGTGGATAGGATGTTTGTAGATGGCTTGGGTTGTGGAAGGGGAAATGGAAATAATTGTTCAAATGAAAGTGGTATGAGGTATTATTGAATTACAAAGCAGATTAATGGAAGTGAAGTATGACCTGATAGGTGGCTTAAGTATGAAGCGTATAGTTATAGTTGGTATACTAGTAATTTGGTTGATTTTATTAGCTATGTGGTTTTTAACAACAGGATCACCAACTTAAGTTATATTGTGCAGGTTAGTTCAATAAGGACATTGAATAAATCAATAAAAACAATATTAAAAGAGGGATAATATGGAGCACTTTAAAATTGTAAAAGAAGTAATTGATAATTGGGATCCGAAGCAATTTTTACATCATACACCTGACGATGAATATAACCCAGAAATAAGACTTATTGTAGAACTATTACCAACAGCAACTTCTGTTGAAAAATTAGCTGTTGTGATACATGAGGTCTTTGTAAAAATGTTTTCGGCTGATGAAGTATATTCGATTAATAATTGTTATCCAAGTGCGGTGAAAATTTGGAACAAAATCAATAAAAGTTAATTTACAAAAAATGATTTTGCGCCAACTATGCAAGGAGGAGTGATGAATGCGGTTTTGGTTCCACTTCGTGTCCAAACATCTAAAATGAAGATAAAGCCTCCGACAAATGTTACGGATTTTTGAAATTGAGCATGCACAATTCAAAAATCCGTTTTTCACAAGGTTTAACAACTTGTTTTTAGGAAACGGCAATGTGTGGATAATAACAAAAAAAGATTGAAGCAATTTGCCCCAATCTCACTCATACATTCCTATGCACAACTTCGCCGTATTTTATTAGCCCCATTGCAGCCCCATAAGCCCCAATTTGAAGTCATATTGCGTTAAAAGAAATTCGGAAATAATAGCAAAAACCTTGATAATACGGTGTGCATAAGAACGGTTATCGTTATGCATTTTAACTAAATTAGTTCGTGAAGCATAAAGATGATAAGTAACCTAACATTAATAAAAGACCAATACCCATTGCGATTTCCATGCTTGTACCTCCTTTTAAAAAACGACACTTTTATCTGAAATACTTCATCTTCCAGTAAGTGCAACATTGCTTTAACTTACATTCATAGGCGATTGAACATTCTACCAGTGCATGAAGTTTCACTTTATACATAAATATTGTACAATGAATTTTAGAAATATGAAACCTTTTATTAGCTTGTACGTATATATTAGTAGCAGAATTACCAATTTGTACATAAAGAGAGAAGGTGTTAATGAATGAAGAAGTGGGTTAAAAAGAGTATTGTCATCATGGTTGCGTTTTTAACATTTGGATTAATTACGCCAACACATGAGATATGGGAAGCATTTGATTATAACCCTTCAAATCGAGCTTCAATAGGACCAGATCAAGGGACAGGCACTGCCCTTGCAGCAGCACCAGATGACACCCAGATAGTGCAAACAGAGATACAGCAAGATCCAGTTGACTATAATGCGTTGCTTTTAGATGCTGCAAAAGAACAATCCTACATAAAGTTTGGCACAAAAATTGGACCAAAAATCAGCAATGAATTTGATGCTGTTATTTTTCCGAAAATGGAGGAAGCCATTGCGATGACAGTGGCTAGCTTAGATGATTCATCTTTAGCATCCTTAACAATCTCAGAAAGACCAAGTGGAAATTATGGAGAAAAAATTTTTAATATCATTAATAATGAAACGGGTAATGATTTAATTCGCTTCCATGTGCGAACTGAAAAAAGACCACAGGAAGGCTATTATTATAACTTCCATTACCACAGTGCCGAGGATAACTTTATGGCACACTACAATTTAGGAGATATCTATTGGGAAAAAAATACTCCTCCAAAATGGTTGTCATAAAAAATAAGAAACACTCGTATTTTTTTCGAGTGTTTTTTTCTTTGTAAACGTTGATATATCAAGCTTTGAGAAAGGTAACTAAGTTGTTGAATTATGACACCATTCCAACGGAGTAAGGGAGAGAAAAACGTGTACCCCAAAATGTACCCCAATTTCATCATTTTTTGATTTCTTTAGTTTTTTCAAATGAACTCAGGTTAATAATTTCGTCCATAAGATTAGATGCATGTACCTCATCTTTTGCAAATGAATGTGCATAAACTTTGTAAATTGTTTCTGGAGTATCACCAACTAGAGCAGCAACCGTAGAAACTGGAATATTATTAGATAATTGTATCGTCACAAATGTGTGCCGCAAGAAATGGGGCGTAAAGTAAGTTATATTTTCTCTTTCACACATCAAATCAATAATGCGTTTCAAATAACGTTCACCAATCGGCTCACCAGCATAGGTAATGATTACATGTCCTTCAGGGTTCCTAAACTTATAGGTTTCCATTATTTCCTAGTACCATTTTCGATAATCAAGTAAAATATTTTTGATACTTTCATTCATTGGAAATTTCCTATAACTATTTTTTGTTTTAGGGGACCTCGAACCAAAACGATCCTTAGTTTTGTTTATATGAATTAAATTATTTTCAAAATCAATATCTGTTTCCCATTGTAAAGCTCTTAATTCACCAACACGCATTCCTGTTAAAAATAATAGGCTCAAACAAGTATAATGAGTTATTTTGTATTTAGTACGTGCGATTTCAAGTATTTCTGTAACTTCATTTTAAGTGCGTTTCGTTTAATACTTTCACTAGCTTTTTTCAAATTAGGAGAGGTGAATCTTTTCCTATCTAAAAATTCATTTTTAATAGCGAATGAAAAAATAGCATTTACTCGTCTATATATATTTAAAAGAGTACCTTCTTTAAATCTTTCATTTATCAAAGGATCGATTAATTCTCTTTGTATTATCAAGTTATTCACACTTTTTATTTTGAAGGTCCATTATAATCTAAAACATATTTATTCATCACATAAATATGATTTCTTTCAGAAGTCGGCTTCCAATTAGTTTTATTAACTTCAATATATATTTCATTCAAAGCAGAAAATTAAAGGGTTTTAAACCAGCAAATCGCAAATGTTTAAATTGCGGAAAAGAGTTTGTTTTTGATTCAAGAAAACAAAGTGGTAAAAAGTATTGCAACGATAAATGTGGATATGAATATAACCTTAAAAATCGCAGAAAAAGAAAAAATTCTGCTGATAACTTAAAAGAAATTGTGACCAACAAAGTTAAGAAGATACTGGAACAAGCAAAAAACACTGAACCTAATATCGCATTAGGAATAACCATTTCGGAATTTGTCTTAACATCTTTTACCGAAAAAGTACAAGAAGAAATATTAGAACGAGATGGACATAGATGTTATGTTTGCGAATCTGATTGTGAAGAACTAGAGATACATCACATATTAAAACGGAGATTAGGAGGTTCGAACAATCCAGAAAACTTAATAACTTTATGCGTTAAATGTCATAGGGCTATTGAGACTAACAGCGAGGAACACGCATTAAGAGTTTGCTATAAAAAAGCTAAGCAAGTGATAAACGGTTATAAAGACCCTGGATTGACAAATGTAGAAAAAATAAACTCTCTAAGATTCGTATTAGAAAGTACTTTCGATACGCTAAGTGGTGAAGAAGGATTTAATAAAGATGAATTATTACTGAAAATTAATGAAGTGTTAATACAAACGGAGTGAAAGATTACCAGAGGGCACTACAGTGACGATTTAGTAATAATCAACTTCTAAATAAATAATCGAGGTGATACACTTGGTGACATTAGCCGTAGATGGCGT
>Ga0213828_1002605_pt1 | contig 12847 bp, 6 predicted proteins | sample MC6MC0897MG_FD_180664 | JGI IMG/M metagenome (GOLD analysis project Ga0213828, IMG submission 180664) | Enriched soil aggregate microbial communities from Iowa State University, Ames, United States - MC6-MC0897-MG | ecosystem: Environmental > Terrestrial > Soil > Unclassified | place: USA: Iowa...
ATGGCTGGAATCCCGCGCTGACAAATTATTGACAGGCAACGGCCAGGCAATCGCCAGCCGTGGATCGTTCACCGACAGACCGCCCTCATGCTCCGGCGCGTAATCGGCGCTGTGCAAGTAAAGCAATTCGGCGTCTTCGCTCAGCGTCTGGAAACCGTGGGCGAACCCGGCCGGGATCAACAGGCTGCGACCATCACCGGCCTTCAGGTGCTCGGCGTGCCAGTGCAGAAACGTTTCGGAATCCGGACGCAGGTCCACCGCCACGTCCCACACTTCACCGCGCAGGCAGGTGATCAGTTTGGCTTCCGGGGCGTTGGCGTTCTGATAATGCAGACCCCGCACACTGCCCTTCTCGCGGGTGCAGGAATGGTTGATCTGACGGATATGGAATTCACTGCCGAACGCACTCAGGCTGCCTTCGCAGAACAGCCGGGCGAAGTGCCCACGCTGATCTTCGAAGCGTTTGTGCTGAACGCTGAACAACCCGGCCAGCGGCAACGCCTTCAGGGAAAACTCGCTCACAGCGCGCCTCGGTACAGGTTCAATTGGCCGAGGGTGACGGTGCGCATGTCATCGCCGTTCTGCCACGCCAGGTGCCAGTCGAGGGTCTGGGTCAGGCATGCCTGCAAGGTCCAGCGTGGTTGCCAGCCGAGCAGTTGGCGCGCGCGGCTGCTGTCCAGACGCAACAGACCCGCCTCGTGCAGTTCGCTTTTTTCGATGCGCAGACCACGCGCTTGCGGCCAGCGGCTGGCGAGCAGTTCGACGACTTCGCCAACGCTGCACATGTCCGCCTCGCCCGGGCCGAAGTTCCACGCCCCGGCGTATTCCGGGCCTTGCTCGTAGAGGCCGGCGGCCAGTTGCAGGTAACCGGCCAACGGCTCCAGCGCGTGCTGCCACGGGCGTACGGCTTGCGGATAGCGCAGGGTCACCGGCTCGTCGGCGGTCCACGCTTTGAGCACGTCGGGAATCAGTCGCTCTGGGGCAAAATCACCGCCGCCGAGGACGTTGCCGGCGCGCGCGGTGGCCAGGGCCAGACCGTGTTCGGCGTACTTGTCGGCCGGGAAAAACGACGCGGCATAAGACTGTGCGAGCAATTCACAGCAGGCCTTGCTGCTGCTGTACGGATCGTGGCCACCGAGGGCTTCGTCTTCGCGGTATGGCCACAGCCATTCCTTGTTGGCGTAGACCTTGTCGGTGGTCACCAGCACGCAGGCGCGCACGCAGCCGACCTGACGAATCGCTTCGAGCAGGTTCAGCGTGCCCATGACGTTACTGGAGTAAGTGCCGAGCGGATCGCGATAGCCTTCGCGCACCAACGGCTGCGCGGCCAAGTGCAGCACGATCTCCGGCTCGGTATCAGCGATGACTTCCAGCAAAGCGCCGAGATCACGCAGATCACCGCGCTGATCGTTGATGCCTTCGTGCACGCGCGCCAGTTCGAACAGGCTCGGTTCAGTCGACGGATCCAGAGAAAAGCCGCTGACTTGCGCGCCGAGGCTTTGCAGCCACAGGGTCAGCCAACTGCCTTTGAAACCGGTATGTCCGGTGACGAGGACGCGTTTACCGCGCCAGAAATCCGCACTCAGGCCCATTGCTTCCATGGGGCCTCCCCGCTCTGCCACAGCGCTTCGAGATGGTTCTTGTCGCGCAGGGTGTCCATCGGGTGCCAGAAGCCTTCGTGTTCGAAGGCTTTCAGTTGTTCGTCCGCGGCCAGACGCGCCAGGGGCTCGGCTTCCCAAGTGGTGGCGTCATCGGCGATGTACGGCAGCACTTTTGGCGACAACACGAAGAAACCGCCATTGATCCAGCCACCGTCACCGCGAGGTTTTTCGGTAAAACCCAGCACCTGATCGCCTTGACGCTCAAGCGCGCCGTAACGACCCGGCGGTTGCACGGCAGTGACGGTCGCGAGACGGCCGTGGCCTTTATGGAAATCCACAAGTTGCGCAATGTTGATATCGGAAACGCCGTCGCCGTAGGTGAAGCAGAACGCCTCTTCATCCTGCAGATAACGGCCAGCGCGCAGCAGGCGGCCACCGGTCATGGTTTCCTCACCGGTGTCGATGAGCGTGACGCTCCACGGCTCGCTGTAATTCTGATGCACGTCCATGCGGTTTTCGCGCATGTTGAAGGTGACGTCGGAGGTGTGCAGGAAGTAGTTGGCGAAGAAGTCCTTGATCGCATAGCCCTTGTAGCCAAGGCAGATCACGAAGTCGTGAATTCCGTGGGCGGAATACTGCTTCATGATGTGCCAGAGAATTGGCTTGCCGCCGATCTCGATCATCGGCTTGGGCTTGAGGTGCGACTCTTCACTGATGCGCGTGCCGAGGCCACCCGCCAAAATAACTGCCTTCATCGTCTCCCCTCTTGTTCTTCACCGGGCTGCGCGCCGCTTTCTTGAGCTTTGCGGGCCTTCTGGCTAAACCTTTTGCCGATCCGTGCGCCGCTGGAGTGACCGCGAACGCTCGTTTTATGGCGATTTACAGGGGACTTGCAGGAAACGCGCCAGCTCCACAAGCCCCTCACCCTAACCCTCCCCCAAAGGAGAGGGGACTGATCGATTAGTTTGCGAGAAGTACGCCGACGTGAAATATCGAGTCGAACTCAGATTCTGAAACAGATCAAAAGCGCCTCACCCTAGCCCTCTCCCAAAGGGAGAGGGGACTGATCGAGGAGTTTGGGCGAGGCACGCCGACGTGCGATACCGAGTCGAACTCAGATTCTGAAACAGATCAAAAGCCCCTCACCCTAGCCCTCTCCCGGAGGGAGAGGGGACTGAACGAGGTGTTTGGAAAAGCTACGCCGACGTGAAATATCGAGTCGAACTCAAATCTTGAAAAGCCCAAAAATCGGCTCCCTCTCCTTGGGGAGAGGGCTGGGGTGAGGGGCAAATCCACTACAAAACCAAAGCCGAACACCCGCTCTTCACCACTCAATAGGCCGAGTGTCAGCTCGCCTGCTCTTGATCTTGATCCACGAGCGACGTCGGAAGGCTGAGTGGAGGGATTGATCCGGGCGTGGGAGCGCAGCGACCGTTTGGCGCAGCCAAACACAGCGAGAGGAGGTGCAGCGAAGCAAACCGTAGGCGCTGCGCCAGGATCGATCCCGGAGCGAAGGGACCCCGAGCCCCAGCGAGCGGGCCGCACGCAGGAGCAAGCCTTTTTGGTTACTTTTTCGGCGTCTGGAAAAAGTGACCCGCCGTAAGGGCGGAACCCTGATCAGCAACACCCGCAGCAACGGATATACCCCAAAAACCCCAAGAGCATGGTCGGCCCAAAGGCCGCCAAGCCCCGCTCGATCAATCCGCCAGCCAGCCGTATTCCCAGTAGCGCAGGTTATCGCCGCGCAACACGTAATCGCGCAGCACCACCTCACGCAATTCATCCCCCATGCGATAACTGGCATCCGGATCCGCCAGGTGCATGCGGATCGCTTGCAGCCATTCATCCGTGCTGTTGGTCTTGATCCGCGTGCACGGCAAATAACCGCGATAGGCCTCAGTATCCGTGCAGATCACCGGGTAACCGCAGGCGCCGTATTCCAGCAGCCGCAAGTTGCTCTTGCAGTCGTTGAAGATATGGAACTCCAGCGGCGCCAACGCGAGATCGAGGTTGAGGCTGGCCAGTTTCGCCGGGTACACGTCCAGGCCGATGACGCCATGGAACTCATGCATGTAGGGACGCAGGTCATCCGGGCACATGCCGAAAAACACCCAGTCGACTTCATTGGCCAGCTCACGAACAACCTCGGCGATCACCGCCAGATCACCGTGGTGACTGGTGCCGCCGCCCCAGCCGACCCGGGGTTTCTTCGAGGTCCGACGCTGGCTGCACAGGTGGCCCCACAAGTCCTTGGCCAACATGTTAGGGACGACACGAATGTCGTGGTGCATGTCCGACAGCACGTTGGCCAGCGGCGCGGTGGATACGACCGCGCGATCACACAGGCCGATCGCGCGGCGCACCATGCGCTCCATGTCCTGCTTGCTCGGCATGTTGCGAATGTGTGCATTGCGGTGGGGAACGTCGATGACATAGTCGTCGAGTTCGAAGATCCGTCGAGCGTTGAAGTACTTTTTCAGCGGAGGAATTTCATCGATGGCGTGCTCCGAGTAGCGTCCTTGCAGAACAATCACGTCGGGCGACTGACGCTCGATGTCGATGATCGACGGCAAGCCGTAGCAAATGCGCCCTTCTGCCCGATTGGCCGCTTCCAGCTCGATCATCGGCTGGCTCATGCGGTAATGGCCGATGGCGGAAGCGTTGATCGGCACCACCAGCAGATTGGGCAGCTGTGCCTTGGAGAATGCACTCCACCCGGTGCGCAGGCCCGGCTCCAGACTGAAGTTGGTGGCGCCCACGCCCTGCAACGTCAGGTTGACGTTGTAGGCCGGGTCACGCGCAACCAGCGGCAGCCAGCGCTGGTAGAAGGTGTCCCTCTCCTCGATGTGCTGCGCTTCTTCCTCCGATGTCGCCATCGCACTTGGCCGTGCACCCACGGCCAGGATGGCATGGGGGTTCAACACCACCAGATAACCGTCGCGGCCAACCCGCAGACACAGGTCCACGACATTGAGCGTTTGCTTGAGGTCCTGCTCGTCCAGCCCGCCGGCAGCTTCGAACACCGACTTGCGAATCATCAGGCAATCGCCGCCGACGGCACTCAGGTCATGCACCGCCTGCAGGCGATGCATGTACCCTTCCGACTGCACCGGTTGGCCATAGAACGGCAACCCGACCGGCCCGTTCAAGCCAAGAATCAGACCCGCGTGCAGCACGCCACCGTCCGGGTTGAACAGCTTGGCGCCGACCACCCCGACCTCCGGACGCTGCGCATGATTGAGCAGTTCGTCGAGCCAATCGCTCTGGGTGATCACCGCAAAGGCATTGAGCATCAACACATACTCACCGCGCGCCTGGCTGACGGCAAAGTTGTGCACCGCTGCGGCATTGCCCTTTTGCGGATAGCTGAGCACGCGAATCCGCTCGCTGCCCATTTGTGCCATACCGTCCAGCCAAGCCAACGCTTCGGCGCTTTTGCAGCCGTTGTCGACCAAGAGCAATTCGTACTCGGTGTAGGCGGTCTTCTCCAGCAGTGTCTCGACGCAGCGCTGCAACGCGGCAGTCTGGTCCTGCGTGACGATGACCACCGACACCAATGGGCGCCGGGCATGGTGATAGTCGACGCGATTGAGCAGCCCGCTGTTACCGTCGCGGATTTCATGAGCGATGCCCAGGCGTTGCAGATGCGCTGCGAGAATGCGCGGGCTTTGCTGCGCAACACCAGGATCAGTGAGCCATTGCGAGAGATCGAATTTCGACTCCAGCAACACCTCAGCAATGTGCCCGACCACTTGCAGGCCATCGCTTTCAACCATACGCCAAAGCACATCGTGGGGCGCGAGTTCGGCGAACGTCGAGGTAAAACCGCCAAGGGCCAGAAAACGTTCACGCTGGAACGCCAAGGCACGCCCGACGTAAGGGTAACTGCGCATGAGGTCAAGGTTGAAATCAGGTTTGAACGCAGGCTCTGCCGACTCACCATCGCGCAGGCTGCCTTCGTCGCTGTACAGGCACGTCAACGCACTTGCGTGCGCAATGCGATCGGCCATCACCAGCAACGCTGGCGCCACCGGGCAGTCACCTGGCTGCAGCAGATAAAACCAGTCGGCGCCTTCCAGTTGCGGCAGCAGAGCGTTGATCTGCTCCAGGCCGTCACCCTGCAACGGCATGTGGAACACCCGACCGTCCAGCTTCGCTTCGCTGCAAGCTGTGGACAGCACCAGAACCAGCTCTGGCGGATAATCCTGAGCGGCGAGCGCATCAAGCGTACGTTCCAGACCATCGCGGCTGCCTTGGCCATCAATGATGATCGGCACGATGCGCGGCTGATGCGGCCAGCCTGCGAGGGTTTCCGGCAGCCATTGGCGCTGCGCCTCGGTCAACACCCGAACCGCCAGCCATTGTGCATAGAGTTCGCCGAAGCTGAAGCTGTCGACACCGACCCCCAGCTCCTGACGGCTCTGCTTGGTGCCGAGGGTACGGCTCAGCGGCAGCTCTTCCCAGACCCGCGGCGACTCATCGGCCTTGGTCAACGGCACATAACGAACCCAGCCCGGCGCCGGTGCCGACTCGCCGCTGCGGACCTTGAGCATTTGCGAGATCCACTCGCGCTCGATCTCCGCCGCGTCTTTCATCGGTTGCTGCGCGCTCAGACGCTCGGGGTAGAGACGTTCGGCACTCAGCACGTTGTTGGAGACCAACAGGTTGCCGCGCCGCAGCAAACAGACGTACAAGGCAAAATCCAGCGTCGCGACGAAGCAGGCTCCGTCCTCGGTCAGGGCCGGCAGCAGTTCGGCGACGTCGGCGCGCCGGAACATTGCGCTGCTGAAACCGCCGAGCACGTTGACTGGAAATTTTTCGAAGATGCTTAGTACATCGTCGCCTTTGAGCAAGCCACTGGCCGGCGACAACGAGCTGTTTTCCAGACGCGCGGGCAGGATGATGTCGTTGGCATCCCACAACAACCTTTGCGCGACCACCAGACTGACTTCTTCGCGCCGCAGCTCGTGGGCTTGCTGTTCGATACAGGCGGAATACAGCAGGTCATCGTCACACAGGAATTTGATGAACTCACCCCGGGCTTGCTCAAGGCAGGCCTTCAGGTTGCCGACCAGCCCCAGCGTTCGCGGGTTGCGCACGTAACGCACTGCGAACCCGGTCTGCTCTGTCACCTGTGTAACGATGTCTTCGATCTCGTGGCCACAATTGTCATCGCATACGATGATTTCAAGATTGGCGTAATTCTGGCTGACGGCGCTGTTCAGCGTCCGCTCGAAAAAGCGCGGATTGAAGGCGGGAATGACGAGGCTGACAAGAGGAAGTGAATTCACGGCGGGCTCACAGGCGGTACGAGCCCGCTCGAAAAAGCGAGCCCTTGAAACCGCTAAAAAACATAACTGAGGGGCAGGCCAAACGGGCGCTTACACGCCCGCTGACGGTCAGATCTTGTTGAACAGACCCAACTGGCTGATCTTGCTGAACGCCAGTTGCGAAGCTTGCAACATGGTTTGCTGCAAGGTCAGACGAGTCATCACTTCGGCCGGATCCGAATCACGGATCGAACCTTGGGTGGTGGTGTTCGCGGTGCTCAGGCTGTCATTGGTGATGGCTTGCATATCCAGAGCCTGACCACGGGCACCGATCTCGGTGACTGCGTTGCCGATTTGATTGTTGGCCGCATCGATGTTGCCGATACCCGCCTCCATCGCGCCCTGGAATTTCTGCTTGGCCACCGGATCACCATCGATCGGAGTGTTCAACGCCGTGATCATCTGGCCCAGGGTGTCGAGCACGTTCTGGGTCTGGTGGTCGTTCGGCTGGATCGAAAACTGATCACCGGCAGCCGGGGCAGCGCCGAGTGCGAACGTGACGCCCGCCGCGGTAGCGTTGTTACCGACGATAGTGCCCGAGGACACGGGTTTGCTGTCGGCAGTGACCGGCGCTGCGTACAGATCGAACGCGGTGGCGCTGGTGAACTTGAGGACAGCGCCGCCCTGCGGGAATGCCGCAGTGTAGGCAGCCTGATCAGTGATGCTGGAACCGGTGATCACCGCGCTCGACGGGTTGCCCGGGCTGCGCGTGGTGGTGAACGAGTCGGGTGCGGTCGACAACTGGAAGCTGTGGCCGGCAATCACCGCGTCCGGGTTGGTGTCGCCGGTCTTCAAGTTGATATTCAACTTCATGTCGACGCCACGGAAGCTGACCGTCTGGTTGGCACCGCTGCTGTTGCTGACCAGACCGTTCTGGCTCGCTTCAGCGGTCACGTCGTTGCCCAGGGCATCAGTGATTTTCAGTTGGGTGCTGCTGAGGAAGCTGACGGTGTACGGCTGGCCGGCAGTGAATTTGGAATCATAGGTGGCAGCAGTGCCGACCGTACCGTTGGACAGCACAACGCGGCCGTCATCCACGGCCGGCGCCGTCATGGTGACGTTGGTGCGCGCGGTATTGATGGTCTGCTGGAAAGCGGCCCAACCGGTGGTGTTGGTGCCAACCGTCATGCCGTCGCCAATGCCCAGATTGATCGTGGTCTGGTCACCGTTGTAGGTGTAGGTGCCGTCGGCATTCTGCGAGTACGGCGCGGTATCGGTTTTCGAACCGGAGAACAGGTAATTGCCGCTGGCATCCTTGGAGTTCATCAGGCCCAGCACTTGTTGCTGGATCTGGCCGAGCTCCGACGCGTAAGCCTGGCGGTCCTTGTCGGTGGCCGTGCCGTTGTTGGCCGCCAGGGCAAGTTCCTTGGCGCGTGCCAGTGCGGTAGTGATGGAGTCCAGCGTGGACTCCTGCACAGTCAACGCACTTTTGGTGGTATCAACGTTGGTCTTGTACTGATCCAGCATCGCCGCCTGCTGACCCAGTTGCAGCAAACGACCGGCACCGACCGGATCATCCGCGGCAGTGTTGATGCGCGTCAGGCTGCTCGCCTCGCTGGCGCTGGCAACAGCCTTGTTGAAGTTACGCTGATAGTCCGACGCTTGCGTGCCGTAATACTGGGCGGTGGAAATGCGCATGAATTACGACTCCTTAAAGGCTGTTGATCAGCGTGGCGAAAGTTTCCTGCGCAGCTTTGATGATCTGCGAAGACGCTGTGTAGTACTGCTGGTATTTGACCAGGTTGCCGGTTTCCTCATCCAGGTTGACCCCGGACAGCGAATCGCGGGCGCCTTTGGCATTGTCCAGAATCGCTGTGGTCGCGGTGCTGTCGGACTTGCCTTGAGCGGTCTTGGTGCCGACGTTGGTCACCAGCTTGTTGTAGCCGTCAGTCAGGCTGATGCCCTTGCTGGCCGAACCGGTGTCGATGGTCTGCTTGGTTTGCAGGGCGACCAGCGATTGCGCGTTGCGGTTGTCCGAAGACGCCGCACCGGTCAGATTCATGGTGAAGGACTCGCCCGACTTCGGCGTGCCGCCGACGGTGGTCTGCACGGTGAAGGTTTTCTGTACGTTCGGCGTGACGCTGGTGTCCAGCACCGGGTTACCGCTGGCATCGACGATGCCGACTTTCAGGTCCAGCGTGTTCGTTTGACCGGGAACGATAGTGCCGCTGCTGATGAGGCCGCCCTTGGCATCCACAAATTTGTAAGACTGGCTGCCGCCCGTGACGTCACCAAACACCAGTTTGACCGGCGTCGAATTCTTCAGTGCCGCCTGCATGTCAGCCTGGGCAGTCGGGTTGTAGATATCGATCTTGTCGCTGAGCGTCGGCTGCGTGTAAGTCCCCAGGCCGGCAGCGCTGGCCACACCGGTCAACGGACCGGCCGCAGCGACTTTCTTCGGATCGGTGAGCACCGTCTGGATGCTCGCGGCGGCATTGCGGGTCGGCGTCACTTTGAAGCTGTCACCGGCGCTCAACGCCCCACCCTTGAGTGCGAGGGTGAAACCGTCGATCACTGGCGGTGGATTGGTGGTGGTGCTGAAGGTGCCCAGATCGGTGCCGTCGGAACGCTTGACCGAGTAGTCGGTGGCGCTGGTGAACGTCACCTGATAATCGCTGGTGGTCAGCTTGCCGGTGTCCTTGATGGTGACGTCGAGGTTGCCCGAGCCTGCGCTGTTGCCATCCTTCGCGATGCTGCGCTGGCTGATCAGCGCGGCACTGTTGATGTTGTTGAAAATCGCAGCGCCGAAGTCACCGTTCTTGTCGATGCCCTGGGCTTGCTGGCTGTTGATCTGATCGGCGATCACCAGCGCCACTCGGCCCAGTTCGTTGAGCGACGGATCGAGAACTTCTTTGCGATAGGTCAGCAGACCACCGATTTCGCCACCGCTGATCACCGAGGTGATGTCGATGGTGCTCGAACCGCGATCCATCTGGATGCCCATGCGCGATGGGTCATCCTTGAGCGGCACAGTGCTCAGGGAATTGGCGGAGTTGCCAATGACCAGTGGCTGGCCGCTGCCGACGTAGATGTCGAAGCTGGTGCCACGTTCGACGACCTGCGCGCCGGTCAGCTCGGACAACTGGCGCACGGCTTCGTTACGGCTGTCGAGCAGATCGTTCGGCGCCCCACCACTGGTGGAGATCTCGCCGATCTTCTGGTTCAGGTTGGCAATCGAGGTGGCCAGTTTGTTCACCTGGGCTGCCATGTCGCCAAGGCTGCCATTGATGGTGGTGTTCTGGTCGTTGAGCTGTTTGGCGATCGAGTTGAAACGGCTGGTCAGCGCCTGCGCACCGGTCAGCACCGATTGACGCGAGGTGTCATCGGTCGCAGACGTCGAAACGCCCTGCATCGAGGTGAAGAATTTTTGCAGTACACCGGTGAGGCCGGTGTTGGTGTCGGACAGCATGGAGTCCAGCGGCGTGGCCTGAGCCAGGTACGAGGCCGCTTCGCTGTTGAGCGAGGTCGCCGTGTGCAGTTGGGATTCCAGGTAGGAGTTGTACACCCGACGCACGTCAGCCAGGGTTGTACCCGTGCCGATGAAAACGCTGCCGTACTGTTGCGAGGATTTGGTGCCCTGCACGGTTTGCTGACGTGAATAACCGGCGGTGTCGACGTTGGCAATGTTGTTGCCTGTCGTAGCCAAAGAGGACTGGCTGGCCGACAGTCCCGACATCCCGATATTGAGCAAACTCATGGTTCAGACCTTATACCTTGTGCCTTATAAAGGCGTGGTGGATACACCCGCCGCAGCGTAGTTTTGGAAACTGTTCATCTGCCTGGCAATCTGCGAAATCTTGCTTGCGTAGTTCGGGTCGGTGGCGTAACCGGCCTTTTGCAACTCGCGTACAAACTGTTCTGGGTTATCGGCAGACTTCACGACATCTTGATAGCGATTATTGGACTGCAGCAAAGTCACCAGATCGTGGAAGCTGTCCTTGTACGAGGCGTAGGAACGGAACTCGGCCGTCTCCTTGACCATCTCGCCATTGCGGAACTCGCTGGTGATCGCCCGGGCCGAATCGCCCTTCCAGTTGCTGCTCGCCTTGATGCCGAACAGGTTGTGGCTGCTACTGCCATCCTGGGCGCGCATGACCGACTTGCCCCAACCGGTTTCCAACGCAGCCTGCGCCACCAGATAACGCGGATCGACGCCGATGCGGTCGGCAGCTTCCTTGGCCATCGGCAGCATGGTGTTGACGAACTCGTCGGCGGAACTGAAGGCTTTCTTCGCCGGCGCGAGCGGAATCTGCGCCATGGCGCGACCGTAGACCTGCATCTGGCCGCCAGAGGCTTTTTCGCCCTCGGCGCGCGCCAGCCAGTCGCCGTTGTACAGCGGCCCGGCACCGGTCGTGGCTGCGGTCGTGGCGCGCTGCGGCAATTGCGTTGCGACTGCTGGTGTGGCCGACGGCACTAGCCCGGCGAGCAAACGATCAGCCAGTTTCGGCGGCAAGGCCAGACGACGCTGGTTGATCATTTCCATGTCATTGCGATGAGCGAGTTGCGTGTTCGGCGCATTCACCGAGCGCGACGCCCACAACGGACGCTCGCCATTGAGGCGCGACAACGGGCCGTTGGTGGCAACGGTGCCAGCGGCAACCGGTGTGACCACGGCCGCGGCTTTTGCCTTGGCCTCTTCCTGCTTGGCGGCGGACGCAGCAGCGGCTTCGCCCGGCGCCAGCGGTTTGTTCTTCGACATCTGTCGCATCAGCACGTCGGCAAGGCCAATACCACCGCCCTCGCGCGACATGGAAACGGCCAGTTGCTGGTCGTACATTTCCTGATACTGCTTGGCCGCCGGCGTGTTGAGCGGGTTGTCTTCACCCAAGGCATTGGTCGCCGAGCGCATCGATTTGAGCATTTCGCCGAGGAACAGCGACTCGAATTCCTGCGCCACTTTGCGCAGGTTCGCATCACTGTTCTTGTCGCCGACCTTGAGCTGATTCAGGCGATTGAGGTCCGAGTAGGAACCCGAATCGCTGCTGCTGACCAGACCGCTTTTGCGCATATCCATAACGGTCGGCCTCAGATCACGATCAGGTCGGCTTGCAACGCGCCGGCCTGCTTCAAGGCTTCGAGAATCGCCATCAAGTCACCCGGTGCCGCGCCGACCTGGTTCACCGCACGCACGATCTCGTCGAGGGTGGTGCCCGGGCCGAACTTGAACATCGGTTTGGCTTCCTGCTCGGCATTCACCCGCGAGCGCGGCACAACAGCCGTCTGACCGTTGGACAGAGGGCCGGGCTGGCTGACGATCGGGTCTTCGGTGATCGTTACCGTCAGACTGCCGTGGGTCACGGCGGCTGGCGACACTTTCACGTTCTGACCAATGACGATGGTACCGGTACGCGAGTTGATGATGACTTTCGCCACCGCCTGACCCGGGTCGACTTCAAGGTTTTCCAGGATCGACAAGTAGTCGACGCGCTGGCTCGGATCGAGCGGCGCGGTGACACGAATCGAACCGCCGTCGATGGCTTGCGCGACGCCAGGGCCGAGCATGTCGTTGATCTTGTCGACGATACGTTTGGCGGTGGTGAAGTCGGAGCGATTGAGGTTCAGGGTCAGGCTGTTGCCCTGGTTGAAACCGCTCGGCACCGAGCGCTCCACCGAGGCACCGCCCGGGATACGACCGGCCGACGGAACGTTGACGGTGATCTTCGAACCGTCACGACCTTCGGCGTCGAAACCGCCAACCACCAGGTTGCCCTGAGCGACCGCGTAGACGTTGCCGTCGATCCCCTTGAGCGGGGTCAGCAGCAGTGTGCCGCCGCGCAAGCTCTTGGAGTTACCGATCGAGGACACCGTAATGTCGACCTGCTGACCTGGCTTGGCGAACGCTGGCAAATCGGCACTGATCGACACCGCCGCGACGTTTTTCAACTGCACGTTGCCCGATCCCGGCGGCACCTTGAT
>Ga0213828_1002610_pt1 | contig 12832 bp, 14 predicted proteins | sample MC6MC0897MG_FD_180664 | JGI IMG/M metagenome (GOLD analysis project Ga0213828, IMG submission 180664) | Enriched soil aggregate microbial communities from Iowa State University, Ames, United States - MC6-MC0897-MG | ecosystem: Environmental > Terrestrial > Soil > Unclassified | place: USA: Iowa...
CGAAAAACCTAGCGTAAAACGTAAAAAGAAATCAGAAGCTGCACGTAAACGTAAGTGGTAATTTAATTTCCCATTAAAAATCCCTACGTTCATAACACGCAATTGTATGATTCACTGAGCAGACAAAGTTATACCTGAAATTAATCACATTTTTGATTAATTTCAGGTATTTTACATTGCTCAACTTTACGTACATATGAAAAAGCCGAATGAAATCACTTTGATTCATTCGGCTTTTTTGCACATACTAAGTGTTAGTAATTGGCATTAGATCGAATGATAAATAATTAATAAATTTTTTAAGATTTGTGAAACTTTTCGCATGATTGACCGTATATACAGAGGAGAGGCATGTTAGAAGGGAGGGAAAAAGATGCGAAAACGGAGAATCCTCAGCTATTTACTAGTGATATGGATGACTTTTTTGTTAGCGTTTCCATTAACTTCGGCTTTTGCCAGTAATAAGGTTTATCATGTTCCGATTCATAATGAAGTAGAGCGAGGACTTCATGCATTTTTAGAACGAGCTTTTAAAGAGGCTGAAGAAAACAATGCAGAGGCGATTATCTTAGAAATACATACGCCTGGCGGTTTTGTGAATGCAGCAAGCGATATCGCCATGCTTATGGATGCAACGCAAATAAAAACGATTGCTTATATTAATAAGGATGCGCACTCAGCAGGAGCGTTTTTAGCCTTACATGCGGATGAGATCTACATGGTTCCAAATGGAACAATCGGTGCAGCGGCAGTTATCGATTCAGCAGGTAATGCAGCCGACCTAAAGGCCAATAGCGCTTGGCTTGCTCAAATGAAAGCAGCAGCAGAAACGTCAGGGCGCGACCCTAAGTATGCATTAGCAATGGCAGATACCAACTATGAACTACCAGAATACCGTGCTGGCGGAAAGAATTTGTTAACCCTATCAGCCTCAGAGGCAGCAAAGGTTAAATATTCTGAAGGGACGGTTAAAGATTTTCAGGAGCTTTTAGAAGTAACTAACTTGAATGGTAGTGATGTTGTTCCCATTGAACCAACCTTTTCTGAAAAGTTAGCTCGTTTTATTACAAATCCCATCATTGTACCTATTCTATTGTCTATCGCTAGCTTAGGACTTGTGATGGAGCTTTATTCGCCAGGATTTGGTGTTCCAGGTATAATGGGCTTATCAGCACTTGGTTTATTTTTCTTTGGACATATGGTGGCCGGCTTTGCGGGATATGAAACATTATTGTTATTTATTGTTGGCTTAGCCCTTTTAATTGCAGAGTTTTTTGTCCCCGGTGGAATTGTTGGTATTTTAGGTGGTGTCTTAATAGTACTAAGTCTGATACTGGCAGGTGCAAATATGATGCAAATGATAGTAGCAATTCTCATTGCGCTTGTGATAGCGATGATAGGAATGGTGATTCTGATGAAATTTTTCGGAAAAAAACTGCATGTCTTAAACAGGCTTGTGTTAATGGATGCAACCACGACAGAAGAAGGGTATGTATCCAATGTGAATCGCACAGAACTGTTAGGAAAAATTGGGAAAACGCTTACACCACTTCGTCCATCTGGAACAATGGTACTTGGTAGTGAACGCATTGATATTGTATCAGAAGGTGGCTATATCGATGCCAATCAACATGTAGAAATTATTAAAGTTGAAGGCTCACGCATTGTTGTGAGACAAACAGATAAAGAGATGGAGGAATAGAAAATGGGTTTTGATTTAGCTTTGATTGGTCCTATTGCTGGACTAGTTATTTTATTCATTGTGCTTGCGGTATTCTTTACCTTTGTACCCGTTGCATTGTGGATTTCTGCATTAGCAGCAGGTGTACGTGTGAGCATTTTTACATTAATTGGGATGCGATTGCGTCGTGTAATCCCTTCTCGAATTGTTAATCCGTTGATTAAAGCACATAAAGCAGGTTTACCTGTAACGATTAATCAGTTAGAGAGTCACTATTTAGCAGGTGGTAATGTTGACCGTGTAGTGAATGCCTTAATTGCGGCTCACCGTGCCAATATTGAGCTGTCATTTGAACGTTGTGCAGCAATTGATTTAGCTGGGCGTGATGTATTAGAAGCTGTTCAAATGTCTGTTAATCCAAAAGTTATTGAAACACCTTTCATTTCAGGTGTAGCAATGAACGGGATTGAGGTAAAAGCAAAGGCTCGTATTACCGTGCGTGCCAACATCGAGCGTTTAGTCGGTGGTGCTGGTGAAGAAACAGTTATTGCCCGTGTAGGGGAAGGGATCGTTTCTACAATTGGTTCGGCTACTAGTCATACAGAAGTATTAGAAAATCCAGATATGATTTCACAAACGGTTTTATCTAAAGGTTTGGATTCAGGAACAGCCTTTGAAATCTTATCCATTGATATTGCGGATGTAGATATCGGTAAAAACATCGGGGCTGAATTACAAATTGAACAAGCACAAGCTGATAAAAACATTGCGCAAGCAAAAGCTGAGGAACGTCGTGCAATGGCTGTAGCAAACGAGCAAGAAATGATTGCACGTGTTCAAGAGATGAAGGCAAAAGTAGTAGAAGCAGAGGCGGAAGTACCACAAGCGATGGCTGAAGCCTTACGTTCTGGTAATCTTGGCATTATGGATTATATGAACTATCGTAATATCCAAGCAGATACAGCGATGCGCGACTCTATCTCAAAAGTAAGCAATGATAAACCAGAAAAAAATGAACCCAATGCTTAATAATAACGGAAAGGAGCGAAACTAACATATGGAACAGTTAATAATCTTCGCCATAATTGCCATAGTCAGCTCTATTTTCGGAAAATCAAAAAATAAAAAGCCTCAGAAGCAGATGCCTCCTTTTAATAAAGACACCGTGGTGGAGCCTCCAGTTACGGAGAAAGCACCACATCGTACTGGGAAAGCACAGAGTTTTGAAGATTTTGCACGAGAATTTATAGGAGATTGGATTCCAGAAAATGAGAAAGTCGAGGAGCCTAAAAAATTTGTTGAAGAACAAGTGAAAAGGGAAATACCAAGCTATGTTGCTCCAGCTGTCATTCCAGCAGATATCCCTAGCCGTTCTTCTAATCGAGAAGGTCGAGGACGATTAGCTGCTGGAAAAAAAGAAGTGCAATCAGTTGGCACAAATTCGACTTTACAACTACCTCAATCTAAAAATGATCTTATGCAAGCAATCGTGATGGCTGAAATATTAGGGCCACCGAAATCAAAAAGAAAATAACTAGCATGTCCTCCTTTTTCGATGCATATATTGCCGAAGAAGGAGGCATTTTTTATGAAAAAATTATTTCAATTAACGCCACTACTTGAGTTGTTAGAATACGAATCATTAAAAATTATTGGACCCTACCGTTTTATTCATGCAGATGCGACGACCTGTTCGTTTGTCTATGCAGATTATCATATTACTGTCAATGCGGATTCAGTGACAATCAATGCGCTCAAAGAAGAAATGCTACATCTCACTGTTGACAATCTACAGGAGCTTCATATGAAAATGACAAAGAATATGGGTGTGAGCAAAAATGTGGAATAATCGGCCAATTATTATACGTATAAAGCGTCATGAAAATGTTCATCCTTTTATTCAAGCATTGCACGCTCAACATGTCCCATTAAAGCGTGTTGTCTTTCGTGAGCAGGAAGTTTCCTTTGAAACAACGATGCATTATCTACCAAAAATTCGCCGTGTACGAAGACGTTTTCGCTTAAAAATGGCTGTATTTTATGCAGATGAGCTTCAAGTTTTTCGAGCGCAAATTTGGACTTTATTGGGCTTAGCCTTTATGATTGCTATTCCAATTCTTTGTGCACAAGTCATATGGCGAGTGGACATAGAAGCTGCAACACCAGAACTAGAGCAGCGTTTAGGTAAGACCTTTCATGAAACCTTTCAATTAGAAACCCCTTTATCTCAAAAAAAGTTACCTTCCAATACGGTTATACGACAAAAGCTGTTAGAGCAACACCGAGAGCTATCATGGGTTCATATTGATAAACATGGCGGACGAGTAATTTTGAGACCACAAGAATCACCTAAACAAACAGAGCAAACAACTGATAAATTAGCCTCCCATATAGTAGCAACGAAAAGTGGTGTCATTACACACTTTAATATACAGCATGGCGAGCGAAAAATTTCAGTAAATGATACAGCCTACGAGGGTGACGTCCTCGTAAGTGGTGTATTAGAAAGTGGCACAGATCAAGTTTTTGTAGGGGCGAAGGGAGAGGTTTATGCAGACTATTGGCTTGAATGTTCATTTAAAATTCCAACAAAAATTACCGTGGAAACCTTGCAGCAAAAGCAATGGCGAGTGTTGATAAAGGGTATACATGAGGAAAAGGTGGATTATGTACAAAGAAAGGATTTACCGAATTGGCTATCTCCCTATGTTTCAATTGTAGAGGAGCAACAGACGAAAACGATGCAAGTAGAGTTGGATGAATCGAAAATTGAGTCATTGCTGATTCCTTTATTGCATGAAAAAGTATTACGCTCGTTACCTGCAAAAACAATCATCAAGAAAGAAAACCTTTTACAGGCAAAGTGGGGGAATGGTACAGTTGAAGGGAAAGTTCTATTTTTAGTCAATGAAAACATTGCAAGTCCAATACAAGGCCTACAAGGAGAATGATTATGTCAGAACAGTTAACTGTATTACAGGTGGATAATCCAAATGAAGCGGTTATGCTACTAGGTATTTCCGATGCAAATATGAAATTAGTTGAAGAAGCGCTTAATGTTCATATCATTACGCGTGGTGAACAAATTCAACTTGCGGGTGAAGAAAATGCTAAGGAACAGGCAACATTTCTTCTGCATGCTTTATTGAAGGTCATTCGCAAAGGAATTAATATTGATCAACGTGATGTCACAACAGCTATTGAAATGACACAAAAAGGAACAATCGAGTATTTTGCAGAACTATATGATGAAGAAATAGCACGCACAACGAAAGGTAAGTCAATTCGTGCAAAAACAATTGGTCAACGAGAATACATACAAGCAATCCGTCATAAAGACGTTGTTTTCGGTATTGGTCCAGCCGGTACTGGGAAAACGTATTTAGCGGTAGTCATGGCAACACAGGCACTTAAAAACGGCCATGTTAAGAGAATTATTTTAACTCGCCCTGCTGTTGAAGCTGGAGAGTCTCTAGGCTTTCTTCCAGGAGATTTAAAGGAAAAGGTTGATCCATATCTTCGACCTCTCTATGACGCTTTAAACGACATCTACGGCTCAGAACAAACACAGCGGCTAATTGAACGCGGAACGATTGAAATCGCCCCTTTAGCCTATATGCGTGGCCGTACATTAGATGATGCCTTTGTTATTTTAGATGAAGCACAAAATACAACACATCAACAAATGAAAATGTTCCTAACTCGTCTAGGCTTCGGCTCTAAAATGGTCATCACAGGTGATAAAACGCAAATCGACTTACCCAAAAATACAGAATCTGGCTTGATTGTAGCAGAACGTACATTAAAGTATGTTAAATCTATTCATTTCCAAGTACTAGAACAAGGCGATGTCGTACGTCACCCAATCGTAGCCAAAATCATTCAAGCCTACGAAGAACAGCAACTTTAGAATTGCGTAGCAATTCTAAAGTCTGCCCCGAAAGCGAAGCGACAGGGGCAACGAGGTTTAAAGTCTGCCCCGAAAGCGAAGCGACAGGGGCAACGAGGTTTAAAGTCTGCCCCGAAAGCGAAGCGACAGGGGTAACGAGGTTTAAAGTCTGCCCCGAAAGCGAAGCGACAGGGGCAACGAGGTTTAAAACATCCATATAGTTAAAACCTAAACCACGAATTTAATCAAAATATGGAAAAAAATGTGACAGCTATGCGAAGATGCATAGCTGTTTTTTGCTTTCTTATACATTTTTCGAGAAAAATGTATGTTGAATTGGTATGATAGTAGGTAGATAGAGGAGGTGCCAGATGGAGAAACAACTTCGAAAATTTACAGAGCTTATCGGTTTTCGCTACTTTCTTATCATCATTCTCATTTTAACAGGTGGCCTACAATTTGGGTTCATGTATGGCAATGTTAAAGGAGTTACATATGATTTCAAACCATTACAGCTTGCGCCTGAAACCGTACGATCTACTAAAACGATTGAAGACACTTATAAAACACAGCTAGAGCGAGAAAAAGCTGCCAATGCAGTGGATTCAGTCTATCAATTTTCGGAGGATGTCGCCAAGCAAAGAGCAGCGATTGTAACATCATTATTTGATTATGTTTTGGAAGTGAAAAAAGATGTTGCAAATAGTAAGGAACCTATTCCTATTGCAGACCAGGTTACACAGCTTCGAAAAAAATTTGAATCCATTGACGAAGACCAGATGCCGTTAATTTTTACAGATTCTCAGCTGGAAGGTCTATTAGTACAAAGTGAAGATGATTTAACTAGAACAAGTACGCAATTATCTAAATTTGTAGAGGAATATTTACAAAAATCCATCCGACCAGAGAACGTCTTTGTTGCACAAAATGATTTTGAAACAAAGATTCGTGGACAACGAGGATATCCTGATAAAATATTCAATACAGTCGTGTTAATAGGACGTACAAGCATTATTGAAAATGAAACAATTAACGAAGAACAAACAAAGATTCGAAAACAGCAGGCCAAAGAAAGTGTAGAGCCGACACGAATTTTACAAGGTCAGATTATTGTTCAAGAAGGCCAAATTATTGACAATGAGGCTTTTAGACAATTAGAGCTATTAGGGATGGTTAGTAATAAAGCCTCCTTTAAGCCGATAGCAGGGCTTATTATTTTAACGCTACTGCAAATGATGTTTATGTATATTTTATTTGAGCGTTGGGAGACGAACGAACGAAAAAAACGTAATGCACTGTTAGTGACAGTGATTGTTTATAGCTTGTCTATTTTGCTAATGAAATTTATTAGCTTAGTTTCTAGTGGCTTTGATGTTACGATTGCCTTTTTATTCCCGACAGCACTAGCGACGATGCTTGTACGATTGCTAGCAGATGAGCGAGCAGCCGTATTAATTACAGTTATGACGGCTGCTTCAGCAGGGGTAATTTTTCAAGAAGGCTATTCCTCAGTTATGCAAATGGAAATTACGCTGTATATCATATTCGGAGGGTTTGCAAGCCTATTCTTTTTGCGTAGTGTGGAAAAACGCTCACATATTTTACATGCGGTTGGTGTGATTTCCCTTGTAAACATGGCATTTATCGCATTTTATTTGTTAATGACACAATCATCCTATGGCTTACCAGAATTAGCATTTTACTTAATAGCGGCGATGTTATCAGCCTTGCTTTCAGGGGCATTAACGATGGGACTTTTACCATTCTTTGAATCGGCGTTTAGCTTGCTTTCATCTTTACGCTTAATTGAGCTATCCAACCCCAACCATCCATTATTAAAAAAATTATTAATGGAAACTCCAGGGACATATCATCATAGTGTGATGGTAGCGAACTTAGCGGAAGCTGCGTGTGAAGAGATTGGTGCTGACGGTTTATTAGCGCGTGTAGGTTGTTATTATCATGATATTGGTAAAACCAAACGACCTTCCTTTTTCATCGAAAATCAGATGTCGGGCATCAATCCGCATGATTCGTTACCACCTGAAACAAGTGCAGAGATTATTATCGCCCATACGACAGATGGTGCCAATATGTTAAAACGTTATAAAATGCCCCAAGAAATTATAGATATCGCTTTACAGCATCATGGCACAAGTTTGTTAAAATTCTTCTTGTTTAAAGCAAAGGAAGAAGGAAAAAATATTGATGAGGCAAAGTTCCGATACCCAGGGCCCAAACCACAAACAAAAGAAGCAGCTGTTATAAGTGTTGCGGATAGTGTCGAGGCAGCAGTACGTTCTATGAAAGAGCCAAATGCAGAGAAAATTCAGAAGCTAGTACGAGCGATTATCGATGATCGCGTCCAAGATAATCAGTTTGATGAATGCGATATTTCAATAAAAGAGTTAAAATGTATAGAGAGAGTACTTTGTGAAACGTTGAATGGGATATTCCATTCACGTATTGAATATCCAAAGGCAGATAAGTAGGAGGATCTATGATTTTAACAATTGATTTTACGGATGAAACAAATGAAGTGGGAGCACAACATATCGAACTTGTTGGAAAGCTATTACAGCATGCTGCAAGTGTAGAAAATATTGAGCCAGAAACAGAGGTTTCGGTGACGTTTGTAACGAACAAGGCAATTCAAGATATTAATCGTGAATATCGTGGCAAAGATCAGCCCACAGATGTTATTTCCTTTGCACTAGAGGAGCTAGGTGAAGGGGAAATGGAAGTTACTTTTGAAGGTATGCCACGTGTATTAGGTGATATCATTATTTCGACTGATCGTGCAAAAGAGCAGGCAGAGGAATATAATCATTCCTTTGAGCGAGAATTAGGCTTTTTAGCTGTACATGGTTTTTTACATTTACTTGGTTATGACCATATGGAGCCAGAAGAAGAGAAAGTGATGTTTGCAAAGCAAGATGAGATTCTCCAAACTTTTGGCTTAGGTCGAGATTAGATGAATTTGCGAAAATACTTGCGATCTTTTGGCTATGCTTTTGAAGGCATCATAACTGCAAGTAAAGAACAAAATTTGAAATCACATATAGTAAGTGCAATCATTGTTATACTGGCTAGTTATTTGACAGGTTTATCTCGTATGGAGTGGTATATTGTGCTACTATTAATAGCACTAATGTTTGCGCTGGAAATGATGAATACAGCTATCGAACGGGTAGTCGATTTAGCTTCCCCTGAGATACATCCGCTTGCTAAGCAAGCAAAAGATATTGCAGCAGGTGCAGTGCTTGTATTTGCGCTATTCAGTGCTATAATCGGATTACTCATCTTTCTGCCAAAATGGTTTTAATGGAAATGAGTGTCTTCTAATTGAAAATAAACCATAAATGTGAGGGAGAATTAGTATAGATGACAATGGATATGCATGCATTATTAGAAGAATCAAAAAAGGCACGTGAAAAAGCCTATGTTCCTTATTCAAAATTTAAAGTAGGGGCAGCTCTACTAACAAAAGATGGAGAGGTTATTCACGGTTGTAATATTGAAAATGCAGGCTATAGTATGACAAATTGTGCTGAACGTACAGCGTTTTTTAAGGCAGTATCGGAGGGGATTTACGAATTCGAGGCCATTGCCATTGTAGCTGATACGGACGGACCATGCGCCCCATGTGGAGCATGTCGCCAGGTCATGATGGAGTTTTGTGCTCCAACTATGCCTGTTTATTTAACGAACTTAAAAGGTGATGTGACGGTAACGTCAGTGGGCGAATTACTACCGTTTGCATTTACGACGGAGGATTTAGAGAATGCAGGAAACTAAAAATGGCTATAAATCAGGCTTTATCTCCATCATTGGTCGTCCAAATGTTGGCAAATCGACATTTTTAAATCGTGTCATTGGCCAAAAAATTGCGATCATGAGTGATAAGCCACAAACAACACGAAATAAAGTACAAGGCGTACTAACAACAGATGATAGCCAAATGATTTTTATTGATACACCAGGTATTCACAAGCCAAAACATAAACTAGGCGATTTCATGCTGAAGGTTTCTAAAAACACATTGCGTGAAGTAGACGTTATTATGTTTATGGTTAATGCTGAGCAAAAACTCGGTAAAGGTGATGAATTTATTCTAGAAATGCTAGCAGGAAACCCAACACCTGTCTTTTTGGTCATCAATAAAATTGATGCCATTCATCCAGATGAACTAATGGGAATTATTGAGAGCTATAAAGAGCGCTATGACTTTGCGGAGATTGTACCGATTTCTGCGCTACAAGGCAATAATGTTGAAAATTTATTAGTGACATTGGCGAAGTATTTACCAGAAGGACCTCAGTATTACCCAGCCGATCAAGTGACAGATCATCCTGAACGATTTATTATATCTGAACTTATTCGTGAAAAAGTCCTACATTTAACGCGTGAAGAAATTCCCCATTCTATCGCGGTGGTAATTGATAAAATTCGTCGTGATGAAGAAAATGAGGATAAAATTCATGTAGCGGCTACAATTATTGTGGAGCGTGATTCTCAAAAAGGGATAGTTATTGGAAAACGTGGAGCCTTGCTAAAAGAAGTAGGGACACGTGCGCGAAAGGATATCGAAATGCTTTTAGGGTCTAAAGTTTATTTAGAGTTATGGGTAAAGGTGCAAAAAGATTGGCGTAATAAAGCTACACATTTACGCGATTTTGGATTCCGTGACGATGAATATTAAGTTTTTTCTGGCTTAGCCAATGAATTGTAACGTTCGCGAACATGGCCCGTTGAATCAGGAATAGACGCCAAATTTTGACGTGAAGGTTTTAGGTTAACTTCTTCTTGTAGGCACAAAAGGATCTAGAAGTATTTGATCATTTTTATTTTTGAGCTGTCCAAAATTATTTTGGGCAGCTCTCTTTGCATGGATAGTTCTTTTAAGAAAGGAGGGGGATTATGCTTCATAAATGGGAGGGGATTGTATTAAAGGTTCGCGCTTATGGGGAATCTAATAAGATTGTTATTTTGCTAACTCGGGAAGCTGGTAAAGTGGCTACGATGGCTAGAGGGGCAAAAAAACCTTCTAGTAGATTGGCTTCCATCACGCAACCCTTTACCTACGGGATGTTTATGGTACAACATCATACAGGCATGGGAACTTTGCAACAGGGAGAACATTTAAATTCAATGCGCCATATTCGTGAGGATATTATGGCTACTGCTTATGCTAGCTATATTATGGAATTAGTGGAGCGAGTTGTGGAAGAAGGAAAGCCAGAGCCATTTGCGTTCGATGTTTTACTACATGCACTACAAGCAATTGAGGATGGCTATGATCCTGAAGCTATTACGCTATTTGTTGAATGGAAAATGTTGCCCTATACAGGTGTACAACCTATTTTACATGCCTGTGCTGCGTGTGGCGCAGTAGATGGGGAATTCGCTTTTTCCTTTGCTCAAGGAGGATTCTTATGCCATCGCTGTTATCAACATGACCCCTATATCATTCGCTTAACGCCAACACAGCTGAAACTTATCAGGATGTTCTACACTGTTCCTATCGACCAAATTGGGAAAATAGAACTAAAAAAAGAAACAAAATATTTCATTAAAAAAATTATAACAACCATCTATGAAGAACAAACCGGTATTCGGTTTAAGACGAGAAAATTTATAGAGCAACTAGAACGTACCCCTGAACTGCAAATACGCTCGAAAGACAAAATGCCAGATGAATCATAATGTTCATCTGGCATTTCACGTTATTTAAAATTCATCCTCATCCTCTGTCACTAAAAAGGCCCAGTGTCCAGCAATTTTTTTACTTTCAATATAAAGGTATGCTGTTTCATTGTTTTTACCTGTTAAATGGAGAATCGCTAGACCTTCAGCTTTTGGCGTAATATGTAGTTGCCCGTCAAGAATTGTCGCTTTTACAGGCACTGGCTCAAAACCAAAGCTTTCGAGTGCTACATGTGTTGGTTCGAAAGGTAATTCTTGCGCTGTCAGTATTAATTCATCTGTCAAATGATATAAATCAATGCTGCGAACAAAATCATAGGAATACACATCTGCGGCCATCTTTTGTTGTTGCGTCCCATCTGAAAATGTAACAATGTATTGTCCATTTTGCGAGATGGACAGTGTTTGATCTTGTTGATTAAAGTTATAGAAATTTGAAGCGAGTGGCTGTCCATTCGCGTTTTGAACCGTCACCTCTGTTGGTATGAATGGTAATTTGCTCTCAGACAAATCGAGTGGTAAATTTTCGATATAATCATCTTCTTTTACTTCTTCAAGTGTTACCTTCAGCTTACCATTTACATTTTTGACATGTACTAAATAAAAAATGTCAATAAAATCCTCTGAATCATCAGTCAATCCAGTAATCACTAATTTACCCGTACCTTCTTTTATAGGGGTAATCGTGATAGACTCTGTCATATCTTCCTCTTCATTCCATGTGAAAATATCCTCTGCTGGCTCAAGACCACCATAAGAAGCAAAAATATAGTCCTGTTTAAATTGACTTGCATAGACGGTTGCATTGCCTAGCAACTTTTCAGCTCGTACAACAAAAGCAGCCAGCTGAGAGCGCTTTACATTGCTTTTTGGGCCGAAAGTCGTTGCAGATGTTCCTTTGGTAATCCCATTTGCAAACAATGCTTTAATATGAGGCTCAAATTCATTCCCCTTTTTAACATCTGTAAACGGTAATTGCGTGTTACTCGTACTTATTAATCCAAAGCCTTTCGCAATCATTTTAGACATTTGCTCGCGAGTGATATTTTGAGTAGGGTAGAAATAACCATTTGCACCATTAATAATGCCAGCATTTGCTAATGCTGCAATGGCTCCGTAGTTTTCATCGCCAGGTTTGATGTCTTTGAATTGGGGATTTTTTACGTGAACTGTATCTAACTTTAAAATTCCTGCTAAAATCTTCGCAGCCTGTGTACGTGTAATAGGATTAGCGGGTTTAAATGTCCCATCCATATAGCCTGAAATAATGCCACGCTCTGCTAATTGAATAATAGCCTTACCTTCTTCATTGGTTGGGTTGATATCAGGAAAAAATGATGCTGCATGTGCGGGTGCTGCGATAATAATCGCACTTGTTGCTAAAGCAGAAGCCATAGCTAGTTGAAATAAACGTTGAGACTGCAATTAAATTCCTCCAAAAAAGTACAATAGAAAATTTTATAGTATATATATTTCTGGTCAGACCTTCCTATGTATCAGTTCAAACTTCCGGACGAATGAATGTTAAAAGGTGATGTGTCTTTAGCCTGTCAATT
>Ga0213828_1002611_pt1 | contig 12831 bp, 9 predicted proteins | sample MC6MC0897MG_FD_180664 | JGI IMG/M metagenome (GOLD analysis project Ga0213828, IMG submission 180664) | Enriched soil aggregate microbial communities from Iowa State University, Ames, United States - MC6-MC0897-MG | ecosystem: Environmental > Terrestrial > Soil > Unclassified | place: USA: Iowa...
TCGGCAGAAGAAGAACGTCCCGCGAAACCTGTCCCCATGCTGCTGATGCTCTGTTCGTTCAGGGCAAAGCCGCTGGCGAGCAGTTGGCTGGAAGCAAGCGCAACGGCTACGCCGAGGGAGGTTTTGAGCATTACTTTTTTCATTATTAGAAACTCCTTGGGATCTCCGGGGCGAAAAGCTACCAACAAATCGCGCGCCGCGCTATAGCCTCAATCACAGGAGATAGAGCGGTTTTGTAGGACAATCCGACCAAAATTCCATTTTTTCCAGTAATGCTGTAGGGCGTTTCCTAAGATGCCTGAGGCAATCTCTGATCTATGCAGGTGTGCCAGGCTTGAGTGAAGTCGCGCAGGCGACCCTGGGGGTGGAAAACCTGCCGCCAGATACGCGCCAGGCCCAGCAGGTCGTCAGCCGCCGGCAGCGCCGTGGCTTGGGCTTCGACAAGCATCCAGGCAATGGCGGTGGAGTAGCGCAGGTTTACCGTGAGTTCCAGGTGGGGGCCGCCGAGAAAGGCGTGTTGGCTGGCCAGGCCACGGACCAGGCTGGCGAGGTCCGGATCGCGGGCGAGATACTCGTCCCAGAGCGCCTGGTGGCGGGTTTCGCCGATGCGGTAGAGGCCATGGCCACGTCGGTCGTGCAAGGCTGAGCCGAGTGCCGACTGGCTGGCGGCAATGCCCAGCAACAACGCTTCGGCGCTAGGGCAGTGACGGTTCAGGTAGACCAAGGTTGGCCGGATCACATACAGACACAATTCATTCGCAGCGATACCCATAATGCCCTCGAGCAAGTAAGGGCCGGACGGGCGCTGGAGCTTGGCAGCTGGTGAATGATCAGGCCCGCCGGAAGCGGTTAGCACCGCTCGAGTTGAAGTGTAGTGTGATAATCGTGGTGTAAAGAGCTGTTTTTAAATCGATTGCTGCCTGACGTCCTTGGCTATATGCCGTGCGGCAATTACGCCAAGAACGATCGGGCAGGGTGTCGAAACAGCGATTCAGCGCTTGAATACCGAGGTATTCGCCGCTCACGCAGTGAGCGACTGACGCGTCCGGGCGATTACCGCCTGCAGGGGTTCCTTGCGGCTGTACTGATCGGCGTACAGGCGTTCGGTGTGGCAGGCGACGCCGTGTTCGTCCACCAGGGTAAAGCTGAAGCTGCCCTTGCGAGGGGCAACGATAAGGCACTTCAACGGCGAGAAGGCCTGGGAGAGGGTGCCAATGGCAGCCTGAATGTGAGGATGAGTTTGCATATTATTGGAGGTTCCTGCTTTAAACACGGAGGATATGATCCGTGCATGATAGAAACGTTCCAGTGACGCCTTTATTAAGGGACGAACGAACCTGACTGGAACAAAGCAGCCAGAGGGAGCGCAATCAAATAGTGGGCGCTTGGGCTGACTGGTAGGTACTTCAGAGGGCAGGCAGCACACCGGGGCCAAGGTTCTAGGCCATCGGGGTGGGATCCTGATCAATCTGCTAGGTGATTCGAGCTTGGGCAGCGTATGGCTGGCGAAGGAATCATCGAGTGGGCCGGTCCTGGTTTCAGCAGGCTTCGCTGTTGGGGGAGCGATTCTGCAAGGACGCTTAAGGCCAATTGACTTTCAGCTTGGTACTAACGAGGCACACCTTACCGAGAATAGAACGGTTTGGCAAATGTTTCTGCAAGGGTGCAGGCTAGCCGAGCAGTATGGCGCTTCTTTCGCAGGCTGGGAAGAGGGGCAAATGGCTGGCATTGCCGTGGATGTACTCATTTTGTGCACTCGAATGAGGGCTTGTGGTGCACTTGTGCACATTTGGCGCGCAAGCTGTAACACGGCGGCAACAGGCGCCGAGAGCCTCGCCAATGACTTGACTGGGGGGCTAAGTCAATGAAAAAAAACACTAATTTTTGCTGGTGAAAAAATCGTCAGTTTGACTGGAGCCCCCAATTCACGGGGGTTTTGGGGCCACCGAAGGGGGTTGTCCACCGAGTTATCCACAGGAACTGTGGATTGTCCCGAGCGCTTGCTCTAGGACGGGCGTGCCAGCAAACCAGGGAACTGTCTGACAATCTTCGGGCGCCCGTAGACCGGTTAGTCATCCACTTGAAAACGTCAAGAAAAGATCATCGAAATTATTTTTCAATCCTCCATAAATCGACAGGCCACGCCAGGAAAAATGGAGTAGAGTGGCGCGCCTTTCGAGTTACCTTTCCTGTTGCTCATGAAGTTTCGCAGTAAACACCTCGCCAACCCGGCTGATGCGTCGTCAGTGCCCCCACCCAAACGCTTTTCCCTGAAAGTGGCCCTGTGGCTGCTCGACAGCCCGCGCCTGGGTGACAAGCCTCAGGTCAAGCACCTGGCTGGTCGCCTGCTGAAACAGCCGGCCCGCCAAGGCGTGGTGGTGGCCCAGAGCCGGTTGGGGCAGATGCTGTGCCGTGATTGTGGCAACGCCCGGGACCGGCGCATCGGCCACGAACTGCTGCGCCAGGCTGCCCGTGCCGGTGATCGGCGGGCGCAGCTGGAGTATGCAAGGTTATGCCAGGCCAACGCGCCTGAGCAGGCCCGCTACTGGCTGGAACTGGCGGCCGCGCAGGGCTCGCAGGAAGCGCGGCGGCTGCTGGGGCAGTGGTTTTCAGGCTGAGCGCTGCTTGGCTACTAGCGGCCCTTATGCGGGCGCAGGCAACCTGCCTCCCAGGCTGATAAGCTGCGCAGCATTCATCAAGGTTCGATCGGGGTAACCATGACAGTGGATCTGGCCAGCATTCTGCTGGGCTTGGTGGTGGGTGCAGTGCCCTGCCTGGGTTGGCTCATGCAGGTGCAGCGTCGCCAGGGGGCCCGGCAGGGTGAACAGGCCCTGCTCGAAGAGCGCCTCAACGCCGCCCAACTGTCCCTGGCCGGGCTGCAGGCGCAACTGGAGGCCGGTCGCGACGAGATCAGCGACCTCAGCGAAGCCAACACCGTCAAGCAAGCCCAGCTGGCAGCCCAGGGCCGTGAACTGGAACTGTTGCAGATCGACCGCGACAACGCCCGCGATGCCGCCCACGCCTGGAGCCTTGAACGCGCCAACCGTGAAGCCGAGCTACGGCGCCTGGAAGCCCAGACCGCACGGCTGGACGCCGAACTGCGCGAGCAGCAGGAGAGCCACCAACAGCGTCTCGAAGACCTGCAAGAGGCCCGCGACACCCTGCGCGCGCAGTTCTCCGACCTGGCCACGAAAATCTTCGACGAGCGCGAGCAACGCTTTGCCCAGACCAGCCAGCAGCACCTGGGGCAAATGCTCGACCCGCTCAAGGAGCGTATCCAGGCCTTTGAGAAGCGCGTCGAGGAAAGCTACCAGCAGGAAGCACGCGAGCGTTTCTCGCTGGGCAAAGAGTTGGAGCGCTTGCAGCAGCTCAACCAGCGCCTGTCCGATGAAGCCACCAACCTCACCCAGGCCCTGAAAGGCCAGAAAACCCAGGGCAACTGGGGCGAGATGATCCTTGAGCGGGTACTGGAGCACGCCGGCCTTGAGAAGGGCCGCGAATACCAGACCCAGGTCAGCCTCAAGAGCGCCGATGGCGAACGCTTCCAGCCCGATGTGCTGATCATGTTGCCTGGCGACAAGCAGGTGGTGGTGGACGCCAAGGTCAGCCTCACGGCTTACCAGCAGTTCGTCGGCAGCAATGACGAGGCCGCGCTCAAGCAGCACGTGCAGTCGTTGCGCAGCCACGTCAAAGGCCTTTCGAGCAAGGACTATAGCCGCCTCGAAGGCTTGCACAGCCTGGATTTCGTGCTGCTGTTCGTGCCCATCGAGGCCGCCTTCTCGGCAGCCCTGCAGGCCGAGCCCAACCTGTTCCAGGAAGCCTTCGACCGGCACATCGTGATTGTCAGCCCGACCACGCTGCTTGCCACCCTGCGGGTGATCGACAGCCTGTGGAAGCAGGAACGCCAAGGCCAGAACGCCCGCGAGATTGCCGAGCGCGCCGGTTGGCTGTACGACAAGTTCGTGCTGTTCATCCAGGACCTGGACGAACTGGGCAGCCGCTTGCAGCAGGTAGACAAGGCCTATGCCGCAGCGCGCAACAAACTGTGCGAGGGGCGTGGCAACCTGGTCAGCCGCTCCGAGCAGCTGAAGTTGCTTGGCGCCCGTGCCAGCAAGAGCCTGCCGGCAGACCTGCTGGAACGGGCGCTGTCTGATGAAACCCCGGCGGGCGAAGCGCTTACTGAACCAGGCTCAGATGCCGATTGAGCAGGGCGCGCAAGGCGGCCGGCTTGACCGGCTTGGCCAGGTAATCCAGGCCTGACGCGTGCACCAGGGCGATGGTCTCTTTACTGCCGTCGGCGCTGATCACCACCCCAGGCACCGGCTCGCCCAGCCGTGCGCGTAGCCAGCCCATCAGTTCGGTGCCGGTCTCGCCGTCGTCCAGGTGGTAGTCCACCAGGGCCAGGTGCGGGCGCATGCCCTTGGTCAGCAAAGCCTCGCATTCGGCGCGGTTGCGCGCGGTCCAGACCTGGCAGCCCCAACGGCTGAGCAGGCTGTTCATGCCGATCAGGATGCTGTCTTCATTGTCGATGCACAGCACGTTCAGCCCGGCCAGCGGCTGGCCAGACTGTTCCACCGGCGCACTCGGTGCGGGTGCAGCCTGGCGGGCAATCGGCACGCTGACGCGGAACACCGTGCCTTTGCCGGGCCACGAGCGCACTTCGAGCGAATGGCCGAGCACCCGGCACAGGCCATCGGCGATCGCCAGGCCCAGGCCCAGGCCTTTCTCGGCGCGGGTCTGGTGGCTGTCCAGGCGTTTGAATTCCTGGAAAATCTCCTGCAGCTTGTTGTCGGCGATGCCGGGGCCACGATCCCAGACTTCCAGCCACAGGCGCTCACCCTGGCGACGGGCACCGAGCAGAATCGGGCTTTTGCCATAGCGCAGGGCGTTGGTCAGGAAGTTCTGCAGCACCCGGCGCAGCAGTTTGATGTCGCTGTCGACCCGCAGGCGGCTGCCGCGCAGGCGGAACTCCAACCCTTTTTCGGCGGCCAGTACCTTGAACTCGGCGCCCAGGGTGTCGAACAGCTCATTGAGGGCGAACGGCTTGGCGTCCGGGGTGATCTTGCCGTTCTCCAGGCGCGAGATGTCCAGCAGGTCACTGATCAGTTCTTCGGCCGAGCGTAGCGAGCTGTCCATGTGCTGCACCAGTTGCTGGGCCTCGTCATTCATGCCTTCGGCCTGCTGCGACAGGGCGGCCGAGAACAGCCGCGCGGCGTTCAGCGGTTGCATCAGGTCGTGGCTGACCGCGGCCAGGAAGCGGGTCTTGGACTTGCTCACGGCTTCGGCCTGGCTCTTGGCTTCGGACAACGCCTGGTTGAGCTGCGACAGCTCATGTGTGCGTTCCGCCACCCGTTGCTCCAGGCCCTCGTTGGCATCGCGAAGCGCCTGTTCGGCTTCGCGGAACGGGGTGATGTCGGTGAAGCTCATGACAAAGCCGCCGCCGGGCATCGGGTTGCCGATCAGTTCGATGACCCGGCCGTTGGGGAACAACCGTTCGGAAGAATGCGCGCGACCCTGGCGCATCCAGTGCAGGCGCCGGGCCACGTGCACCTGCGCCTCGCCTGGGCCGCACAGGCCGCGCTCGGCGTTGTAGCGGATGATGTCGGCAATCGGCCGGCCCACGCTGATCAGCCCGTCAGGGTAGTTGAAGAGTTCCAGGTAACGGCGGTTCCAGGCCACCAAGTGCAGGTTCTGGTCGACCACGCTGATGCCCTGGTTGATGTTTTCGATAGCGCCTTGCAGCAGCGCGCGGTTGAACTGCAGCACCTCGCTGGCTTCGTCGGCGATGCGCACCACGTCTTCGAGCTGCATGTCGCGGCCTTCGATGGCGGCCTTGACCACGGCGCGGGTCGACGAGGTGCCAAGCACGCCGGCGAGCAGGCGTTCGGTGTGTTCGATCCAGTCGCCGTCGGCGTTCTGGTTGGGGTTGAAGCCTTTGCCCTGGCGGTAGGCGAAGCGGATGAAGCTCTGCCGGGCACGTTCTTCGCCGACGAAGCGCGAGGCCAGGGTCAGCAAGTCGTCGATCTGCACGGCCAGCAGCGGTTTGCTGCTGGGCCGGGCGCTGGTCTGCTGGCCGATGAAGCGCCCGGCCTGCCAGTGTTCCGACACCCGCGTGCGCGACAGCACCGAAACCCAGGCGAACAGCGTGAAGTTACCCGCCAGCGACAGCACCACGCCCTGGGTCAGCGGGCTGATCGGCAGGTTCAGCGGGTTGCCATGCAGCCACGCCAGGCCCGGGAACAGCGCCAGCGACCAGCCCACGCTGTGGGCGGCAATGGGCAGCACCAGGGTGTAGAACCACAGGAAGATGCCGGCGGCCAGGCCTGCGAACACGCCGCGCCGGTTGGCCTGCTTCCAGTACAGCGCGCCGAGCATGGCCGGGGTGAGCTGGGTCACCGCGGCGAAGGCGATCTGGCCGATGGTCGCCAGGCTTGCGGTGGAGCCCAGCAGGCGGTAGCTGACATACGCCAGCAGCAGGATGACCACGATGGTCACCCGGCGTACCGAGAGCATCCAGTGGCGGAAGGCTTCGAATGGCCGCTCGGCATTATTGCGGCGCAGCAGCCAGGGCAGCAGCATGTCGTTGGAAACCATGGTCGACAGGGCCACGGCCTCGACGATGACCATGCCGGTGGCGGCCGAGGCACCGCCGATGAAGGCCAGCAGGGCCAGGCTCGGGTGGGCTTCGGCCAGGGGCAGGCTGATCACGAACGAGTCGGACATCACCGTACCGGGCAACAGCATCTGCCCGGCCAGGGCGATCGGCACCACGAACAGCGCGGCCAGGGCCAGGTACATCGGGAACACCCAGCGGGCCAGGCGCATGTCCTGCGGTTCGATGTTCTCCACCACGGTGACATGGAACTGCCGCGGCAGGCAGATGATCGCCATCATGGCCACTGCGGTCTGCACCACCATCGAGGGCCAGTTGATGGTCTCCTGCCAATAGCTTTCCAGCTGGATCGACTGGCGTGCCTGGCTGAACAGGTCGTCGAAGCCGTCGTACAGGTTGAACACCACGAAGATGCCCACGGCGAGAAAGGCCAGCAGCTTGATCAGCGACTCGAAGGCGATCGCCAGCACCATGCCGCGGTGGTGCTCGGTCACATCCAGGCTGCGCGTGCCGAACACGATGGCGAACAGCGCCAGCACCAGCGACACCACCAGTGCGGTGTCTTGCACCCGGGTGCCTGTGGCATCGGCATTGGCACCGATCAGCAGGTTGACGCCCAGCACGATGCCTTTGAGCTGCAAGGCGATATAGGGCAGCACGCCGACCAGGCAGATCAGCGCCACCACCACCGCCAGGGTCTGCGATTTGCCGTAGCGCGCGGCGATGAAGTCGGCGATCGAGGTGATGTTCTGCTGCTTGCTGATCAGCACCATCTTCTGCAGTACCCAGGGTGCGAAGATCATCAGCAGCACTGGGCCCAGGTAGATCGGCAGAAATGCCCAAAGCTGTTCGGCGGCCTGGCCGACCGCGCCAAAGAAGGTCCAGCTGGTGCAGTACACGGCCAGCGACAGGCTGTACACCCAGGCACGCAGCTTCGGCGGCAACGGTGTGCTGCGGCGGTCGCCGTAAAAGGCGATGGCGAACATGATGGCCATATAGGCCAGGGCGACCACGGCGATCAGCCCGCTGGACAACGACATGAAAACTCCGGAGCAAAAAAGATAACGCGGTCCCGATCAACCAGTCTGGCACGCAGGCGGCGGTTCGTCAGCGCAGACGATGGTCGCAGTGGCGAGTCGTCGCAGGGCGTTGCTCAAGCGGCAGCGCCAACATCAATGCCTGCGGGTGCCCATCCAGTAGAACACTGCCGCCAGTATCACGGCGTACGGCCGCTGGGTAGTGCTTGACGGCGGCGAGCATTGCCATCTCCTTGTCGTGCGGGTTTGCCGGGTATCAGCATAAGGCAGCAGAGGGCTTGCCAGCAGCAGCTTTTACCCTGCAGATTTGTGGCTTTCCGCGCCCGGCGCGCCTCCAACGCTAAAAGCCCCTCAGGAACAAGGACGATGAGTCATCCCTCGCAATTCACCTTGCTCGGCAAGCGGCGCTTCTTGCCGTTTTTCATCACCCAGTCGCTGGGTGCGTTCAACGACAACCTGTTCAAGCAGTCGCTGATCCTGGCGATCCTGTTCAAGCTCAGCCTGGGCGACGGTGACCGTTCGATCTGGGTCAACCTTTGCGCCTTGCTGTTCATCCTGCCGTTCTTTCTGTTCTCGGCACTGGGTGGGCAGTTTGGCGAGAAGTTCGCCAAGGACGCGCTGATCCGTGCGATCAAGCTGGCCGAGATCGGCATCATGGCCATTGGCGCACTGGGCTTTATCACCAACCACCTGGCGCTGATGTTGGTAGCCCTGTTTGGCATGGGCACCCATTCGGCGCTGTTCGGGCCGGTGAAGTACTCGATCCTGCCCCAGGCCCTGCGTGAAGAAGAGCTGGTGGGTGGCAACGGGCTGGTGGAGATGGGCACCTTCCTGGCCATCCTGGCCGGCACCATCGGCGCGGGTGTGATGATGTCGTCGGGCAGCTATGCCACGGTGGTGGCGGGTGGCGTGGTCGGCACGGCCGTGCTGGGCTACCTGGCCAGCCGCTGGATCCCGCGGGCGGCCGCCGTGTCGCCGCAGATGCAACTGGACTGGAACATCTTCAAGCAGTCCTGGGTAATCCTGCGCATGGGCCTGGGGCAGACGCCTGCGGTGTCGCGCTCGATCGTCGGCAACTCCTGGTTCTGGTTCGTCGGCGCCATCTACCTGACCCAGATCCCGGCGTATGCCAAGGACTGGCTGCACGGCGACGGCACGGTGGTAACCCTGGTGCTGACCCTGTTCTCGGTGGGTATCGCCCTCGGTTCGCTGCTGTGCGAGCGGCTGAGCGGGCGCAAGGTGGAGATCGGCCTGGTGCCGTTCGGCTCGTTTGGCCTGACTCTGTTCGGCCTGCTCTGGTGGTGGCATTCCGGCGATGTGCCGGCTGCGCCTGTGGCGCACGACTGGTTGACGCTACTGGGCATGAGCCAGGCCTGGTGGATTCTGTTGTCGATCGTGGGGCTCGGGGTGTTCGGCGGCTTCTATATTGTGCCGCTGTATGCGCTGATCCAGGCGCGCACGGCCGAGGACCAGCGGGCTCGGGTAATCGCTGCCAACAACATCCTCAATGCCTTGTTCATGGTGGTGTCGGCGGTGCTCACCATCGTGCTGCTGGGGCTGGCCGAGCTGAGCATCCCGCAGCTGTTCCTGGTGGTGTCGTTGCTCAACATCGCGGTCAACGCCTACATCTTCAGCATCGTGCCCGAGTTCACCATGCGCTTTTTGATCTGGCTGCTCAGCCATTCGATGTACCGCGTGGAGCACCGCGACCTCGAACGCATCCCCGACGAAGGCGCAGCGCTGCTGGTGTGCAACCATGTCTCGTTCGTCGACGCCCTGCTGCTCGGCGGCGCGATCCGCCGTCCGATCCGCTTCGTCATGTACTACAAAATCTACAACCTGCCGGTGCTCAACTTCGTGTTCCGCACCGCAGGCGCCATCCCGATTGCCGGGCGCAGCGAGGATGAGGCCACGTACGAGCGCGCCTTTGCGCGCATCGCCGAATACCTGGCGGCGGGTGAGCTGGTGTGCATCTTCCCGGAGGGCAAGTTGACCGGTGACGGCGAGATCGATGCGTTCAAGGGTGGGGTCAGCCGCATTCTCGGTGAAACCCCGGTGCCGGTGATTCCCCTGGCGTTGCAGGGGCTGTGGGGCAGCTTTTTCAGCCGTGATCCGGGCAAGGGGTTTTTCAAGCGCTTGTGGTCGCGGGTGACCATCGTGGCCGGCGCTGCGGTTCCGGTGGAGGCTGCGCAGCCTGAGTTGTTGCGCGAGCAGGTCAGCCGCTTGCGCGGCGACCTGCGTTAAGCGGGCATGGTCAGCTGGCGCTGACTTTCAGGCCGATCAGGCCACAGATGATCAGCGCCACACTGACCAGCCGTACCAGGGCCATGGACTCGCCGAACAGGATGATCCCGGCGATCACCGTGCCCACGGCGCCAACGCCGGTCCAGATGGCGTAGGCGGTACCCAGCGGCAGTTCTTTCATGGCCAGGCCCAGCAAGCCCAGGCTGATGACCATGGCGCCGACGGTAAGCACGGTGGGGAGCGGGCGGCTGAAGCCGTCGGTGTACTTCAGGCCTACCGCCCAGCCGACTTCGAACAGGCCGGCGAAAAACAGGATGATCCAGGACATAGGTGCCTCCATTGTTGCCAACGATGGGGCCGTCCCCGGAATGGTCACGCGGTGCGTCGTGAGGCCGTCCCCACAGTGGGCAATAGGGTGCACATTTTCTGATGGCTGGGCAAGTCAGTGCCTGGCAGATTCGCCACGTTCATCTACCGGCAAAGGCGCTTCCATACGGCGGAACCAGGTCGACAGCAGCGCCCCCGAAATATTGTGCCAAACGCTGAACAGCGCGCTCGGCACCGCCGCCAATGGCGAGAAATGCGCCGCCGCCAAGGCTGCCCCCAACCCTGAGTTCTGCATGCCCACCTCCAATGCCAGCGACTTGCGCTGGGCCAGTGGCAGTTTGCAGAGCTTGCCGGTGAGGTAACCCAGCAGGTAGCCGAAGCTGTTGTGCAGCATCACCACGGCCATGATCAGCAGGCCCGACTCGGCGATTTTCGCCTGGCTGGCCGCCACCACCGCACAGACGATCATGACGATGCTCACCACCGACACCAGTGGCAACACCTGCACCGCCGCCTGCACCCGCGCGCCCAGCAGGCGCTGGGCCAGCACGCCGAGCACGATCGGCAGCATGACCAGCTGCAGGATCGACCAGAACATGTCCATGAACGAGACCGGCAGCCAGGCCGAGGCCAGGAACCAGATCAACGCCGGGGTCAGCAGCGGGGCGAGCAGGGTGGTGACGGCGGCAATCGCCACCGCCAGCGCCAGGTCGCCCTTGGACAGCCAGACCATCACGTTCGAAGCCGTGCCGCTAGGGCAGCAGCCGACCAGGATCACGCCCACGGCAATCTCGGGCGGCAGGTGGAACAGCTGGCACAGTAGCCAGGCCATGCCTGGCATGATCACGAAGTGCGCCACCACCCCCAGCATCACCCGCCAGGGCTGGCGGGCGAGGGCGGCGAAGTCATCGAGCTTGAGGGTCAGGCCCATGCCGAACATCACCAGGCCCAGCAACGGTACGATGGCCACTTTCAGGGCGATGAACCATTGCGGTTGCAGGAAGGCCAGCACGGCGAATACCAGCACCCAGAGGGCAAAGGTATTGCCGACGAAGCGGCTGAGGGCGGCGAGGGCACGCATGGGCAGGTCCTTGTACTTATAGAGATGCAGTTTTCGAGGGCCTCTTCGCGGGGCGAGCCCGCTCCCACAGGTACCCCGATGAGCTTGAGATCAAGCGGGGTACCTGTGGGAGCGGGCTCGCCCCGCGAAGAGGCCGGTACTGGCTGAGAATACGTCCCAGCCCAGCCCCGACATTTCATGCCACTCAGACCCCTTGCGGAATCTCCTCCCCACCCAATGCCTCGAACAGCACCGGCAGGAATTCGGTAAAGGTCATCATCATCAGCAGGAAGCTGGCATCGAACTGCTGCTGGGCTTCATCGCCGCCATCCTGTTCTGCCTGCTCTTGCAGCAGCTCCTCGAACTTCAGGCGCTTGATGACCATCTTGTCGTCCAGCACGAACGACAGTTTGTCCTGCCAGGCCAGGGCCAGCTGGGTGACCACCTTGCCGGTGCTCAGGTGCAGCTGGATTTCTTCGCTGGTCAGGTCCTGGCGCTTGCAGCGCACGATGCCACCATCTTCGGCAGTGTCGCGCAGCTCACACTCGTCCAGTACATAGAAGCCTTCGGCGGCTTGCTGCGACTTGACCCAGTCGGTCATGGTGGCGACGGGTGCGATCTTCACGGTTGCCGGGCGTACCGGCAGCGAGCCCATCACTTCACGCAGGGTCGACAGCAGGTCTTCGGCACGCTTGGCGCTGGCCGAGTTGACCAGGATCATGCCCAGGCGCGGCGCGATGGCGGCGAAGATCATCGAGCGCCGAATGAAGGCACGCGGCAGGAAGGCCTGGATGATCTCGTCCTTGATCTGGTCGCGTTCCTTCTTGTAGACCTTGCGCATCTGCTCGGTCTCGATCTCTTCGACCTTTTCCTTGACGGCGTCATTGACCACGCTGCTTGGAAGGATCCGTTCTTCCTTGCGCGCGGCGATCAGCAGGAACTCGCCGCTGACGTGCACCAGGGGAGCGTCTTCGCCCTTGCCGAACGGCGCGACGAAGCCATAGGTGTTCAGCTCCTGGCTGGCGCAGGGACGGGCCGGCTTGCTGGCCAGGGCGGTTTCCAGCGCTTCGGCGTCGAATGGAACATCCTGGGTCAGGCGGTAGGTCAGCAGGTTCTTGAACCACATGAGGGGCAATCTCTCCTTAATGCATAAGGCGGGCATTATTCTCCGAGCAGTGGTTCCCGTCCAACCCTGTCAGAGGGCCAGCACCTATATATAGAAGAAGAAAAGACCAGCGTTGCTAGGTCTTTGAAAGGCTTCGAAAAATTTTTTAAAAAAGTCGAAAAAAGTGCTTGCCAGGGTGGGGGCTCATCCGTAGAATGCGCGCCACACCGAGACGAAAGGGTGATTAGCTCAGCCGGGAGAGCATCTGCCTTACAAGCAGAGGGTCGGCGGTTCGATCCCGTCATCACCCACCACTCGATGTATAGCGCAGCGGTAGTTCAGTCGGTTAGAATACCGGCCTGTCACGCCGGGGGTCGCGGGTTCGAGTCCCGTCCGCTGCGCCATATTCAACTTCCAGGGCCCACTGAACACCCGGAAGTTACAG
>Ga0213828_1002624_pt1 | contig 12796 bp, 6 predicted proteins | sample MC6MC0897MG_FD_180664 | JGI IMG/M metagenome (GOLD analysis project Ga0213828, IMG submission 180664) | Enriched soil aggregate microbial communities from Iowa State University, Ames, United States - MC6-MC0897-MG | ecosystem: Environmental > Terrestrial > Soil > Unclassified | place: USA: Iowa...
ATCGCCGATGGTAGTGTGGGGTTTCCCCATGTGAGAGTAGGTCATCGTCAAGATTAAATTCCGAAACCCCAATTGCGAAAGCAGTTGGGGTTTTGTTTTGTCCGCAGGAAAGTTCTTACAGCATTCGCAGGCGCCGTCCGGCTGTCACAACCTGCCGACAATGCTAAGGTTCTGCCCTGGCTTTCGTACTTTCCAAGGAATCCTTTATGCCGGACGCTCAGTCCCTCAACGCTGCATTCATGGTGGTCCAGAGCAACAGCCTGGACGAACTGCGCAGCCTTGTGATCAGCATCATGCGGCGTTATCCGCTGGCTCCCCTGGAAAACGAAATAGCTCTGGTGCAGAGCAACGGCATTGCCCAATGGCTCAAATTGGCCTTGGCCGAAGATCCTGAGGAAGACGACCTTGGCGGTTGCGGTATTGCCGCAGCGATTGATGTGCAACTGCCGGGCAGTTTCATGTGGCAGTTGTACCGCATGGTACTGGGGCGAGATGAAATCCCTCCCAAATCCCTGCTCGATAAAGCCCCGCTGACCTGGCGCCTTATGCGTCTGCTTCCTCAGGTTATTGATCGTCCTCATTTCGAACCGCTGCAACGCTTTCTCATCAATGACGCCGACCTGCGCAAGCGCTACCAATTGTCAGAGCGCTTGGCGGATCTGTTCGACCAGTATCAGGTGTACCGGGCTGACTGGCTTGAAGACTGGGCCGAAGGTCGGCATCAGTTGCGCAATGTCAGAGGTGAAGTAAAACCATTGCCCCCGACCAGTTGCTGGCAGGCGGAACTGTGGCGTGCGCTGCTGGATGACGTTGGCGAACAGGGGATGGCACAGAGTCGTGCCGGCGTTCACCAACGGTTCATCGAACGCATCAACAATCTTGCCGAAGCTCCTGCGGGATTGCCTTCACGAGTGATCGTTTTCGGTATTTCTTCGCTGCCAGCCCAGGTGCTTGAAGCACTGGCCGGGCTTGCGCGTTTCAGTCAGGTCCTGCTGTGTGTTCACAACCCGTGCCGCCACCACTGGGCCGATATTGTCGCCGACAAGGATTTGCTGCGGCACCAATACAAACGACAATCGCGCAAGACAGGAATGCCCACAGTGCTGGACCCTGATGCACTGCATCAACACGCTCATCCACTGTTGGCTGCATGGGGCAAACAAGGCCGCGACTACATCAACCTGCTCGACAGTTATGACGATCCCAATAGCTATCGGGCGGCTTTCCGCGACGGCCGCATAGACCTGTTCAGCGAAACTCAACCACACAATCTGCTCAATCAACTCCAGGACGACATTCTCGAGTTGCGCCCACTCAATGAGACTCGCGAACACTGGCCTGTAGTCGATCTGGTACAAGACGAGTCGATCCGTTTCCACATTGCCCACAGCGCTCAGCGTGAAGTCGAAATACTGCATGACCAGCTTCTGGCGCGGTTCAGTGCCAACCCGGATTTGCGTCCTCGCGATGTGATCGTAATGGTGCCTGACATCGATAGCTACGCCCCGCATATCCGCGCGGTGTTTGGTCAGCTTGACCGGCAGGACGAGCGGTTCATCCCCTTCACATTGGCGGATCAAGGGCAACGTGGTCGTGATCCACTGCTGATCGCAGTCGAACACCTGCTTAAGCTTCCCGACAGCCGTTTTCCGGTCAGTGAAATCCTCGACTTGCTTGACGTTCCTGCACTTCGCGCTCGTTTCGGTGTGGAAGAACGCGACCTGCCAACACTGCACCACTGGATCGAGGGTGCCGGCGTGCGCTGGGGGATGAACGCCGAGCAGCGCGCAGGTCTGGGTTTACCTGACGAGCTTGAGCAGAACAGCTGGCATTTCGGTCTGCGCCGCATGCTCCTGGGCTATGCCGTTGGCAGCGCCGGAGCGTGTGAAGGGATCGAACCTTATGATGAAATCGGCGGTCTCGACGCCGCACTGATCGGGCCGTTGGTGGCTCTGCTCGATGCTTTGGAACTCGCCCATCAACAACTCACTCAGCCTGCTCAACCCAAGGAGTGGGGGTATCGATTGCAAGCGCTGATGCAACTGTTCTTCAAAGCCAGCAACGAGCATGACGACTACTTGTTGACCCAACTCGAAGAGCTACGTGAGACCTGGCTGGAAACGTGCGAGGCAGTAGGCCTGGCGGATGAGCTACCACTGACTGTGGTTCGTGAAGCCTGGCTCGCGGGTCTGGATCAGGGGCGCTTGTCTCAGCGCTTTTTGGCCGGCGCCGTGAATTTTTGTACGCTGATGCCCATGCGCGCCATTCCATTCAAACTGGTCTGCCTGCTGGGAATGAACGACGGCGATTATCCCCGCGCGCAGCCGCCGCTGGATTTCGACCTCATGGGTAGCGACTACCGCCCGGGAGATCGTTCCCGGCGCGAAGACGACCGCTATCTTTTGCTTGAAGCGCTTTTGTCTGCGCGCAACCAGCTTTACATCAGTTGGGTTGGTCGCAGCATCCGCGATAACAGTGAGCGGCCGGCTTCAGTGTTGATCGGCCAATTGCGCGATCACCTCGCAAGTGGCTGGCGATTGCTCGACGAAAATCGCGATCTGCTGAGTGCCATTACGCAAGAGCATCCACTGCAGCCGTTCAGTGCGCGCTATTTTCATGAAGGAGATCACCTGTTCAGCTATGCCAGTGAATGGCAGGTTCTGCATCAATCGCATGAGTCTCAAAGCGAAGCACAGTTGCTTACCCCTTATGTACAAGAGGAGCCGCTGAGCCTGGCTTTGTTGCAGGACTTTTTACGCAACCCGGTCCGGCACTTTTTCACCCAGCGCCTCAAGGTTTATTTCGAGGCTGCCGAAGCGCCGCTAGCCGACGAAGAACCCTTCGTGCTGGATGCATTACAGCGTTACACGCTCAGCGACAGCTTGCTCGAAGCCGCTCTCAGGCAACCGGACAATGTCGATCAAGCACTGACAGCCCAGGCCCGGCGTCTGCAAAACAGTGGTCTGTTGCCAATGGCCGGGTTTGGCGAGTGCCTGCAACGTGAGCTGATCGAACCTTTGCCGGACTTGCTACAGCGTTATCAACAACTGCTGGCACTCTGGCCTACCCCTTTGAGCAGTGCGATGCCGGTCAACCTTGAATTGCAGGGCTTGCGTCTTGAAGGCTGGCTCGCGGGTTTGCATCAGCGCGCTGACGCAGGCCTGTTGTCGATCACGACCATTCCCAACAGCATCGGCTCAATCAAAAGCCGCAAATGGCATCGGCTGACCAAACCTTGGGTTAATCATTTGGTGGCCTGCGCCAGCGGACTTTCGCTGACGACAGCATTAGTCGCCAGCGACGATACATTGCTGCTTGAACCCATGGAGCCAGCACGAGCGATACGTTTCCTTGGTGACTTGCTCCTCGCTTGGCAGGCAGGCATGCGACAGCCACTGCCGATCGCGGTAAAAACCGCTTTTGCGTGGCTTTCCCAAACCGATCCGCTGAAGGCCGAAGCGGCAGCGCGTAAAGCCTATGAAGGTGACGGCCAGACCAGCGAAGGGGAGCGCCGTGAGAGCCCCGCGCTGTCCCGGCAATACGCCGACTTCGATGCATTGCTTGCAGATGAAACATTCTCCGGTTGGTGCGACGCGTTGTATCGCCCTCTGCTTGAAGCACCATGGCGTTCACTGTCCACTGAAGGGGCTCGCGCATGAGCACAAAAACACCCCTCGCACTGGCCTTTCCGCTACAGGGCAGTCAGTTGATCGAAGCCAGTGCCGGTACCGGCAAAACATTCACCATCTCAGCTTTGTATCTGCGACTTATTCTTGGGCACGGTGGCGAGTCGAGCGGCTTTGGTCGTGAATTGCTGCCACCACAGATTCTCGTCGTGACCTTCACCGATGCCGCGACCAAGGAACTGCGTGAGCGCATACGCACGCGTCTGGCTGAGGCAGCTCGATTCTTTCGTGACGAAACACCTGCCCCTGACGGACTGATTGCTGAGCTGCGCGATCAATTCGAACCACAGCAGTGGCCCGGTTGTGCCAACCGCCTCGATGTCGCTGCGCAATGGATGGACGAGGCCGCTGTTTCGACCATCCACAGTTGGTGTCAGCGCATGCTCCGTGAACATGCGTTCGACAGCGGCAGCTTGTTCACCCAAACACTGGAAACCGATCACAGCGACTTGCTCGGAGAAGTGTTGCGCGATTACTGGCGGCTGTTCTGTTACCCGATGCAGGGCGATGCCTTGAGTTGGGTTCGCAGCAACTGGGGTGGGCCAGCAGCGTTGTTGCCTCGCGTGCGCGGTCTGTTCGCCAGTGAGCGCGACAGTGACGAGGGAAAGGCTCCGGCAGAGTTGATCGAGGAGTGCCTGCAAGAGCGCCGTGCGGCATTGATCGAACTGAAAATGCCCTGGCGCCAATGGGCAGACGAGTTGCTCGCCATCTGTCATCAAGGCGTCACTAGCAAAACCGTCGACGGGCGCAAAATGCAGGCACGTTACTTCGAACCGTGGTTCGAAAAGCTCAAGGCATGGGCTGAAGACGAGTCTCTGGAGCAACTGGATATCGGCACCGGTTTCACCCGACTGACCCCCGACGGCATGGCCGAAGCGTGGAAAGGTCAGGCCCCGAGCCACCCGGGTCTGGATGCCATGCCGAAACTCAAGTCGAGCCTCGATGCACTGCCCACTCCTGATGCCGCTGTGCTGCAACATGCCGCCAAATGGGTAGGCGCACGCTTTGAAGAAGAGAAGCGGCGTCGCGCCGAGATGGGCTTCGACGACATGTTGTTGCGCCTTGATGCAGCTTTGCAATCCGACGGTGGCGAACGTCTTGCGACGTTGATTCGCGAGCAATTCCCGGTTGCGCTGATCGATGAGTTTCAGGATACCGACCCGGTGCAGTACCGAATCTTCGAGAGCATCTATCGCATCGAAGACAATAGCCCCGAGACCGGCCTGTTTCTGATCGGTGATCCTAAGCAGGCGATCTACGCCTTCCGCGGTGCAGACATCTACACCTACCTGCGCGCACGTCAGGCTACCACTGGCCGACTGCATACACTGGGCACCAACTTCCGTTCCAGCCATGGCATGGTCAACGCGGTCAATCATGTATTCGCACGTGCCGAGTCCCGAGAGCAGGGACGCGGCGCGTTTTTGTTCCGCGAGAAAAACGGCGACAACCCGGTACCGTTTCTTCCTGTCGAATCTCAAGGTCGCAAGGAACAACTGCAAGTTGCCGGGCAAGCTATCGCGGCGCTGAATATCTGGCATTTGCCTGCCGACCAGCCACTGTCCGGCGTGGTCTATCGCCAGCAATTGGCAGCCGCGTGCGCCAGCGAAATCACCGCGCTGCTTAATGGCGGGCAAAGCGCTGACGCGGGGTTCGTGCAGGATGGCAAAGACTTCAGAGGTCTGAGGCCGTCCGACATTGCGATTCTCGTGCGCGACGGCAAAGAAGCCCAGGCCGTACGCAGTGAACTCGCCGCCCGCGGCGTGCGCAGTGTTTATCTGTCGGACAAGGATTCGGTTTTCGCGGCGCAAGAGGCTCATGACCTGCTGTCCTGGCTCAAGGCCTGTGCCGAGCCGGATGTCGAACGTTCCCTGAAAGCCGCGCTGGCCTGCATCACCCTGAACCTGCCATTGGCAGAGCTGGAACGTCTGAACCAGGACGAACTGGTGTGGGAAACCCGGGTCATGCAGTTCCGTGGCTATCGCGAGCTATGGCGCAAACAAGGTGTACTGCCGATGTTGCGCCGCCTGCTGCATGACTTCCACCTGCCGCAAACCTTGATGAGACGCACAGATGGTGAGCGTGTACTGACCAACCTTTTGCACCTGTCGGAATTGATGCAGCAAGCGGCTGCGGAGCTGGATGGGGAACAAGCGCTGATTCGTCATCTGGCCGAACTGCTGGCAGTGTCCGGTCAGGCTGGCGAAGAGCAGATTCTACGCCTGGAAAGCGACGAGCAACTGGTCAAAGTCGTGACCATCCACAAGTCCAAAGGTCTGGAGTATCCATTGGTGTTCTTGCCGTTCATTTGTTCGGCGAAACCCGTGGATGGCAGTCGATTGCCACTGCATTATCACGACGCCGAGGGCAAGGCTCAGATTAGCCTCAAGCCGACTGCCGAGCTGATCGCGCAAGCGGACGATGAGCGTCTGGCTGAAGACCTGCGCTTGCTCTACGTTGCTCTGACTCGCGCGCAGCACGCCTGTTGGCTGGGCGTAACGGACCTCAAACGAGGCAATAACAACAGTTCGGTGCTGCACCTTTCGGCACTGGGTTATCTACTCGGCGGTGGTGTATCTCTGGGTGAGTCCAGCGAACTGAAGCGCTGGCTTCAAGACCTGCAACAAGACTGCCCGGCCATCCACATCGATGAAATGCCACAACCCACCGCCGAGCATTACCAGCCGCCACGCAATGACGCCGTGCTGAGCGCCACGCTGTTGCCCAAGCGCAAGGCCAGTGAAAACTGGTGGATCGCCTCCTACAGCGCATTGCGTATCAGCGACGTATTGAGTGTCGGCAGCGATGAAGCGCCGGACAGCCCGCAAGCGCAAAAACTATTCGATGATGAGCGCCTCGATCCCGACGCCCCGCGAGAAATCATTGCCGGTGGCGCCGATATCCATCGCTTTCCTCGTGGCCCCAATCCAGGAACGTTTCTTCACGGTTTGCTGGAATGGGCCGGTGATGACGGCTTTGCCGTTACTCGCGAGGCGCTGGAAGATGCGATTGCCCGACGCTGTAACCTGCGTGGCTGGGAAGGCTGGATCACCACCCTGAGCGACTGGCTGCAGCACCTGCTCAAATCGCCACTGCCGATTGCTGGCGGGCAACCACCGGTTGTTCTTGAGCAACTGAAGCAATACCGGGTCGAGATGGAGTTCTGGTTCGCCAGCCATAAAGTCGATGTCCTCAAACTCGACGAACTGGTGCGTCAGCACACTCACAGGGGCGTGGCCCGTGTGGCGGCAGAACCAGTGCAACTCAACGGCATGTTCAAAGGCTTCATCGACCTGACCTTTGAACACAATGGCCGTTACTACGTGGCCGATTACAAGTCCAACTGGCTCGGCGTGGATGATCTGGCCTATACCGAGCAGGCCATGGAGCAGTCGATCCTCGACAACCGTTATGACCTGCAATACGTGTTGTACCTGCTGGCGTTGCATCGCCAGCTCAAGGCCCGGCTGCCTGATTATGACTACGACCGGCATGTCGGCGGGGCGTTGTATCTGTTTCTGCGCGGTACTCGCGCCGATAGTCGCGGTGTCTATTTTGTACGTCCGCCCCGTGAGCTGATCGAGCGTCTCGACCGGATGTTCCAAGGCAAACCCGAACCCAAGACCGAGCCCGCCTGGGAACAGGGAGTCCTGCTATGAGCCGCACCTTTGCCGATCTGCTCCCTACGCCGCTGGCTGCTGACAGTCTGTCGAGGTTATCGCCCCTGACCAGCGCCGACGACCTGTTGATATTGCTGACCCGGTGGGTCGAGCGCGGCTGGTTGCGTGCGCTGGACAAAGCGTTTGTCGGGTTCCTGCACGAACTTGAACGCAACACGGATCCGCTGGTGTTGCTTGCTGCTGCCCTGACCAGTCATCAACTTGGCCACGGTCATGTCTGTCTCGATCTGTATGAAACCCTGAAAGCGCCCGACTTCGCTCTTTCGCTGCCCCCCGAAGGGGACGTGCAAGGTGGTGTCTTGTTGCTACCTTCGCAATTGCTCGAGGCGCTCGATGGTGCTCACTGGTGCAAGGTTCTAGCGGGCAGCTCTCTGATCGCGCTGGCGGCGGATAGCAGCGATTCAGCACAACAACGCCCGTTGGTGTTGGCGGGCAAACGCCTGTATCTGCGACGCTACTGGGCCTACGAGCGGCGCATCGATACGGCATTGCGTCAGCGTCTGCAGCAAGTCGAGCCGACGCCGGACGATCTGCCGCAGCGCTTGAACGAGCTGTTCGGATCAGCGAAAACGGGTGAGGTGATCGACTGGCAGAAACTCGCCTGCGCCCTCGCAACTCGTGGCGCTTTCAGCATCGTCACCGGCGGTCCGGGCACCGGCAAAACCACCACCGTGGTGCGTTTGCTGGCCCTGCTTCAAGCGCCCGCGGTTGCCACCGGTCATCCGCTGCGAATTCGTCTGGCGGCACCGACGGGCAAGGCCGCGGCGCGGCTGACCGAGTCCATCAGCCAGCAAGTGCAGTCGTTGGAAGTCAGCGAAGCGGTGCGGGCGAAAATCCCTTGCGACGTCACCACCGTGCATCGCCTGCTGGGCAGCCGTCCCGGCACCCGACACTTCCGTCACCACGCCGGCAATCGCTTGCCGCTGGATGTGCTGGTGGTCGACGAAGCCTCGATGATCGACCTGGAAATGATGGCCAACCTGCTGGATGCCTTGCCACCCCATGCACGACTGGTCTTGCTGGGCGACAAGGATCAACTGGCCTCCGTGGAAGCCGGCGCGGTGCTGGGGGATTTGTGTCGAGACGCCGAGAGTGGCTGGTACAACCCGCAGACCCGACGGTGGCTGGAGTCGGTCAGCGGTGAGTCGCTGCAGGGCAGTGGCTTGCATGAAGACGTCGATGGCACCCACCCGCTGGCCCAGCAAGTGGTGATGCTGCGCCACTCCCGGCGCTTCGGCGAGGGCAGTGGGATTGGTCAGCTCGCGCGTCGGGTCAACCAACAGTTGCCGGATGAAGCGCGCCAGTTGCTCACGGCCGGGCACTATGACGATGTGTATTCGCTGCCGCTCAAGGGCGAGCACGATCACACGCTGGAGCGACTGTTGCTGGAGGGGCATGGCGACGGCCCACAAGGCTATCGCCATTATCTGAGCGTGCTGCGTGATCAGCGTCCACCCTCGGGCCGGCCACTCGAACATCCGGACTGGGTCATTTGGGCCCGTGAAGTCTTGCAGGCGTTCGACACCTTCCAGTTGCTGTGCGCCGTGCGCAAAGGGCCGTGGGGTGTCGAAGGTCTGAATCAACGCATCACCGCCGCGCTGCTCAAAGCACGTCTGATCGAAAACGATCAGCAATGGTACGAAGGCCGCCCGGTATTGATGACTCGCAACGACTACGGTCTGGGTTTGATGAACGGCGACATCGGCATCGCCCTCAAGCTGCCCGAGCGCGAAGGCCCTGACGCAGGCAAACCGGTGTTGCGCGTGGCGTTCCCGCGCAACGACGGTCAGGGCGGCGTGCGCTTCGTATTGCCCAGCCGCCTCAATGACGTCGAAACCGTCTACGCCATGACGGTGCACAAGTCCCAGGGCTCGGAGTTTGCCCACACGGCGCTGATTCTGCCGGATGCCTTGAACCCGGTACTGACCAAAGAACTGATCTACACCGGCATTACCCGGGCTAAACATTGGTTCACCTTGATCGAATCCCGCTCCGGCGTGTTTGAAGAAGCGGTGCAGCGCAAGGTCAAACGCCTGAGCGGGCTGATGCTGGAACTGGAGGAGGGCGCCGCGCCTCGGGGGTGAAAATCCAGACGATTGGCGGCGTTTACTGACCAACCGGTCAGAGGTCGCTGTCTCGCTGGTGTTTCACTGCTGTGCTATCGTTGCGGCATCATTTCGCTACGATCCAAGAGAATCCTTGCATGAAGGTGTCTGTCTGGGCGACAGGGCGCGTAGTTGTCTGCAAGCACGCGTTGCTTGTTGCTCTGCTCTGGTTGTTGACGGGTGCGGCTTTCGCGCAACCACAAGCGCCGACAGGCATGGCCGAACAGCGGGCCAAATCTGTCACGCAGGTAGTTCTTGGCATTCTCAGCTACGCGCGCTGGCCGGTTGAGCCGGCGCAATTGCGCCTGTGCATCGTCGGCCCCACCGAATACACCGACGACCTGGTCAAAGGCACCACGCAAGCCACCGGCCGGCCGGTCACCGTACGTCGCCTGCTGGCCGAAAACCCGGCCATCGTCAGCGAATGCGATGCGGTGTACATCGGCAAACTCACGCCCGATGAACGCACTCGCTTGTTCGCTTCGCTGATTGGTCATCCAGTACTGAGCATCAGTGAAGGTGGCGATCAATGCACGGTCGGTAGCCTGTTCTGTCTGCGCGTTGGCGATGAGCAAGTGTCCTTCGAGGTCAATCTCGACTCCGTTGCCCGTAGCGGCGTGCGCATTCACCCCAGCGTGCTGCAATTGTCGCGTCGCAAATCGGCGGCGCCATGAACCTGTTCAGATCGAATAGCCGCCCAACGCTGGGTTCGGTCATTGGCCGAGGGCATTTGACGGTCGCGCTGGTGGGCGTGGCGATGGCCAGTGTTTCGCTGACGTTGCTCGGCGTACTGGCTTTACGGGTGTACGCCGATCACAACCTGCATTTGATCGCCCGTTCGATCAGCTACACCGTGGAAGCCGCGGTGGTATTCAACGACAAGTCGGCCGCCAATGAATCGCTGGCGCTGATTGCTTCCTCCGAAGAGGTCGCTGACGCCCAGGTGCTGGACAGCCAAGGGCAACTGCTCGCGCATTGGCAACGCCCGGAAAACGGTTTGTTCTCTGAGCTGGAAATGCAGATCACCCGCGCCATCCTGGAAAAACCCATCAGCCTGCCGATCGAGCATCAGGACCGTGAAATCGGTCGTGTGCTGCTCACCGGCCATGGTGGCAGCCTGATGCGCTTTCTGCTCAGCGGTCTGGCGGGGATCATCCTCTGTACGGCGATCAGCGCCTGGGTGGCGCTCTACCTGGCGCGCCGGCAGTTACGCGCGATCACCGGTCCTCTGCGCAGTCTGGCCAATGTGGCCCACGCCGCACGCAGCGAACGAGCGCTGGATCGCCGCGTGCCGCCAGCGCAGATCGCCGAACTCGACAACCTCGGCAATGACTTCAACGCCTTGCTCGATGAGCTGGAGTCCTGGCAAACCCATCTGCAGAACGAAAACGAAACCCTCGCTCACCAGGCCAGTCACGACAGCCTGACCGGTCTGCCGAATCGTGCCTTTTTCGAAGGGCGCTTGATCCGGGCGTTGCGCAATGCCGGCAAACACGATGAGCGGGTTGCCGTGTTGTTTCTCGACAGTGACCGTTTCAAAGGCATCAACGACAACTTCGGCCACGCTGCGGGTGATGCGGTGCTGGTGGCGGTGGCCAACCGCGTTCGTGCGCAATTGCGCGAAGAGGATCTGGTGGCGCGGCTGGGCGGTGACGAGTTCGCTGTTCTGCTCACGCCGCTGCACAAGGTCGAAGATGCCGAGCGCATTGCCGACAAGATCCTCGCCAGCATGGACATGCCTATCGCGCTGCCGGGCGACACCAGTGTCGTGACCTCGCTCAGTATCGGCATTGCGGTTTTTCCCGATCATGGTGTCACGCCGGGGGCCTTGCTTGATGCCGCCGATGCGGCGATGTATCAAGCCAAGCGTCTATCGCGCGGCGCCCAATTCACGGCCGGGGCGGAGCACCTGGTCGATTCCGTTCAAACCAGGAGCTGACTCTCGTGTTCACACTGTCCATTCGATCTTTTTACGCGGTGCTGTTGATGGCCGTACTGGCCCTGACCGGTTGCCAGACTGCGCCGCAAAAAGGCCTGACCCCGGCGCAAGTCGCGGTCCTCAAACAACAGGGCTTTGAACTGACTGACGAGGGCTGGGAGTTTGGCCTGTCCGGCAAAGTGCTGTTTGGCAGCGACGTCGAAAGCCTGAACCAGCCAAGCACCGAGATCGTCGAACGCATCGGCAAGGCCCTGCTGGGTGTCGGCATCGAGCGCGTGCGCGTCGATGGCCACACCGACGCATCGGGCAAAGAGACGTACAACCAGCAACTGTCCCTGCGCCGTGCGAAAAGTGTCGCCAACGTGCTGGGCACGGTTGGTATGAAACAAGAGAACATCCAGTTGCAGGGCCTGGGTAGCAAAGAACCGGTGGCGTCCAACGATACGGCGGCCGGTCGCACCGAAAACCGCCGGGTTTCGATTGTGGTCAGCGCCGACTAGTCGGCGAACTGCATGTCGCGGGTCTGCCCCATTAGCAGACCCTGATTACGCTCGGTCACCTCACGAATGTAATCCCACAACAAAGTGATCCGTTTCAACTTCCTCAGATCCTCCCGGCAGTACATCCAGAACTGCCGGGTAATATCGATTTCCTCCGGCAACACGGGCAGCAGGCGCGGATCCTGCGCGGCGAGGAAGCACGGCAGAATCGCCAGTGAGCGCCCTTGCTGCGCCGCGACGAATTGCGCGATCACGCTGGTGCTGCGCAAGTTGGCGCTGGCGCCGGGCAGCACGTTCGCCAGGTAGAGCAGCTCCGAGCTGAACGCCAGATCATCCACATAACTGATGAATTGATGCTTGCCCAAGTCTGCCGGGCGGCGGATCGGCGGGTGTTTGTCGAGATATTCCTGAGTCGCGTAGAGCTGCAAACGGTAGTCGCAGAGTTTGCAGCACACGTACGGCCCGTGTTCCGGCCGTTCCAGGGCGATGACGATATCGGCCTCGCGCTTGGACAGGCTGATGAAGTGCGGCAGCGGCAGGATGTCCACCGAGATCGCCGGGTAGGCGTCGACGAAATGACTCAGTTGCGGCGTGATGAAAAAACTGCCGAAACCTTCGGTGCAGCCCATGCGCACATGCCCGGACAGTGCCACACCGGAACCTGAAACCTGCTCGCAGGCCATGTGCAATGTGCTTTCAATCGACTCGGCATAACCGAGCAAGCGCTGACCTTCGCTGGTCAGCACGAAACCGCTGGTGCGCGACTTTTCAAACAACAGTGTGCCGAGAGCCGCTTCCAGCGAACTTATGCGCCGCGACACGGTTGTGTAGTCGACAGCCAGCCGTTTGGCGGCGGTGCTGGCCTTGCGGGTGCGGGCGACTTCAA
>Ga0213828_1002627_pt1 | contig 12789 bp, 11 predicted proteins | sample MC6MC0897MG_FD_180664 | JGI IMG/M metagenome (GOLD analysis project Ga0213828, IMG submission 180664) | Enriched soil aggregate microbial communities from Iowa State University, Ames, United States - MC6-MC0897-MG | ecosystem: Environmental > Terrestrial > Soil > Unclassified | place: USA: Iowa...
TAGCTTCAGCACTTGCCCACGGACAATTCGAGCCATTCCGACCCATCCAGTTATAACCATCGCTAACGTAATAGAAATAATCCCTGGCTGCAACACCAAGATTAGGAGAATAACAACAATCAGGTGTGGAATTCCTACTAAAACTTCAATAATCCTTTGCATCATATTATCAATACGGCCGCCATAGTAAGCTGAAATGCCGCCATAGGCAACACCGATAATTAAATCAATGGTCGCTGCTAAAAAAGCGATATATAAAGAAATGCGCGTTCCTTTCCAAATTCGTGTCCATAAATCTCTTCCCAAATTGTCCGTACCAAACCAGTAATAACCTGTAACTTTACTTTCCTCATATTTGTCCACTCCATTAATATCTACACCGTTAAAACCTATCCATGGAAATCTTTCTAAAATTGGTATTTTGGGCGGTAAATTGGCCCGTGATAAATTTTGCTCGTCGTAGCCGTAATGATTTGCATAAGGTCCAAATATTGCTAAAAGTAATATGAGAGTAATGAGAATTAACCCTGTAAATGCGGCTTTATTTTTGCGAAAGCGCCTCCAAACATCCTGCCAGTATGTGTTCGCAGGACGTGAAATTTGCTCGGTAGAATTCCTGCTTTTTGCTGGTAGAAACATTTCATCTGTAAGCTCTTTATTTTTAATAATCATTATTTGACCCCTCCTGATAATCTAATCCTTGGGTCGATAATTCCGTATAGGATGTCAACAATCAAAACAATTCCAATAAATAGGATGCTATAAAACAAGGTAACCCCCATAATCACAGGAAAATCATTAGTCATAATGGATTTAACGAATTGCTCACCAAGTCCCGGAACACTAAAAATTTTCTCAATCACCAATGTTCCAGTTAGCAACGATACCGTCATTGGTCCCAATATCGTAACAATCGGGATCGCTGCATTACGCAAACTATGTTTTATGATTATGGAAAAGCCGTTCAACCCTTTTGCCCGTGCCGTAACAATATAATCTTGTCCTAATACATCAAGCATTTCGGTGCGCATAAATCTAGCTATTGTTGCAATCACAAAAACAGATAACGAAATAGTTGGTAAAATTGAGTATTCAAAGCCTTCCCAAAAGGCAACAGGCAGCCATTGCAGACGAACACCTACCCAATATTGCAATAATCCTGCAAACACAAAATTCGGTACCGATATTCCAATAACCGAAATCACCATTGCCCCATAGTCAATCGAGGTATTATGCCTAAGTGCAGCAATAATACCTAGAATAATCCCCAAAATGGTCCCAACTATTAATGATTGTGTCCCTAACACCGCAGATGCACCAATCCGTTCGCCGATAATATTTGACACTGACCGTCCATCATATTGAAACGAAACACCAAAATCACCTTTGAAGATATTTTTCATGTAGGTAATATATTGAAGAGGGACAGGTTCATCCATCCCATATCTTTCATACAATCTTTCTTTCTGTGATTCTGATAATCTTTCATCGTTAAATGGTGACCCAGGCAATGTTTGCATGAGAAAAAATGTAAAAGTTGCAATCACCCAAAAAGTGACTAGCATATATCCTATTCGACTAAAAATATACTTTACCAAGTTTTCGACACCTCCATTATTTACATATACCTAATTACTTTTAACTTCATGCAAATTCTATACCAACTTTCAATAACACTATTCTGAATGTTTAAATAATTTATCTTAAAAATGAACTGTCCAATAACCTTGACATGGTTATGTATAATATTTCGAAAAATGTAAAAAAAGTTTTACGTTATTTCTCTATTTAATTTGCAGTAATAATTATCAAATATTAATTACAGTTATTAAATAATTGGCACAAATATTGCGTGTATTAATCACAACCCATCCAGAATTATTAAATGAATAGGACTACAATAAAACAAATTAGGTCCAGAAAATTAAAATATGGCTCTGGTTCTAAAGTATGGTGGAAATGTTACAAGGGGCACGAATGGGAGATTACCGCAAATAAAAGGTTCAAAGGCACAGGCTTTCCCTTTTGTGCTGGAAAGCAAGTATCTATTGATACTTCTATCCTTACGATGATTAAATGGGAAAAACATATATATATATATGGAGTTTTTTGGACGAAGGATTGAACAATTTGAAGAAAGCGATCAGACGCAAGTTAACTGGTGTACTGCGCATGATTCAAAAGTGGAACAGCTCAAAAACTGGCTTAGAAAAATTAAAGGCCCCAAAAACCAACGCCATCAAACTACTTCCAAATTCATAGCGGTCGTGATGACGGAACCGCCTGAGAATGAAACTTTAAAAGACCAAGTCGGACAAGCTTTCATTGAGATGATTCTATTCAACAGAGATAGTTCTACTTCGTTTTGCCAAATGAAACACCTCCTGAAATATCAGAAAAATAAAAAATGACCTCTTAGAGACATACTATCCAAGAGGCCATTCTTATCAAACTTTCTTTTAAATTAACAGTTATGAAGCAATTGTATATGCCGATTGACATCAGCCTTGCACAAACGAATGTGTAAGGTTGACGAAAATATTTACCCTGCTTTCTCAAAAGTGAGTGATTTTCCTTTTGTTTCTTTTACTAACATTATACATGAAATAGAAATTATACTTGATAGTACTAAATAAATTGAAATTGGGATGGAGCTATTAAATGTTTTTAGGAGACTTAATGAAATTAATGGAGCCAATGAGCCTGCTAAAATTGGTGCTACTTGATAGCATAAAGACAAAGCCGTATATCTGATATGAGTAGGAAATAACTCTGTCATTAATGATGAGTATGGTGAATACGTCATCGATTGAATGAATAAACCAATCGTAATGGCAGACATAATTATCCAATCATTTCCTGTATCCATCATTGGAAACCCAATAAATCCCCAAAACGCAGTTAAAATGGCTCCTGTAATATAGATTGGCTTACGTCCCCAAACATCACTTAAGTGTCCCATTAATGGAATAAAGAAAAAGTGAATAGCATGGGCACCAAACATTAATAATAAAATTTGTGTAGTATCTTTATTGACCACAAGTTTTAAATAACTAATGGAGAAAGTGACAACCATATAGTATAAGATGTTTTCTGCGAAACGAGCTCCAATACCAGCAATAATAGCTTTTTTATGGTATTTAATCACTTCTATAATACCTAATTGTTGTTTTTCTAATTGAGCTTGTTTTTCTTGTGCCTCTTTGAAAACAGGGGCATCATCTACACTTTTACGAATCCAAAGACCAATTAGTACTACAACTGCCGAGAACCAAAATGCTACGCGCCAACCCCAGCCCATAAATTGCTCAGGGCTTAAGTTTTTAGATAAAATTAACAGGATAATTGTTGCTATTAAATTACCCAATGGCACGCCTGCCTGCGGCCAACTTGCCCAATAACCACGTCTATCATCAGGGCTGTGCTCAGATACTAAAATAACAGCTCCTCCCCATTCACCGCCAAAAGCAAAACCTTGAATTAAACGTAAAGTAACGAGTAAGATAGGAGCCCAATAACCAATACTAGTGAATGTAGGAATACATCCCATTAAGAAGGTCGTAATACCAACGATAATCAAACTAAGCTGTAATAACTTTTTACGCCCAATTTTATCTCCATAATGACCAAAAACAAGTCCGCCGATTGGTCTAGCTAAAAAGCCTACCGCATAGAGAGCAAATGCAGCTAGGATACCGTCAATAGCACTTCCAGTTTGTTGAAAAAATAATTCTCCAAATACGAGAGCAGAAGCGGTACCATATAAGAAAAACTCATACCATTCAGCAACAGACCCAATCATAGATGCAGCAACAACTTTTTTTAGCAGCTTATTATCTGTTTTCACCATATTTACTCCCCCAAAAAGTTCAATTCAGAATATTATGAGTTAACGTACCAAATCACTTTTGTTTGCACATATTGTTCAAAAGCCTCTAAACCATTGTCTTTACCACCAAAGCCAGATTGTTTAAAGCCACCAAATGGGGTGGTGATATCGCCCTCGCTAAAGCCATTCACCGAAACTGTACCAGCTTTAATGGCACGTGCCACGCGGATCGTACGCTGTACATTTTGGCTATAAAAAGAAGCAGCCAAACCGTAAGAGGTGTTATTGGCAAGGGAAATGGCTTCTTCTTCAGTTTCGAAAGTACTAACCGTTAAAATAGGACCAAATACTTCATTTTGGAACAAGGTCATGTTAGCGGTTACATTATCAAAAATAGTGGGTTCTATGTACCAGCCACTGCCCACGTCACTGTAAATGTTGCCTCCAGTAACTAAGCGACCTCCTTCTTGAAGAGTAATGTCCAAGAACGACTTCACTTTATTAAAGTGTGCTTCTTCAACCATAGGGCCAATGGCAACCGACTCATCCATGGGGTTACCCACTTTCCAGCTTATTAAGCCGGCTTTTAATTTTTCTAATAATTCGTCTTTGACGGATTCTTGCACGATCAAACGTGAACCGCAGCTGCAGTTTTCACTCATATTCCAGAAGGCAGCAGATAGAATATGCGGAACAGCCGCATCCAAGTCAGCATCTTCAAACACCACTTGTGGGCTTTTGCCACCGCACTCCAAGACAATTTCTTTAAGGTTACTTTCTGCTGAGTACTTCAAGAAATATCTACCCACTTCAGTTGAACCCGTGAATGAGACAATGTCCACATCCATGTGCCGACCTATTGGTTCGCCTACTTTTTCACCCAAACCACACACTAAGCTTAAAGCGCCTTTAGGCACACCTGCTTCATAAGCAAGTTCAATCATACGGAAAGCGCTAAGCGAAGTTAATTCAGCAGGTTTCACAATCACAGAATTACCTGCGGCTAAAGCGGGTGCCACTTTCCAAGCAAACATTTGCGCGGGGAAGTTCCAAGGTAACACCGCACCAACCACGCCAATGGGTTCAGTGACAACCAAGCCCAAAGCAGCGTTACCAGTAGGAGCGACTTTGCCAAAGAGTTTATCAATGGCTTCGGCATACCAATAAAATGTATCGATGGTTGCTGGCATGTCGGTATTCAAACATTCGGTAATGGGTTTACCAGCATCCACGCAATCCAAGGCAGCCAATTCTTCGCTGTGTTCTTCTAGCAATTGTGACCAGCGAATCATCACTTTTTTGCGCTCACTGGGGGATAATTGACTCCAAATACCTGCTTCAAATGTGTCTCTGGCTACCTTAACAGCAGCATCAACATCCCGTGCATCACCATCGGCAATATAGCCAATTAAACTGTTGTCGATGGGGGTGCAGTTTTCTAATTTGCCAGCTGCGCTCGAAAAACCATCAATTAAGTTGCCTGCCCATAGTTTGCCTTCTTTGGCGAGGGCAAAGACTTGTTCTCTTGTTACGGTCATTTGTCTCTCCTCCAGAAAATTATTTAAAGAAAACCAAGAATTCTGCTTTTTCTTCTTCTGATAAATCAGATAAAGGTAGGCGTACCGTACCGACGTTGATTTCACCTTTCAGGCAGCCTAGTTTGGCTTTTTGGTTGTAGTTGCCGGACTCCATTGAGTAAATAGCAGGGTAGATATCGCGCATGATTTGTCGAGCTTTGTCCCAGTCACCAGCTTGCGCAGCATTAAACATGGCGACTTGCTCTTCTGGGAACACATTACCTGCACCAGCAATCCAGCTTTTCGCACCCCAGAAGAAAAAGTCAACGGGTTGATCATCACAACCACAAATCACTTCAAAATTCTCAAATGGGGTTTGTAGCAAGCGTAAAGCACGGCTAAAGTCACCACTGCTTTCTTTAATAGCAACAATATTCGGATTTTCCGCCAAATGCACCACGGTGTCGTATTCAATTTCAATGCCAATGCGAGCAGGAAAGTTGTACATGATAATGGGTAAATCGGTTGCCGCTGCCACAGTTTCGTAATGGGCAATCACACCAGTTTGGTCAGGCAGGCTATAAGGAGTGGGTGCTAACATTAAGCCTTCATAGCCCAAATCTTTTGCTTGTTTGGCACGGTTAACCGCCCCTTCGGTTGATAAATCATTGATACCAGCAATCAAAGTTACGCGACCTTTGGCGACTTCTGCCACGGTTTTTAAAACGGTTTCACGTTCTGCTTCGTTTAAGGCGTAATATTCGCCAGTGGTGCCACACACCACCAAGCCAGTTACGCCTTTATTGATAAAGGTTTTAGTCAATTGTTTTAAAGTTTCTAAATCCAAGTTTTTATCGCTTTTAAAAGGGGTAACCAAAGGAACCAAAATGCCATGAAAATTCATCTTCATTCTCCTCAAATGTTTAATTTTATTTAGTAATAGATTACTTGATAAAAAATCCTTTATTGAAGTGACACTTCAATTATTTATGATATTAACACACTGAATTTTCATTGTAAATGTAATTTTTTGAATATTTTTTCAAAAAGACTCTCCCCTTTCTTGATTTGTAATTACTTACTATTTAAGTGTCACTTCAGTTCAAAATTTATTGGGACTTTTTATTTATCCAAATTTTTTCATTAGCATTGAATAAATATTTTTTCTGCTTGATAAATTTTAAATATAAGGGAGAAGTAGATTTGAGCCAAGATGAGAAGCTAAGAGAATTTGTACGCTGTTAATTTTTACGTACTTATCAAGGTCAATAGCATATATTAATTTACTAAATTTGTGTTCGTCGATTACTTTTAATTAGTTCATTAATTGTGGTTTTTGTGTTATCCTTATCCAAGCGTGCTCCTTTTAATTAGGGATTTGGACAGGACTACCCAACCTAATTATAAGGAGTTTTATTATATTTCCGCGGGCCTAAAATTAACAAATTCACCATTAAAATACATTTATTTTATTTGAAAAATATCTTGATAAATGGGAATTAATTTAATGTAAATCTAATGAAATTTTTTATATTTATTTTTGCTATTTTCAATTTGAAAGTAAATATAGCATCTTAGTAAATAAACTATTCCAGAATAGTAAGCATGATTAATGTCAGAAAAGGGAGTGGGGAAAAGTGAACGATTTAATTGGAGTAAAAATAAAGAGTTTACGAAAAGAGCGAAAGTTAACATTAAAACAAATAGCAGATCATACTAATCTTTCAATCAGCTTTTTATCTCAAGTGGAACGTTCAAAATCATCCATAACGCTTGAATCATTGAAAAAAATTTCTGAAGCACTTGGAGTCAATCCAAGCTACTTCTTTTCAGAATCCGATAGGAAAGAAGCACCAACTGTTATGAGAAACGTAATTAGTAAAACTAACTCCCTTCATAACCAATTTTTTTATAAGGATTTAGCGGGCAACATTGAGAATCCACTATTTAATCCTATATTAGTCTTGCTTAATCCAGGCGCTAATAGTGAGGATTCATATTCACATTCGGGGCAAGAATTTCTTTACGTTCTAGAAGGGAAACTTACAATCCTTATTGACAAAGAGGAACATGATTTGAATCCCTTTGACTGTATTTTCCTAGATTCAACAACCCCCCACAATTGGATTAATAAAACAGATTCGATTGTAAAATTCCTTTGCATTTCAAGTATTCCTGTATAAGTTTCAACGGGTTAATTGGACATTATCTATGATCGAGGTAGCTGCGAGTCATTCATCTGGGGCGGTCATTGCAGCAAACCCACCTGCAATCACCACTGCACCGCGACCTCTCTCCCAACTACAGTCGGGAGCTTATTGGTGATTTTTTAAGGCTCATTTTAAATTCCTTAAATAAAAACGTGTATGGGTGATACATGCACCAACAAGTAAACCGCCATTGCTTGCACCCTTGTTCGTGATCCTTTTTGGATTTGTATATTGTTTGGCTGTTAACCACTCTGCTGCAGCAATGAAGAAACGGACAGCTCGAATATTCGGAAGCTGTCCATATTCCTTTGAAAAAGACATAGTTTTACCCAATCGATCGCTTACCTTTGGAAGATCGGTTTTCTCTACATTTTTCCTCCCAAAAATCGGCACCGCTGATGCCTACTTTAATTGGATCGAATACCGGATCTTTACCTGCCTTTTTCTGAGTTTCATAATCTTTTAGTACCTTTAAAGTTGGTTTGGTGAGGAGCAGAATCGCTAAAAGGCTAAGCCATGCCATTGAACCAAATCCAATATCACCAAGAGCCCACATCATAGATGCCGATTTAACACTGCCAATAAAGATCATGACCAGCATCACGACTTTTAGAATTGTTTTTAGCCAAGGAAATTCTCTCTTTCCACTTAAATAAACGAGTGTTGTTTCGGCAATATAGTAATAGGCCATCAAAGTAGTAAAAGCAAAGAAGAAAATGGCAATGGAGACAAACCCAGGGCCAAAGCCAGGAAGCACAGTTTCTACTGCCATCTGAGTATAGGCAGGACCCGGATCCACATTTGTCAACGGCTGAACAATGGGGTCTTTTCCTTCCGGAGTAACGTTGTACATTCCTGTTACTAGAATCATTAAAGCCGTTGCCGTACAAACGACAATTGTATCAATATAGACAGAAAAAGCCTGTACTAAGCCTTGTTTGGCGGGATGCGTTACTTCAGCCGCTGCAGAACTATAGGTCGCTTCACCACAACCGGCAACATTGGAAAAAATCGCACGCCTTACGCCCCAAGCGATTGCCGTCCCTACAATCCCTCCAAAAATTTGATTTGATCCGAATGCACTGGTGAAAATTAACGAAAACATTTCAGGAACTTTGTCATAATTTATCCCCAAGACAATGAAAGTAACTACGACATAACCTACAGCCATAAATGGAACAACGGTTTGTGATACACTGGCGATGCGTTTTACACCACCAAAAATAATCGCTCCAAGTAAAACAACTAAGAATATCCCTGTAACTGTCTTGCTTAATCCAAAGGCGTTTTCCATTCCTACTGCAATGCTATTTGCCTGTACCCCAGGTGTTAAGAATCCATAGGAAATCGTCACAACTACGGCCATGATGACAGCAAACCACTTAAGCTTTAACCCTTTTTCAATAAAATAAGGAGTTCCCCCTCGGTATTCATTGCCCACTTTGCTCTTAAATACCTGCGCAAGGGTCGATTCAATAAAGGCACTTGCGCCGCCTAATAACGCCATGATCCACATCCAGAAAACTGCTCCCGGACCCCCATAGGCAATGGCGGTTGCCACACCTGCGATATTTCCTACCCCTACACGACCTGATAAAGCCAAACAAAATGCCTGAAAGGAAGAAATCCCGTCCTCAGAACTTTTGCCCTCAAACAGTAACTTAATCATTTCTTTAAAATATCGGATTTGAACGAAACGAGTCATAATTGAGAAAAATAAACCTACACCAAGTGCAAAAACAACCAGACCAGTACCCCATACTTGATCTACCAACCAATTAATAATTCCTTCCATAGCTGAGCTCCCCTCGTTTATTAAGGCTTATCTGCAAACGCTACCGGTACTGAATATTCAAAAAAATAATTCCGATAAAAATTCCTTTGTATCGTTTTTTAAAAAGAAGTGATAAAAAGGAAGGATATCCCCCCTAGGGAAATAGCAATCCTTTTTTACTATGAATCTAAAAGATTACTTTATTTTCACCCACACGCTCTTCACTTCTGAAAAAATTGACAAGGGCATAGGAGCCCATCTCACGGCCGATACCGGATTGTTTATACCCGCCGAAGGCTGCAGCTGGGTCCTCTAAATTGTAATCATTAATCGAGACGGTTCCCGCTATTAATTTGTTAGCGACTTTATGAGCGGTTTTAATATCTTTTGTCCAAATACCTGCAGCAAGTCCATACGGTGTATTATTAGCCCGCTCAACGACTTCTTCCACCGTGTCGAAAGCCATAACGACCACTACTGGGCCAAAGATTTCTTCTTTGGCAATCGCCATACTAGTAAAATGAAATTATTTTAATAAAAACCCGGCTGCTAATGGATCGGTTGGATCTAAAATGAACGTTTGCATACCGGTAATGAAGCCGCGGCTTGTCAGCTTAAATTGATAACCTGCATCTTTTTGACTGAGGACTTCCGCTTGTAACCCACTTCCAAAAATACTCTCATTTACAAAGGTACCGTCTATTGAAACTCTTCCTTTTGACAGTAAACCTGCAAAACACGCTTGTGTTGGCCCAAAACCTGGTGACCGTACAATATAGCGGTCATTACGGAAAGTAACAGTTTTAATACGTCCTTCTTCTAATGCTGTATCATCTAATAAAACAACACCTTTAACCGAGGTTTCTAAAGCCTGTAAAACAGTTTGTCCCCATCTGTTTAATTCAGCTAGTTCTTCTAGTTGAATATTTAGTGGAAAGTCCCGTTTTTCAAAAATGGCATACAATTGATCCGCTTGCACAAGAGAAAACGTTGTCTTTAACTGAGGATGGGATAACGGAATGTCAGTGTTTACCACATGACATAAGTTACTTTCAAGAGTCACCGAAACCACTTCACCCTTATCCATCATTATGGTAACCGGTACGACTCCTTGTATCGTTTCAATTCTATAGTCGTTTGTGTCTTTTACCTTTAGCTGCCCGCACTCCAATAATGCTGTCATTACCGCAACGATACCACCAAAATGTATCGGGACTGTTCCTTCATGATTGAAAAATAATACCGCTGCATCCGCCTCTCGGTTAATCGGCGGAACAACAAGACAGCCGTTTAATCCAGCAAATCCACGAGGTTCATTTAATAACAGATTTATCTCCTCTTGAAAGGCTGCCGGAAATTTTTCATATAGCTCTTTAAGAGATTGATATTGGATCAATGGTACGTTCTGAATAATCCGGATTGCCTCACCTGCAACGTGAACATCTATGGTTGAGTAAGCCTTTTCAATTTTCATTTCATGTCCTCCGTTTCATGTTCTTGCATGGGGGGAATGAGCAAAAACCCTTCTTTCAGCGGATCTTCCTCATGGTAAAAGAAACGGTGCATCCCCATTAGCCAAGCAGATCCTGTAATTCTCGTAGTCACTGCCTCAATCCCTTCTACACTGGTCGTTTCCAGGACAGTTCCTCGAAATATGGAACCTACAATACTTTCATGGACAAATTCTTCTCCAATAGCAATTTGTCCCTTGGAGTATAGAGCAGCCAGCTTGGCAGAAGTTCCTGTACCGCATGGAGAACGGTCGATTCCCCCTGGAGGAACAATAACTGTATTTTTCACATCCGCTTCTTCATGTGTAGGTTCGCTAAAAAATTCAACATGAGTTAGCCCTCGAATGAACGGATATTTTGGATGAACAATATCCGTTTTCTCATTAATGATATTTCTTATCGTAATTGCTTTATCAATGATAGTGGAAGCATTCTCAGGTGTTAAATCTAAGCCGACCGATTTGGCATCAATTATGGCATAAAAATTACCACCATACGCTATGTCCGTGTTCACTCGTCCAATTCCTTCGACATCAACAGAAACACTTTTAAGCAAAAAAGCAGGAATATTACAGAATGAAACCTCTTTCGCTTTCCCGCCTTCTACCACAATATCGACTTCAACAAGCCCAGCAGGTGTATCCAATTTTAATGAAGTAACTGGCTCCTGAACTGGGATAAGCCCCGATTCTATTAAGGCGGTACAAACACCAATGGTGTCGTGCCCACACATTGGCAAATAGCCTCCCGTTTCAATGTAAATCACACCAATATCCGCTTCCGGATGACATGGTTCGGTTAGCAATGCCCCAGACATCACATCATGCCCTCGTGGTTCGTTCATTAACAATTTGCGAATCCAATCATACTCCTTTTTCATGTAGAGCATTTTTTCAGACATTGTTTCCCCTACTAGATTTGGGAGTCCACTTATCACCGTCCGTGTCGGATTTCCACCCGTATGTGTATCAATCGTTGTGAATACTCTTTGTACTCTCATCTTGTCAACATCCTTTCCTTAAAACGATCAAACATGAGCGGTTCGATTGGAATAGAAGTTACCTTTTCATTTATCAGTTCTTCGACAACTTTCCCAGTGACCGCAGCGAGACTAATTCCATCTCCCTCGTGCCCAGCAGCAATATAAAAATTAGGAATCTCCTCTACCCTTGAAACGATAGGTAAATGATCTTCCGTCCACGGCCTTAATCCTGCATAGGAGCGAATGACCATCATATCCGCCATTTTCGGATAAAACCGGATCGCACGATTGGCAATACATTTAATGATTTCATTGTTTACCTTGGTATTAAAACCTACAAATTCACGGCTGCTACCAATTAAAAAGTTTTGACTTTCTGTCGGTTCAAAAACAAGGGCCACTCCGTATTTTTCAGATAGGGAATCCACATGACGCACCCCGCCAAATTTAGAAATTAAGTAACCAAACTCCATGACTTTTCGAGACCCAACATGCTGTTGTCTCGAAGCAACAATGATATGTCCTTTTCTCGGTTCAATCGGTATCGAAAGGTTAAGCATCTCGCCGATTCGTGGAGCCCATACACCTGCAGCATTGACCACGTGATTGGCGGTGAATACTCCGTTCGATGTGCTGACGATAAAGGAATCATTTTCTCTTTTTATTTCCCTCACTTCGGTTTGCCTAAATGAGTTCGCTCCCTGTTTCTTTGCTTTCTCAAGAAGCGAAAAAGCGAGCAGGTAAGGATTAACAGTTGAATCTGTAGCACACTCTAATCCTCCTAATAAATCATCCGCAAAGAAAGGAGACTCCTGGCGAATATCCTCACGGTCCAGCATTCTGAATGGCAAACCGGCATCTTTTTGACGGTCCACCCATTTCTTTGCCGCCTCCATCTCTTCGTCCGACTCACAAACGAGGATGCTACCCGGAGCACGATATTCAAAAGAATGTTCCAGCTCTCTG
>Ga0213828_1002637_pt1 | contig 12756 bp, 11 predicted proteins | sample MC6MC0897MG_FD_180664 | JGI IMG/M metagenome (GOLD analysis project Ga0213828, IMG submission 180664) | Enriched soil aggregate microbial communities from Iowa State University, Ames, United States - MC6-MC0897-MG | ecosystem: Environmental > Terrestrial > Soil > Unclassified | place: USA: Iowa...
GGTCGGTGACGGCCTGGCGGTGATGACTGAGGCTTACCAGCGTCTGCACCTGGACGAACTGGCCAACACCAGCCTGGAAACCCTGAAGCTCAACTACCCGAACCACCCGAGCCTGCAAGACGGTCAGTTCGTGCCACGGGTTGCCGAAGCCGACAACCGCTCGTTCCTGAGCAAGGCGACTCTGGGTCTGATCGAGTCGCGTCCACCGCTGCCGCCGGGCGAAACCCGCGCCAACCAGGACGTGCAGAAGCAGTTCCAGGACGCGAAAGACGCGATCCCGAACGAGCTCAAGCCTAAAGACGAGAACGGCGACGTGATCGAAGAGCCGGAGCCTGAGTCGAGCAACACCGACCGTTCTTGGTTCAGCTACATGACTTTCGGCGTGTTCGACTGATCACACGGGATGTACAGAAAAGGGAGATCTGCGGATCTCCCTTTTTCATGCCCGCGCTTTATTAGGCTGTGCGCTTGTCAGGTCCTTGGCTAAACTGCCGGATCATCAGTCAAAAAGCCGCTCATCATGCTTCGTTTATTGTTCTGGATCGTCGTGATTTTCGCCGCGATATGGTTGTGGCGTAAATTCAAGGCGCCTGCCGCGTCCAATCAATCCAATCGCGCCCCTCGCGAACAGGACGCGCCACCGATGGTGCGCTGCGCCCATTGCGGCGTGCATCTGCCGCGCGACCGCGCGCTAAGCGTGCAACAACAGTGGTATTGCAGCCAGGCTCACCTTGAGCAAGGCCCGGGTGCCAGTGATCGCTGAGGCCACCAGCGCCGACAGCAAACAGGCGCAGCGCCTGCTGCGCCTTTATCATCTTTACCGTTTAAGCGTCGGCATCACCCTGGTGCTGCTGATCTCCAGCAACATGGACAACCGCCTGCTGACGTCGGCCAACGACGAATTGCTGCGCGGTGGCAGTTGGCTGTATCTGATCCTCAACATTCTGTTGGTGGTGTTCCTTGAGAACACCCGACGGCCGGCGCAACTGTTCAGTCTGGCCCTCGTTGATGTCCTGCTTTTATGCGCTTTGTTCTTTGCGGCGGGCGGTGTAGGCAGTGCGCTGGGCAATCTGCTGATTGTCTCGGTGGCGATCAGCAATACCCTGCTACGACGGCGCATCGGCCTCCTGATTGCCGCCATCGGTGCGCTGGGCATCGTCGGTTCGAGTTTCCTGCTGAGCTTCAACCATCCGCTGAATGCCAATGAATACCTGCAAGCCGGCACCCTCGGCGCGCTGTGCTTTGCCGCGTCGTTGCTGGTGCAGGGGTTGATCCGCCGCCTCGAAGTCAGCGAAACCCTTGCCGAGCAACGTGCCAGTGAAGTGGTCAGCCTCGAAGCCCTCAACGCGCTGATCCTGCAACGCATGCGCACCGGTATTCTGGTGCTCGATGAGGAGCGGCGGGTGCAACTGGCCAACCACAGCGCGCAAACCCTGCTCGCGCAATCGCACCTTCAGGGGCATCTGATCGATGACTATTCGACGGCGCTGGTTGATCGCCTGCAACTGTGGATGAACAACCCGACGTTGCGCCCGCAAACCCTGAAAATCCCCGGCAACGGCCTGGAACTGCAACCAAGCTTCATCGCCCTAGAACAAAGCCCCAACCAGCAAACCCTGGTGTTTCTCGAAGACCTCGCGCAAATCGCCCAGCAAGCGCAGCAACTGAAACTTGCCGCACTCGGCCGCTTGACCGCCGGCATCGCCCACGAGATCCGCAATCCGCTCGGTGCCATCAGTCACGCCGCGCAGCTATTGGCTGAATCCGAGGAACTCGATAGCGCCGATCGGCGTCTGACGCAGATTATTCAAGATCACTCCCAGCGCATGAACCGAGTCATCGAAAACGTCCTGCAACTGTCCCGCCGCCAGCAGAGCGCGCCACAACGGCTGGATCTCAAGCCGTGGCTGGAAAACTTCGTCGCCGAAAGCCGTGAACAGGCCAGCGAGCGCCAGCAGATTCATCTGCGGATCAATTCAGGGGACTTCACCACGCTGATGGACCCCAATCAGCTCACGCAGATTCTCGACAATCTGTTACGCAATGGCTGGCGCCACAGCGCGCTGCTGCATGATCAAGCCGAAGTCTGGCTGGCCCTTTTCACCGATCCCGACAGCCAGTTGGCGGTCCTCGAAGTGCAGGACAACGGCCCCGGCGTACCACCCGATGAACAGACGCATCTGTTCGAACCCTTCTTCACCACCAGCAGCCAGGGCACCGGCCTTGGGCTTTATCTGTCCCGTGAGCTGTGCGAAAGCAACCAAGCGCGCCTAGACTTTCAATCACGCCAAGGCGGCGGCTGCTTTCGCATCACCTTTGCTCACGGACGGAAACAAAGTTGAATACGAGCCCACGGCAAAAAATCCTCATCGTCGACGACGAACCGGATATCCGCGAACTCCTGGAAATCACCCTGGGACGGATGAAACTCGACACCTACAGCGCGCGCAATCTGGCTGAAGCCCAGGCACTGTTGAACCGCGAGAACTTCGACCTGTGCCTGACCGACATGCGCTTGCCCGACGGTACAGGGCTGGAGCTGGTGCAGCATATTCAGCAACGTTATCCACAACTGCCGGTGGCGATGATTACGGCCTATGGCAGCCTGGAAACGGCAATCAACGCCTTGAAAGCCGGTGCCTTCGACTTCCTCACCAAACCGGTGGACCTTACCCGCTTGCGCGAACTGGTCAGCACGGCCCTGCGCATGCCGGCGGCAGGAGGCAGCTTTACAACGATAGAACGGCGCTTGCTGGGCGATTCGCCGCCGATGCGCAGTCTGCGCAAGCAAATCGACAAACTCGCTCGCAGTCAGGCGCCGGTGTACATCAGTGGCGAGTCGGGCAGTGGCAAGGAACTGGTCGCACGGCTGATTCATGAACAAGGGCCACGCGCCGGCCAGCCGTTCGTGCCGGTGAACTGTGGGGCAATTCCTTCCGAGCTGATGGAAAGCGAGTTTTTCGGCCATCGCAAAGGCAGTTTCACGGGCGCGGTCGAAGACAAGCCGGGGCTGTTTCAGGCCGCCCATGGCGGCACGTTGTTTCTCGATGAAGTGGCGGACTTGCCGCTGTCGATGCAGGTGAAGTTACTGCGCGCGATTCAGGAAAAAGCCGTGCGCAGTGTCGGCGGCCAGCAGGAGAGCGTGGTCGATGTGCGGATTCTTTGCGCCACCCACAAGGATCTCGATGCCGAAGTCGCGGCCGAGCGCTTTCGTCAGGATCTGTATTACCGTCTCAATGTAATCGAATTGCGCGTGCCGTCCCTGCGTGAGCGCCGTGATGACATTGAAGTACTGGCGGCCAATATGCTCAAGCGCCTCGCCAAAGACACCGGCCAGCCGGCAGCACGCTTGCATCCGCAGGCTTTGGAAGCGCTGAAGAATTACCGGTTTCCGGGCAATGTACGGGAGCTGGAGAACGTTCTCGAACGGGCGCACACCTTGTGTGAAAACCGCACGATCGAGGCGCAGGATTTGCGTCTGAGTGAAGGAAACTGCGCGGCGGATGGCGGGATTGCCGATCTGACCCAGATCGATAATCTGGAAGATTATCTGGAGAACGTCGAGCGGAAGCTGATCTTGCAGGCGCTGGAGGAAACACGCTGGAATCGTACGGCGGCGGCGCAGCGGTTGAGTCTTTCGTTTCGGTCGATGCGCTATCGGCTGAAGAAACTCGGTCTGGATTGAGGGCCCCTTCGCGAGCAGGCTCGCTCCCACATTGGATTTTGTGATCGACAAAGATCAACTGTGGGAGTGAGCCTGCTCGCGAAAGCGATCTGCCAGGCTACAGAGAAATATCAGATTAAATGCGGCCTTCCGGCGCATACGGCGCCGGATCAATAATCGGCGCCCTTCCCAGCATCACATCGGCAAACAACTGGCACGACGCCGGCGCCAGCACCAGCCCATTGCGGTAATGCCCGCAGTTCAGCCACAACCCGTCAAACCCCGGCACCCGGCCAATATACGGAATGCCCTCCGGCGAGCCCGGACGCAACCCCGCCCAGTGCCCGACTACTTCGGCATCGGCCAACGCCGGCAATAACTCCACTGCCGAAGCCTTGAGGCTTTCCAGCGCAATGTCGGTTGGGGTCTTGTCGTAGCCTTCGTGCTCCAGCGTGCTGCCGATCAGGATATGCCCGTCGCGACGCGGAATCGCATATCGCCCTTTGGCCAATACCATGCTAGGCAGGAAATCCGCCGCACACTTGTAGAGAATCATCTGGCCTTTGACTGGCTCGACCGGCAGCGCCAGGTCCAGCGTCTTGAGCAGATCACCGCTCCACGCCCCAGCAGTCAGCACGACCTGATCACCGTTGATCACACCCTTCGACGTCTCGACGCCAACAACCTGCTCACCCTCGCGGACAAACCCGCTGACTTCACATTGTTCGTGAATGGTCACGTTCGGCAGTGCCTGCAACGCCGCTTTCAGCGACTTGACCAAGCGCGGATTGCGCACGTTGGCGACATCCGCCATGTAGATCGCCCGGGAAAAACCACCACCGAGCACCGGCACCGCATCATGCGCCGCCGAGATATCCACAGCCCGCAACGGGCGATTTTCCCGCTTGGCCCAGGCCAGCGCTTCGGCTTCATCGTCCAAGTCCAGCCAGTACAGGCCGGTGGTGTGCACTTCAGGATCAACGCCAGTGTCGGCAAACAAACGCTCGCCGAGCTGTGGATAAAAATCCTGTGACCAGTGCGCCAGCGCGGTGACTGCCGGGCTATAACGCCACGGATACAACGGCGAAACGATACCGCCGCCCGCCCAGGACGATTCCTGGCCGAGGTTCGAACGATCGAGCAGCACCACGCTGCGCACTTCGAAGGCGAGATTGTAGGCGGTCAGCAGGCCAATCACCCCGCCACCGACAATCACCACTTGCTGTTGCCTGGTCATGTTTGATCCAACCGTAAAAAAGACAGTGGGCGCAAAAGGCACCCGAAAGAAAGCGCCTCAGCGGCCCCAGCAATCCTTGGTGGTCAGCCCGGTAGTCGCGTTGTTCATGCTTCTGACACCGGTGTTGGTCAGGGTGAAATCCCCGCACTTGTCGGTGGCCATCGACGTACCCGTTTTGCGGGTCGCGGTCAGCACAAAGGTCTGGTCAGTGATGGTCGGGGTAATGGTGTAGAAATCATTGCCCGTGCTGAGTCCGGTGATACCGGTGTAGACATTGTTTTTGGTGTAGAAACGTTCAAGGCTCTGCGCCTGCTCCGATAGCAGCGATACCACTTCGGCGCGGCGGCCCTTTTTCAGGTACTCGGTATAGCTCGGTGCGGCGATGGTGATGACGATCCCGATGATCGCAATCACGATCATGATTTCGATCAGGGTGAAGCCTCGGTTGAATCTGCGCATGCCTCAAACTCTCACTTACTGTATTTGTCGCCACATGATACGACGGCTGCCACCGCCGCCCTTTTCCACAATGATCGTGATGGTTCCACTGGTGTCGGTCGTACCCTTGCGCTTGCCATCGCTGGAGACGAAGTTCAGGGTCGGAATGCCACCGGTGAATATCACTCCGCTGGAGATCGAGTCATTGCTGTCGACCAAACCGTCAGAGCTGGTGTCCAGCACGGCGTAATTGAGCATCTTACCGCTGAACGCATCCAGTTCGACCAGTTTGCCGGTACCAAAACTCGCACAGGGATCAGTGGTATCAACACTCGCCGTGGTAAAGACAATACGGCCCAACACGATACTCGCCTGATTGATCACCCGCTCGCCGGTCAGCACGTTGTTGTACACCAGCGGAAGATACCACCCCTTCTCCGCCGGATACGTCGTGTCATTCTGCGTTGTGGTCAGAAACTGTCCAGAGCTGCCAGAGAATGATCCGGTGATCGCCTGCGGCTGCAAACTGCTGACAGTCAGTTGACCAGAACCTCCATCGGCGTCCCACACGGAATAGAACGCCTGCAAATCCTTGTTGGTCTTGTCGGCCGTTTCGTTGAACTTGCCGGTACCGACGAAGACCTGTTTGCCGCCCAGCGCGTTATCCGCCAGTAACGGCTGCGCGGTGATCGGTTGAGTCGCCCCGCCCGCCGTGGTGAACAGTGGCTTGCCGGAAAACGCCACGCCCCAACTATCGGAGGACATGGCACTCAGGTCGAACTTCCATAACCGCCCCTTCAAGTCGCCACCGTAAGCGGCCTGCACCACATTCGAAGAGTTGACCTTGAGTTTCACCGACGACAAACCGTTGGTGGTTTCCGTGCTGTCGATAACGATTTTCCTGATCAGCGAACCGTCCAGCGCATCCAGTACATACAGGGCCGCCACGCCTGAATTGCTGCCGTAGCCGTTGGCAATGAATGTCGCCCAGCGACCATTGGCCAAGCGTGCCACTTCCGGACGGGCGTAGGCATAACCCAGATCATTGAATGCGTTCGCAGTACTGGCGGTGGCCGGCGCACTGACCTCCCACAAGGCCTTGATAACATTGCCCGCAGACGCATCAAACAGTTGCAACCCGTAGAAGGTTTTACCCCCGGCACCGGTGCCGCCAATGGCCAGGGTTTTCCACGCAGCGCCGGACTGCGCGTCGAACACCCCGACCTGACCGTCCACCAAAAACTTGTGGCTCACACCGTTGACGTAGTTGGTGTCGGCGATCAGGCGCAATGACGGCAGCACACTGGAGGGCATGTAGGCGTAACGGCGAGTACCGTTCGCCGAATTGATCACGTTGACGAAACCATCGTTGGCGTTGACCACCAGGCTGGTATTCATATTCGCAGCCTTGGTGGCCAGATAAGTGCTGTAGCTGGTGTCCCCGGAAAGATCGGAGGCGGTTTTGTCTGATGGTGACGCCAGCACCAGCGGCGAGTTGATGATGTCGCCTAGCAGCACGCTGCGCACTTTCAGCCCGGCCTTGTTCGTGCCCTTGCTCCACTCCACTAGATCAATGCCGCTGATGCCGGTTGGCAATCCCTGACTCAGCGTGGCCTGCTGGGCCGGGGAAAAGTTGCCGTAAACCAAGGTTACCGCTGCGTTGCTCAGGGTATTCCACGACTGAAAGGTCGCTGCGTTGGCGGATGGCACGATGGTGGTGTCGGTCGTCCACTGCGCCGCCGATGTATTGACCGTCCCGGTCGAGGTGAAGCCGAACGACTTGATCGTGCCGCGCCAGTCCTTGGGGTCATAAGTGGTTTGATAAAAACTGCTGCTGGACGTCAGTGTGGTGCCGCTGGTGACTCCCGCGCCGCCGGATCCGGCCTTGGACGTGATGTCGCTCAGCGCCGAGGATAAGGCAGCGTTGAGCCCGGTACTGTCGGTCGCCTGGTAATACCTGCCCTGTCCGTAACTGGCGGCGTCCGACAACATGTCGTTATCGGCGGTGAACCCGACCGTATAGGTATTCATATTCTGCTTGGGAAAATCCACCGCATTCCAGCTCTTGCCTGCGGCGTCCGTACCGGTCGAACGCATGTCGATATCGAAGGCGAACTTGGCGATGTCATCCAGATACAGCGTATCCCCTTCGTTATCGCCATTGAGGTTGTTGCCGTCATTGTTGACGCCGTCCCAGTTCGGCAAACGGCTGCCGCCCAACGGGTCGTTAGTCGGGAAAGTCCGGTCGAAAGTCGGCAAACCGTCGGTAATCACCACGCCGTAGTTTTTCTGGCAGCGGTACTGAATCGGGCTGGTGTAGGTGCTCGGCGTGCTGTTGTAGTAAGGCGCCATGCCGCGCATGTAGCGGGTGATTTCGTAATAGGTTTCCGCCAACGGCGTGTTGGCCACGGCGCTCAAGCCGTTGATGGAAGAGATCAGTGCGTTGTAATTGGTGTCGGCCTGGGCCTGAGTCACGCTGCCGGACACCGGCGACAAATCGCTGATTGCACGGGCAATGAACCCGCCATTGCCGGAGTTGTTGCTGGTGGCCGGATTGAATGTCGACAAGCCGATACGCAACGTGCGATTGCTGCTGACCAGTGCGGTGGAGACGTTGCGCGCAACGTTGATGCGGTAGTCGTTGGGGATCGCCCCGGTGGTGAAATCGCGGGTGCCGTTGTTGATGGCCAGGCCGACTACGTAGGAAATGTAATCCCCTGAGTAACGCGTATTGCCGCTGCCGACCGGATCTGGCAGTTTCAGGCACAACGGCGCCAGACTGTTGTTATAGAACGCATAGGCGCCGCCCGAGCAACCGGATGTCGGCAGGCTCGACAGAAAGATCGTGTCGCCGGTGATCGTCGCCGAACTCAGGCACAAGCCAAGCAAGGCATTACATTGCCGCGCCGGTGTGCGATCAACCGTCGGATCGAATCCAGCCGCATAAATGATGCTGTTCATACTCCCCGAATCGTCGATCAGCAGCATGACGTTGGGGGGCACCGCCGCTGCACTCAACAGCGGCGAATCGGAAGGCGTGAACGCATACGCCGGCGCGGCCAGATAAAAGCTCAGCAGCATGCCGATCCATAGTGATATGCAGCGCTCAATACTTCGCATAAACACTCTCCACCACGCTACGCGAAGTGCCGGCGATGCCGACCGCTGTAACCCGATACAACGTCGCCGAGGTGTTGCTCGGTACGTTCACGGCCGTCAGAGTCGTACCGATGTTCTGTACTCCATAGAATCCATTGCCGGCCGCAATCCAGGTGACCCCGGAAGTCGAGTTGAGCCCCGCCGAGCTGACCACTGACGACTCCGCTGGCGGCGCGCATTGCGTGATACCGCTGCACACGGCCAGCGAATAACTGTCCAGTTGCACCGCACTTTCGCCAATCCGCAACGCCGCCTCGGCAGTCTGAAACGACTGATTACGCAGACTCACGCTGCCGGCCATTTTTTCCTGCAGGTTGGCGCTCTGCATCGACGACAGACCAATCAAGGTCAGCAACAACAGGAACACCAAACTCACCAGCAACACCATGCCGTGCTGAGTCTGACGGGCGTGAAGAGAAATCCTCATCAGCGCGCCCTCACTGCAAGCGGTTGCGCAAAGCGGCAACCACGTTGAAGGTTTGACTGCGCACCCGATTGTTCGGATCGTTGAGGGTCAGGCTCAGGCGCACACTGCGGATGCGCGCCGGATCACTGGGGTTGGCGCTATAAGTCGAAGCGGCCACATCTGTCGCGGAACTGGCCAGACCGAACATCACAGTGAACGCACTGACGTTGTTCACCAGCACCTGCTGCGTCGGTGTGCCGCTGCCGGTGCCCATGAGAATCTGATTGTTGCTGAAACTGTAGATCAGACGCCGGATCGGAAACGCGATCTGTCCGCTCACCGGAGATCGCAAGCCGGTATAGGCCGTCGCACTGTTACGGCAGTCGGAGAGCACCGTCCAGGTCGGCGTGCCCCCGCCGCTGCCGATATCGGCGGTGACCAGCGTCAGTTTCAGGTTGGCATTGTCCCAACTGATCGGCATGACCTGCGCAGCGTTGAAGTCGCCCGCGGAGCTCGAATCGAGGATGGTGCCCAGACAGCCGAACATCCCGACCATGCGAATTTCCTGAATCATTTTGCTCAACACGAACCGCGCGTCTTCCTGCATCGCGGCGGCGCTGTTCTGGCTGACATAAGTATTTTTCGCCGCGATGAAAATCTGCACCACGCCCAGCACCACAATCAGCCCCAGTGCCAGGGCGACGAGCATCTCGATCAGACCAAAACCACGCTGACCACGCCTCATGGTGTAGCCACCGGATCGACGGCGGCGCGGCTGGTCAGGACAAAACTGCGTTGAGCACTGGCGCTGTTGGCGGCTCGCGCATCGCTCCAGTTGATGGTAATCGTGTAAACCCGCTGATTGAGGGTGATGCTGCCTGTCGCGGTCGGGCCACCGAAGTTGACGATGTTGGTGGTGAAATCGTAGAGATCCTGGTCGCGCGCAACGCTGAGATTGGCCGAAGCCGGCGGCGTGACGGTGTAGTCGGCGCCAGAGTTGGCGCGGATGCGGTCCATCATGTCGTAGGCAATGAAACTGGCCTGACTGGTCATCCGTGAACTGTCGGTGTACTTCAGTGCATTCAGTTGCACCGCCGCCGCGCCCAGCAGCCCGACCGTCAGAATCAGCAACGCGACCAGTACTTCGATCAGCGTCATGCCCTGCTGTACGTATTGACTCCCTGCCCTCATCCGCAACTTCCACCCAATTGAATTCGTCCGTTCAAACACACGTTCAGCGTCCTGCTTTGCGTTCCCAACGTGTAACTGATGGTCACCGCCGTCGACGGCGCTGCCAGACCACCGAGGTTGTTGAAATCCAGTGCGGTCACTCCTGAGGGTAGCGTCAGAGTGGCGCCGCTGCTCATCGCGGGAACAACCCGCAACACATTGGCCGGATTGCCAGTACTGTCGTAGACCGATAACTCACCGGTCCAGACGCTGCCGCCAGCGGTTGGGCGCAGGCGCAGGGTGGTGCCACGGTCGATCGCTTCGAGCCTGGCGAAATTGATCGCTCGCTGCAGGTCGCTCATCTCGGTATCAGCCTTGCTGCCCTGTATCGAACGAGTGAACGCCGGCACCGCCAGGGTGATCAGGATCACGAAGATCGCAACTGCAACCAACAACTCGATCAGTGTGAAACCTTTTGTACGAAGATCCATCAATGCCCTCCGTTGCCGTCGGCTATACCTGCTTCTACACGCTAGAACATTCAACCGGCCCGCGTCGGTTGATTTGCCCTGCCCGGCGCACGGAGCGCGCCGTTCATCACACTCCACGGAGGGAGCTTTCATGCCACAACAGGGGTTCAGCCTGATCGAACTGCTTATGGGACTGGCGATTGGCGCAATTGTTCTGTTGCTGGTCAGTCCGGCGTTTGCCACGCTCAGAGAAGCCAACCACCGGGACCAGGCGGCGCAATCCTTGCTCGATGGCCTGCGTAACGCTCGCAGCATGGCTATCACACGCAATCAGAGCGTGGTGATTCATGGCATCAATGGCGACTGGAGTCAGGGCTGGCGGATCATTCTGGATATCAGCGGCAAGGGGCCGAAAGACAGCAGCAACCCTCTGCTGGAGGAGCGGGCGAGTGACACGCAGGTGCCGATTGTCGGTAATTGGTCGGTGAGTCGTTACGTACGTTTCAGCAGTCTGGGGCAACCGCTGATGCCCGGGCGGGCGTTTCAGGCAGGAACATTACATGTCTGCTCGGCTCGCGAGCCGGTCAGCCAGCGCCAGATAGTGCTGGCGGCGACCGGTCGCGTGCGCCTGGCCAGCGAAAAAGCTGAGCAGGCGCTGTGTCAAAAGAACAAAAACGTCAGATCGAACGCACACGCAGCTCTTTAGGCATCGAGAACGTGATGTTCTCTTCGCGCCCGGCCAATTCATCGGCACCGGTCGCGCCCCAGGCCTGCAATTGCTGAATCACGCCGCGCACCAGCACTTCTGGCGCGGACGCTCCGGCGGTGATGCCGATACGCTCAACGCCATCGAACCAGCTCTTTTGCAGGTCTTCGGCACCGTCGATCAGGTAGGCCGGTGTGGCCATGCGCTCGGCGAGCTCACGCAGACGGTTGGAGTTGGAGCTGTTCGGGCTGCCGACTACCAGAACCACGTCGCACTCGTCGGCCAATTGTTTGACCGCGTCCTGGCGGTTTTGCGTGGCGTAGCAGATGTCGTCCTTGCGCGGACCACCGATGGCCGGAAAGCGCGTGCGCAAGGCATCGATGACGCGACTGGTGTCGTCCATCGACAGCGTGGTCTGGGTCACGAAAGCCAGTTTTTCCGGGTTGTGCACCTGCAACTCGGCAACGTCTTTCTCGTCTTCGACGAGGTAAATCGCGCCGCCATTGCTGCCGTCGTACTGACCCATGGTGCCTTCGACTTCCGGGTGTCCGGCGTGGCCGATGAGGATGCACTCGCGACCGTCGCGGCTGTATTTCGCCACTTCGATGTGCACCTTGGTCACCAGCGGGCAAGTGGCGTCGAATACTTTCAGGCCACGGCCGGCGGCTTCGGTGCGCACGGCTTGAGAGACGCCGTGGGCACTGAAGATCACGATGACGTCATCCGGCACCTGATCCAGCTCTTCGACGAAGATCGCTCCGCGGCTGCGCAGGTCTTCAACGACGAACTTGTTGTGCACCACTTCGTGACGCACGTAGATCGGCGGCCCGAAAACTTCCAGGGCGCGGTTGACGATTTCGATCGCCCGGTCCACGCCGGCGCAGAAGCCACGGGGGTTGGCGAGTTTGATTTGCATGCTGTGCCTCGTGTCTTGCGCGCAAGAAATAGCGAAAACGGTGGAAAACGTTGTGGGAGCGAGCCTGCTCGCGAAGGCAGTGTGTCAGACAACAGCTATGTTGAATGTCAGTCAGCATTCGCGAGCAAGCTCGCTCCCACATTTTGACCCGTGTGCGGTCAGTTACAGCGCTTTGACGGAAATGATTTCCACGTCAAAGGTCAGCGTCTTGCCCGACAGCGGATGGTTGAAGTCGATGGTCACTTGCGCGTCATCGAACTCTTTCACTACACCTGGCAGCTCAGTATTGGCCGCATCGTTGAAGATCACCAGCAAACCCGGCGACAACTCCATGTCGACGAACTGCGAACGCGGGATGATCTGTACGTTCTGCGGGTTCGGCTGGCCGAAAGCGTTTTCCGGCTCGACGGTCAGCGTGCGCTTGTCGCCAGCCTTGAAGCCGAACAGCGCCGCTTCGAAACCCGGCAGCAGGTTGCCGTCGCCGACCTTGAAGGTCGCCGGGGCTTTGTCGAACGTGCTGTCGACGGTGTCGCCGTTCTCCAGGCGCAATGCAAAGTGCAAAGTGACTTCCGTGTTCTGGCCGATGCGTT
>Ga0213828_1002640_pt1 | contig 12749 bp, 10 predicted proteins | sample MC6MC0897MG_FD_180664 | JGI IMG/M metagenome (GOLD analysis project Ga0213828, IMG submission 180664) | Enriched soil aggregate microbial communities from Iowa State University, Ames, United States - MC6-MC0897-MG | ecosystem: Environmental > Terrestrial > Soil > Unclassified | place: USA: Iowa...
GATCGACAGCATGGCGGCCGATATCTACCGCTACCTGTCCTTCGACCAGATCGCCGAGTTCCGTGAAGCTGCTGCGAACGCCAACATCCCGGTCGTTCAAGCCTAACGTAACAACGCAATGAAAAACGCCGCCCATCGTGAGATGAGCGGCGTTTTTTTATGCCTGATGGAGGGTGGTTGCCTGTTCGGGCCTCATCGCTTTCGCGAGCAAGCTCAGCTCCCGAGCCAAAAAAAACCGCTGTGCCCGGGCAGGCACAGCGGTTTTTATCGATTGAATCCGTGTTACATCGTCAGCTTGTAAACCAGTGCAGAAATCGCTACCAGACCTACCGCCGTCACAAACACGTTAGACGCCTGGCCACGATAGCGCGCCATCGCCGGAACCTTGCGAATGGCATACATCGGCATCAGGAACAGAATCGCCGCGATGACTGGGCCGCCGACGGTTTCGATCATGCCCAGAATGCTCGGGTTCAGGGTCGCCACGATCCAGCAGATCACCAGCATGAACGCCGCCACGATGCGATCAAGCGCTTTGGCACTTGGGCGCTTACCGCTCTTGACGATCAGTCCTTTCAGGCCTTCGCTGGCACCGATGTAGTGACCGAGGAACGACTTGGAGATCGCCACAAACGCAATCAACGGTGCCGCAAAGGCGATGGTCGGATTGCTGAAGTGGTTGGCCAGATAAGACAGGATCGACAAATTCTGCTCTTTGGCTTCCGCCAATTGCCCTGGCGACAACGTCAGTACGCAACTGAACACGAAGAACAGCACCATCAGCACCATCAACGCGTGTGCGCGGGACAGGATCTGCGAGCTGCGCTCTTCAGCGTGGACGCCATAACGACGTTTCTGATCAACCGCAAATGCCGAGATGATCGGCGAGTGGTTGAACGAGAAGACCATCACCGGAATCGCCAGCCACAGCGTATGCAGCAGTGCGGACGGCGCCGGCACCTGCGATGCCGTGGTCAGGATGCCGCCGTTCCAGTGCGGAATGAGGTAAACGGCGAGGAACAACAGCGCGACAATAAATGGATAGACCATCAGGCTCATGGCCTTGACGATCGCCTGCTCGCCACAACGCACCACCGCCAGCAAACCGAGAATCAGCACGAACGACAGCAGCGCGCGCGGTGGCGGCGTGATGTGCAGTTGATGTTCGAGGAAACTGGCGACCGTGTTGGTCAGGCCGACGCTGTAGATCAGCAGGATCGGGAAGATCGCGAAGAAGTACAGCAGCGTGATCAGTGCACCGGCCTTGATGCCGAAATGTTGCTCGACCACTTCCGTGATGTCGGCACCTTCGCGACCGGACAGCACGAAGCGGGTCAGGCCACGGTGCGCGTAGAACGTCATCGGGAAGGCCAGCAGCGCAAGGACCACCAGCGGCCAGAAGCCACCCAGACCTGCGTTGATCGGCAAAAACAGGGTGCCGGCGCCGATGGCCGTCCCAAACAGTCCCAACATCCAGGTGGTGTCCTGGCGATTCCAGCTCGAAAGTTCAGCGGGTGCTACTGCATCAAAGCGTTGATCAACGCTTTTGGCCTGATCATTCATCCGGTCGGATCTCCGCATTCCGGTCACTTGCCACTCGGTCAGGACGCGTCGGAAAAAACCGACAGACATGCTCCGGCCGAAACAGGGGCGCGATTCTCCGTGATAAATGAGCATAAGCAAAGACTTAGCTGAGGAATGGTTGTACGGAGCAGATCAGTGGGATGTCGTTTTCGGGAAAATAGCTGTCGTACAAAGGCACGTTAAATGTCGTTTTTCGGTATGCCTCTGCGAGCTCATAGAGTTATTTCAGATCGAACGAAGAACTATCGTCCCGATTGTGATGACGACAAGCGCAAATACTGCCCCCAAACCGAACCTGAGTAATTCTGAGCGAACTTCCGCCGGTGACAAACCTCTGGCCTCTTCAGCGAACTCGGCGTCCTCTCGTCGAAGTCGTTCAGCTCTGGCTTTAGGGTCCTCTATGTACATGTTTATTGTCCTTTGCGAGGTCACGAGACCAATCTGTTATGTAAACCGTTGTTAAGCATCCGGAACGCTTGAACGCAAGCAATGATGTGTGAAACGCTTCATTTAGAGCTTGGTCAATATCCCGAATACAGCTGTAATCGCAGTCAGCAGCCCCGTGCCTACTGCTACCGGGTACCAGAACCTTTCTCGCTTTAATTTGTTTTCCTCAGCCATAAGCTTGCGCCTCTCGACAATGAGCTTGCGTGATTCGTTTTGTAGTCTTTCGAGTTCCAGATTTTCCCGATCATTCTGAAGCATGCGCCTTCCTTGGCTGTTGGCAGCCGTTACCTTGGCTGCTTTGTACCCTCATGATTTCGCATTGATCACCTGCCGGGTAGCGGACGAGTCTGGCGGTTTCGTAGGCAAAATCCGTGAGTAAAGTAGGCAGCCTCATACAGTGACTTTTAAGGAACTGCGTCGATTTCAAGTCCCCAATCCTTTCAATTTGCCCCACATCATCTAGCGTGAGATGAGTCCCCTGCCCTGCGGAGCCTTCCCATGCCACTGGTTCGCGTCGACATCCAGCAAAACCCCGATCCCGATTTCGCCAAACGCATCGGCGAGCAGATCTACATCGCCCTGCGCAGTTGTATCGATGTGCCCGAGCACGACAACTTCCAGATCCTCACCGAGCACGACAGCCAGCACTTCGTCTACGACCCGCAGTATCTGGGGATCCAGCGCAGCGATGGCGTGGTGTTCATTCAGATCACCATCAGCGAAGGACGCACGGTGGAGAAAAAGCAGTTGCTGTTCAAAACCATCGCCGAAAGCCTGCACACACAGTTGGCGGTGCGCCTGGAAGACGTGTTCATCAACCTGGTCGAGGTCAAGAAAGAGAACTGGTCATTCGGCAATGGCATCGCGCAGTACGTCACTTGATCCGCTCGTTGACAGCCCGATACCGGGGCCAGCATGATCGGCCCATGAACATTCGCGCGCTGCAACTCACCCGTACCACCACGACCGCCACCGGCGGGTCGTGGTGTTTCTGTCTGAGGTAAGCCCAGCGCAGCAAACCCCAAGGCCCCGCCAGCAATGGACGGGGCCTTGTTGTTTCTCCCGTCCGTGCGGCATCTGCAGCACCCAAGGAGAAACACCATGCCCGCAGCACTGTTGATCATCGATATGCAGGTCGGTCTGTTCCACGGACCGGAAAAGCCCTATCAGGGCGAACGGGTTCTGGCCAACATCCGGCGCCTGGTCGCTCAGGCCCGCACGAATCAAGTACCGATCTTCGCGGTGCGCCACACTGGCCCGCAGGGCTCACCGATTGCCGCCGGCAGTCCATTCTGGCAATTGTTGCCAGCGCTTGAACTGGACGCTGACATCGACACCCTATTCGATAAATTCCGACCCAATGCTTTCCATGGCACTGACCTTGCGCGGCAACTCCAGGCCGCACGGGTAGAAGAGCTCTATGTGGTCGGCATGAAAAGTCAGTTCTGCATCGACAGCACCTGTCGCAGCGCTGCCGATCTGGGCTTCAACCCCTTGCTGGTCGCCGATGCCCACACTTGCATGGACACCGCCGAGCTATCCGCCGAAGCGATCATCAAACATCACAATGCCACCCTCGGTGCCGCCTTCGCACGATTAGTCGACAGCGCTGAAGTGACGTTCTAAGGAAGCCTCCCCTGCAATTGACGCAACCTGACTTGCTGCGGTTGCGTCAACCCAGACATTTGTTACGGCGTCCCTTGTCCTACAGCATCGTGTAATTAATCACTTACAACAGCGACGGCAACTACAGAAAACACCAACAAACAAGTGAATCAACCAACAATCTTTCAGAATATTCCTACAACTTAAACAGCTAAAAACATTCACAACAGAATATTACTAAAAACTCAATATCAGCCATTTGTTACAAACAACTACCCAGCCATTGAACAATATTCCACGGCAGGTCTATATTTTTATCGCCCTGAATTCGAAGACCAATAATTGAAGTGTGATCAAGAGGACGCAGCATGCAAAAGAACATGATGACCGGCCTGCTGTTGGCCGCACTGCTTGCCCCGCTCGCCAACGCCAATGCCGACGTCCGCGAGCTGGCTTCTTCGCCGCGATGGCTGACCACCAAGGTCTACATCGACGGTGCCCCGGAAACCGACGTCAAAGCGAAGTACCCCGGCGTAGTTGGTATATCGACGTGGGATCCCGAGCGTAATCGATACGAGTTCTTTTACGCCGATACCGGCGAATCAAAGTACAACAACGGTGGTGGCGGTTATTTCTTTGTCACCGGCGATCAGCAACAGCACATTCTTGTGCCGGATATCGGCCCGAGCAAAACAGTTGTCAGGCGCCTGGAAACATTGAACGACCGTGAGTTCACTTATTCTCGTGAAGTCCCCCGCGACATGGTCGACAACAATCCTCTCGTGCGCATTCATGTCGTTCATGCGCCCTATACCGGAACAATAGAAACCAAGTCCGCCATCAAACAATAAAACCAGGAGTTCGCTATGCAAAAGCCACTTAAAACCCTGCTGATGTCGACGTTACTGATTTCTTCTGTCTATTGCGCCGGGGTCAGCGCACAAGCTGCCACCCAGCCCGCAAAAAATGCCGTCGCCACTGCCGACAACGCGATGATGCTGACCGTGTTTCTGAAACATGATCAAACCCGCCCGTTAAGCGAACTCAAGGCCCAGCTCGCGCAACAGGGTTTCCATAAAACGTTCCCCCCGGCCGGAGTCGAAGTGGTGAGCTGGAACATCATGATGGGGATCGGCCAGGTCGTAACCGTGCGCTTTCCTGTCTCGCGTCTGGCGGAAGTGAACCTTGCGCTGGAAAACACCGCATGGGGCAGTTACCGCACCGAGTTCTATCCGACCTACGATATCAAGCCACTCGCGATGGCTGAACAAGCCAAAGCCCAAGCGGCTCAATGATACCGACAGCACACCGGATCACCGGTGTGCTGCCAGCCTTGCTTCTTGTCCGAAGCCGTCCAGAATCAAAGCACCACTGCGCGAATGACAACGATTGCCAAGTCGCTGCGGATTCAGCACTCTGAAACAACTTTCGCGACCACCCCGCAGACGTTCACAGGAGCCGCGCAATGCCCGCAACCGTTCTGGTACTGGTTGAAACCATCAATGACTATTTGCCGATCCTCGAACATCAGGGCTTCCACCTGATTCTCGCCCCCACACCCGCCGAACGTGCGCAAGCCATCGCCACCCACGGTAGTCGCATCGACGCAGTGCTGACCCGTGGCCCTTTGGGCCTCACCGCCGATGAAATCGCCGCCCTGCCCTCGCTGAAAATCATCACGGTGATCGGTGCCGGGTACGAGCATGTCGACCTGCAAGCCGCGAGCAACCGCGGCATCACCGTCACCAACGGCGCCGGGGTCAATGCCTCATCGGTGGCCGACCATGCGATGGCGATGCTGCTGGCGCTGGTCCGTGACATCCCGCGTTGCGACGCTGCCGTACGCCGTGGGGAGTGGCCGAAGATCATGCGCCCGTCGCTGGCCGACAAACGCCTGGGGATTCTCGGACTCGGCGCAGTGGGCATGGCAATCGCCAAACGCGCGAACCTCGGCTTCGACATGCAGATCAGCTATCACAGCCGTCAGGTGCGCAACGATGTGCCGTACGCATTCTGCTCGACGCCGACCGAACTGGCGCGAGCGTCGGACTTCCTGATTGTCGCCACGCCCGGCGGCATCGGCACACAGCATCTGGTCACCCGCGCGGTGCTCGATGCGCTCGGTCCGAAAGGGTTTATCGTCAATATTGCCCGCGCCAGTGTGATCGCCACGTCGGATCTGATCACCGCGCTTGAACAACGCAGGATCGCCGGTGCCGCACTGGATGTGTTCGACCACGAGCCGCAAGTGCCGGATGCGCTGAAAACCCTGAGCAACGTGTTGCTGACACCACATGTTGCCGGCCTGTCACCGGAAGCGACGCAAGGCACGGTGGAGTTGGTGGGCAAAAACCTCGTGGCGTTCTTCTCCGGCGAACCGGTGCTGACGCCCATCGCACTGCCACCAAAACTCAACAACCAGCGCGTGCACTAAAGCACGCCGAGCAACGTCCACAAACGCCGCGATTCGGCGTCGGCACTGATCAACTCACCGAGCAATTCGCTCAGCGGCTTGTTGCCCCACTCGACCCCGCGCCGGATCAGGTACGGCACCGGACTGTGGGGTTCGGTACGGGCGAGGTATTCGGCGATCAGCAGCAATTGGCGATACGCCTCTTCGCGATTGGCCGGCTCACGAAAGGCCAAGGCTACCGGTGCGGGTTCTTCCGGCTGCGCAACGGCGACGGGGGCTTCGACTGGCGGCGGTGGCGGTGCCGGTTGTTGTGGGTGCATGGCGATAAACTCCTGAACCAGTTTCAGCAGCGCCTGGATAGTGTCCTGCAAGGGGCGCAATCCCGGCGCCTGATCCCCCAGATAGCCATCACTCCAGGTGTTGAGCCGTTGCAAGTGTTGCAGGCTCAGGAGCAGATTGCCCTGAGTGCGCAGCCAGAATGCCAGCGGCGTGGCGCGGATTTGTTCGTTGAGCTTCTTCTGTTCATTGCGTGCGGTTTCCGCCGAGGTCTTGGCGTTCTTGCTGTCGTTGGTCTGCACTTGCTGCACCTGCAAGCGCCGCCAGACTTCCAGGGTGTAAGCCTCGAAATCGCTGTTGCGGCTACCGAACAACGGCACCCGCGTGAGCAATATTTCACTGTACCGGCGCACCAGCCATTCCAGCGGAATCACCCGCCACGACTGGTCGCCGTCCTCGGCCTGCGGGTGCAGATGCTCGGGAAAGCGCTCACACAACCCGGCGACCAGCGCCAGACTCCCAGGCAAGCCGTCCAGCGCTTGCAAGTGCAGCCACGCCTCGCCGAGCCAGGCGCTGAGCATCAGGTCCTTGCTGCGTTCCAGCAATAACGTCGTCGTGAGTTTTTCGACGTCCGGCCAGTTCGCGCGCTTGAGCGTCGATTGCCAGACCCCGGTCGGCAGGCTGGCGTCGTCTTCGCGACGCAGGTCGCGCAACTGGTCGAACTCACGTTCATAGCGCAGATCGACGCCGCACGGCGCATCCGCGCTGAGCGGTGTGAGCAGTTGGTCAATCAAGTCCGGCAACGTCGTCGATGGCAGGCTCACAAGTCTTCCTTCTGCGATTCAAGGGCGGCGGTGCTGCCGGTCACCTGAAACGGCGAACGCGGCGCGCGGGTTGGCAACGGCGCGATCGACAGCGGCAGTTTCGAGCCCTGGCTCATCAGCGACAGGCGCACGAACATTCGCGTGAAGTCGCTGGTGACGCTGTCCGGCGCTCCGGTCACGGGTAAACGCAACGTCAGCGGGAAATCGGTGTAATCCACGTTTGGCTGACGCTGCACCGAGAAATGCGCGCGCATAAGGCGCAGCAATGACCATGGCCCGCCGTACTCCCAACCGGCCTCCAGATCACGCACCACCAGATTCGGTTGCAGTGGATCATTGACCGGCCGTTCCTTGCCGTTACGCGCCCAGCGCAGGGTCAGGCGGACAGGCTGGCCGACCATCCAGCGCAGGTTCGGCTGCTCGGCTGCCGGATAGTTGATTTGCTGATTGCCGGCGAGCAAGCCCCAGGCAATCACCTGATCGGCGCCCAGTTCATCATCGCGATCGGTGCGCCAGCGCACGTCCAGCTCGACGCCAAGGATGCCGCTCTTGTCACGCACGAACAGCGGCGTCAGCCAAGTGCTGGCCTGCTTCAAGCGGTTGAGAAAGTCCGCCGCGGCCAGGCGCTCCGGGGTCTGGTTGGTGGCAAGACCGGCCTGCGCAACCGGCAGTTTTTTGTCGATCAGTTGCAGAAAATATTCAACCCGCGCCGGATCGGCATCCTGCATCTGCACGCCGTTGGCGAACGGAAAACGATCCGCCAGATATTGATTGAAGTAGTTGGCCAGCTCATTCCACGCCGCAGCGGCCTGTTGCACTTGCAGCATCTGGCAACGCTGCATGGCCTCCTGCTGCAACTCAACCGCGCGCATCGCCAACGTGCCGCGTCCGCCGGCGACGTTGGCGGTCTGCAACATTTGCAGGCAGGAATTGACGTCCATCTCGACGAAATCGCGGCTGACCAGTTGCTCGATCTGTGCCGGCGAACTGGCCGGGTTGGCCTCTTTGTATTTGCGCAGTTCGTCGTTGAGCGCACTGAACTGCGTCACGCGCTCGTAATCCAGTGCCGACAGATTGGCTTGCTGCGTTGTCAGCCACTGCAACGATGACGTCCGCCGCTCAGTAATGCCGAGCATGGTGTTGAACTGCTGCTTTAGGCTCAGTTTCAGATCCTGCACGTCGCTGGCGCCGAACAGTTCCAGACCGAGATTTTTCGAGCCGTCCCACTGGCTGATTTCGGCCCGCCCGCCGAACAGCGGTTGCGCGGTGATTTCATCCAGACCACCCATAAGCTGCGCCATGGCGCGGCGGTTGAGCGCCGTTTGCAGACGCGTGGCGAGATCCGCGCGGTGCACCTCGACGAAAGCCTTTTGCAGGGCCATGGCTTGCTCGGCCTGCACATTGAACACAGCGTAAGGATGCGCCTGATCGTTGTGATCCTTGAGGCTCAACCACATCGCCTGGGCGGCGGCGCGCTCGGCGGCTTTGAGCACCGCAACGCGATAGTCCGGTGGAATGCGTGGCAGTTCTTCGGCGATGTAGCTGTTGTAGTCGGCGAAATATTTCAGCGATTCATTGAGGTCATCACCGTCCACGGTCTGGCCTTGCATATTGACGTTGTCTTCGCTGGCACGCAGGGCGACCGAAACGAAGTCACGCTTGAACAGCGCCTGGATCGCGTTATCGAGTTTCACCACTTGCTCTTGCAAGGCCAATTGCCCGCTGACTTGCTGTACCAGCAAATTGTCCCGCGAGCCTACCTGGGCGATCCATTGATCGCGGAAACTCTGCTGCAAGCGTGACGCTTGCGTGTCGAGGTCTTGTTGGACTTGCGCGCCCAACAATGTGCTCTTGCCCACTTTGGCGAGGAAGTCACCATAACCGGGCACCAATTCCTGGCCTTTGCCACGGCTCCACGTTGCATTGGTCAGGGCAATCGCCGCTTGCAGATCGTCGACCAGCGCGGTCAGCTCTTCGAGCTCGCCCAGGCTGTTGCCACTGCCGGGCTCCAGTTGATCGAGGTGCAATTTGAGGTAACCGGCCTTGCTGACAAAGTTGTCGGCGAGGAAATATTGATCCAGCCAGCGTTGCATCAATCCGGAAAAGTTGCTGACGATCAGCGGCCGGTCGACGCTCAGGTCGAGTGCCTGCAAGCTGCCGTCTTCGCCGGCCACCAGCAACCGATTGTAGAAGTTCGCGTAGGGCAAGGTGCCGGTGTTGAGGTTCAGCGACAGCGCGTTGTTACTCAGTTGCACCAGGTCGTCCAGTGGTGCGCGTTGATTGTTTTGCAGCTGATTGAACAGCTGATTCTGCTGCTCCAATCGCAGTGCCCGATCCACCAGGTCGGTCGCCTTCAGATAGTTCTGCCACTGCGCGGGGTCGTCGCTTTCGACACTGCTGCGCCGGTCGGTGCTGCGGATCGCCTTGATCTGCGCCAGCTCCGCGCTCAGCAGGTCATGCAGCGGCACCACCACATGACGCTGGGTGGATTGCAAGACTTCCTGCTCGAGCTGATTGTCGAGCGAGGAAAACCACGACGTCGGGAACACCAGCGAGACATAGTTCCAATGCGGCGCGCGTTCCAGGACGCGCCAGAAGGTTTGCACATTGCGCCGGGTCGAGTCGACCCGCTGCGCTTCATCGCTGATCGCCACGTAGCCCTTTTGCGCGCCCTGCATCTGCCGCGCCAGTTCGTGAGCATCCTTGACCGACGCATGCCAGACCCACAGCATCGCCACCGCCCAGACCACCCCGACGACCAGCGCGATCCCGGCAGTCAGCCGCTGCCAACGCTGACGCAGACGCAACAGGCGCGGTACGCCGTGCGCCAGACCACGCTCACCGACCAGTCGCTGGCGCCACAGCTGTCGGGCAAAGGCGCTGCGCTGCAAGCCGCTGTCATCTACGGAAAACCCGTCCTGCGCATCCTCCCCGGCCACATTGGCGGTGAAATACACACCGCGAAAACACGGTGCCTCACCTTGCGCATTGCCCTGAAACACCGGCTCCAACACGTTCTGCAAACCGCGCCGCAAGGTTTCCAGACGATCCGGCAAGGCATACAGATCCGCACTCAACTGCCCGGACAAAGTGCCAATTTCAATCACCGCTTCGGCCACCGCGCGGTGCAGACGATCCAGCGCCTGATCGCTCCACTGGCCTTGCCAGACGGCATCGCGCGCATAGGGTGACGACCAGCCCAACGTGGCTTCGCGCGCCTCTTGCGGCAAGGCGCTGATCAGATCCTGAACCCCCGGCAATTCCTCAAGCCCGGTGACAATCACATACACCGGGACACTGAGCCCGAAGCGTTGCAGCAGGTCGATAAAGCGCCGACGCGCGGCCAGACCCAACTGAGTTGCTTGCTCAAGATTACTTAACCGACTGACTGGCACCGTCCAGACCACTGCGTCCAGCGGCCGTTTACTGCGCAGCCGCAGGATCAGGCCGAGCAGCCGCCACCAACTGCCGCGTTGCAAGTGCATGCCGTCGTCCGGCAGAAACAATGCTTGCGGCACCACCAGCACAGCCCCTTCGGGGTCCGACCACCAGCGACCGAACCACGCCGGTTTATCGGTCGGTTGCAGGCGCCATTCTGTGACCAGTTGCGTGCCTTGGACTTCGTCGCCGAGCATCAGCAACCATGGCATCTGATAGCGGTCGAGATTGCCCTGGTCGCGTTCCATATGGCGCACGGAGGCATAGAAACTGCGGATCGCTGCCCCACTCTGGGTGCGCAACCACCACACCGCCACCACGATGATCACCAGCAACAACAGCAGCGCGATGCACCACGCAACGATCGTCAGCGGGCTCATGAGGCTTGCTCCGCCGCACTCACCCTATCGCCGCTTTGCAGTGCCGGCGCCAACTCCTGGCCGATATCCCGCCACAACCAATGCCCCAGCGCGGTCAACAACAGCACCATCGCCAGAATACCCAGTGCCAGACGAAAGCCATCCGGCAGCGCCGTGCGCACCGGCAGTTGCAGCGCCGGTGTTTGTGAGGGCTGCACCAGGCGCTGACTGACATCGGCGTAACTGGCTTCGTCTTGCCAGGCCAGGTTGTACAGCGCCAACCGCCATTTCTCCAATTGCGCCTGACTGTGTTCACCGCGCAGACGGCCATGGAAACCGAGGATCAGACACTGCAGGTACACGTTGGCCAGATCGCGAGTGGTCGGCTGCTGTTCTTCGAGCAAGGTTTGAATCGCTGCAGGTACTTGTTCGCCCGCCTGACGGCTGGAATACAGACGCGACTCCAAGGGTTTTTCCTGCCACGCCGCTTGGCCGGGCCATGGCGTGAACAGCAGGGTTTCGTCGACCAGCGCGACAAATGCATATACCAATGCCTTGACCTGTTCGGTCGCCGAATCGCCGACCCGCGAATAGGCCGTGCGCCACAATCGCTGCGAAGCCTGCGTCGAGAGTTCGACAACGGTCTCGACCAGCGCCGCTTCGTCCTCGCTGTCCTTGGGCAATTGCACCCAATCCTGTTGCCATTGCTGCCAGGTCTGGCGGAACGCGCTGCTCAACGGTGCGTCCTGCAACCCAAGGCTTGCGGCACTTCCCTGCGACATACGGCGTTCCTTGTGTGATCAGGCACTTTCATTGTTCTGGGCGATAAACAGCACCACTTGCCATGGACTGCTGGTCAGCTTCGCCGCCGGTGCAGCAATCATCAGCGGCAGTTGCGCATCGAACCACGCGCCTGCGGCAGTGATCACAAACAGGCGCGTGTCTTCGCCGACGCTGTAGGCAACCTGCTCACTGCGGCTCATGGCCTGATGGGACAACCCGCTCATGCGCTGACGGCTGAGCAGCGCAATGTGCGGCGCCGATGCGATGATCGCGCCACGCAACCAGTCGATCGCGGCTTGCTCGCTGGCACCGTTGGGCATGCGCAGACCGATGACCAGACGCTGACTCGGCTGCTCGTCCGGCAATTGAATCGAGAAGCTCTGCTCACTGCGTTCGAACGGCAGGCTGCGATAACCGGCCCGAATCATTTCCAGGGTGGTTTCCAGCCATTGCAGCACCGCGTCGTAACCGCGCTGCAATTCGACAAAGTCCAGCGGGGCAAACGCCGGCACGCCGGCCAGCGGATCGAGCGCCGACCACGCGCCCGCCAGTCCGAGCAGATGCACATAAAGGGTTTGCGGATGGGCGATGCGGCTGTTCAGTGCGCCTTCGACTTCCGGCAGGCGCGCCCATAACGCGGTCAACTGACGGCGAATTTCCAGCGCGTCGTCCTGATTGCCGGCCTGCTGCGCCTGACGCAAGCGGCCGCCGAGAAACAGGCATTTCTCCCGCGCCCGCGCGCAGAGCCCGGCGATGCGTCGGCCAAGTGCGGATTCCGGTAACAGGATCGGCGTCGGCGGGGTGTAAGACAACGGCAGAAATCCACCACCCTCCTTGCGGATTTTCAGCAGCGGCAGACAGATTGAATCGGCTTTGTTCAATTGCGTGCACAAACGCGGATTGGGTCGCCACACGGTAATTGATTCGGGAAATTCACCGCTGGTGAGATCCGGCAACGCCTCCCCCACTACCGATTGCATCCGGCCCTTGAGCGGCAGCAACTGCCCGGCCCGCCACATC
>Ga0213828_1002649_pt1 | contig 12717 bp, 12 predicted proteins | sample MC6MC0897MG_FD_180664 | JGI IMG/M metagenome (GOLD analysis project Ga0213828, IMG submission 180664) | Enriched soil aggregate microbial communities from Iowa State University, Ames, United States - MC6-MC0897-MG | ecosystem: Environmental > Terrestrial > Soil > Unclassified | place: USA: Iowa...
ACCCCTAATGATTTTAAAAAAGATTTAATAAAGACATTTTTATTCTATAATCTATAACTAGTAGCATCTCAACTTAATTATTAATGATTAATCATATAAAACCTAGATATTCTACAGCTTCCCAAGTCTTCCAACTGTACAATTATCCACAATTTCCTTCACAACCAATCGACTAATAGCGGGAGATAACGTGATTGCAGAATTCATAACTGCTAAATAACGTTTTTTACCTAATCATGAAAACCGACAATGGGGTAACATCTTTAAGCATTGGCCACATCCCTACTTGAATACTGTCTAACTCAATTTGTTTCTTTTAAAATCATTACAAAAGGTTTCAAAAGCTTCTTTTCCACCCTCTCTAGGTCCGTATCTATCGGGAATCTAAACCTTTCCTTTTCAGTTATTTCTTTTCTTTGTAGCTATTGATTTGGTTTTCTTTAATTGATATTTAGCATATTTTTATTCCTTAATCTTATATACATTTCTATACAAGTTTTCTTTAAAAAGAACAAATTCTTCGTTAGTTAAAAGTTGAGGATAGCTCATGATTTTAAGCGGTAAATCATCCTGCCCCTTCTGAAGAGGAGGCTGCACATATTCAAAAGGATTGAGGTGAAAACCCAATCGCTCATAAAAGCCTATTCTCCGTTGCGCCAATTCCGAGTCAGGATACTCAACCTCCAATAGAATGGGATTTTTTGATTCTTTCCTATATGAGGTCATCATTTTTCCACCTATTCCACTTCCTCGTGTAAGAGGATCGACAGCAATATGTTCCACAAATCGGAACAAAGGAAATTCCCATGCAGCTAAAAAGGCAACAATTTGGTTGTTGTTATCTGTTTCCGTAATAAGACGATAATATGGAACATTCAGCAGCTCCTTTTGTCCCTCATAAGTTCTTCGCTCACTTTCTGGAAATGATACTTCCATAAGTGCGAAAATTTTATCAAACTCTCTTTCGTTCATAATCAAATTTCTCCTTTTTCTAATCTGCTTAATGTAAAATTGGATATATTATAGATGAATACTCAACAATGACACTAAACTCCGGTGTGAACATGAACGGATGGGTCGTCTGCTAGAAAATCATACTTCTTAGTTGGTGACTGTTGGCCCGTCAAGATCAAGCTCCTTCTCTTTGTTCCGAATAATCTCCATCACTTGCTTATGTGCCAGCTTGAAAGGCTCATTCGATAATTGTGTCATTGCAACAATACCATTACCTTGAATAATCGCAAAGATTAATGTTGATATCTCAACCGCCGCTTGACGAGGCCAATTTGAAGCTACAAATTTGTCAGCCCACATCGATATAAGGAGCGTATAAGAGTCTCTACAAGCAATTCGAATCCGCTCGCTAATAAGTGCAGTTTCCATCGCGATCAACGCTAGAGGAATCCCGTCATACTCAGCCTTAACATCTATCTCCTCGTGAAAATTAAATAAATGATCGATGGCATCGATGACATTGTCATAGGCTGACAACAGATTATCTACTTCTTGTCGCATATCTTCAGTCGCCCGAAACACAGCCTCCTCAACAAGCTGCTCCTTTCCATCGGGAAAATAGTAATATAGAGATCCCTTAGGGCAGCCAGACTCTTTAATAATTTGATTCAAACCTGTTGCATGGTAGCCTTGCTTCTGAAATAGCTTAGAAGCTGTAATGAGAATTTTTTCTTTTGTATCTATTGATTTTAAAATGATGTAGACCTCCAATTTGTTGAATAAAATCTAATGAAGATTGTTCATACTTATAAGTAAGCTTTTTAAATTATACAGCTTTTCCCCCTGTCCACACCGTACGTACGACTTTCACCGCATACGGCGTTCCCAACTAATTCAATTTATTCTTTCTATGTCTTAAGCAGATAAGTGCTTTTTTCCGTTTTCAGATTATTTCATTACCTTCAAATTATCGCAAATAAACAACAAATAATTACATTTCTTTCACCATGTAAACCTGTTTAGCTATTGTTTGAAATCCAATCTGTTTCAAAATGGTAAGAGGTAATTCGCTTTTGGTAATCGGTAAATTAGGAATTGTTCGATTGATGTCATCCTTAAAATCTCCAAAAACCTCCCCTAACATAAAATAGACAATTTCCTCACTATCTGTCTGATCTGGTTTAGACTCACATTGAAACAAAGTAGTACTTATATGATTTCCTTGAGAATTAAATATTTTTTGATAATAAGTATAGCCAAGTACATTTCCACAATCATCTTTTACGATAATTCCTTCACCATTTTTGGCACTTTGCCATTGAGTTTGCCAAGGATTCATCGTTTTATAAAACAGAAGTTGACCTATTTGTTGAGGTACTACTCGTTCGACAATATATTTTCTTTTTGAACCTTTAATCGGATTTTGTAGTAATTTTCCCTTGAGAGTTAAATATTCTAAATTGTCATTGATTAAATAACCCATATTTTTATATAGAGAAATGGCTTTAGTATTATCACTCATTGCCTCAAGAGTTGCTAAATCTACTCCTTCTTCTTTAAGAATAGAGAGGGTTGACTCCATTAATATTTTTCCAACTCCTTTTCTTCTATATTCCCTAGCAACACCTGTTCCTCCATTCCAACCAACTTTTTTACCATTAACCTCTCTTACACCGTTCATTACAATTCCTATAGGTTGGTTATTTTCAAATGCTACGATCGATAATAAAGGTGAAAGATCTTCATTAACCATCCTTTTTATAAAATTTTCAGGAGTCGTCTTCGCATCAATAGAATACCCCTCAAAACCTTCATTCCAAGCTTTTACAGCTTCAGCTATTGTACACTCTATCAATCTTTTAATTTTAATCATGATTTAATTCACCCAATCTTTTTTAGTAATTTTCAATAAATTCTGCCTACAACAGAATTGGCTGTACTGACTCTTCATTTCCAAAAATTGCTCTCTTTTTATGCAAAATCAACAATTCTATAGAGTTTTCCATATGATTAACGAATACTGTCACTTCAGAATCAATTCCTTTAGATACCGTCTGCCACATTCGAGCCAGGGTTAAAATTACATTACGCTCATCACCTTTAATACCCTCAATCAATCTAGGCAAAGATTCCTTAATTGCTCTTTGAATATCTGTCATTGAAATGGGGTCAAGTATATCTGAAGCATCAGGACCGAATAGAGAATTATGGTTTATTACCGTGACTTCAAGTGGTCTCATAGAGTCTGCATTCCCTATCTTTCAGATATAGTAATTAGTTTGTCCGTTAGTTTTTTTCTAGTTTCTTCAGATAAACTATGATTCACGACCACTAGGACATCTACGTCACTGTCAATTCGTAAGCCACCGTTTACTGCAGAACCAAATAGAAATACCCGACTACGAACTTCCAAGTAACCCCTCTACGATTTTTAAAGCTTGAATCGCCGCTTTGGTATTTTTCGGTTACTCAAATCGCTCATCACCTACCATCCTCCTCACTTATTATATTTACATAATGTAAGTTTATATTGGTATCATTGATATTCAACTAAATGACCAATTACTAAACAAAAGAACCGTTTTATCGAACAATTATCAACTATATTTAAAAATCATTATTTTCCAAATAAATACTACCCAATGTAAAGTAAACAAAACGAAAAAACATGTTTTAATGATTGAGAAAAACATGTTCCAGTTTATTTCTACTGGGAAAGTAGTAATATATAGATCCCTCAGTGCAGCCAGATTCTTTAATCACTTGATTCAAGCCTGTTGCATGGTAGCCTTGTTTCTGAAATAGCTTGGAAGCTATAATGACCATTTTTACTTTTGTATCTATTGATTTTGAAATGATATAGAACTCTTTTTATTCAATTATAATAATCGGTCTATATATTACAGGATGTAGTGGGTGATGTCAAATATATGGGTATTTGGATCCAATTATCCAGCTGCGGTAGTATTTGTCTTCATCTTCTCTGTTAATGGTAGTATTTTTTCTAACTTTTTCACAATATTATCTTATGGAAAATTTCTTAAACCCAAAAGTTTCATAATAGGTTTCCAAGCTTTCCACACACATTAGTTAGGAATTACTCAATTTTGTTTAATTGATTCGTTTTATTTACGGATATAAGAAGTTGATTTATTAACAATTCTAAACCATTTTCATAAACAACTTTTATTAAGCATATAGCATGAAATGGTTTCCTTACTCCCCAACCTCAAAACTTTTCATAATAAAAAGGACACCTCACGACTTTACTTTGGTGGACCCGAGCAGTTCTTCATTATGTTTTTAATGTAGTAAACTTCCGGAATAAAGAGAAAATATGGTATTTTTGCTGTGACTAAAAGTCTGCCTCTTCGATCAATTTCCTGTATCTAAATGTTCAGTTCTTAAATGAAAGTAGGCCTTGCTTTCTTTATGAAATCTAGTGTTATAATAAGTGGGAAACAATGGAAAGTAGAGGTGCTTTGAATGAAAATTCTCATTATTGGAGGAACTAATTTTATCGGGCCACACGTAATTCGCCATCTTCATGCTATGGGCTATCATGATATTACTTTATTCCATCGTGGCAACACTGAAGTCGACTTACCTTCCACCGTAAAGCACATATATGGGAACAAAATTCACTTGGAGCAACACAAGGCAGCATTTCAATCCTTGTCTCCCGACGTTGTAGTAGATATGATTGCCTACACAGAAGCAGATATTGAGCCCGTCTTGCATACATTCCGCGGCATTACGAAACGGCTTGTGATGATCAGTAGTCAGGATGTTTATCGTGCCTATGCTGTAGTTCGACAGGCTGACAAAGGACCGTTAGAACCAGTGCCGATTTCTGAAGATTCCTCAGTTAGAAATAATCGTTACCCATATAAAGACCCAGTCAAGGATCCAGATGATTGGTGCAATCGTTATGACAAAATACCTCTAGAAGAGATGGTCATGAACAACCCTTATTTTACAGCAACCGTTGTCCGTTTACCCGCGGTTTATGGACCAAATGATCCGCAGCATAGACTGTTTCATTATTTTAAATTAAAGCCATTGCATGATAACCGCCCATTTATTTTACTGGATAAAGGTTATGCTAATTGGCTTTGGTCACACGGATATGTAGAGGATGTCGCTTACGGCATAGCTTTAGCGATTACGAATGAACGTGCAGCAGGACGCCTCTACAACATAGCAGAGCTTCAGACGAGAACGATGCTGGAATTCATTCAGGCTATTGGTGATCAGTTGAATTGGCAAGGTGAAATTATCCAAGTCCCATCCGGTCACCTTCCTGATGAGCTAGGTATTCCCTTGCGTACGGAACAAAATATTATCGTCGAATCCAAGCGAATTCGAAAGGAACTAGGTTATCAAGAAATTTACTCTTTTAAGGAAGGCCTGAAAAAAACACTGGATTGGGAATTGGCTCATCTGCCAGAGGAAATTAATCATGTTGATGACAAAGACGATGAGATGCTAAGTGAATTGCTTAAAGCCGGAATAATTAGTGCAGATCAACTTTCATAAAACGCTGTGGAGCAATGGAGAACTTCTTTGGTTTACTAAAACAAGAAATGTTTTATGGTGTTTCATACGAAGCGTTAAAAAAGAAAATTGAGAAGTACATTGATTACTATACAACGAACGAATTAAACAAAAACTGGCCGGCATGAGCCCTGTAACACATCGAACTCATGTCAGCCAATTAGCTGCTTAAATATAACTCTAACTTTAAGGGTTCACGCCAAATCTTCATAAAACGTGAAGGTTTTTTAATTGTAGATCAAACTTTAAAGCGCCTAAATTGTTCTCAAATTCTCAAATCCTCTTCTTAAATGTTGATTTGTAAACAACCGTTGATACAGAAAATTTGTTTGTCTATATTTTAAAATCCAGTTTAAAGCTATTTATTATGTATTAGAAAGGTATACTCTATTGAGATTGTAAAATAGTATACTTAAATTAATCGGCAGGATTGTAGAAATGGAAACATGAGTAGAAAAGTACAAAAAAGGAACAGCTTTTCACTGTTCCTTTTACATCATTAAACTTCAGCACACCATAGTTCAATTTCAATTTTCAATTCAGGCCATCCCAATGCAGAAACATATGCAACTGTCATAGATGGGTATGCAGTTCCAAATAACTCATCCCACTGAGGATATAAATGATCCCAATCTATATCTTCAGTTGCCCATATATTAACCTTTATAACGTTCTCTTCTGTCAATCCTTCTGATTCAAGAACCCTTTTCATGTTTGCAAAAGTATTTGTGATTTGGTCGTTTAAATTTGAAGGAACATTGCCATCCATATCTGTTCCTACTTGACCCGATGTTACAAATAAACCGGCACCTTTTGGCACTCTAGTGATATGACTGTAGTTGCCCACTGGTTTTGGCATAAACTCAGGATTTTTCCTAGTAATTTTTTGCATAATATTACCTCACATCTATAAATTTTTCTGCTTATTTTCTTAAATTAGACAGACTTCACCAATTTCTGAATATCTAAAAGAAAACAGCAGATGAGTATCCATAGCCCATAGGTAAGAACATAAGTATTTTCTTTTTCATGACCTGAACACTCCCTTTCTTTATAGTGTGAGTAACAACTAATATATTTATAAAATTAAAATTCCATCAATTCAAAAAACAAAATTTATAATACCATATCAAAATATACTTTGTCAAAACACAAAATTTGTTTTTATTAGAATCCCGCATTTCTCCTGACACCCTTATTGCAGAATAAGGCTTATTGTTGCACAACTCCTATGCCAATTATCATATTGTCAAAAAGTGTGATGACTAGCTTATATACATTATTGAATTCCTCATAAAAAGAATGTTATTGCATGATTATCTCCACTATATCGATAGCTATTTTATAGTTTCTTCCATAGATTGCTTTTTTGGACACATTCAACTTTTCCAAGCACTAAATGATCTCCACAGACAGGATTAATTTGGTCTAACTTAAGTTCTATTGAGATTGGCGCTTCCAGCATTGCTGGGACATTCTTTATAAGTTCGCTAAGTTTATAGTCTATACCTGTAGTATTCGTATACTTTTCCCTCTCGTCATGATTTTAAGTGCTTCTGGTGCTACATTGTAATAATCAATTCATTGTTTCATTTTTAATTAGGTCGCTGATTTTTTAAGTTTAGAACGTTACATGATTTACGGCATTGAACTTTTATCATCGCTTGGATTGCGCTAGATTGTTTGAAATATACATGATAATTCAAACTTCATTAAAAATTAATTCGGCAAACATCTATCCGTACCAATCTCAGGAAAGTCTGTTAGGTCTTCCTGTACATTTTTTTGAATCAATTCATTCGCTATTCCATATTCTATTGTTCCTACAATTCTTTTTGTTTCCTCGTGAATTGCTAACCAAGAAAATCGTTCATCTCCATGGCTATCTAAATCCGATTTTAAATAATTTTTTTGTCTCCCATTCATTTTTTGATCTTCAAAAAGCTCTTGAGTATCTGTGCATGGATTTTTGGCGCACATTTCGTCCATCACTTTCTTTATGAATGGCACAGATATTTGTATTTTTCTCTTTTTAAAAGTAGAAATTAAATATGGTGAGGAAAGGATAAAATAAAAAATATCCAAGTAAACAGGCACCCTTTGTTTGGAGAGATATTTACTTGGATAAACCCAAAGAAGTAAGATGAATTTTGAAAAAGTTAAAATAGTTAGTTTGAGCTTAGATTGACATTCCTGTAACCTAAACTTTTTACTCTATTAAGATCTAACTATAGTTTAGCAGGTAATGAATTTAAAAATTTTACCCGGTTTTCATTCTTACCTAAAGATACATATCCACAGTGTAACCATTGAATGTTTTTCATTCCTACAGCTTTCAATGTAGCTTTAATAAAAGTTTTTTTGATACCATTTCCGCCAATTAATTGAATATACCACTTTGGTGCTTGGCCGGTCGTGATCACTTTTACGGACTGGATATTTGTTAGCAGCCCTTTCATTGAACCATTTTTATTTTCAGTATAAGCAAAATCCTTTAACAGGACTTTATCTAAAAATCCCTTTAAAATAGCTGGAACATTATACCACCAAACTGGGAATATAAAAATCACCTCATTGCTAGACTTTAACATTGACTGATACTTACCCACTAAGTCATTTCCATACTTTCCTCTTGAATATAACTTCAATTCACTGGCATGATAAGTCGGATCAAACTCATCTTGGTACAAATCAATAATTTGATACTGTTGATTTCTTTCCTTAAATGTTTCTACTACTCTAGATAAAATTGCGTGATTATAACTCCCTTCCCATGGATGAACGTATATTATTGTTTTCATAATTTTTTCTCCTTTAGTTTTTTATAAAGGTGGTCATCGAATATGCAACAGTGCACACATTTGCACCTATCGAATAGAAAAACTCGATTTTAGCAATTATTTAAGAGTTTTTCTAAATGATTAGTCGTTAATTTAAACTTATCAAATATCATTTGGCTATTTAATACGTAATAAATATTCCTACCTATTTTTGTTTTTGAAACAATTTCAAACCTATACATTAAGTCTAAATGCCTTGAAATAACCGATCGATCCTGAGGGAGGTTTTCAGCAATTTCAGTGATATTTTTCGCTCCATAAACAGCTAAATATCTAATAATTTCAATTCTTACAGGATCAAATAATGTTTTATAAAAGTCAAAATCAATCGCATTATTTATTTCGTTTGAACATTGAAGCTCTTCATCTTTGCTCATATTTGTTCACCACCTGTACACATAATATATGCATGAACATGCACATGTCAAGTTTATATATGCTTCAAATCTCACATTGTTTATTAGTTTTTGCATTAAAGTATAATCTCTCTTCTGTTTTCAGATTAATCTCTGATTATCATTGATGAAAATTACTTGACGTATGAGAAGAAATTGTTATAATGACGATTATATATGATTATATGAATAAATGCTCATATACTAATTTAAAAATAGAAAGCGAGATAAAAAGATGTTAGATATTATTGTAATTGGTGCTGGTCAAGCTGGATTAAGCATGGGGTATTATTTGCAACAAGGAGGCTATAATTTTGTCATACTCGATGGAGAAAAAAGAATTGGAGATACATGGAGAAATAGGTATGATTCTTTGATCCTATTTACACCCAAATCATATAGTTCACTGCCAGGGATGAGATTAGAAGGAGATAAAAATGCATTGCCTACAAAGGATGAAATCGCAGATTATCTTGAAGTATATGCTAAACGTTTTTTATTACCGGTGAAGATGGAGACAACTGTACATAAAGTACAAAAAATAAATAGTACATTTGAAGTCACTACGGATAAGGAAATATTTCATGCCAAACATGTTATCATTGCATCTGGTGCTTTTCAGAAACCATCCATTCCTTCAATTTCCCAAAGTCTTTCACAAGAGGTGTTTCAGATTCATTCTTCCCAATACCAATCACCTGAGATGATTCCAGATGGTCCTGTTCTTGTAATTGGAGGAGGAAATTCTGGTACACAAATTGCGACAGAACTTGCAGAAAATCGCGATGTAACCATTGCTATTAGCCATCCATTTAAATTTTTACCGCTTAATATCATGGGCAAAAGTATTTTTTATTGGTTAGAAAAGATTGGTCTCTTATACGCAGGAACTAATACAAGGCGCGGATCATGGTTCCGAAAACAAAGTGACCCTATTTTTGGTCTTGAGTTAAAGCATCTGATTCGTAAAGAGAAAATTACTATTAAACCAAGGGTCATACAAACACAAGGCAGAGAAATAATCTTTAATGATCATAGTAAAAGAAACGTGCAAAATATTATTTGGTCAACAGGATTTATTCCTGACTACAAATGGATAGACATAGAGGGAGTTTTAGATGCAAAAGGTTTTCCTCTTCATACAAGAGGTTTGAGTCCAATTCAAGGGTTATATTATATTGGACTACCGTGGCAACATCAAAGAGGATCGGCACTTATATGTGGAGTAGGAAAAGATGCTGAGTTTTTATACTCGGTTCTGAAAAAGATGATTTAAGTCTTTCGATTTCGCCTTGGCGTAATTGATAATTGCTTCTTCACACCATATTAGTTTCAATAATAATCACTTCTTAACTGTTGCTCTAAGTGTCATACAAAATCTCAAGGAAAAGACGACCACAGCTTTTCCTTGGGATACTCTTTTTACACAAAACATGGAAAAGGAATCCATTTCCGTTAAGGTTATTGCGAATAAACAAAACCACCTTAATTGCTTTGGAATACATATTTGGAGGGAATTTAGTATGAGTTTACGAAAAAAAAATATCATTGGCTTTACTATTTTAAATGTTCACATGATTGCTATTTTAATCATAGATCTAGCTAATGTAACATCATTGGAATGGCTATCTACTTGTTTGGCGATAATAGGGATTATTGTGACAATATCCTATATTTTCTATGTAGAATATAAAGTTATTAAACCGATTAACCAATTAACAGCATCAGCGAAAGCCATAACTGAGGGGAGTTTGCATACTGCTCCGATTGAAGTGAATTCCAATGATGAAATTTCAGAGTTAGCTAAAGCGTTTATAGAGATGAAAGAACAATTACATACAATGATACAAAAAATTATGAGTAGTTCTACAGATTTATCAATGAGCATTGAGGAGCTATCTGCAAGTACAAATGAAATTACGATTGCAGTTGAGGAAGTTGACTCACAAATGGAGAAAACAACTAAGGGTCTTAAACAAGCAACACAGTCTGCTAATGATAGTGCTATTTCTATGCAGGAAATTGCGGATGGTATCGAACGTATTACCATAGCAACACAAAATGTTTTTGATCATGCAAAAGAAGCAAATGGCATGGCTGGCAATGGTGCGGAAATTTTACACGTAGCTAAAAGTCAAATGGTATTTATTTCAACTTCTACTAAAAAAACAAGTGAATTAATGCAACAATTATCAAGTAAAATGACAGATATCAAAGCAATAACAGACTTGATCACGGCTATTACTGATCAAACGAATTTGCTGGCATTAAATGCTGCCATTGAAGCAGCGCGTGCTGGCGGACATGGTAAAGGCTTTGCAGTGGTAGCGGAGGAAGTTCGAAAATTGGCAGAGCAATCTAAGCATTCGGCTACGCAAATTGTCGAGTTAATCGTTGACATTGAAAGCGATACAAAACAAGTAGCTACTTCTGTCGAAGAGGATTTGAAAAACGTTCAACAGGGCGTCTATGTCATTGATGAGGCTACCAAGTCATTTGGTACGATTTCTCAGAATGTAAACAAAATGACGAACCAGCTAGAGGATATTTCTGTAACAGCTGAACAGCTTTCAGGTAGCGCTAATGAAGGAACAAATTTACTATCGACAATCGCCAATGGAATGGATCGTTTATCTAATTATACAGAGGTCGTTTTACAATCAATAAATGAACAAAGTGCCTCCATGCAAGCAGTCAACATGGTAGTGTCACAAGACTTATGTGCACAAGCTGAAAATTTAAAAAAGCTTATACAGAGGTTTAATGGAGGACAATGAGTAACAAATTGAAAGAATCATAAATTTCATTTATCAAAAGAGGCTATTTTGCGTAGATAATTTTCTGCAAAATACCCTTTTTCATGTGTGATTAAATGGTTTTATTTCACCTTTGTCTGAGCACTTGGTCTTATTTTATGTGACTTAAAAGTAGTTTCTCAGACATGGTGAAGAAAGGTAGTGACCCCGTAAAGTTAGACTTTTTTTATTGCTCTAATAATATGGACAATTAAACGTTCATTTTGGATGAATCGAGAGAGCTTTCCCCAATTTTTGAAAACTTTAACAGGGGTGGAATGTTGCAACGATTAATTAAATAAGATTTGAGAGTCTAAGTATTATTGGACTCAATAAAAGCATTTTTAGCAACCATAAGAAACTCTTTTACAGCCGGAGATGCTTCAGAAATTGCAGAACAAGCTAATGCAACATATAGGTAACTTGTTAAATTAAGTTTTCTTATCTCGATGTTATGTTGACTTTTTAAAAATAACTCTGTACCAATGGTAACGCCAAGCCCTTCTTGTACCATATTAGCAATGGTAGTGCAATCGCGTACTTCAAAACGGATAGATGGTTTGATTTGTGATTCTTCAAATAACTCCTCTATATGTGATTGATACATTCCAGTTGGCATAATAAAAGGCTCTTTCTCTAAATCGTTCATATCTATCGTTTCTTTATGAAGGAATTTGTGCTTTGGATGAAAAGCTACAACCATATTGTCTTTCAAGAGAGGAACTAGATCAAAGCTAGGGTTAGTCTTTCCTTTTACAACAAATCCAATGTCTATAATTCCAGATTGTAACCATTCCGTAATCTCTTCATATGTCCCTTCATAAAACTTAAATTCTATTTTAGGATGTTTTTTCTGAAATTTCGCAAGCAATTTAGGTAATAAGCAGGAAGAAGCACTCGCAAAAGTACCAATACGAATGATGCCCTTTTCTAAGTTCGTTGCTAATGCAATTTCTTGGTTAATTGCTTCAATTCTTTTCAACACTTCTCTTATATGTGGTAGTATTCTTTGTCCTATTTCTGTGAGTGCTATTCCCTTTCTACGGTCCCGAATCAATAATAAGACTCCTAATTCTGTTTCCAAACTGGAAATAGCATGACTAACAGCTGATTGAGTCATACTTAATTTTTCAGCGGCTTTTGTAAAACTTCCTAACTCTATTACTTTAGATAAAA
>Ga0213828_1002653_pt1 | contig 12704 bp, 12 predicted proteins | sample MC6MC0897MG_FD_180664 | JGI IMG/M metagenome (GOLD analysis project Ga0213828, IMG submission 180664) | Enriched soil aggregate microbial communities from Iowa State University, Ames, United States - MC6-MC0897-MG | ecosystem: Environmental > Terrestrial > Soil > Unclassified | place: USA: Iowa...
AAAGGGCGCCACACGACAACACATCGTGAGTTAGTGGTACTACCTGGAGGTGGGTGTTTAATTGATACACCAGGAATGCGTGAACTACAATTATGGGATCAAGGAGATAGTCTTGCTTCTAGTTTTCAGGATATAGAACAGCTTTCAGGGATTTGTCATTATCGAGATTGTACACATCAAAAGGAGCCACATTGTGCTGTACAGCAGGCAATAGCAGATGGGGAGCTTGAGGAATCTCGACTTCAAAGCTACTTTAAATTGCAAAAGGAGCTGGCCTTTATAGAGCGCAAGACAAATACACAGGCAAGGCTTAATGAGCAACGAAAATGGAAGCAAATTGCGAAGGGATTAAAAAAGGGAAAAAAGAAATGAGTTTTAAGGAACACAGATAGTTTTTGATGTATCTGTGTTCTGCTTTTTAGGAGGAAAAAGGTTGGGTAAGAAGAAATGGATTCGAGGGACAGTCATCATTACTATTATTGGTACAGTATTATTTGGATGTGCAAATAAAGTCACTGCTGATAAAGCTTTTTGATTAAAGAGCGCAAAGTATGCTTTTCCGGTTATAGATGCTGAAGCTGGTAAGGTGATAGGCACTGTACACGCAAAGGCTTAGAAAGAAAACTGCATAAAACTGATGAGGAGAGTATCGTACATATTTGCTATTGTGCAAAACTTTTTTGTCAACCATTGAGGGGAGGTTTAGATATGACGATACAGGGTGTTAATCACTTATTATTTTCTGTGTCGAATTTAGAACAATCAATCGCGTTCTATGAAACTATTTTCGATGCTAAGTTATTAGTTAAAGGAAAAAGCACTGCTTATTTTGATTTAAATGGGCTATGGCTTGCTCTGAATGTAGAAAAAGATATACCACGTCGGGAAATACATCAATCCTATACGCATTGGGCCTTCACTATTGATGAGGCTGATTTTGAAAAAATGTATGAAAAGCTTGTCAGCAATCAGGTGAATATTTTACAGGGAAGAGAACGAGATATCAGAGACAAAAAGTCGATTTATTTCACAGATCCAGACGGTCATAAATTTGAATTTCATACAGGAACATTACAGGATCGATTGAACTACTATAAGATGGAAAAGCTGCATATGGAATTTTTTGATTAAATGGGTGTCCCTCTGGAGAAGAGGGCATCTATTTTTTTGCAATGTTTTCCTCAAACGACTTTAAAGTATAGCCAGAAGGAGGAATGATGAAGCATTTGAGCAGTTGCTTGCTTTCATGCGTGAAAATGATCCTCGCTATAAGCGAAACAATATAAGAGGAGAAAACGTTCATAATAGAATAGGGGGTGGCTTGATGACAAAAGCTATTATTTTTGATATGGACGGAACCTTGTTTCAAACCAATCTAATTTTAGAGCCTGCACTTGCTGCGACGTTTGATGTGCTACGAGATAAGGGACTTTGGCAGGAGGATACACCAATCGAAAAATATCGAGAAATTATGGGAGTGCCACTACCTGTTGTTTGGGAAACACTATGTCCAATGCACTCTTTAGCAATACGTGAAGAGAGCAATTCATTATTCCATGTCAAGTTGATTGAGCAAATAAGGAATGGTAAGGGCGCACTTTATCCAAATGCAGAGCAAACACTTGCTGCTTTGGCAGAGCACTATAAGCTATACATTGCCAGCAATGGACAGAAGGAATACTTACAAGCAATAGTGGATACCTATCAATTGGAGCGTTTTATCAAAGGTACATACAGCATTCAGTCTATTGCAAGTGGTCATAAATCAGATTTAGTAAGAAAAGTGATTGTAGAAAATGGCATTCAGCAAGGAGCCGTTATCGGTGATCGTTCTTCTGATATTCAGGCTGCCCATGATAATCAGCTTCTCTCAATTGGGGTACGTTTTGATTTCGCACAGGAAACAGAGCTACAAAGGGCGGATATTGTCATTGATGATCTAAAAGATTTATTACAAGTTCAATTGGCTTAAGCATTAATTTTTTATCGCCCAATATTTTCATTTTATCGAGAAAAATATACGATTTACCGAAAGCTTTTAATCATTTATCGACAAAGATTGCATTTCAGGCGAAGAAAGCGTAAAATGGTGCCAACCTAATAGAAAAAGCGTTGAGAAGGAAAAGTAAATAGGATTAACATTTTATAGAGAGCCTCTGTTGGTGGAAATGAGGTAAATGAACCCTTTTGAAAATGACCTTTGAGCCTCGTACCGAAAGCATTAAGCAAGTAGATTACGACGAGATAGGCACTCGTTACAACAGCAACAGTATCTCTCATAGATAGACGTACTGATAGAGGCAAATAGTGTGAGCTATTTGTAAATATAGGTGGTAACACGGGTATACTCGTCCTAATCAGTTTTGATTAGGGCGATTTTTTTTTATCCATTTTTATTGATGCGAGGGGAGCAATTAGAATGACAATTGTTATTGGAGGCGCTTGGCCATATGCAAATGGTTCTTTGCATTTAGGGCATGTTGCTGCATTATTACCAGGTGATATTTTGGCTAGATATTACCGACAAAAGGGTGAAAGGGTTTTATATGTGTCAGGGAGTGATTGTAACGGCACACCAATCTCTATTCGCGCCGCACAAGAGAACACAACTACTGAGGCTATCGCTAATCATTATCATGAGGAGTTTACTCGATGCTTTAATGATTTAGGATTTACCTATGATTTATATACCCGTACAGATGCAAAGCATCATCATGACTCTGTACAGGCGATTTTTTTACAACTACTTGCGAATAATTTTTTATATAAAAAGAAAATTGAGCAAGCTTATTGTGAAACAGATCAACAGTTTTTGCCGGACCGGTTTGTAGAGGGAGTTTGTCCAAACTGTGGTGCAAAGGCACGTGGCGATCAGTGCGATAATTGTTCCACAATTTTAGATCCACTCGATTTAATCGATAAACGCTGTAAAATTTGCGGCAATGAGCCAATTATTAGAGAAACGGAGCATTTTTATTTTGCCTTTAGTCAATTTCAGGGAAGATTGGACACATATCTAGCACAGGCAAAGGTCGAAAAACGCTGGCGTGATAATGCACTGGGATTAACAGAGCGCTACTTGGCAGAAGGAGTACCAGACCGTGCAGTAACGAGAGATTTACCAAATGGTATTGCTGTTCCAGTTCCAGGCTTTGAAGGTAAAAAAATATATGTATGGATTGAAGCGGTTGCAGGTTATTTAACTGCAAGCATCGAATGGGCAAGGCAGCATCAAATAGCTATTGAGGATTTATGGAATGAAGAGACAGTTTCGTATTATGTACATGGTAAGGATAATATCCCATTCCATACCGTTATATGGCCAGCCATTTTAATGGGGATAGGGGCAAAGGCATTACCAACACATATTGTATCGAACGAATATTTGACACTAGAAAAGCGAAAATTATCAACCAGTCAAAATTGGGCCGTATGGGTGCCATATATCTTAAGTCGATATGATGCGGATTCGATTCGATATTTTTTAACAATGAATGCGCCAGAAAATCGTGATACAGATTTCTCCTGGCGAGAATTTATTTATAGCCATAATGGGGAGTTACTTGGTGCATATGGTAATTTTGTTAATCGTACATTGAAGTTTATTGAAAAATCCTTTGAAGGACAGGTACCACAAGCTGAGGTAGATGGCAACATTCGTAAGCACACGATTCAATTGTTTAATGTAGTGGGAAATCTTATTGAGGCAGGGCATTTCAAACAAGCATTAGAGGCTATTTTCGAATATATTCGTGCAGCCAATCGCTATTTTGATGAGCAACAGCCATGGCTACAGGTGAAAGAGAATGTAGAAGCAGGAAATCAAACAATGGCAACATGTGTCTATATGATTGCGAATCTTGGACAGCTACTAAATCCATTTTTACCATTTTCGGCTGAAAAGGTAAGAAAAATGGTAGGCAAACATGAGCTAATGTGGCATGAGCAAGTAGAGCTTCCAGCATCCATTAGCGAAGTGGCACCATTGTTTGAACGTCTTGATGTTGAGCTGATAGAAGAAGAATTTCAAAAGCTAGTGAAGGATAGCAATAAATAATACAAAAGCAGTATGACAGAAATTTTGTCATACTGCTTTTAGCCATTAGTTCATCACTGGCGTTAATTTAGCTACAACAACACTGTTAATAGCATTAATGTATGCCAGAGCACTTGCTTTTAATATATCTGTATCTGCGGCTTTGGCAATATATTTCTCACCCTCGTGTTCGATTGTGATTTTTACTTTTCCAAGTGCCTCTTTCCCGCGAGATACACTGTTGATATTATATTCTACAAGCTTTACATCGATATTTGTAATTTCTGCAATAGCTGAATACAGGGCATCAATTGGACCTGAGCCTACTGCGCTCGCTTTAAATACTTCGCCACCTTTACGAATCTTCACACTTGCAGAAGGGAAATTGGCATTGCTGACGACTTGTAAATCGTCAAAATCAAAGAATTGCTCGCTATAATGAGTGGCATTCGCATTGTTTGCATCATGTTTTTCATAGTAGCTCTCTACAATTACATATAAATCGTGATCATAGACTTCTTTCTTCGCATCCGCAAGCTTTAAGAAGCCTTCGAAGATTCCTTCAAATTCATCCGTGGAAAGATTTGAGAAACCAAGCTTCTCAAGGGCATTTTTCACCGCATGACGCCCAGAACGAGCTGTAAGGACTAATTCCATATCATCAAGACCCACATCTTCTGGATGGACAATTTCGTAAGCATCTCGAGATTTTAACAAGCCGTCTTGGTGAATACCAGATGAATGAGCAAAGGCATTGTCCCCAGTAATCGCTTTGTTCACTTGTACGTCTAAGCCCATAAAGCTGGAAACAAGGCGAGATGTATTCATAATTTCTTTCGTGTTAATACGCGTTTCAGCATTGTAAACAGCGCCGCGTGTTTTTAGTGCCATAACAACTTCTTCTAATGCAGCATTACCAGCACGTTCACCAATACCATTAATTGTACATTCTACTTTATCTGCACCATTTTTAATGGCTGCAAGTGTATTAGCCGTTGCCATCCCAAGATCATTATGACAATGTACGCTTAGTAACACGCTGTCGTCTACGTTTTTCATACGTTCATTTAATTTATAAATCATTGCACCAAATTCTTCGGGCTCTGCAAAGCCAACTGTGTCTGGTACATTAATCATTGTTGCACCAGCCTTCATGACAGCTTCAATTGTTTTCCAAAGATACTCGAAATCTGAGCGAGAAGCGTCTTCTGTTGAATATTGAACTTGTGGTAGTAGGGTTTTTGCATATTTGACAGCATCCACACCAATTTGTAGGATTTGATCCTTAGATTTGCTGAATTTTTTCTCAACATGAATATCTGAAGTTCCAAGCACCATATGAATCATTGGGTTTTCGGCATATTTGACAGCATTATAAACAGCATCAATATCTGCCTGTACAGCACGAGCTAAAGCAGTGATCATAATGTCATTTGTATTTCCTACTTTTTGTGCAACAGCTTTTACTGCATCAAAATCCCCCTGTGATGAAGCAGGGAACCCAGCTTCGATAATATCAACGCCTAATTTTTTGAGCTGCTGTGCAATTTCTACTTTCTCATATAAATTCAATTTTGCTCCTGGCACTTGCTCGCCATCACGTAAAGTCGTATCAAATACCCAAATTTTTCTTCCCATTTTCAAACACTCCTTTAGTTATTGTTTTCATAAAGCTACACTTAGGCCAAAATCGTTAAAACAAAATAAAAAAACCCGTCTCTATTTAAAAATAGAGACGAGTTTATGCTCGCGGTACCACTCTAATTGACCTTTTCTTTACAGAAAAAGTCCTCTTATCGACAGCAATCACTGTCTATCCCAATAACGGAGGAAACCGACATCCCTTACTTAAGTTCAGGGAGTAGCTCATGGACGAGTTCAAAATGTGTGTCTACCGATTTTCACCAACCATCGGCTCTCTACAAGTACACAGGCACTTCTACTATTTCCAATCTTGGCCTACAATGTGTTGTTGAAAGCAATCATACTCGGATATTGTGAATCTGTCAATAATATTCTAAAAATTATTTTTTTTCTGTCTAAATCAATGTAGGATAATCCCTATAAATGGTTTATTTTCATTATGAACAGCCATTTACGTGTGTGAATAAACATTCTAATATATGCTATAGAAATATAAGGATAAAGCTCAAATAGGGGGAGACATTAATTGAATTTACAGAACATGTTAAAATTTTTGCATGTAGCGGAGGGATTGAAGCGAGAGCTACGACATAGCTGGCTTTCAGATGGGAGACAGGAAAGTGTAGCTGAGCATACATGGCGAGTAGCATTAATGGCAATGGCTATTGAGGAATACTTACCGCAAAAAGTTAATAGTGAGCGTTTATTAAAAATGATTATTATTCATGATTTAGTGGAGGTGTATGCAACAGATATTCCAGCCTTTGATACGATGAATAATATAAAGGTAAAAGAGCAAAAGAGACAAAATGAAATGAAAGCAATTGAAAAAATTAGAAATTTACTAGGAAATGATACGGGGCAGCAATTTTATGATTTATGGTTCGAATTTGAGCATAGGAAAACGTATGAAGCAAAAGTAGCAAATGCTTTAGATAAACTTGAAGCGCAAATTCAGCACAATGAGGCTGCTATTGAAACGTGGTTACCGATTGAACATGAAATGGTATTTTTGCTAGGTAAACATACGGATTTTGATAATGTGCTAGACGAGTTAAAAGGTATCATTGAAGCAGAAGGGGTAGAAAAAATTCAGACGGATAATAAATTATAGAATCCGCTAGTTTTCTATGGGAAATAGATATTATATTTACCAATGTAGAAAACGAGCAGATTCTTTTGGATTTTATTCTATTTTAAAGCGTGACACTTGAGTTTGTAATTCCTCAGCCATATTTGAAAGTGTAGCGGCAGAAGCAGCTACCTCTTCGATTGTGGCTAGCTGTTCTTCAGATGCAGAGGCTACATTTTGTAAGTTAGCAGAAGACATTTGTGCTATTGTTGCTATTTCATCGAAGGATGCATAAATTTGCTCAGCACTTGAAGACATTTCTTCTGAAACGGTCGTTGCTTCTTGAATTTGCTTGGAAACTTGTTCAATCAATTCAACAATTTTTGAAAAGCCTTCTTCAGCGACCTTTACAACTTGCATGCCAACTTGAACCTCTTGTGTACCAGTAGCCATAACAGAGACCGCACGATTTGTATCATGCTGAATTTCGGAAATAAGGCTAGCAATTTGTTCAGCGGATTGCTTAGATTGCTCCGCAAGTTTTTTTACTTCATCTGCAACAACAGCAAAGCCACGACCATTATCTCCTGCACGAGCTGCCTCAATTGCAGCATTTAGTGCTAGTAAATTTGTTTGCTCTGCAATATCTGTAATAAGACCGATAATATTACCTATTTCTACAGAGTGGTCCCCTAAATTTTTGACAACGCTTGCAGACTCTAAAACGGCTGTATGAATTGTATCCATTTGTGTAATGACACGAAGTAATGAATCGTTTCCTTTGTTAGCCTCAGTATTCGTTTCCATAGCAAGTTCAGATACAGCAGCTGTAGTTGTTGCCAATTGCTGAATGCCTCTTGTCATATTTTTCATAGCTTCAGAGCTTTCTGTAGCATTTTTACCTTGCGCCTCAGAGCCACTTGCAACCTCCTGTATAGAGGATGTAATCTGCTCTGTTGCTTGGATTGTTTGCTCAGCGCTTGCTGTTAATTCGGCTGCTGAGCCACTTACCTGTACAGTATTATGTCGAACATTAGTAATAAGGTCCTTTAAATTAAGAGCCATCTGATTGAAGGCAAGTGCTAAATCACCAACCTCATCACGATTCTTTATACGTATTTGCTCTGCCGTTAAATCACCCTCGGCAATTTTTTTAGCTGCTTTTGCCATTCCTTTAATAGGTCGGGAAATGAGACTACCCATGATAATGGCAATTATCAGACTAATGACAACAGCAAATACCCCAAGTATAATCATTTGAAATTTTATCGATTGAATTTCTTTAGTTGTCGCAGCAATTTTTTCATCTATATACTCTTTTTGATAATTAGCAAGGTTTTCTACGCGTTCATCGAATTTCTTAATAATTAGTCGTCCCTGTGTACTATCAAGCTTTTCGTACTGTTCGATTTCTCCAGCAGCCTTTAAGGAAAACATGCGATCAGAGAATTGTTGGACATCTTGCTCACTTTTATTGATTGCCTCTAATAATTCAATAGATTTTTTAGTATGGAAGGAAGCCATTAATTCATCTGATTTTTTTTTGAATTCTTCCCGTGATTCTTTGTTGCTTTTAAGATTTTTTTTATCTCCAAGTAATAAATACCCTCTTTGGCTTACAATTTCTTGCTTCGCAATTGCTCGAAGCTCCTGAATACTGATAGATCTAGTAGTTTGTTCTTCAAGTAGCACACGATATGTTTGATTAACGGAATTAAGTTGTTTAATGTTTAACCCGATTGTGCCAACTAAAACTAAAATAACAATAAAAAAACCGAGTATTAATTTCTTGTAGATAGTAAATCGCATAGTTGAAGTTTCCTTTCTCAGTAATTTAGTATAAATGTTACAAAAAAATGAAATATGTATATATACCATTTATATCAGATTATATGAATTTTACAAAGTATTAAGAGTATTTTCACGTTAATTAATAAATATAATAAGAAGGTAAATTGCAGAGAAAATAATAAAAAATGTAGAAATAATATGTAACTTTCTTGGAGCACAAGCGGATAGTTAGTGATAGAGCATAAACAAATACGACAATTCTCATAAATTTGAAACAAAATGAGCTGTAGTAACGTAGAATTAATAAAGAAATGACTAGGGATGTGAGAAGGTGTATAGACCAATTTTGAAATTACCAAAAACAAAGTTTGAAAAGCTATGGGACTATATTGGCTGTGGAATATTTATGCTATCCATCCTTTATATTTTTATCATGTGGGGCGAAATACCTGAAGAGGTTCCGAGACATTTTAACGGTGCAGGAGAGGTGGATCGTTGGGGTACAAAAATAGAACTATTCATTCTTCCATTTATCGGAGTGTTTCTGTGGATATTATTAAGCCTACTTGAAAAGGCACCACATATGCATAATTACCCAGCACGTTTAAACGAAAATAATGTTAAGGCATTTTATTTAAATAGCCGTAAGACTTTAAATGAAATTAAAAATCTTTGTTTAATTATCTTTGCCGTTATATCATTTCAAATGGTTCGAATAGCTATAGGGGAGGTAGAAACTATTGGCTGGTGGCTCCTTCCGATTGTGTTAATAGGAACAGCCATACCAATAATTAAGGGCATAGTAGCAACTTTTAAAATAAAATAGTACAAAATGTTATAGACTCAGACGCTCGTGGAATTATCAGAGCGTTTTTTTTTGTACGCAAATTTTATAAAATCATTTATACTATCAAAACCAATAAAAATTGTTAGAGAACTGGTGAACTTTTTAAATCATAAGTTGGGCTTTTAATTTTGTGGATCCACCATATAATTTGTACTATTTCTTTTGTCATTTCTAGTAATAAAATGGTATCGTATTTACAAAATATATTTCACTTATTTTTAAATTATCCAAAAAGGGTAATAAAGAAGTGTGATTCTAAATGATATCTTTATGAGATTTCTTAAATTAGCATTGGTTGAGCGGAACGGTCGTGTACAAAATAATTATTGGAAAGAAGGCTGAGAATGACGCACACTTATATTGAGCAAGTCGATGAAAAATGGCGTGAAAGCTTTGCAAGGCTAGTAGATGTAGTGGAAATAAATTTGCCTGAAGGCTTTGAACGTAATATGAATTATGACATGATTAGTTATGTTGTCCCATTATCAACGTATCCTAAGGGTTATCATGTTACACCGAATACACCACTTCCTTTCATTAGCCTTGCCGCACAAAAACGACATTTAGCTGTCTATCATATGGGTCTTTATACAGATAAGGTGTTATTGTCTTGGTTTCAGGAGGAGTATGCAAGGCGTGTGCCAACAAAGCTCAATATGGGGAAGAGCTGTATTCGTTTTACAAATACAAAAAATATTCCGTATGATTTAATTGGAGAACTTGTATCAAACATGACACCGATGCAATGGATAACTAAATATGAGGGAGAGTTAGCGAAATGAAAAGTGCCACTACCTTTTTAATGTTTCAAGGACAGGCGAATGAAGCTATTCATCAATATCAACAATGGTTTCCTGATTTAGAAATCAAGAGCTTATCATATATGGAAAACTCGCAGCAGGTAGCGATGGCTATACTCGATTTAAAAAATCTGAAAATTATGGTCAACGATAGTGTTATACAGCATAATTTTACTTTTACACCATCCATCTCAATCTTTCTGGAGTGTGAGTCTGTGGAAGAAATTAACCATCTCGTGGCTCAAATGCTAGAGGACGGAAAGGCGTTAATGCCTCTTGATAACTATGGCTTTTCTAAGCAATTTGCATGGATTGAGGACCGTTTCGGAGTATCTTGGCAGCTTACTTATAATTAATGTAAAGGAGAGTATAAATGAATAAGTGGATGCAACGAGCTATAGAACTCGCTCTAAAGAATATTGAACAAGGTGGACAACCGTTTGGAGCAGTATTAGTAAAGAATGAAGAAATAATAGGGGAAGGTGTCAATGAGTTACATCTTCGCCCAGATAGTACTGGCCATGCAGAGCTATTAGCTGTTCGACGTGCACAGGAAAAGCTACAATCTATTGATCTAACAGGGACCGTTATGTATGCTAGTGGGGCACCTTGCCCAATGTGTTTTGGTGCAATGGCAATGGCGGGAGTAGATAAGGCATATTTTGCGAATTCTTTAGAAGAGGCTATTTCGGTTGGTTTAAGTCGATCTAGCGAGGTATATGCAGATTTATTAAAATTAGAAAATGAACGTTCGTTTCGAATGATTCATATGCCAGTAATGGATAATGAAAAAAATCCGATGCAAGTCTGGTATAAATGTAAAGATAAATGAACTAAAAGGAGAAAGAGAATGGCAGTAACTTTAGTGAAACATGATATTAAATATGCTGAAGCAATGCATGCATTGTCTTCGATGCCACAGGTGCGAGATGCACTAGGGTTACCTGCTGGTAAAGTAGAGGACACAATAAATTTTATTAAACGGGAATGTGTGGATGAAGAGGCTGGAAAGACTGTTCCTCGAGTTGTCCTAAATGAAGAAGGTCAGTTCATTGGTGTGACAGCATTAATGTTTATCGACCACACGAAAAAAAGCTGTCACATTGGTTCGTGGCTTGGCTATGAGTTTTGGGGAAAGGGCTATAATATAGAAGCGAAAATAGCGATTTTAGATATTGCATTTTTTGAATTAGGACTTGAACGGGTTTTCGCAGGTGCGAGACAGGTCAATATTCGCTCTCAAAAAGCACAGGAGAAATTGCCATTTATTCGAATAGGCGTTGAAAAGGATTTTCCAGAGGAGCACAAATGGTTAGAGGTAAAGGAAAAGCAACCATGTGTTTTAAATGTTTTTGAGCGTACAGATTTTGTCCGTTATCGAACAGCTTTAGTAAAAGTGGAAGGCTCACGTGAGAGCTATTTACCGCAATTATTATTAGCAGATGAAAGTGAAGAAGCTGTAAGAAAATACTTAAATGACGGCGACTTATATGAAATTAAATGTGGTGAACAATTAGCTGGCGTAGCATTACTTCTTGCGCAACCTGATAAGGCAGTGGAGTTGAAAAATATTGCGATTGTACCAAATTATCAGGGAAAGGGTCTTGGCAAGGAGGCATTACGACAAATAACAAGCATTTGTCACTCTCAAGGATATCAAACAATTTTAGTGGGTACTGCCAATTCAAGTATTGATAATATTGCTTTTTATCAGAAGGCAGGCTTTCGTATGGAAGCAATTGAAAAGGATTTTTTTAGTTCTTATCCAGAGCCTATCTATGAAAATGGCATACGTGCACTAGATATGATTTTCTTTTCCAAAAAATTATAGATATAAAGAAATACCCGTCCAACTTATGTTGAGCGGGTATTTTATTTACCAAGCAACAGTGCCATCAACTTTTCCTTCGAATGTAAAAAATCATCAAGAGTATAGCGATCTAAAACGGCTAAATAGGCTTGTAATGCTTCATTTAAGACACCCTTTAGCTGACATTCTGGTGCAATTTTACATAGATTATTTTCCTTATCAAAGCATTCCACTAGATGAAAATCCTCTTCTGTTTGTCGCACTATTGCACCAATTGTGATGGTTTTAGGATCAATTGCTAGCCGTATACCTCCACCTCGTCCACGAATAGTTTCAATGTAGCCAAGTAATCCAAGCTGATGGGTAACTTTCATTAAATGGTTTTTTGATATATTATAAGCATCCGAAATTTCCTGAATGGTTGATAATTCACCGTCTTCCTTCGCACCCAGGTAAATAAGTGTTCGAAGAGAGTAATCTGTATATAAAGTTAGACGCATAAGAACACCCTACTTTCTATAATTCACAATAATTATAGCATTTTTACTTTGAAGTATATTAAATTCAATACTTTTTTAAAGATGTATTTAAAATACATTAATTATGTCTATTTTGTTAAAGATGTATTTTAAATATTGCTTTTAGAAAATGAAAGCGTTATATTGTAATCACGAAAGGATGGTATGCGATATGTTAAAACAAGA
>Ga0213828_1002657_pt1 | contig 12690 bp, 13 predicted proteins | sample MC6MC0897MG_FD_180664 | JGI IMG/M metagenome (GOLD analysis project Ga0213828, IMG submission 180664) | Enriched soil aggregate microbial communities from Iowa State University, Ames, United States - MC6-MC0897-MG | ecosystem: Environmental > Terrestrial > Soil > Unclassified | place: USA: Iowa...
GCGCTACATCGCCAGCCTGCTGGTGCTGGAAGCGGTGGCGACCAGTGGCATGGCCTGCGTGCTGGCGCTGGCCGTGCTGGTCAGCGCCAGCCTGGCCGGGCGTGGCTGGGCGCTGGCGAACTTCGGGCTGTCGATCACCCATGTCTGGCCGGATCTGCGCGAGCTGGCCTGGGTGGGCGGGGTGCTGCTGCTGAGTGCGTTGGCTGGCCTGGTGCCGGCGCTGCTGGCCTACCGCCGCACCGTGGCCGACGGCCTCTCGGCAGGGAGCTGAACCATGCGCACCTGGATCGCCCTTGCGTTGATGCTGGTGCTGGCCGGCTGCGAGCGCCCGGTGGATACCGGTGTGCAGGCGCTGCCTCCTGCGCCGGTGCAGGAGGGCAAGGCGACCGCTGCCGTCGCCGAGCAGGAAGTTGCCGAGCAGGAGCTGGACTGGCTGCAGATGATGCCTGCCGATGAGCTGGCCGCGCTGGAGCGTGGCGATGGCCCGGAGGTGAAGCACAGCGGTAACCGGCGCATGGCCCAGTTCGGCACCTTCCGCACGGTGGATGCGGTGCTGGACCGCGCCGTGCGCCTGCCTGGCTACGTGGTGCCGCTGAGCAATGCCGCTGACGGACGCCTGTCCGAGTTCCTGTTCGTGCCGTACTACGGCGCCTGCATCCACGTGCCGCCGCCGCCACCGAATCAGATCGTGCACGTGCGGCTGTCGCGCCCGATCGACATGCCGGACATGTATTCGCCGTTCTTCCTGGCCGGCACCCTGCGCGGCGAACGCGTGGACGATGATCTGGCCGGTTCGGCCTACACCATGGTTGACCCGCAGTTGAGGCCCTATGAACCGTAGTGCGTGCGTACTGGTGGTGATGTTGCTGGCTGCCTGCAGCCGGCCCGGTGGTGATGTGCCTGCCGCGGCGGCAGAAACTCCTTTGGCCACGACACGGCCGGAGGCAGCAGCCACGGCGGACACGGCCGCGCCCAGCGATGCCGCGATCACCGCGTGGAGCGACCTGATGCCCGAGGACGACGCATTCCTGCGCCCGCCGCCGCAGATCGGCATCGACCGCAGCGGTGGCATGGGGGCGATGTCCGGCGTCGGTGGGCTGATCGATGACACGGGTTCGGGCACGCCGCCGGGCGCCGCCATCGACCATTCCAGCCCTGACCGCGCCCAGCAGTTCGGCTCGGCCGCCGTGGTCGATGGCGTGAACGGTCGCGCGGTCGACCTGGATGGCTACGTGGTGCCGCTGGCCATGGACGATGCCGGCGCCGTGAACGAACTGCTGTTCGTGCCGTTCTACGGTGCCTGCATCCACGTGCCGCCACCGCCGCCGAACCAGATCATCCACGTGACCCTGGAACGGCCCATCGCACTGGGCAACCTGTGGGATGCCTATCGGCTGTCGGGCCACCTGCGCATCAAGCGTTTCGAGGCCGACATCGCCAGTGCGTCCTATGACGCGGACGCGGCCACGCTGACGGCGATCGACCGTTGATGCCGCGTGCGCGCTGGCTGTGCATCGGCGCAGCCCTGCTGCTTGGCGCTGCGCTGCTGGTCTGGCAGCGCTGGACGCCGCAGGTGCGGCCGCCGCCAGTGGCGTTCCCTGCGCCCATTCCCGCGCTGCAGGCCGACATCGAACGGCACCTGCGCGAGGACCGCGCCTTTCGTGATGACGTGGTGTTCCTGCTGGTGGCCACCGTGCGTGACCGGTGTGTACCGGCCGAGGCCGGCGTGCTGGCACGCATGGCCAACCGCGCGGCGCTGCCGGTGCTGGGTGCGATCAGTGCGGTGACCGCGCAGGACCGCAGGCTCGACCGGCCGATCTACCAGTACATCCAGCATCGCGCCGACAGCACGGCCTGCGGCGAGCCGCTGCAGCTGCCGGACGCAGGCCCAGAGCGCCTGCAGGTGGATGTCGAGCAGTACGCGCGCAGCTTTCCCGACAGCTACTACGATCCCACGCACAGCAGCCCGCCGCGCGACTTCGCCGGCCACAGCCTGGTCGAGCGCGCCGGCGATGCCTGCAACAGCGTGGTGTATTCAGTGCTGCCACTGGGGCCGGGGGACTGGCGCTGCAGCATGCTGCGTGCCACGGCGCGCCGTCATGTGCGCGAGCTCTGCGAAGGCGAACTGCAGCGCCAGCATGGCAGCATCGGCGGTGAGCTCGACATGGCCGTGGGGCAGGGCATGCAGGGCGGGGTGGTGGCGGCTATCGCCGCGTTGCCGGAAGGCTGCCGGTAACCCCGCGTTTGTAGCGTCGGAAGCTGAACGGAGCAATCGCTCGCCCTGATAACTATACAGGACGTCCTGTATAGTTACGGGCCTCACTCCGCTCCTGCAGGTCTGTTCCATGGCGCTTTCCCAGCCCCTGGCCGGTGCTCCGGCCCTGTCCCGTGCCCGTCGCTGGGCGCTGCTGTTCACCGTGGCTGCCGGCCTGCTGCTGGTCACGCTGGACAACTCGGTGCTGTACACCGCGCTGCCCACCCTGACCGAGGAGCTGTCCGCCAGTGCCGGGCAGGCGCTATGGATCATCAACGCCTACCCCCTGGTGATGGCCGGCCTGCTGCTGGGCGCAGGTACCCTGGGTGACCGGTTGGGCCACCGCCGGATGTTCCTGATCGGTCTGGTCGTGTTTGGTATCGCCTCGCTGGCGGCCGCGTTCTCAACCACGCCCGCACAGTTGATCGCGGCGCGTGCCTTCCTTGCCGTCGGTGCGGCGGCCATGATGCCGGCCACCCTGGCCCTGATCGGCCTCAGCTTCCACGAGGAGCGCGAACGCAACATCGCCATCGCCATCTGGGGTTCGGTGGCCATCGTTGGCGCAGCGCTCGGCCCGATCATCGGCGGCCTGCTGCTGCAGCATTTCTGGTGGGGTTCGGTGTTCCTGATCAACGTGCCGGTGGTGGTGGTGGCGTTCATTGCGACCCTGCTGCTGGCGCCGGAAGGCCAGCGCGACACCTCGCGCCCCTGGGACATGCCGTCCTCGCTGCTGGCGCTGGCGGCCCTGTCCGGGCTGGTGCTGGCCATCAAGTCGCTGATCGCCACGCCGCCTTCGTATGCCCTGGGTGTGGGTGCGCTGCTGCTGGCAGGTGTCAGCGGCACTGCGTTCGCACGTCGCCAGCAGCGCCTTGCCTATCCGCTGCTGGATTTCGCCATCTTCCGCAATCCCGCCTTCCTCGCCGGCACGCTGTCGGCGGTGTTCACCCTGTTCGCGCTGGCGGGCCTGCAGCTGGTCACCACGCAGCGCTTCCAGTTGGTGGCCGGCTTCAGCCCGTTGCAGGCCGGCCTGCTGGTTTCGGTAGCCGCGTTGGGCAGCCTGCCCAGTGCGCTGCTGGGTGGCAGCATCCTGCACCGCGTCGGCCTGCGCCCGTTGATCTGTGGCGGCCTGGCGACTGGCGCGGCAGGCGTGGCCGTGGTGGCGTTCGGGTTCCCGCATGGCGTGGGCTGGGTGGTGGCGGGCATGGCGCTGACCGGCGTAGGCATGGGGGCGGCGATTTCGGTGGCGTCCACCGCCATCCTCAACAACGTGCCGGCACACCGCGCAGGCATGGCGTCGTCGGTGGAAGAAGTCTCCTATGAATTCGGCGGCCTGCTGGCGGTGGCGCTGCTGGGCAGCCTGGGGGCGGCGATGTATGGCGCGTTCCTGCCCGATGCGGCGGACATGCCCGCGGCGGCGCGCGAAGGCTTCACCCAGGCACTGCATCTGGCGCGCGAAGGCGGGCAGGGGGCGTGGTTCGCGCAGGCGGTGGCCGCCTATGATCGTGGCTACCAGATCGTGCTGCTGGTCATCATGGCGGTGCTCGCCGCAGGTGCCGCGGTGCTGGCGCGCCTGCTGCGCGGGCGCGTGGGTGGCCGCGACGGCGCAGGCGATCGCGTAAAGTAACGGCAATGAGAACCAGCAAGCGCGACCGCATCCTCGACGCCGCCGTGAGCGTCATCAACCGTGACGGTCTCGGTGCGGTCACCTTTGAATCGGTGGCGGCCGAAGCGCAGCTGACCCGCGGCGGCCTGCTGTACCACTTCCCCTCGCGCGAAGCTCTGCTGCGCGGCATCGACGAGCACCTGGTAAAGGCCTGGGAGGCGTCGATGGAGGCGTTGCTCGGCAAGCGTGCCGACGGGGCGACGGCGCTGGAGCGGTACCAGACCTTCGTGCGGGTGTCGGCACAGAGCGCCACCCGTGCCGAGTTGATGTTCATGCTCGAATCGATGGACCCGGACGCCGGCGAACGCCCCTGGGGCCCGGTGGTGAAGCGCTGGGCGCCATCGCCGCCGGCCAGGGCGGTGGCGGACCCGGCGGCGCTGGATGATTTCGTGGCGCGGCTGGCCGCCGATGGCCTGTGGATCTACGAGGCGATGTACGAAGGCCAGCTGGACCCCGAGGTGCGTGCGCAGCTGACCGAGCGGATTGCCGGGTTGTTGTCGGCTGGCAAGGCGTAGCGCCGTTGTAGAGTCGAGCAAGCTCGACGCTACGGGGCCGCGGCCTGCGCCAGCCACGCCCGCGGCGAGACGCCCATCCGCTTGCGGAAGGCCTTGGACAGCGAGGCGGTATCGGCAAAGCCGACGTCCACCGCGACCTGCTTCACCGGCGCGCCCGCCCGCAGCTGCGCGCAGGCCAGGCTCAACCGCCAGTCCTGCAGGTAGCTGGCTGGGGTGGCCTGCATCACGTCCTTGAACACCGCGGCGAACGCACTGCGCGACAGCCCGGCGATGGCCGCCATGCGCGGCAGCGTCCAGTCCTCCTGCGGTGCCTGGTGCAGGGCTACCAGGGTACGCGCCAGCCGCGCATCGGACAGGCCGCGCATCAGCCCATGGCTGACCCCGGCCGCATCCGGGTGGTCCACCACCCAGCGCAGCACCTGGATGAGCGCCACCTCGAACAGTCGGTTGGTCAGCAGCCGCGAGCCGCAGCGCTGGCGGTCCGCCTCGCCGAACAGCAGCTGCAGGGTGCCATCCAGCTCGCCGATGTCGGCCAATGGCACCACCATCACCGGCGGCAGCGACTGCACCACCGGGTTGCGCGCACCGCCGTCGAAATCCAGCGTGGCGCAGGTGAAATCCGGCCCATCCAGCGGCGCGTTGAGGAAGGTGTGGTGCAGCGGTTGCGGGTACAGCAGCAGGCTGGGCTGGTCGACCCGCAGGCGCGAGGGCAGGCCGGCTTCGGTGTGGCACACCTCCATCTCGCCCTTGCGCAGGATGTGCAGGAACGCGCGGCCGGGCTGCGGCGAGAACTCGTGGCGCCCGCACAGGGGGCCGGAATGGAAGAGGGCGGCCTGCACGCGGAAGCGTTCAAGCAGGGCGGACAGGCGGTCGGGCGGGGTGTCCATGGACGAATGGATAACCGATGCGGACAAATGTTGGGGATTCGTCCTGCGAGTCTACCTACGATGACCCCATCGTCCAATCCCGGACGCGTTACCGAAGGAAACCGCCATGTCCCGTATCGCCCTGATCGACACTGCCGCCACCACCCCCGACCGCCAGGCCCTGCTGGGCCAGGTACACGCCGCCTTCGGCGCCACCCCTGCCATGTTCCGCGTCGTAGCCAACTCGCCGGCGGCGCTGGCCAGCATGTGGGGCTCGTTCGGCGCCCTTGGCGGCGGTCGCCTGTCGCCGCTGCTGGGTGAGCAGATTGCCGTCGCCATCGCCAACCGCAACGCCTGCGAGTACTGCCTGGCTGCGCACACTGCCCTGGGCCGCAAGGCCGGTGCCAGCGGCGAGCAGATGGCTGCCGCCCAGGTCGGCCAGTCCAGCGACCCGGCCACGGCCGCCGCGCTCACGTTCGCCCTGAAGGTGGTGGAGAACCGCGCGCAGATCAGCGACACCGACGTGCAGGCACTGCGTGATGCCGGTTTCGATGATGAGCTGATCGTCGAGATCCTCGCCCACGTCGCCCTCAACCTGTTCACCAACTACGTCAACGTGGCGTTCGACGTGCCCGTCGATTTCCCGAAGATCGCGCTGCGCTGAGGCCTGCGCGGGCCCGGGTGGCGACGTGCCGCCCGGGTTGCGGGCAAGCAGGCAGGACCGGTTCTAACCAGCCTGCAACCGCTCGGGGTGGGTATACACATTGAACCCACCCTCGCGCGCGAATCCCACCAGGCAGAGGCCAGCGCTGCGGGCCAGGTCGATGGCCAGAGCCGTGGGCGCCGACACCGCCGCCAGCACGCTCGCGCCGGCGCGCGCCGCCTTGCTGACCATTTCGTAACTTGCCCGGCTGGAAATCACCAGCAGGCCACCCTCGCTGCCATGCTCGTTGTGGTGCAGTGCCCCGATCAGCTTGTCCAGGGCGTTGTGGCGGCCGACATCCTCACGCACCCAGCCGATGCGACCACTGGCATCGGCCCAGGCGGCGGCATGGGTGGAACCGCTGGCAGCATTCATCGGCTGGTGCTGCGCCAGCGCGGCCAGTGCGCGCTGCAGCGCCAGCGGCGGATAGCTGCGGCGATCACCTATCGGCGGCAGGGGCCGCAGGACATCCTCCAACTGCCGCGTGCCGCACAAACCGCAGCCGCCCCGGCCCGGCAGCAGGCGCCCGTTGGCGGGGTCCAGCGCTGCACCGGGCGCGTCCTCGGCCACGGTCATCCTCAGCTCGATGCCTTCCAGCTGCGGCTGCACGTCGATCGACAGCACCTGCTGCGGCCGCGTGACCAGGCCCTCGCTGAGCGAGAAGCCCAGGGCGAAATCCTCGAGGTCGCAGGGCGTGGCCATCATCACCGCGAAGGCGGTGCCGTTGTAGCGCATCGCCACCGGTACTTCTTCGGCGATGAGGTCGACCCGTTCGTCCTGCTCCGTTTCCCGCCAGCGCTGCAAGGTGCGCAGCGCGGTACCGGCCGGCGGTGGGGAAAGCGGTGTCGGTGCGGGCATGCAGTACGTCCTGGGTGGAGCACGAAGGCCATCTACCGCCGCAGGATAGCGCAGCGATCAGGGGAAGACGCCGTTGTAACCGTTGCCGTGGCAGGCTGGCACCCCTCCTCCGGGGAATGGCACGACGGCCGCGGTCGTGCTTGACTGGGCCCGGTCCCTTGCGCGCCACCAGGTTGCCGAGCCATGTCCGAACAGAAACCGCCGCGATACACGTCCTACAACCAGCCGGCCGGTGGCTGGGGTGCTGCCGGGGCAACGGCCAAGGTGCTGCTGCAGCAGAGCGTGGTCGGCAAGGGCTCGAAGGCACTGCTGGCGATGAACCAGCCGGGTGGCTTCAAGTGCCCCAGCTGCGCCTTCCCGGACGCGGACCACCGGCGCAAGTTCGAGTTCTGCGAGAACGGCGCCAAGGCCCTGGCCTGGGAGGCGACCGAGCACCGCGTCACCCGCGAATTCTTCGCCGCCCACAGCGTCAGCGAGCTGATGGAACAGAGTGATTACTGGCTGGAGATGCAGGGCCGGTTGACCGAGCCGATGCGCTACGACGCGGCCAGCGACCACTACGTGCCCTGCGCCTGGGACGAGGCGTTTGCCTTGATCGGCGAGCATCTGCGTGCCTTGGACCACCCCGACCAGGCCGAGTTCTACACCTCCGGGCGCACGCCCAACGAAGCGGCGTTCCTGTATTCGATCTTCGTGCGCGAGTTCGGCACCAACAATTTCCCCGATTGTTCCAACATGTGCCACGAGCCCACCAGCCGCGGCCTGCCGCCGGTGATCGGGGTGGGCAAGGGCACCATCGTGCTGGACGATTTTGAACACGCCGAGGCCATCTTCGTGATGGGCCAGAACACCGGCACCAATTCGCCGCGGATGATGACCAACCTGGTGGAGGCGCGCAAACGAGGCATCCCCATCGTGGCGGTGAACCCGATGCCCGAGCGCGCGCTGATCCGCTTCACCGAGCCGCAGGACATCGTGCAGATGGCCACGCTGGGGTCGACCGAGATCACCAGCGAGTTCGTGCACATCCGCATCGGCGGTGACCTGGCCTTCCTCAAGGGCATCATGAAGGTGATGTTCGAGCGCGAAGCGCAGGGCGAGGCCGTGCTCGACCACGCCTTCCTGGCCGAGCACACCCTGGGCGTGGAAGCGCTGCGGGGGGACGCGCTGGCGCAGGACTGGGACGAGATCGTGCGGGTGTCGGGCATCGCCGAGGTACAGATCCGGCGCTGCGCGGATATCTACATCCGTTCGCAGGCCACGGTGATCTGCTACGGCATGGGCCTGACCCAGCACCAGTACGGTTCACGCCTGCTGCAGCAGGTCGCGAACCTGCTGTTGCTGCGTGGCAACTTCGGCAAGCGCGGCGCGGGCATCGGCCCCATCCGCGGGCACTCCAACGTGCAGGGCGACCGCACCGTGGGCATCGACGAGAAGCCCAAGCCGGCCTATCTGGACCGGGTGCGCGAGGTGTTCGGCTTCGAGCCGCCGCGCGCGCATGGCCATCATGTGGTCGAGTCGATCCAGGCGATGCTTGATGGACAGGCCCGGGTGTTCATCGGCCTGGGTGGCAACTTCATCCATGCCGTGCCCGATACGCCGCGCGCCTACGAGGCGATGCAGCGGCTGGAGTTGACCGTGGGCATCGCGACCAAGCTCAACCGCGGCCACCTGGTGCACGGCCGTGATGCACTGATCCTGCCGGTGGTGGCGCGCTCGGAGTGGATCCGCACGCCGGCCGGCGAGCAGTTCGTGACCATCGAAGATGCGATGTCCAATGTCAGCGCCTCGCGCGGCGTGCTCGAGCCGGTCAGCGAGCACGTGCTGCCGGAGGTCGAGATCGTCTGCCGCATGGCGATGGCCACGCTGCCGGACAGCCGGGTGGACTGGGCGGCCTGCATGCACGATTACGCGCCGATCCGCGAGCTGATCGCAGCCGTCTACCCGGAGATCTATGCCGGCTTCAACGAGCGCATCCAGCAACCGCATGGCTTCCACCTGGACATCCCGCCGCGCCGCCGGGTGTGGCCGACCGACACCGGCAAGGCCAACATCCTGGTGATGCCCGGGCTGGAGGTGAACGACGTGGTGGACGACCCGGAGATGCTGCGCCTGGCCACGGTGCGTTCGCACGACCAGTACAACACCACCATCTACAGCTACAGCGATCGCTACCGGGGCGTGTACAACGACCGCAACGTGGTGTTCATGAACATCGAGGACCGGCTGGCGCGCGGACTGGGCAAGGAAGCGCGGGTAAGCCTGGAAACGATCGCCGACGATGGCGTCGTGCGGCGCATCGATGGCCTGACCGTACTGGACTACCCGATGCCGCGCGGCGCGCTGGCCGGCTACTACCCGGAACTGAATCCGCTGTTGCCGCTGGACTACTACGATCGCATCAGCGGCACGCCCGCAGCGAAGTCGATCCCGGTGCGGGTGCGCGCGCTGGTCGAGGCGCCGTAACGGTAGAGCCGAGCCAGGCTCGGCTGCCGCTGCCTTCTGTAGAGCCGAGCCATGCTCGGCTGCTCCGAGACTCTACAGAAGCCCATCGAGCTTCTGCTCGGCGGCATCGGCATACGCGCCGCAGCTCATCGCCTTGTCACCGGCCTTGCTGCCGGCCGCGTAGTCCCAGCCACTGGCGCCTGGATGCGGGGTCAGCAGCACGTCGCAGGGCAGGGCGCGCACGGTGGCGAAACTGCGGCGGAAGTCCTCGACCAGGTGCGGATAGCGCGGGTTGTCCTTCAGCGTGTAACCCGGTGCACTCAGGCTGTCCGCATAGGCGATGCGCACCGGCGTGCCGTTGCGGGTGTCGGTCCAGGTCCACGCGGTGCTGCCGGGTGTGTCGCCGGGCGTGAAGTGGGCGGTGAAACGCATGCCACCGACGTCCACCGTCTCGCCGTCCATGATGATGCGGTCCACCTGTGCCGGCGCAAAGGTGAACCGGTCGCCGAAGTGCAGGTCGTCGGTGCCGCCGCGGGCCAGCAGTACCGCCGATTCGGCATTGGCCAGCACGCGCGCGCCCGTGCGGCGCTTGAGTTCGGCCACCGGGCCAGCGTGGTCGGCGTGGGCGTGGCTGAGCAGGATCACCCGCAGGTCAGCCGGGTCCACGCCACGCAGCTGCAGGTTGTGCAGCAGGTGGTCGGCCATCTGCGGCATGCCGCCGTCCAGCAGCACCGCACCCTGCGGGGTCTGCACCAGCAGGGCGGTGAGGTCCGCGGTGCCGATCTGCCAGGTGTGGTCGGCGATCTGCAGCGGCGCGATGGGCTGCAGCCACGACGCATCGACGGTGTCCGCGCGCAGTTGCGGCAGCGCCGGTCCGGCAGCGTGGGCCGCCAGCGGCAGGGCGGTGGCCAGGGCGAAGGCAAGGGGCAGGATGCGCATTCGGAGGGATCGGTCGGGAAGGTGCGAAGACGCTATCACGGCCGCTTCCGGGGCCGTTTCGCGTATTGCTCATGGCTGCAATAAGCGCGATGTTTGGCTCGGCCACCGATCAGGAGTTTCCATGGTTCCCGGCATCCGTGTACCCGCCCTGCGCCGCCGCGACGGCCACCACGCGCGGGTGACCTACGAAGAGCTGTTCTTCGATCTGGTCTACGTCTTCGCCGTCACCCAGCTCAGCCACCACCTGCTGCACCACCTGGGCCTGCTCGGCGTGCTGCAGACGCTGGTGCTGTGGTTCGCGGTCTGGCTGGGCTGGCAGTACGCGTGCTGGGTCAGCAACTGGTTCGACCCGCAGGCGCCGCGTATCCGTGGCCTGTTGTTCACCACGATGCTGCTGGCGCTGCTGATGTCGTCCTCCATTCCCGACGCGTTCGGCGAGCGCGCCTGGGTGTTTGCCGGGGCCTACGCCACGATGCAGGTGGGGCGCACGGCCTTCGTGCTATGGGAGGTGGGGAGCGGCCATGCACTCGCGCCCAACTTCCGTCGCATGCTGGCCTGGGTGCTGGTGTCGGCCTGCTTCTGGCTGGCGGGGGCGCTGGCCGAGGGCCACCTGCGGCTGGGGCTGTGGGCGCTGGCGGTGGCCTGCGAATACCTGTCGCCGATGTTCGGCTTCGCGTTCCCGGGGCTGGGGCGCTCGCACACGCGCGAATGGACGATCGAAGGCGGCCATCTGGCCGAGCGCTGCCAGCTGTTCGTCATCGTCGCACTCGGTGAGACGCTGCTGGCCACCGGCGGCGTGCTCAGCGAGGCGGGCAACTGGAACGTCGACGTGGTCTCGGCCGTGCTCGCCACCTTCGCCGGCACCCTGGCGATGTGGTGGCTGTACTTCGGCATCTCCAGCCAGGATGCCACCGACACCATCACCCGCTCCGACGATCCTGGGCGCATCGGCGCCTGCTTCCACTACGTGCATGCGCTGCTGATCGCCGGCATCATTGCCACCGCAGTCGGCAACGACCTGGTGATGGACGCGCCGGAGGAGGGCGTATCGCTGCCGCACGCAGCGATGCTGGTGGCCGGGCCGCTCATCTACCTGCTGGGCAGCGCGCTGTACAAGCGCGCGGTGTATGGGCGGGTGCCGCGTTCGCACCTGCTGGGCGCGCTGCTGCTGGTCGCCATGGGCCCCCTGCTGCCGTTCACCCACCTGCTGGCGGCTGGCTGGCTGACCAGCGTGGTGGTGTTGCTGGTGGGCCTGATCGACACGCGGACGCGACATCGCCTGCCGTAGCCGTACGGGCGGAGACCGCGCTCAGGCCATCGCAGCGGCCATCGCAGCCAGTCGTGCCACGGTGTTGAGATTGCGACCGGTGCCCTGCGCAGCGCAGGGAATCCGCAGCTTCGAATCGGCCATGCCCTCGCCGTAGTGCACGTACAGTGCGCGCGGCCCCAGCGCCAGCTGCTCGGCAGTGCGCCCGGTCACGCCCTGCAGCGGATCGCCCGGCAGCGGGCCGTCGACGAACAGGGCAACCACGCGGTTGCCGGCGGCCTGCGGGAAAGGATTGCTCCTGACCACATCGGCAATCTCCGCGGCGCTGCGTACCAGCACACCCACCGGCTTGCCGGCATGAGCCTGCAGCCGGTGGGCGAGCGCGTCGCGTACGGTTGCCTCGTCGCTTCGGCTGCGGAACACCACGTTGCCACTGGCGATATAGGTCCGCACGTCGCTGAAGCCGGCATCCACGCACATCGCCACCAGCGCTGCCATCGGCAGTTTGCCGGTGCCGCCCACGTTCACCGCCCGCAGCAGGGCCACGTAAGCGTTCATGGCGCAGCGGCCTTCAGGCGGTCGTACATGCGCACGAGGTCAACCAGGGTGCGCGCTTCCATCTTGCGCATCACCTGCGCGCGCCGCACTTTCACCGTGATCTCGCTGACGCCGAGGTCGGCGGCGATCTGCTTGTTGAGGCGTCCGCGCACCACGCCGTCCACCACCTCGCGCTCACCGGCGCTGAGGGTCTGCCAGCGTGCCTGCAGCTCGCCCAGCGCCTCGCCCTCGCGCCGCCGCTCGCGGTCCAGGGCGATGCCCTTGTGGATGGCGTCCAGCAGTTCCTGGTCGCGGAAGGGCTTGGTCAGGAATTCGATGGCGCCGGCCTTGATCGCATTGACGCCCATGGCGATGTCGCCGTGGCCGGTGATGAACACTACCGGCACCTGCAGGCCGAGGTCCGCCATGCTGCGGTGGAAGTCCAGGCCGCTCTGTCCGGGCATGCGCACGTCCAGCACCAGGCAGGCCGGCGCATCGTCGCGGGGATGATCGAGGAAGGCCTGGGTGGAGGCGAATGCCCGCACCTGCAGGCCCATCGACGCCAGCAGGTCTTCCAGCGCGGCGCGCACGGATGCATCGTCATCGATCACATAGACGATGGGGGCCCCTTCGGCCGGAGGTG
>Ga0213828_1002663_pt1 | contig 12653 bp, 9 predicted proteins | sample MC6MC0897MG_FD_180664 | JGI IMG/M metagenome (GOLD analysis project Ga0213828, IMG submission 180664) | Enriched soil aggregate microbial communities from Iowa State University, Ames, United States - MC6-MC0897-MG | ecosystem: Environmental > Terrestrial > Soil > Unclassified | place: USA: Iowa...
CGATGATCGCACCATCACCTTCACTGACTACCCGCTGGGCAACGCCCCGCGCCAGCGCCGCATGTGGGACGAGCAGCAGACCGGCCTGCTGAGCACGCTGACCTGGCGCGCCAACGACCTGTTGACCCTGGACGGCGGTATTAACGTAGAAGAGCAGGACAACACTTATCGCCGGCAACGCTACAGCTTTGGCGTGCCGACCGATTTCGATGCAGCCCCCGCGCGCATTCAGGACGACGACCACTACACCTTGCGCAATCTCGGTGGCTATGTGCAGGCGATCATCCAGCCGACCGAGTCACTGAAGATCATCCCGGCCATGCGTGTCGACAAGTTCGACGGCAATACCACCACCCTCGGCGGCCAGAAGGCCTCGTTGCAGGACTACGGCTGGATCCAGCAGCCGAAGCTGAGCGTGGTCTACAGCGTCAGCGAAAGCGTCGACGTCTACGCCAACTGGGGCCGCACGTTCCAGATTCTTACCGGTAGCAGTTTCCCGGCCTACTTGAGTGCCGGCCAGGCCAGCTATGACCCGTCGATCAATACCGGCAAAGAACTGGGGGTCAAGTTCCGCCCGTTCGACGGCGCTGAGGCGCGCGCTTCCGTGTGGCAGCAGGATGCTACCGATGAAGTGGCCAACATGCCGGCCACCGGCACCTCGGTGGGGCTTGGTGAAACCCGTCGGCGCGGCATCGACCTGCAGCTCAACGCGCAATTGAACGAACAGTGGACGTTGTGGGGCTCGCACTCGATTCAGGAGGCCAAGGTGGTCAAGGCCTTCGCCGCCACTGGCGAGTCGCTGGCGGGCAAGGAGGTGTTTTCGACGCCGCGTTACATCAGCAACCTCGGTGCCGACTACCAGTACAACGATGACTGGCGCTTTGGCCTGCAGGCCCGGGCCCAAGGCGACTACTACATCGATGCGCAGAATCAGCAAGGCAAGTACGGTGGCTTTGCCGTGCTGGATGCCAGCGTGCGCTACCGTATCTCCAGCGCGACCAGTGTCGACCTGCAACTGAAGAACCTTACTGATCGCGAGTACGAATACGTCTGGTACGACAACTTCTTCTGGGGCGGCGACGATCAGCCGATGTTTTCGCCAGCACCGGGCCGCTCGGCGTTTGTCTCGCTCAACATGAAGTTGTAAAGCCTGACCAGCTGGGGTTCGAAGGTTAAGACCATCAACACTTCACTTAATCTTTCGCATTTGCAGGTGTATCGTATTCGCCCTTCATTGCCCGCCCCGTGCTGGCAGACTGATCGCGTATAACGAGGTACCTCCACCGATGTCCTTTACCCGTCGACAAATGCTCAAGGGCCTGACTGGCCTGGTCGTGGTTGGCCTGGGCGCTGGAGGCGCAGCGCGCTACTGGCTGGGCAAGGTCGAGGATGACAACGCTGGACATGACTACGAGCTGATCGCCGCGCCGCTTGAAGTCGAGCTGGTAGCGGGCTTCAAGACCGAGGCCTGGGCCTTTGGCCCATCGGCGCCGGGCACCGAGCTGCGGGTCCGCCAGGGCACCTGGCTGCGGGTGCGCTTCATCAACCACCTGCCGGTCGAAACCACCATCCATTGGCACGGTATCCGCCTGCCGCTGGAAATGGACGGCGTGCCCTATGTCTCGCAACTGCCGGTCAAGCCCGGCGAGTACTTCGACTACAAGTTCCGCGTGCCGGACGCCGGCAGCTACTGGTATCACCCGCACGTGAGCAGCTCCGAGGAGCTTGGTCGGGGCCTGGTCGGCCCACTGATCGTCGAAGAGCGCGAGCCCACCGGCTTCAAGCATGAGCGCACGCTGAGCCTGAAAAACTGGCACGTCGACGAGCAGGGCGGGTGGCTGCCGTTCAGCATTCCTCGTGAAGCTGCGCGCAATGGCACCGCTGGGCGCTTGATCACCATCAACGGCCAGGCCGATTCGGTCACCGAGCTGCCGGCCGGGCAGGTCGTGCGCGTGCGCCTGCTCAACCTCGACAATACCTGGACCTACCGCATCAACCTGCGTGGCAACTGCGAGGCGATGATCTACGCCCTCGATGGCAACCCGGTCACGCCGCGGCCATTGGACGATGACTATTGGCTGGGCCCTGGCATGCGCATCTGCCTGGCGATCCGCATCCCTGAAGCCGGCGAGGAGATCTCCCTGCGCGACGGCTTTGTGCGCCTCGGCACCCTGCGCTCGGTTGCCAGCAGCGACGCCCCCGGCGAATGGCCGCCGGCATTACCGGCCAACCCGATCGCCGAACCAGACCTGACCAACGCCGAGAAGATCAACTTCAATTTCGAGTGGGTCGGCAAGGTTTCGGTCGACACCGACAGCGGCCGCCCGCCAAGCCTGTGGCAGATCAACGGCAAGGCCTGGGACATTACCGACAAGACCTGCGCCGACCGCCCGATCGCCACATTGGAAAAGGGCAAGAGCTACATCTTCGAGCTGAAGAACATGACCCAGTACCAGCACCCGATTCACTTGCATGGCATGAGCTTCAAGGTGCTCAGTTCCAACCGGCACAAAATCACCGAGCCGTGGTTCACCGATACTTACCTGCTGGGCAAGAACGAGCGCGCCCAGGTGGCCCTGGTGGCTGATAACCCGGGTACCTGGATGTTCCATTGCCACGTCATCGACCACATGGAAACCGGCCTGATGGCCGCGATTGCGGTGGTCTGATGCGCGCGCAGATTATTGATCGCAGCCGTGATCAGGCTTTTATGCAGATGGCCCTGGAGCTGGCTGCGCAAGGTGCGGCGTTGGGCGAAGTGCCGGTTGGCGCGGTGCTGGTGCAGGGTGGCGAAGTGATCGGCAGCGGCTTCAACCGACCGATCACCGACAGCGACCCCAGCGCCCACGCCGAGATGGTCGCCATTCGCGCTGCAGCGCAGGCGGCCAGCAACTACCGGCTGCCCGGCAGCACGCTGTACGTGACCCTGGAGCCGTGCAGTATGTGCGCAGGTTTGATCGTTCATTCGCGGGTGGCGCGGGTGGTGTATGGGGCGCTGGAACCGAAAGCGGGGATCGTGCAGAGCCAGGGGCAGTTCTTTACCCAGGGCTTTCTCAACCATCGGGTGCTGTTCGAAGGTGGGGTGCTGGCGCAGGAATGCGGGCAGATACTCAGCGATTTCTTCAAGGCGCGGCGGGCAAAAGCCTCGAGCTGAGCCGGTTACATCGGCGGTGACTGTTCCGCTGGCTTGTCCTTGTTGACCCCTGGCACATGCAGGTTGCCTTCGGCGACCTGACCTTCGAGCTGCGGCTGGGTCACCCAGGTCAGGATGTCGTAGTAACGGCGGATGTTGGCGACAAAATGCACCGGCTCGCCGCCGCGGGCGTAGCCATAGCGGGTCTTGCTGTACCACTGCTTCTGCGACAGGCGCGGCAGCATCTTCTTTACGTCCAGCCATTTGTTCGGGTTCAGGCCTTCGCGCTTGGCCAGGGTGCGGGCGTCTTCCAGGTGGCCGCTGCCGACGTTGTAGCCGGCCAGGGCGAACCAGGTACGGTCCGGCTCCTTGATGCTGTCGTCGAGCTGTTCCTTGACCAGCATGAAGTACTTGGCGCCGCCGGTGATGCTCTGCTTGGCATCCAGCCGGTTGGACACGCCCATCGCCTGCGCGGTGCGCTGGGTCATCATCAGCCCGCGCACGCCGGTCTTGGAGGTCACCTCAGGCTGCCACATCGACTCCTGATAGCCGATTGCCGCAAGCAGGCGCCAATCGACCTGCTCGACCTTGGCCGAGGCCTTGAAGTGCTTTTCATACTTGGGCAGGCGCTGCTGCAAATGCTGGGCGAAGGTGTAGGCGCCGACGTAACCGAGGACGTCGACGTGGCCGTAGTAACGATCCTTGAGGCGCTGCAGGGTGCCGTTCTTTTGCGCTTTGTCGAGAAACTCGTTGACCTCGTTGAGCAGGCTGTTGTCTTCGCCCGCGGCGACTGCCCAGCGCTGATCACGACTGTCGCCCAGGTCAAAGGCAACCCGTACATTGGGGAAGTACACCTGGTTCATCGCCAGCTCGTTGGAGTCGACCAGGGTCAGGTCGATCTGGCCTTCATCGACCATGCGCAGCAGGTCGACTACTTCAACGGCGTCGGATTCTTCGTATTCCAGGGTCGGGAACTGTTTTTTCAGCGCTGCCAGTTGCTCTGCATGGCTGCTGCCCTTGAGCACCATGATCTTCTTGCCGATCAGGCCCTTGGCCTGGGTCGGCCGCGAACGCCCATTGCGGTAGATGACCTGCGGGGTGACTTCGAGGTACGGATGCGAGAATTTTGCCTGGATGTTGCGCTTTTCGCTGCTGACCAGGCCCGCCGCTGCCAGCACCGGACCGGACGGTTTGCCCAGTTGATCGAACATTTCGTCGATATTGTCGGCGGTTTCGATCTCCAGCTTCACCCCCAGGTCATCGGCAAAACGCTTGACCAGCTCGTATTCGAAGCCGGTTTCCCCGTTGCGGTCCTGGAAGTAAGTGGCCGGGCTGTTGCGGGTAATCACGCGCAGCACGCCGTCTTCCTTGACGCGCTCGAGGGTGCTGGGTTTTTCAACACAGGCACCGAGCATCAGGAAGAGGCCGGTTGCGAAGAGCCATTGGGCGCAACGCTTGCGCAAAGCAGTGGGGGCGAACATAGCTTGCAGTATACGCAAAGGGCCGCAACTGCCATATCTCGACAACGCTGGACAGGTCTGCTAGCAGATTGGCCAGGGATTTGTTGATGGCCGAGCAAAATCGGTAAAAAGCCCCGACTTTTCTGACCCCGGAGTCCGGTTCAGCCGCCCGGCAGCATTGCCTTGCAGCGGGTGCCCAATCGCGCGAATTACGCTAGAATGCACGGCCTCTAAGCACACCCCTTCCTGAGGCTGTCCCGACGATGTTGATCCTGCGCGGCGCTCCTGCCCTTTCTGCCTTTCGCCACGGTAAGCTACTCGAGCAACTGAGCCAGAAAGTCCCCGCTGTTACCGGCTTGTATGCCGAATTCGCCCACTTCGCCGACGTCGATGGTGAATTGACCGCCGACCAGCAGCAAGTGTTGGCCCGTCTGCTCAAGTACGGGCCGAGCGTGCCGGTACAAGAGCCGACTGGCCGCCTGTTCCTGGTAGTTCCGCGCCTGGGCACGATTTCGCCCTGGGCCAGCAAGGCCAGCGACATCGCCCACAACTGCGGCCTGCAGAGCATTCAGCGCCTGGAGCGCGGCATTGCCTTCTATGTGGCCGGCGACCTCAGCGAGGCCGACGCGCAAGAAGTTGCCGCCGCGCTGCATGACCGCATGACCCAGCGCGTGCTGACCCAACTGGAGCAGGCAGGCGATCTGTTCAGCCATGCCCAGCCCAAGCCGATGACCTCGGTCGACGTGCTCGGCGGTGGCCGTGCAGCGCTGGCGCAGGCCAACATCGACCTCGGTCTGGCCCTGGCCGAAGACGAGATCGATTACCTGGTCAACGCCTTCCAGGGCCTCAAGCGCAACCCGAACGACATCGAACTGATGATGTTCGCCCAGGCCAACTCCGAGCATTGCCGACACAAGATCTTCAATGCCACCTGGGACATCGACGGCCAGGCGCAGGACAAGAGCCTGTTCGGCATGATCAAGAACACCTACCAGATGCACAGCGAAGGCGTGTTGTCGGCTTACAAGGACAACGCCTCGGTGATCGTCGGCAGCGTGGCCGGGCGCTTCTTCCCGAACCCCGAAACCCGCCAGTACGGCGCGGTGCAGGAGCCGGTGCACATCCTCATGAAGGTCGAGACGCACAACCACCCGACCGCCATTTCGCCATTCTCCGGCGCTTCCACCGGTTCTGGTGGCGAGATCCGTGACGAAGGCGCGACCGGTCGCGGCGCCAAGCCCAAGGCTGGCCTGACCGGCTTTACCGTGTCCAACCTGCGGATCCCAGGCTTCGAACAGCCGTGGGAGAAGCCATACGGCAAGCCAGAGCGCATCGTCAACGCCCTCGACATCATGGTCGAAGGCCCGCTCGGCGGCGCCGCATTCAACAACGAATTCGGCCGTCCGGCCCTGACCGGCTATTTCCGTACCTTCGAGCAGTCGATCCAGACCCCGCACGGCGAAGAAGTGCGCGGCTACCACAAGCCGATCATGCTGGCCGGCGGCCTGGGCAACATCCGTGAAGATCACGTTCAAAAGGCCGAGATCACCGTTGGCGCCAAGCTGATCGTGCTCGGCGGCCCAGCCATGCTGATCGGCCTGGGTGGCGGCGCGGCGTCGTCGGTTGCCACCGGCGCCAGCTCGGCTGACCTCGACTTCGCTTCCGTTCAACGGGAAAACCCGGAAATGGAGCGCCGTTGCCAGGAAGTCATCGACCGCTGCTGGCAGCTGGGCGACGACAACCCGATCGCCTTCATCCATGACGTCGGCGCGGGCGGCATTTCCAACGCCTTCCCGGAACTGGTCAACGACGGTGGTCGTGGTGGCCGCTTCGAACTGCGCAACGTGCCCAACGACGAGCCGGGCATGGCCCCGCACGAAATCTGGAGCAACGAATCGCAAGAGCGTTACGTGATGGCGGTCGATGCGGCCAACTTCGAGCGTTTCAAGGCCATCTGCGAACGTGAGCGCTGCCCGTTTGCGGTGGTCGGCGAAGCCACTGCCGAACCGCACCTGACCGTTACCGACAGCCACTTCGGCAACACCCCGGTCGACATGCCGCTCGACGTCCTGCTCGGCAAGCCGCCGCGCATGCACCGTTCGGTCACTCGCGAAGAAGAGCTTGGCGATGAGTTCGACCCAAGCACGCTGGACCTGGCCGACTCGGTCGAGCGCGTGCTGCACCACCCGGCGGTGGCCAGCAAGAGCTTCCTGATCACCATCGGCGACCGCACCATCACCGGCCTGGTTGCACGCGACCAGATGGTCGGCCCATGGCAGGTTCCGGTAGCGGATTGCGCCGTGACCGCGACCAGCTTCGACGTCTACACCGGCGAAGCCATGGCCATGGGTGAGCGCACCCCGCTGGCACTGCTGGATGCTCCGGCCTCCGGCCGCATGGCGGTCGGTGAGGCGCTGACCAACCTGGCTGCTGCGCGCATCGACAAGCTGTCCGACATCAAACTGTCGGCCAACTGGATGTCGGCAGCCGGCCACCCGGGTGAAGATGCCCGCCTGTTCGACGCCGTCCGAGCCGTCGGCATGGAACTGTGCCCTGAGCTGGGTCTGACCATTCCAGTGGGCAAGGACTCCATGTCGATGAAGACCCAGTGGAGCGAGCAGGGCGCGCAAAAAAGCGTGACTTCGCCGATGTCGCTGATCATCAGCGGCTTCGCCCCGGTGGTCGACGTACGCCAGACCCTGACCCCGCAACTGCGCATGGACAAGGGCGAAACCGACCTGATCCTGATCGACCTGGGCCGCGGCAAAAACCGCATGGGCGCGTCGATCCTGGCGCAGACCCACGGCAAGCTGGCTGCGCAAGCGCCGGACGTCGACGACGCTGAAGACCTCAAGGCCTTCTTCGCCGTGATCCAGGGCCTCAACGCCGATGGTCACCTGCTGGCCTACCACGACCGTTCCGACGGCGGCCTGCTGACCACCGTGCTGGAAATGGCCTTCGCCGGCCATTGCGGTCTGGACCTTGAACTCGACACCCTGACCAGCAAGCGCGAAAAAGTCGCGGCGATTCTCTTCAACGAAGAGCTCGGTGCGGTCATCCAGGTTCGCCAGGATGCCACCCCGGACGTGCTCGCGCAGTTCAGCGCTGCTGGCCTGGGCGAGGATTGCGTGGCCGTGATCGGTCAGCCGATCAACAACAGCGAAGTGCTGATCAAGCTCGCCGGCGAAGCGGTATTCACCGGTGATCGCGGCCAGTTGCAGCGCGAGTGGGCCAAGACCAGCTATCAGATCCAGCGCCTGCGTGACAACGTCGACTGCGCTGATCAGGAATACGCCGGCCTGCTGGTTGAAGACAACCCAGGCCTGAGCGTCAAGCTTGGTTTCGACGTCAACCATGACATCGCGGCGCCGTACATCAAAAAAGGCATCCGCCCGCAAGTGGCAGTCCTGCGTGAGCAGGGCGTCAACGGCCAGGTCGAGATGGCTGCGGCGTTCGACCGTGCCGGCTTCAACGCCGTCGACGTGCACATGAGCGATATCCTCGCCGGTCGTGTTGACCTGGAAGCGTTCAAAGGCCTGGTTGCCTGCGGCGGCTTTTCTTACGGCGACGTGCTCGGTGCCGGTGAGGGCTGGGCCAAGTCGGCGCTGTTCAACAGCCGCGCGCGGGATGCCTTCCAGGCATTCTTCGAGCGTGACGACAGCTTCACCCTGGGTGTATGCAACGGTTGCCAGATGATGTCCAACCTGCACGAGCTGATCCCGGGCAGCGAGCTGTGGCCGCACTTCGTGCGTAACCGCTCCGAGCAGTTCGAAGCCCGTGTGGCGATGGTCGAGGTGCAGAAGTCCAACTCGATCTTCCTGCAGGGCATGGCCGGTTCGCATATGCCGATCGCCATCGCCCACGGTGAAGGCCACGCCGAGTTCGCCGACCCGGCCGCGCTGCTTGCAGCCGACCAGTCTGGCTGCGTGGCGCTGCGCTTTGTCGACAACCACGGCAAGGTCACCGAAGCCTACCCGGCCAACCCGAACGGCTCACCGCGTGGTATCACCGGTCTCACCAGCCGCGATGGCCGCGTGACGATCATGATGCCGCACCCTGAGCGGGTGTTCCGCGCAGTGCAGAACTCGTGGCGTCCAGACGATTGGCAGGAAGATGCGGCGTGGATGCGCATGTTCCGCAACGCGCGGGTTTGGGTGAACTAAGCGGTGTACAAGCTCGCCTTCTTCGTCCCGGCCAGCCATGTCGAAGTGGTCAAGGCCGCCGTGTTTGCCGCCGGTGGCGGCCGTATCGGTGGCTATGAGCACTGCGCCTGGCAGACCCTTGGCCAAGGTCAGTTCCGGCCGATGGCCGGCAGCCAGCCGTTTCTCGGGCAGGCTGGCGAGGTCGAGCAGGTCGAGGAGTGGAAGGTCGAGCTGGTGGTGGCCGACGAGCTGATTCAGCAGGTTGTCACTGCCTTGAAGCACAGCCACCCGTACGAAACGCCTGCTTATGAGGTTTGGCCATTGGCTGACTTCTGAGCTGTTGTTGTCGCACCGTTACACGCGAAAAGCCCCGGCAGGCCACTGCCGGGGCTTTTCAATTTACAGTGACACGCTGCTGCACGTGCCTCAGTCGCCACTGCGCCTCGTGGGCAGCGAAGTGCAGGCCAACAGCCCGACTTCAAACAGGACCCACATCGGCACCGCCAGCATCGTCTGTGAGAACACATCCGGCGGCGTCAGGATCATCCCCACCACAAAGCAGCCGACGATCACGTAGGGCCGACTCTTGCGCAGCGTCGCCACATCGGTCAAACCGGCCCAGACCACGATGAAGGTCGCCACCGGGATCTCGAACGCCAGGCCAAACGCCAGGAACAGCGCCATGATGAAATCCAGATACAGGCTGATGTCGGTCATCATCGCCACGCCATCAGGCGTCACGCTGGCGAAAAAGCCGAACATCATCGGAAATACCAGAAAGAACGCGAAGGCCATGCCGCTGTAGAACAGGACGATGCTCGACAGCAGCAGTGGCAGGGCGATGCGCCGCTCGCGCTGGTACATGCCGGGCGCTATGAAGCCCCAGGCCTGATGCAGCAGCAACGGCATGGCCACGAACAACGCGCACATCGCGGTCAGCTTGAACGGCGTCAGAAACGGCGAGGTGACGCTGGTGGCAATCATGCTGGTGCCTTCCGGCAGGTACCGACGCAGCGGCTCGGAAATCAGCGTGTACAGCGTCTGCGCAAACGGGAACAGCGCGGCGAACAGCAGGCCGATCATCAGCAGGGCGCGCAGCAGGCGTTTGCGCAGTTCGCGCAGATGCTCGGTGATCGGCATGCGAGGCTGCTCAGGCACAGCAATGCTCATGATGCATTCTCCTTGGCGATGACCGGCGCAGCGGCGTCATTGGCCGGCTGCGTGTCGAGGCGGATACCCTGGCGCAGGTCCTGTTCCAGGCGTTGCAGCGGCGCGCTGTCCAGTGCCGGCAGGTCGATCTCGCGTTCGACCTGGGTGCGCAGTGTGTGCATCGCGCGACGGGCCTGGCCCAGCACGCGGCCGACCGCGCGCGCCGCCACCGGCAGGCGCTCGGGGCCGAGCACCAGCAGGGCGACGATGCCGACCAGCATCAGCTCGGTGAAGCCGATCTCGAACATCAGGCCTGACGGTCCGTGTGCGCCTGCGCCACGCTCTGCCCGTTCAGCGTTGGCGCCTGCTCGGCCTGAACATTGGCAGCGTTGTTGGCATCGGTATCGCCGCCCATGGATTTGCGAAAGCCCTGGATCGCCTCGCCGACATCGCTGCCCAGGCCCTTGAGGCGCTTGGTGCCAAACAGCAGAAACACGATCAACAGCACGATCACCAGTTGCCAGATTCCAATACCACCCATGTCAGCGCACTCCTGTAAGGCCATGAAAGAGAAGCAATCCTGCCTGTCCTAGATGACGCCTGGATGACGGTGGAACGGCTGCCATCTGCCTGCAACACGCACGGTGTTGACTGGCGGCTTTCGGTGATGAAAAGGCAGGCGGCAATGGGCGGTAAGCAACAGCAGGGCGCGGCACTGTTGATGGTCATGGTGGCGCTGGCGATGCTGGCTGCGGGCTTGACCTGGCTGGTCGAAGGTGGCCGTCGTCAGGTCGATGAAGTGCGCCTGCTGCAGCAGCGGGTGCAGGCGCGGGCGATGCAACAAGCCGGTCTGGCCTATGCCAAACAAGCCCTGCGCGATCCCGCTTGGCGGCTCAGCCCGCTGTTCTGGCAGGCCCTGCGCGGGCAGCCACTGAATTACGATTTTGCCGGCGGTACGGCGCAGTTGCGGGTACGCGATCAGCACACCTGCTTCAACGTCAATGCCCTGCTTGGCAACGACGCCGAGCGCGCCGAGCGCCAGCTGCGCTACTTGCTGGGCGACAACATGGCGGCCGAACGGCTGGTGCACGGCCTGGCGGACTGGCTCGACAGTGACAGCGATGCCCGCCTGCAAGGCGCCGAAAGTGCCCAGTACCTGCGCCAGCAGCCACCGCGGCTGGCGGCCAATCAGCCGATGCTCGACAGCAGCGAGCTGAACCTGCTGCTGGAGCCGGACGCGACCCGCCAGCGCCGCTATCCGATGTTGTGTGCGATCGCGCAGACCAGTGGCTGGCGCTTGAACGCCAACGCCTTGGGCCTGGAACACCTGGAGCTGCTCGATGCATTGTACGAAGGCAAGTATCCGCGTTCACTGCTCAGCCGCATTGTCAGTGGCCGGCCTGCGACCGGTTATGCCGATGCAGCGGATCTGCGCCAGGCGCTGGGTGCGGTCGATGATGAAACGTTCGAGCGCTTGAGTGAGGGCTTGCTGCTCAACAGCGGCCATTACCTGTTGCAGCTGTCGTTCGAGGAAGAGGGGCTGAGCTTGCGCAGTCAGTTGCAGGTCGAGGCTCTGGGTGTGGTGCAGTGGCATGCGCGGGTGCCGGCGCAGCAGGTGCGCGTCAGGGCGCGCGAACCGTTGTTGTGAGCCCACAATCGAGAACGCCCCGGTCGCAGTGCCAGGGCGGCGCTGCAACCGGGGCGTTGATCAGGTTCGATCAGGCAGTGCCGATCTCGCCGCCATCATTACGCTGAATGACTACCGTCGAAGCTCGCGGGCGCACCATGGCACCTGCCGGAGTGGCGTCGGTAGCGACGTCGTTGTACGGCCAGTTGCCCGGATGCTGGATGTTGACGAACATCGACTTGTTGTCTGGGGCAAAGGCAATCCCGGTCACTTCACAGCCGTTCGGGCCGACGAAGAAACGGCGCAGGGCCGACTGGTTCTGCGCGTTCACCGGGACCTGCTTGCCGGCAGCATCGACCAGATCGGTCGGGATCACCGCCAGCAGCTGGTCGTTGGTGTAGTCGGTGAGGGTCGACTCGCCGTTGTCGGTTTCGATCCAGAGCACGCCGCGGCTGTCGAAGCTCATGCCATCGGGGCTGGCGAACTGGTTCAGTTCGGTCAAGCCGGAGCGGTTGATATCGGCAGTGCCGGCAGCGTTGGCGCCAAACACGAAGATGTCCCAGTTGAAGCTCAACTGGTCGTCGCTGTCGTGCCAGCGGATCACGTGGCCATGACGGTTCGGCCCGCGTGGGTTGGCAGCATCGACCTTGTCCGCAGTGCGCGCGCTGTTGTTGGTGAGGGTCAGGTAGACGTCACCGTTGACCGGGTGTACCGCGGTCCACTCGGGGCGGTCCATCGGCGTTGCACCAACGGCATCGGCGGCGCCGCGGGTATTGATGATGATCCCCGGCAGGTCACCGAACAGCGCGCCCAGGGTGCTGCCGCCGGTGGTGGCGGTGGCCACGTCGAGCAGCAGCCAGTTGCCGCTGCCGTCGGCATTGAAGCGGGCCACGTACAGCTTGCCTTGGTCCATGTACTTGGCACCGGTAGCCAGGCGGTCGGCCGGGGTGGCGTCCGCCGGGTCCCAGACCGCGTCGGAGACGAACTTGTACAGGTATTCGTTGTTGGAGTCGTCGCCGGTGTACCAGACCAGCGGCTTGCCCGCGACCGGCAGGCCCGGGCAGCAGCCCTCGTGGCGGAAGCGACCCAATGCGGTGCGCTTCACTGCCAGGGTGCTGGCGTTGTACGGGTCGATCTCGACG
>Ga0213828_1002667_pt1 | contig 12629 bp, 9 predicted proteins | sample MC6MC0897MG_FD_180664 | JGI IMG/M metagenome (GOLD analysis project Ga0213828, IMG submission 180664) | Enriched soil aggregate microbial communities from Iowa State University, Ames, United States - MC6-MC0897-MG | ecosystem: Environmental > Terrestrial > Soil > Unclassified | place: USA: Iowa...
CGGCTTGCCGGCGATAGGGCCAGCCCAGGCAACCACCAGACCAGGGAGATTGATCAATGACCACCGAAGACACGAACTGCACAGTCGGCAAAACCATCTTCTTTCAAGGCGAAAACCAGACCCACCCCCTGTTCCGCATCGAACCCGGCATCCCTTGCCAGAACGCCCGCGAACAGGCCTCGGAACTGATGGGCTACGCGCGGGACCTGACCATCGACGGGCTGATGGAAGACAAGCCCAAGCTGATCTGGGCGGCGCACTATCTCTGTGCGTTGGGTAAAGCGCTGTTGGATGACGCCGAACTCGGCATGATGCGCTAGGTCACGCACCGCGATGCCTCGGGGTCAGCGTCCGCCGCCTGGCCCCAGTTACTCCAAACGATCAACGCCGAGGGATGCGGTCTTCCTCAGCAACCGTCGCATTGATACGCCGTAACATCGCCATCAACCCACCATGCAACCCGGTACGCGTCGGCTTACGAAGCAAAGAATATGTTTACGCGGGCACGTAAAAATAGCTCAAGGGTACCAGTCGTTTAGTCTCCGGATCAGTGGCTGGGTAGTGCGCCATCAACGTACGAGCCAGCTCATCCAGCGTCCACATCGTGAGATGGACATTAGCCCTTTCGCCCTCATAGAGGGCCTCTTTGGTGAATCCCCCAGTACTGACGTAAAGCCCGCGATCATCCTTGTGCCTACCGCCCAGAAAGCTACGGATTTCGTTACTCCCCATCCGGGCATTTCGATGTTTCACCTCAACAACAATGCGTGGTGGCTCAAAACCAAAACCATCGGGTGAAGCAATAATGTCTTTACCCCGATCAGCACCAGCTGGGGATACGAGCGTCTTGTAACCCATCGCTCGCAAGATTCCAGCTACCAGCTCCTGCATTTCAGCCCAATCCAGACTGTTGATTTGGTCTTTAATCCGCTCGAATGCGATCTCTTGAACACCCTTCAACGGGTCTTCTAGGGCTTCTGGATCTTCAATCAGATCTATCGGTGCAGCGGAGACGTTTTTACCAGTAGCGAGGTCCAGTAATTCCTTCTGAGCATCCTCCGCAACATTAAATACGGTCAACGTAGATCCCAGACTGTTTCTACTCGCGCTAGTGAGCTTGTCGCGATCAACCTCCTGCGGGTACCACTCAACAGACCTGGTTAGAGACATCCCATCATCTGCTAGATCGAGTCGAAGCTGACAGGCTCCGGTGAAACGACCGACGAGATAGGTCCGGTTCGCAGGAGAGTAAGTAACGACCGTGTCACCAATGCTGATTTCGTTAACGAAACGGAATACCTGTGAGGCACCTGATACGGCACTTGCGTCCTTGATCCCTGGCTGCAGGTCTTTATAGGCCTGAATCAATGCCTTCCGAGATACACCTGGCTTGGCTTCAAGCGCCAATTGAGCCCAACCGATTGCTGCGATACTGCGATCTCTAAAATCGTCATAGAGACGGCCACCGTCACCCCGGATCATCCACATCGCTGGCATGCTGACACTCATTATTCCCATGAATTCAAGGCAAGACTGTAGCAATGGTGATCGACTGTGTGAACGAAAAACGCGGCATTCCCAAATAACATGAATGGAGCCCGCCAGTTCTATGGCGACAGCGACGCTACCTTTGAAGCATTGCCTAACTCAGTTGACCCACCAATCACACCGGCGCTAGAAAGAAGGCTTGAAGCACTGGCATTGGCAGCACCCTGGTGACCCGAACTTCCAGCGCCACACCGCGCCATGCAGTGGTTCTCCCATGAGCAGATCGCATCCATCACCGGTCAGCTTCCCGTGATGGATGCTCTTTCATCTAATGGCCCTCGTGCGCCAGCTACACACTACTGCGCTGCCCTGCAGCAGCCTATCCACTTGGCCGAATCTTGCGCCAAACTGTGCCCGTCTCTTTCTTCTGGAAAGAGACGGGCACTTCTAACACTGCTGCAGCCCTGATCGCACATGGCTTTGCGGCATTTCCCCTCGTGACAATCGGCGTGACAAACGCCGATGTCACCAGCAACAGCGCTGTAGATGATGGTGCTGCAGACCAGGGAATGGACTGCACCTGACTGACAGTCAGGCATGCCCCAGTTATCGCATTGCTGCGTTCACCCGGCTCAGGATCTTCAGGCGCTGGTTTAGTCAGCCAGGGCTGCCTCCACCCGCCCACCGGTAACGGTGTTCAGGAGGCCAGATCATGAGATGCCCTTGCTCCCGGATGTAAGGAGCCGCCAGTCCCGCGTAGTGGACATTCCCCACAGGTCGCAGGGGCCTTGATCCCTGATAACACTCAGCATTCTTGGCGGGATGACGTGGGGCGAGGACCGGAGAGCAAGAGATGAGGTGACCGACATGGCATTGGTGGGTAGACGCGATGGTCGTAATTTCGGCTACGGCAGGCAATTGAGCTATGCAGGGCCGCAAGCGTTGAAAGACATGTTCGGCGGCGGCCACTACGGCACGGTGAAGGCACACTGTGATCGGTGGCAGGCATTCGTCAAATGGTGCCGCTCCGAAGAGGGGCCGAGTATCAATGATGCGCGGCAAATTCATCGGAAGGTATTGGCGGACTATGCGGCGTATCTGCGCGAAGTGGTTGGGCGCGGCGAGCTCGCCATCAGCACCGCACAAAATCGACTGTCCAGCGTTAATAGGACCATGGCTGCGCTTCGCGGTGATCAGTACGTGAAGTTGCCAAGTCCGAGCAAGGCACTGGGCATGCGGCGTACCGGGGTTCGACAATCGGTGCCGCAAGGCCAAGACCGCGAAAAGGTTAAGCAGATCGTCACCGCACTTTGCAGCCGTCATCAACTACGAGCCGCTGCGATCGTTCTGTTGGCGCGAGCCACCGGCATGCGCTTGCGTGAGACCATCTTGGCTGACCTACCCCGGCTATGCCGTGAGGCTAACGACTTATGCAGGATTAATATTCAGGATGGCACCAAGGGCGGCCGCGCTGGCGCCTCGGCGCCACGTTGGATAGCAGTGGACGACCATATTCGTGGCGCACTTGGATTCGCATGGCAGGCGTCACCTGCAGGTAGCCGCAATCTGATTGCGTCACACGAAAGCTACCTGAATGTTTTGCAGAATATCGTCCGCCCCGTGCGGGACATCCTGCATACACACTACCTCAAGGGCTTCCATGAGCTACGAGCGGCATATGCATGTGAACGTTATGAGCAAATCACCCAACACCGAGCGCCTACGAACGGCGGCCACTGTTGTCAGTTAAATAGGAACCTTGACCGTGAGGCCCGGAGGCAAATCAGCTATGAATTGGGGCACGGACGGATCGACGTGGTCGCTGCCTACATTGGGGGCTTGCATGAGTAAGCCATTCGACATGGAACTGTTCTTGGCTGGCGTTCTGACCGGCTCGCATGCAACCCAGCAACGACATGTGCGCCAGGCGAAAATCATTCAGGCTGAAATTGCAGAGCGCTGGCAGCGAAAAATGCCTTGGGCTTGGCAGAGAAAGCACGTCGCTTGGTTTCTCGATCATCGCCTAGCCGAGCGTAGTCAGGCTACTCGGTACTACTACCTGCTGACAGTGAAGCTGCTCGCTCGTCGATTACAAAAAACATGGGTTTTCAATCTCTGAGTGACCGGCTGCTAACGCCCCCCCCCATAGCGCCCCTTAGGTCAGGGCCGCAAGGCCGTGCGCCTAAGCTGCCAGGCTCGACAACCGCTGTTAACTGCGCCTTCCCTTATCCCGCCGTTATCGCTAAGAGCCAAGGTAGTCACCCGCGCCAAGCTGGTGTTCTCCAAAGTCCCCAACAGGTCTGTGAGGACAAATAGGGGACTCGCGGCGGCCTACGAGCTGATAGTAGGCCGTGCTATGACAGTCATGCCAGCAATCAAAATATCAGGAATGGGAACGCTAACTGATCGCCCATTAAATTTGCCCTCCGACACCCTTGAACTTATCTACAAAAATAGCAATTTTGTGAAAGACACTTTGTTTTTTTGCCAAATAAGCCGGATTAAGTGGACTCATCTTAGGCAAAACGGAACTGAGCTCAGTTCCATTATCGCTAGCAAACTCTCGCTTTAGTGAAATGGCAATATAATGTTTTGCTGCCACTTCATTCAGTTCCTCGTCGCTGATCAGTTCTTGCACCTCGCGTTGCTGTTCTGATCGGGCGAAAGCGTAAAAAGCATCGATCACACTAGCTTTGTCATCAATCCGGTCCAGATCGGTCTGGTTGATGAAGTCCACCACCAGGCTTTCTTTGGCACGATTGCCCAGACTGGCACGAATCACGCGGCGCATCTCATCGACCAGTGCAGCCTTGTCATTGACCTTCTTATTCTTCTCGAAGATCAGCTCAAGGATGTAATCTAGGTTGATTTCCTGGGACTTGAGCAAGTCTACCTCGAACACCACATCGTCCCAGTCGATAGTGGACTCGCTTGCTTCGCTGCCCGCTTTCTCGCGCCTCAGCCAATCGCGAATGTCATTGTAGGTGGAGCGATAGTCCTGCACTTTACGTTCGGTAGGCAGGCGTATAGTCTGCAGTTCGGCTAGCTTCTCGTCATCCAGGTGGTGTTCGAGCTTAAATGCTTCCACGGCCTGCGGGTCGCTGATATCGACCGTTTGCAACGCCTTCAGCGCCGCAAACTCATCGTAGTTCTGCAACACGTTTTCCACGCGTAGGTACTCGCCGAACAACTTGGCGAAGTTTTTCTTCTCCGATTCTTTGATGATGTTGGCAGGGTCGGGAAAACGTTGCTCCAGCTCCGTCACCACATCCATGAACCCACGCCGCGCCTCACCGGTCAGCGTGTCGGTGAAGCCCTCCATGTATTCCTTGTAACTTTTTTCCAGAACCACGTTGCGCGTGTTTTTGTCGCCGAACAGCGTAATGGCGTCTACCGTAGCCTGCTCCAGATCGCGGAAGGTGACGATATTGCCGAAAGTCTTAGTGGCATCAAAAATGCGGTTGGTGCGTGAATAGGCCTGGATTAGGCCGTGATAGCGCAGGTTTTTGTCGACGAACAGCGTGTTAAGCGTCGGCGCATCGAAGCCGGTCAAGAACATGCCTACCACGATTAGCAGATCGATGTCCTGATCCTTCACGCGCTTGGCCAGGTCGCGGTAGTAGTTCTGGAAGCCCTTGCTGTCCACGCCGAAATTACTTTTGAACAGCGCGTTGTAATCAGCAATCACCGCACTCAGGAACTCTTTAGCGGTGCGATCCATCGCCGACACTTCGAAGCTCTCATCGACGATGTCGCCAACGGCGTCCTGTTCTTCATTAGGGGCGAAGGAGAAGATGGTGGCGATGCGCAGCGGCTTGTCGCTTTCTTCCTGCAGCTTCTGCAGCGTCTCATAGTACGACTTGGCGGCATCGACACTGCTCACCGCGAACATGGCATTGAAGCCCTTGTTTGCTCCCTGTAAACGATGGGTCTTTTGACGAAAATGCGTGAGCAGGTACTGCGAGATTTCTCGAATGCGCGTGGGGTGGAGCAAAGCCTGGCGGTTCTCCGCAGCGCTGAGCTTCTTCTCGTCCTGCTCGGCTTCCAGAGCCTTGAACTGTGGCCGGACATCGTTGTAGTCCACTTTGAACTTGAGCACCTTCTCATCACGGATGGCATCGGTGATTACATAGGAATGCAGCTCGCGGCCAAACACGCTGGCGGTTGTATCGGCGCCCAACGCATTTTTTGGAAAGATCGGCGTGCCAGTGAATCCGAATTGATAGAAGCGCTTGAACTTCTTCTTCAGATTCTTCTGCGCTTCGCCAAATTGGCTGCGGTGGCACTCGTCGAAGATGAACACAACCTGCTGATGGAACACCGGCAGATCCCCTTCGCTCTTCATTAGGTTGTTGAGCTTCTGAATAGTGGTGACGATGATCTTGTTGTCGTCCTTATCCAGGTTACGCTTGAGGCCCGCGGTGCTCTCCGAACCATTAACGCTGTCGGGCGAAAAACGCTGGTACTCCTTCATGGTCTGGTAATCCAGATCCTTGCGATCCACTACGAAGAACACTTTGTCGATGAACTCCAGCTCTGTAGCCAAGCGCGCAGCCTTGAAGCTGGTCAACGTCTTGCCCGAGCCGGTAGTGTGCCAGATATAACCGCCGCCCTCGGCGCTGTTCCAGCGCTTGGTCTGCCAGGCACTGCGGATCTTCCATAGGATGCGTTCGGTGGCGGCAATCTGGTACGGACGCATCACCAACAGGGTGTTGCTGATGTCGAACACCGAATAGGTGAACAGTACATCGAGCAGGATGCGTTTCTGGAAGAAGGTCGCGGTGAAGTCTTTCAGATCCTTGATCGGGCTATTGTCGGCCTGCGCCCAGTTCATGGTGAAATCGAAACTGTGCTTATTGCGCTGCGTGGTGTTGGCGAAGTAGCGCGTATCGGTGCCATTGGAGATCACGAACAGCTGCAGATACCTGAACAGAGAATGCTCGGTGTTGAAGCTCTCCTTGCTGTAGCGGTGCACCTGATTGAAAGCTTCGCGGATCGCCACGCCACGCTTCTTCAGCTCTACTTGCACCAGTGGCAGGCCGTTAACCAAAATCGTCACGTCGTAGCGGTTGGCGTGACTGCCCGCCTGCTCGAATTGTTTGATGACCTGTACCTTGTTACGGGCCAAGTTCTTCTTGTCCAGCAAATAGATATTCTGGATGCGCCCGTCATCGAACACGAAGTCGTGCACATGGTCGTCGTGAATCTTGCGGGTCTTGTCGATGATGCTGTCGCTGGGCTTGTCCAGCCAGTTTTCCACAAAGCGCGCCCACTCACCGTTGGAAAAATCGACGCTGTTGAGTACCTGTAACTGCGTGCGCACATTGGCCATCAGCGCCGACATCGTCTTCAGCCCTGTGGCGTGCTCATAGCCCTGATTGACCAGATCCTGGACGAACTCGCGCTCCAGATCGCTTTCAGTCTGGTAGCTTTCGACAACCTTCCACTCCCTGGCGTACCTGTCGAGCACGATAAAGGTGCTGGACTCGGCGATGGTTTTGTAGTCAGTCATTGCTTGGAGGCTCCCCATGTCCCTGTGCGAGTTCGCTTTTCAATTTCCTCCACCGTCGGCAATTGCGAATGCTCGGCGAGTGGAATGCCTTTGGTGATAAATGAGCTAATGCCCATTGGTTTGTGGATATCGTGCAACGCGTGCTCCATATCAAGTTTGCCCTTGATTTTGCACAGCATCTGACAAATGGTCGGCTGGTCGTCTATGGCACGCAACTGATCGTCCACGGCGGATAGGAAGAAATTGAGCCTGCGGATGTACTCTGGCTTGAACCTACCGGCCTTCTGCAAGCTTTGATTGTGCTGCTTGATGGTAGCCAGCGCCTGTCGGTAATTGCTCGTGCGGGTGATTTCGCTCATGCGTTGTTGCTCTCCAACGTCACGACAACAGACCTCGTCATGCGATCAGGCGCCCGGCGCCTCTTCCTGTTGCCAATAGCCGTAGTGGGCCATCAGATGGTCCAGCAGCAACTTGACCGTCTGCTTCTCATGCGGGGTTGGCTCAGTGACGCTCTCATTGGACAGAGTGCTGTGGCTGGTGAACTGCATAATGCGGTTCAAGTAAGCCTGCTTGTCGTCTGGCAAAAGCGCCGACCATTGCGGATAACCCAGAAAACTGGCGGTTTTCTCGTAGAGGTTGCGCAGCAGGGTGAAGTGATAGCGCTGAACCTGCCCAGCAGCAATCGCTTGCTCAAGGGTCTGCCGCAGATGCAGGTGGTAAGAAAAGCTCTTGTTGGAGTCGCCATACTTGACGCTCAGATCAAAGCTGCCGTCATCAAGTCGGTCCAGTAAATAGCAGCCCTCTCTCTTGCCACCCTTGCTGAGGCCAAGCTCATTGTGCAGCACGTTGTAGAAAAGTGGGCTGTGGGTGGTGATGACGAACTTCAGGTCCGAGGGACTAGCCTTGATCAGGTCTGCAAGATTTACCGCCAGTTCGATAAGATGGTTTTCGTCTAGCGAAGTCACCGGGTCATCGATGAACACGTACTCCAACTTATCGAACTCCCGCGTCTCACGATCCTCCGGCTCAGGCACATTGCGTGTACTGACGACCTGGTCCAGCAACGTGTAAAAAATGCTCCAGATGAAATTGCTTTCTTCACCCTTCGAGATCTTGAGGTTTCCTGAGCGCTCGTCGTCGCCGCGCTCAAACGAAAAAGTGACCTCCGAAAAATCTTCGCTGAAATGCGGGGTCAACTTGTCGCTGGTGTAATGCTGGAAATAGCGGACGATATTTCCATCCTGCCCTAAGTCCCGGAGAACGCCGAGCAGCCAATTCGTGAACGAGTTGGGCTGGATTCGCAGCCTTGGCTCGGCATTCAGCGCCAAATCGTTATCCCAATAGAACAGATCCTCGGTAAAGGCGCTGTAGTACAGAATTTTGTTGCGAGGCAACGTTAGCGGATCGGAAGCCTCCTCATCGTCATTTCTTGCTAAAACCAGCTGCTTGAACGCGCGTGAAAGACGCGTCTTCCCCGTGCCGTTAAAGGCATAGATCAGCTGCACCTTCTTGTTTGCGTCCTTCAGCTCTTGGGCAACTTCGGTCAACGTCTTACTCATTTCAGACCGCCACCTCTTCCGGCTTGGGGAAGTTCAGCAACAGGTCGCGGTAATACTCATACTGCTTCTTGCGCAACTCGATTTCGCGTGGCAAGTCCTCCCTAATAGACTTGGTAAGGCCATCGAATTTGTCGAGAATGGTGACAATCCGTCTCTGCTCTTCGAGCGAAGGAACGGGCACTTCCAGTTGAACAAGGTCAGACTTATTGACGGCAGGCACCCCGCCTTCCTTTTTTAAACCCAACAACAGCTCGCTACGTGATTGAAGGAAATAGAAAATGTACTTATTGATCAGAACATTCTTATCGGTTGATTGCAGCTTGTAGCACAACGGCCCCAACCAGAATGGCTCTTTTTGATAACCCACGTAGCCAATGCCACCCTGGCCTCGCGACGGAGTTGTAACGGTGTCGCCCACGCAATTGCTTGCTGCGCTGTAGCCAGACCTGGATGTTCCCGCGTTGATGTAATCGAAGTTTGTGGCACTCTCAAGAATTTCGGGAGGTTTTGAGCCGGTGTTTACTTCAGCCAGTTCCCCCAGCGTCTTCCACTCCACACCCCCACCTTCAAAACTCAACAACCGGTCACGGTAGTAGTTATATTGTGTTTTGCGGGCAGAAAGTTCGGCAGCAAGCTCAGCGGTAAGCTCAGCGGCACGCTCAGCATAGGTGTCCAATATGCGAACTATTTCGGCCTGAATTTCTAGGGATTTTTCAGGTATCTCTGGACAAGGAATGGGGATTGAAAGCTTCTCAATTGCGGCTATTGATAGCCGAGGAATACTTGCCCTGCGAACTTGGGATAAAATTTCATGCCGTTTTGTTAGAAGAAAGTGATACACGTACTTTTTGTTAACAAAATCCGCTGGAGGGAAGTAATAAACGTCATCTGCAGCCCAGAAAGAAACATCACTAAAACCAATCTCGCCCGCCGCTCCAGCTACAATAACAAACGTCGCCCCAGCCGGCACATTACATTCATGATAGTAACCCAGCGGCTTCAGGCTATTCTGATATACAGCGTATTTTCCTGTCGCTTCTAATTGACTTTTGACGAGTCTTCTCCCACGCTGAGGTGAAATTAACTCGCCAACCTCGATCCATTTCACCGTCACTCCACCCAGCAGCTTATCAGTAAAGCTTATGCATCTCATGCCTCCAACTCCTTGCCTTCGATCTCGGCGACTATGGCCTCAATTTCAGTTCGAATTTGAGTGATCCGGGCGATGGTGACTTGCAAATCGTCATTGAGCTGAGCAATGTCCACTACTTCACGAGTGTCCCTAGCCTTCACATAATCGTTGACCGACAGGTTGTACTCGTTGGCGGCCACTTTCTCCAATGACACTGACAGTGAAAAATGATCGACATTCTCCTTGCTATCGAACACACGCATGATCCGCTCGATATGCGCGTCCTCAAGCAGGTTGTTGTTGGTGCCCTTTTTAAACAGCGCGCTGGCGTCGATGAACTGGGTGGTGTTGTCCAGCTTGTGCTTGGACAGCACTAGGATGTTGACGGCGATGTTGGTACCGAAGAACAGGTTGGGCGCTAGCGAGATCACGGTCTCCACATAGTTGTTGTCCACCAGGTATTTGCGGATCTTCTGCTCGGCACCGCCACGATAGAAGATGCCAGGGAAGCAAACGATCGCGGCGCGGCCCTTGGCCGAAAGGTAGCTCAGTGCATGCAGAACGAAGGCGAAGTCTGCCTTAGATTTGGGAGCCAGCACGCCAGCCGGGGCAAAGCGGTCGTCATTGATCAACGTCGGGTCGTCGCCGCCGATCCACTTCACCGAATACGGCGGATTGGAGACGATGGCGTCGAAGGGTTTGTCGCCCCAGAAATGCGGGGCGCGCAACGTGTCGCCGAGCTGGATGTTGAACTTGTCATAGTTGATGTTGTGCAGAAACATGTTCATCCGCGCCAGGTTGTAGGTGGTATGGTTCACCTCTTGGCCGAAGAACCCATCCTCGATGACATGGGCGTCGAAATGCTTTTTCGCCTGCAGCAGCAGCGAGCCGGAGCCGCACGCCGGGTCGTAAATTTTGTTGACGCTGGTCTGCTTGTGCATTGCCAACTGGGCGATCAGCTTGGACACGTGCTGTGGGGTAAAGAATTCGCCGCCGGATTTGCCGGCATTGGCCGCGTAGTTGGAGATGAGGAACTCGTAGGCGTCGCCGAACAGGTCGATGTGACTGGCATCGAAGCTGCCGAACTCCAGCTTGCTCACTCCCTTAAGCACGTCCGCCAAGCGTTTGTTCTTGTCGGCGACGGTATTGCCCAAGCGGTTGCTGGTGGTATCGAAATCGGCGAACAGGCCCTTGATGTCCTGCTCGGAGGCATAGCCGTTGGCCGAGCTCTCAATGGCGGCAAAGATGCGCGCCAGATCCGTATTCAGGCTGTCGTTACTGCCGGCCTTGGCGACGACGTTGCTGAACAGCTGGCTGGGGGCAATGAAATAGCCTTTGGTCCTGATGGCGTCATCTTTGGCGGCGGCGATCAGCGGGTCATCATCCTCCATCGCCGCGTAATCAACCGCGCTGTCGCCGCCGGTGATGTAGTTAACAAAGTTTTCGCTGATGAAGCGGTAGAATAGGGTGCCTAGCACGTACTGCTTGAAGTCCCAGCCATCGACGGCGCCACGCACATCATTGGCGATGGCCCAGATCTGACGTTGCAGGGCATAACGTTGTTGGGCACTGGTCATACTGCTTATCCTGTTTCATTGCGGTTTAAATGGTCATTCCATAGAGCATTCGGACCTGACCTGAGTCGCGTCATGCGCGTGTCGAGTCGACGTTGGCACAAGGATGCTCATTCTATGTGGTCCCTTCAATTAGATATACTGTCGCGGGCTTTCTTTGCCCCTACAATCAATAAGATATGCACAAAAAACGTTGACTTTTGTGGCTTGACGACCCTGAGAAACCGCCTGGTGTGTGGATGAGTGCCGATACCGCTTCTCTTACTCTTTCCCCTGCCAGTGTAAGGATCTGCCCCCTGAAGGTCGGTGGAGGGTAGCTTGAGATTTCGTACGCAGCCCCACGTTTTTGCACGTTGCAAACCTCGGCGGGTTTATCCAGATGAGACGGTCTCAACAGGTCATTTTCGTTGCCGATCTTCGTTTTGACGATATCTCCTGAGACGTCACCGACACCACACAGCTGAAGGCACTTGGGGATAAGCTGCTCCTCGTCTGTGTTGCCCTGACCGAAAGCTGACTTGGTAAAGGTGCCTGCTGGTCGAGCGTGGGGGCTGATCTCAGAGGTGGACGTGCGTATCGCAACGGTGATTGTGCCTGCGAGTAGGTACATCGTATGAGCAGGGAAATATTCAAAAGCGCGACCATTTTGCTTGATAGATTGGATCCAGGTACGTTTTAGGGCGGAGCTCTAAAGCGCCGTCCATCGGGAGCCAGACAACCCAGCGCTCCAACTGGTATTCCAAGCAGTTCGACCAATCAAGTATTAACTAGCAAAAACAGCTAGATACCGACTGGTTTCAACTTACCCCGGCCCACCTCATCCAAAGAAGAAGACGCCCTCGGGCGTCTTTTTTTGTGTCTGGATTTTGGAACCTGCGGGCGAAAAATCGGATTTAGCCCCTTTCTTGTAGGGCGTTTCCCAAAGATACTCCCAGCGCCTGTTTTCCGTTGCACACGTGAAATGCGGTCTCTAGTCTCGACGTGTCGTTGGCATTCAACGACCGGGTTTAGCCGCCCGATATCGTCAGACAACACAGCCGTGCAATTCCGAGCAATCGGCATTGATGCTTTATGGCGGCTGTGCGTGGGGCACCTTCGGGTGCGCCGGGTGCCTGACGTCCCGGTCGGCTAACCCGCGTACAGCTGCCACCTTACTGTTTAGCCGCGGTGGGTGGTCGCTTCACTACGACAGGCGCCACGCCATGCTGAAGATAGTCCCCGACCCACCTCACCATCCCCACTCCCTGGAAGACACGATCATGATGGCCTCGGACTACGCACTCTGTGCAGAAGCCGTAGCCCAGCAGGCGATGCTGATGCAGCCCAGGTCGCCCGCATCGGTGTTGATCATGGCCTCGATGCAC
>Ga0213828_1002672_pt1 | contig 12600 bp, 9 predicted proteins | sample MC6MC0897MG_FD_180664 | JGI IMG/M metagenome (GOLD analysis project Ga0213828, IMG submission 180664) | Enriched soil aggregate microbial communities from Iowa State University, Ames, United States - MC6-MC0897-MG | ecosystem: Environmental > Terrestrial > Soil > Unclassified | place: USA: Iowa...
GACCACTTATATGATCTGCGTGGCCGCCATGCTGCCGCTGTACAGCCGCATCGGCATGAGCCCGCGGATCATGGCCGGTCTGATCATCCTCGCCGGTGGCGTGATGAACATGACCCCGTGGGGCGGCCCGACCGCGCGTGCGGCGAGTGCGCTGCATGTCGATCCGTCGGACATTTTCGTGCCGATGATTCCGGCCATGGCCGCTGGTGTAGTGGCGATTCTGGTTATCGCTTATTTCTACGGTAAACGTGAGCGTGCGCGTCTGGGTGAGCTGCATCTGGTTGGCGATGATATCGATCACAGCGAAATCAGCGTGTCGCAGTTCCCGGATGCCCGCCGTCCGAAACTGATCTGGTTCAACGGCGCCCTGACCTTCGGCCTGATGTGCACCCTGATCGCCGGTCTGCTGCCGTTGCCGGTGCTGTTTATGGTCGCGTTCAGTATTGCCATGATCGTCAACTACCCTTGCCTGCAGATGCAGAAGGATCGCGTCGCGGCTCACGCCGGTAGCGTGCTGGCAGTGGTCGGGCTGATCTTTGCGGCGGGTATCTTCACCGGTATCCTGTCCGGCACCGGCATGGTCGATGCGATGTCGAAGAGCCTGTTGGCAGTGATTCCGGATTTCCTCGGCCCGTACCTGGCCGTGATCACGGCGCTGGTGAGCATGCCGTTCACCTTCTTCATGTCCAACGATGCGTTCTACTATGGCGTGTTGCCGGTGTTGGCCGAAGCCGCCAGCCACTATGGGATCACTGCAGTGGAAATGGCCCGTGCCTCGATCGTCGGTCAGCCCGTCCACTTGCTGAGCCCGTTGGTGCCATCGACGTATCTGTTGGTGGCCCTGGCCGGTATTGATTTTGGTGACCACCAGCGTTTCACCCTGAAATGGGCGATCCTGGTTTGTATCTGCATCCTGATTGCTGCACTGCTGTTGGGGACTTTCCCGGTGTTCAGCACTCTATAAGCCCAAGACTCACCGTTTCGGGTCCTGGCTTCGCGGTTTGAAGCCCGGACCTTTTTCGGTTTAACAATCGCTCAAAGGAATACACATGGAATGGCTGACCAACCCCGAAATCTGGGTTGCCTTCTTCACCCTGACCGCCCTGGAAATCGTCCTCGGCATCGATAACATCATCATGATTTCGATCCTGGTCAGCCGCATGCCCAAACACATGCAGCAGCGCACCCGGATCTTCGGTCTTGGCCTGGCCATGATCACCCGCATCCTGTTGCTGCTGTCGATCACTTGGGTCATGCGCCTCACCGCTGACCTGTTCGAAGTGTTCGGCCAAGGCATTTCCGGCCGCGACCTGATCCTGTTCTTCGGTGGCCTGTTCCTGCTGTGGAAGAGCTCGCAAGAGATGTACCACGCGCTGGAAGGCGAAGATGAAAGCGACGAAACCCCCGGCGGCAAGGGTGGCAACTTCCTCTACACCATCATCCAGATCGCGATCATCGACATCGTCTTCTCGCTGGACTCGGTTATCACTGCCGTGGGCATGGTTTCTCACGTGCCAGTGATGGTCGCGGCGATTGTCGTAGCAGTGCTGGTGATGATGCTGGCCTCGGGCAAGATCAGCGAGTTCATCGACAAACACCCGTCGCTGAAAATGCTCGCGCTGTCGTTCCTGCTGGTGGTCGGTACCGTGCTGATCGCCGAGTCGTTCGATGTGCATGTACCGAAAGGCTACGTCTACTTCGCCATGGCGTTCTCGCTGGCGGTGGAAGCGATCAACATCAAGCTGCGCGGCGCAATGGCCAAGAAGCGACAGCAGCAAGACCCGGTGAAACTGCGCAAGGACATTCCGGGCCAATAACCCGGTAGTCCAGACGCACGCAATACCCCCTGTGGGAGCGAGCTTGCTCGCGAAGGCTTCGTGTCAGTCGACAGAAATGTTGGCTGGCCCACTGCTTTCGCGAGCAAGCTCGCTCCCACATTTGTTTAGGTGCACTGAATAATCTGGGTCAGCCACAAGACCTGTAGGAGTGAGCCTGCTCGCGATAGCGGTCTGTCAGTCACAACAATGTTGAAGCTGATGGCTCTATCGCGAGCAGGCTCACCCCTACAGGGAATCGTGTTGATTTCAGATGAGGTGAATGAACCCGTTTTCATGACACTTTTGTTTCAATCCACACTTTAGCTGTGCAATGCTGGCGCCCAGACCGTTAGCCAACTACAGCTTAAGTATCAAAAACGTAGAAACCGCGCGGTACCGTCCACTTGCCCCTCTGGGGCGCTGCTACTACAGGGGGTTTGTATGCTCACCCTGCTCAATCTGCTTTCCGCCGTCGCCCTGCTGATCTGGGGCACGCACATCGTTCGAACCGGCATCCTGCGGGTGTACGGCACCAACCTGCGCCATGTGATTGGCCAGAACATGTCCAAGCGCTGGCTGGCCTTTGTCGCCGGCATCGTCGTTACCGCGATGGTGCAGAGCAGCAATGCCACGGCCATGCTCGTTACCTCTTTCGTCGGCCAGGGCCTGATGGCGCTGACCCCGGCGCTGGCGACCATGCTCGGCGCCGACGTCGGTACCGCGCTGATGGCGCGGGTGCTGACGTTTGACTTGTCGTGGCTGTCGCCGCTGCTGATTTTCCTCGGGGTGATTTTCTTTCTGTCGCGCAAACAGACGCGGCTTGGGCAGATGGGTCGGGTCAGCATCGGTCTGGGGCTGATCATTCTCGCGCTGCAATTGATCGTCGAGGCCGCTGCGCCGATCACCCATGCCCAAGGTGTGAAGGTGATTTTCGCTTCGCTGACTGGCGATATCCTTCTCGACGCCTTGGTCGGCGCGTTGTTCGCGATGATTTCCTACTCCAGCCTCGCCGCCGTGCTGCTCACCGCGACGCTGGCCGGTGCTGCGGTCATCAGTTTGCCGGTGGCAATTGGTCTGGTGATCGGCGCCAACATCGGCAGCGGCATTCTCGCCTTTATGAGCACCAGCATGCAGAACGCCGCTGGCCGGCAAGTGGCGCTGGGCAGTCTGCTGTACAAACTGATCGGCCTGCTGCTGATCATCCCGGTGCTCGACCCGCTGGTGCACTGGATCGACAGCCTCGATTTCAGCCCGCAGGAAATGGTCATCGGCTTCCACTTGCTCTACAACACCGCGCGCTGCCTGATTCTGCTGCCAAGCGTCGGGCCGATGGCACGCCTGTGTGCTTGGCTACTGCCGGAGCGGCCGGAGGTCAACGGCACCGCCAAACCGCGTCACCTCGACGCGACGGCGCTGGTCACGCCGAGCCTGGCGCTGGCCAACGCCGCGCGGGAAACCCTGCGCATGGGCGATCTGCTCGACAACATGCTTGATGCGACGCTCGATGTGTTGCGCGGCAAGCAGACCGCCGTCACCCAGGAAATCCGTCGGCTGAGCGATGACATCGAGTCGCTGTGCAGCGCGATCAAGCTGTATCTGGCACAGATGCCCCGTGAGGACCTCGGCGAGCATGACAGCCGGCGCTGGGCGGAGATCATCGAACTGGTGATCAACCTGAAACTGGCCAGTGATCTGATCGAACGCATGCTGCGCAAGATTCAGCAGCAGAAGACTTCGCAGCGTCGCTCGTTTTCCGAAGAAGGCCTGGAGGATCTGGCCGGATTGCAGCAGCAATTGATCGCCAATTTGCGCTTGGGCCTGTCGGTATTTCTCAGCAGCGACCGCGAAAGCGCTCGGCAGTTGCTGCGCGAGAAACGGCGCTTTCGCGCGCAGGAACGCCGGTTGGCCCATGCGCATGTCAGCCGTTTGCAACGCAAGATCGTGCAGAGTATCGAGACCAGTTCGCTGCACCTGGAGTTGATTGCCGACATGAGACGGCTCAATTCGCTGTTTTGTGGCAGCGCGTATGTGGTGCTGGAAACGGCGGATACCGGGGCGCTGGCGGCGGATGATATGAGCGACATTACGCATTCGCCTTGAACGTCTGGGGCTGGGGTTAGTCAGTTACATTGATTCAGCCTTCAGGCCGCTATCGCGAGCAGGCTCACTCCTACAGGGGGGACGCATTCCAAATGTAGGAGTGAGCCTGCTCGCGATGGGGCCCTGACTGACGACACGGATCTCCAAATCAGCCGTATGGAAGCCTGTTATGCGTTGCCTGTTGTTCGCCTGTCTGTTGCTCGGTTCCCTGCCCGCCTTTGCCCTGGATCGTTTTCAGGTTGAAGGCTACGCGCTGCCCAATGGTTTGCAACTGATGCTCAAGCCCGGCACCGAACGTGGGCACGTGGCCATCCGGCTGGTGGTCGGCGTCGGCCTTGATGATTTCGATTGCGCTGACAAGGAGCTGCCGCACCTGCTTGAGCACTTGTTGTTCAGCGGCATCGACGCCACCGGCGAAGGCGGTTTAGAGGAGCGCATGCAGGCACTGGGCGGTGACTGGAACGCCTTCACCAGTAACGCCGACACCACGTTTGTCATCGAGGCCCCGGCGAAAAACCAGCGCAAAGTGCTCGACCTGCTGCTCGCTCTGCTTACGCAAACGCGCATCGACGACAACGCCATCAACGCCGCCAAGCGTGTGGTTGAACGTGAAGATGGCGGCCATTACACACGGCTGCAACGCTTTCTCGATCGTCAGGATCTCGGCCACACCGCGAGCAATCAGCTCGCCGTCGAACTGGGCCTGAAATGCCCGCAGCGTGCCGAAGTCGGTCACCTGACTCAGGAGCAGTTGGAAAAGGTGCGCAAAGCCTGGTACGCGCCAAACAACATGACCCTGATCGTCGTCGGCGAACTCGACAAACTGCTGCCGGCCTATCTGGAGCGCACTTGGGGCGCACTCGAAGCGGTCGAGCCGAGCGAGCATCGGCCGCTGCCGGATATCCGTACCAGCGCCGCCCATGAACGCACCCTCACCCGAGGTTTTATTGGCGACAGCGCCAAGCTGCACTGGCTAGTGCCGGAGCCGGTGATCGATGATCAGTACGACCAGACCTTCGACATTCTCAAGGATTACCTCGACTGGGCGCTGTACCGACAGATCCGCCTCAATCACGGCTTGTCGTACGGGCCGTGGGCTGAGCGTGAGGTGTTTGGCGGCGTCGGTTTCATGAGTCTGAATGCCGACCTCGATCGTGATGACGTCGACGAGGCCATTCAGGTGCTGGAAGATCTCAAGGCCGACCTGCTGAAAAACGGCCTCGACCCGGATACCTTTGCGCGGATCAAGCAGGCCTCGATCGCCCATCAGGCTTGGGCGGTACAGGGCAACAGCGCGATGGCGGATTATTACTGGAGCGCCCTCGCTGATTACCAGGACGGTCGCTTTGCCAACCCCGCGCGCGAGCTGCAAGGAGTGACCCTGGAAGCGGCGAACAAAGCCATGCGCGAGTTGCTGCTGCAACCGGGGTATCTGCGGATCGAGAAGCCGTTGATCAGTGATGATCAGGTGTTGTGGTTGAGTGCGGGTGGCTTGGGTCTGGTGTTGCTGATCCTGATCGGCTGGCGTTTGCACCGCCGCCGCAAACCTGCCGAACACTGACCCTGTAGGAGTGAGCCTGCTCGCGATAGCTGTCTACCAGACGAAGAGATAGTGACTGAACGACCGCTATCGCGAGCAGGCTCACTCCTACAGGGGAATGCGTTGGCTTTAAGTGACCGGCAGCCTCGCCACAACGCCCGGCGGGCGCTACTCTGTCGAGGTTTTTTCCTATCCAGTCGTGAACCGCCCAAATGCCGAAAATACAGCTCCTGATCCAGCGCATCCTCGAACTGATGAAGCGCTATCCTGGGGTCATTGCGCTCGGCGGTTTCATTTCCGGGGTCGGCAGTTTCATCATGGTCGATCGTCAGCAGGGCCTGGCGAGCTGGATCACCGTGATCATGCTGCTCAGCTGGATCTGGCTGATGCTGGAAAACACCCTGACCGGCCTCTTCACCCGCATTTTCAAACGCGAGATACCCCAGCCGCTGCTGCGTTACGCGACGCAGATGATCCATCAGGAAAGCCTGTTTTTCGTCCTGCCGTTCTTTTTCATCACCACGACCTGGAACAGTGGCCAGTTGTTCTTCACCGGCCTGCTCAGCGTCGCCGCGCTGATCTCGATCGTCGATCCGCTCTATTACAAATGGCTGGCGCCACGGCGCTGGGCGTTTCTCGCGCTGCACACCCTGACCCTGTTCGCCGCCCTGCTCACTGCGTTGCCGGTGATCATGCACCTGACCACCGCGCAGAGCTTCAAGTGGGCGCTGGGCATTGCCGTGCTGTTGTCGTTCCCGAGTCTGGCGTCGATCTTCCCGATCCGCACGCTGCGCAATGCCTTGGCGATCCTGTGCATTACCGTTGGTATTGGCGGCGTCGGTTGGGCGCTGCGCTCGTGGGTGCCGCCGGCGACGCTGTGGATGACCGACGTCGCGATCAGTACGCAAATGCAGGACCGCACCCCCGGCGCCAGCCTCGACACGGTCAGTGCCGAGCAGATTCGTGGCGATGGCCTGTACGCCTATACCGCAATCAACGCGCCGCGCGGGCTGGATGAGCGGATTTATCACGTCTGGCAATTCAACGGCAAAGAGGTCGACCGCATCGCCCTTGATATCCACGGCGGGCGCAAGGAAGGCTACCGCGCCTGGACGCACAAGCAGAACTTCCCCGGCAACCCGGCGGGCAAATGGCAGGTGCGGGTGCTGACCGAGGATGGCCAGTTGATCGGCGTACTGCGCTTCGAAATCACAGACAGCACAGCGATCAAAGAAAAGTAATCCGGTTCGTGCTATTACGTTAGTTCGCATAAAGGCCGAACAAGCACGGAGCTTATGACCAGCAGCTCGATCAGCGGTAATGCCCAACTGGACACGTCGATCAGCCCCGCCCGCTTGCGGGTCACCGGGGACTGGACGCTTGCCCATTACGCCGAGCTCAAGACGCTTAGCGAAAAGCTCCACGGCCAGTACGACGCCAACACCCCGATCGACCTCAACAGCCTCGGCGCCCTCGACACGGCTGGCGCTTCGTTGCTGGTCGAGCTGCTCGGTTCCGAACGCCTGGGCAAATCCGCCGAACACCCCGATTGCACCCTGACCTCCGCCGACCGCGCGCTGCTGCAAACCGTGTACTGCTCGATGAGCGACTTCTGCGTGCCGATCAAGGAACCGGAGATCAGCGTCAGCGTGCAACTGCTGACGCGCATTGGTCGCGCCGTCGACACCGTTTGGCAAGACACCCTGCAACTGCTCGGTTTTGTCGGCCTGATCATGGAAACCATCGCGCGCAGCCTGTTTCGGCCCAAGCGCTGGCGCATCACCCCAATGATTGCGCACATCGAACAGACCGGCCTCGACGCCGCACCCATCGTGGCGCTGCTGACCTTCCTGGTCGGCGCGGTGGTGGCGTTTCTCGGCGCCACGGTGCTGGCCAGTTTCGGCGCGACGATTTTTACCGTGGACCTGGTCGGGTTCTCGTTCCTGCGCGAATTCGGCGTGCTGCTCACGGCGATCCTGATGGCCGGGCGCACCGCCAGTGCCTTCACCGCACAGATCGGCTCGATGAAGGCCAACGAAGAAATCGACGCGATCCGCACCCTCGGCCTCGATCCGATGGAGTTGCTGGTGGTGCCGCGGGTGCTGGCGATGCTGGTGGCGCTGCCGATGCTGACGTTTCTCGCGATGCTCTGCGGGATTATCGGCGGCGGCGTGGTCTGCGCGGTGTCGCTGGATATCTCGCCGGCGATGTTCCTGACGCTGTTGCAGTCGGACATCGGCGTGCAGCACTTTCTGGTCGGCTTGGTCAAGGCGCCGATCTTCGCCTTTATCATTGCCGCGATTGGTTGCCTGGAAGGCTTCAAGGTCAGCGGCAGCGCCGAGTCGGTCGGCGCCCACACCACCTCCGCCGTGGTCCAATCGATTTTCGTGGTGATCGTGCTCGACGCGGTGGCCGCACTGTTCTTCATGGAGATGGGCTGGTGAGTCGTCTACCCCGCGCGCCCTCGGAGGCGGTGATCGAAGTCCGTGGCCTGTGCAATCGCTTCGGCAGCCAGAGCGTCCACGAGAACCTCGATCTGGATTTGTACAAAGGCGAAATCCTCGCCGTGGTCGGCGGCTCCGGCAGTGGCAAATCGGTGCTGTTGCGCAGCATTGTCGGACTGCGCCGGCCCAGCGAAGGCATGGTCAAAGTGTTCGGCAAAAACCTGCCGAGCCTGTCCGAGCATGAGCGTTCGCTGGTCGAACGGCGTTTTGGCGTGCTGTTTCAGAAAGGCGCGCTGTTCTCCTCGCTGACCGTCACCGAGAACGTCGCCCTGCCCCTTATCGAACACGCCGGCCTTAGCCGCAACGACGCCGAGCACTTGGCGGCGGTGAAGCTGGCGTTGGCCGGATTACCACTGTCGGCGGCGGACAAATACCCGGCCTCGCTGTCCGGCGGCATGATCAAACGCGCGGCGCTGGCCCGGGCGCTGGCGCTGGATCCGGACATCCTGTTTCTCGACGAGCCCACTGCTGGCCTCGATCCGATTGGCGCGGCGCAATTCGATCAATTGATCCTGACCTTGCGCGATGCGCTCGGCCTCAGCGTGTTTCTGGTGACCCACGACCTCGACACGCTCTACACCATCACCGACCGTGTGGCGGTGCTCGCGCAGAAAAAAGTCCTGGTCGCCGGCCCGATCGACGTCGTCTCGGAAACCGACGACGCGTGGATTCACGAATACTTCCACGGCCCACGCGGCCGCTCGGCGCTGGACGCCGCCAAATTGCTCAACGAGGTCTGACATGGAAACCCGAGCGCATCATGTGTTGATCGGCCTGTTCACCGTGATTGTGGTGGCAGGTGCCCTGCTATTCGGTCTGTTCCTGGCAAAGTCCAGCGTCGATACCGAGTTCAAGGATTACGAAATTGTCTTCAGCGAGGCAGTCAGCGGCCTGTCCAAGGGCAGCCCGGTGCAATACAGCGGGATCAAGGTCGGCGATGTGATCAATCTGCGCCTTGATCCAAAGGATCCGCGGCGGGTGCTGGCGCGGATTCGTCTGGCCGGTGACACCCCGGTCAAGGAAGACACTCAGGCCAAACTGGCGCTGGCCGGGATCACGGGGACCTCGATCATCCAGCTCAGCGGTGGCACACCGGAAAGCCCGAAACTGCGTGGGCATGATGGTAATCTGCCGACCATCGTCGCCTCGCCCTCGCCTATTTCGCGCTTGCTCAATGACTCCAACGATTTGATGACCGGCATCACTGCGCTGCTGCAGAACGCCAATCAGATGTTCTCTGCCGAGAACGTCGAGCGCGTGAGCAAAACGCTCGCGCATCTGGAGCAAACCACCGGGACGATCAACGATCAACGCGGCGACATCAAACAGGCCATGCAACAACTGGCGACGGTCGGCAAACAGGCCGGCAGCATGCTCGAACAGACGTCGCTGCTGATGCGCAATGCCAACGGTTTGATCAACGACCAGGGCAAGCAGGCACTGGGCAGCGCCGAGCAAGCGATGAAGTCGCTGGAACAAAGCACGACCACCATCAGCACCTTGCTCAGCAAAAACGAAAACTCCCTCGACAATGGCATGCAGGGCCTCAATGGCCTGGCCCCGGCAATCCGCGAACTGCGTGAGACGCTGACTTCGCTGCGCGCCATCTCGCAACGCCTTGAGGCCAACCCCAGCGGCTACCTGCTGGGCCGTGACAAGAACAAGGAATTCACGCCATGAAGCTGACTCGACTTGCCCTCTTCGCTGCCGGTTTTTCCTTGATCAGCGCCTGCTCGATTCTGCCCGAGTCCGAGCCGTCGGATGTCTATCGCCTGCCGACTGCCCAGGTGCCCGCCTCGACCATTTCACCGGCGACTCAGTCCTGGTCGCTGCGGCTGAACAAGCTGCAGGCCAGTGAAGCGTTGAACCGACCGACGATTGCGGTGATTCCGCAGGGTGACGTGATCAGCAGCTACAAGGGTTCGCGCTGGAGCGATCCGGCGCCGGTGCTGGTGCGTAATCGTTTGCTCGACGGCTTTCAGCGCGATGGCCGGGTGACGCTGCTCAGTACCGATGACAGCAACTTTGCCGCGGATCTGGAATTGGGCGGGAATTTGCAGGCGTTTCAGACTGAATATCAGGGCACGCAGGCCAGCGTCGTGGTGCGGGTTGATGCGTTGCTCGTGCGCGGTTATGACCAGCGGATTCTGGCCAGCCGACGGTTTGAAGAGCGTCAGCCGTTGAGTGATGTTCAGGTGCCGGCGGTGGTCGCCGGGTTTGGTCAGGCCAGTGATCGCCTGACCGCGAAAGTCGTGGCCTGGGCCGTCGACCAGGGCCAGAAACTAGCCCCCCCGACCCCCTGACTCACCACAAATCCCCTGTAGGAGTGAGCCTGCTCGCGATAGCGGACTGACAGTCACCGATGATGGCGACTGATAAACCGCTATCGCGAGCAGGCTCACTCCTACAGTTTTGATCTGTGGTTAGCCGAAGAACCAGTAGCAGACGAAGATCGCACCCACGACACCGGCAAACTCCGCCAGCAACGCACACCCCACCGCATGCCGCGCCCGCTGAATCCCCACCGCGCCGAAATACACCGCCAGTACGTAGAACGTGGTCTCGGTACTGCCCTGAATCGTCGCCGCGACCAGCGCCGGGAAGCTGTCGACGCCCGAAGTCTTCATCGTCTCGATCAACATCGCCCGCGCCGCGCTGCCAGAGAACGGCTTGACCATCGCCGTCGGCAACGCATCGACAAACCGTGTGTCCCAACCGGCCCACTCGACCAGATGACGAATACCGTCCAGACCAAAGTCCAGCGCCCCGGAGGCACGCAGTACGCCGACCGCACAAAGCATCGCGACCAGATACGGCAGTAGATTCTTCGCCACGTCGAAGCCTTCTTTGGCGCCTTCGACAAACGCCTCGTAAACCTTCACCTTCTTCAAAGCGCCGATCAGCAAAAACAGCATGATCAACCCGAACAGCGTGAGATTGCCGAGGATCGACGACAATCCCGCCAAAGCTGTCGCCGAAAGCGTGCCGAGCAGCGCCATAAAGCCACCGAGAATCAGCGCGCCGGGAATCAGATACGCCAACACCACCGGATCCCAGATCCGCAGCCGCTGCATGAACGCTACCGAGAGGAAGCCGACAATCGTCGAGCAACTGGTCGCCAGCAGGATCGGCAGGAACACCAGCGTCGGATCCGGCGCGCCTTGCTGGGCGCGGTACATGAAGATTGTCACCGGCAGCAGGGTCAGGGAGGAGGCGTTGAGCACCAGGAAGAGGATTTGCGCGTTACTGGCGATGGTGGCACTGGGATTGAGCTCTTGCAGCGCCTTCATGGCTTTCAGGCCGATCGGCGTGGCGGCGTTGTCCAGACCGAGGCCGTTGGCGGCGAAGTTCAAAGTGATCAGGCCAAGGGCAGGGTGACCGGGTGGGACTTCCGGCATCAGCCGCAGAAACAGCGGGCCGAGCACCTTGGCCAGCCACTCGACGATCCCGGCCTTTTCGGCAATGCGCAGAAAGCCCAGCCACAAGGTGAGGGTGCCGAACAGCAGCACCATGACTTCGACCGAGAGCTTGGCCATGGCGAAAATGCTTTCCACCATCGCCGCAAAGATCCCTGCGTTGCCGCCGATCAGCCACTGCGCCAGCGCCGATACGGCTGCCACGATGAAGAAGCCAAGCCACAGGCCATTAAGCATCAGTCAAATCCCCCGAAGAATGCGGCGAATGATAACGGGGTCGCCAGAAACGACAAACCCCGGATTTCTCCGGGGTTCGTATGGCTGACTCGGTCCACTGTAGGAGTGAGCCTGCTCGCGATCGCGGTGTATCAGACAACAGAGATGTTGAATGTACAGCCCTCATCGCGAGCAGGCTCACTCCTACAGGGATTTGTGTCAGTTCTTGGAGATTTCGCCTGCTGGCAGTTTTTCCTTGCTGCGCCAGTGCGGCAGGGAGTTCCAGTAGCGCTGGCCCTTGGCGTCGTCGTACATGCCTTCCCAACGCGCGATAACCAGTACCGCCAAAGCATTACCAATCACGTTCAGAGCGGTACGCGCCATGTCCATGATGCGGTCGACACCGGCGATGAACGCCAGACCTTCCAGCGGAATACCCACGCTGCCCAGAGTCGCCAGCAGCACCACGAAGGACACACCCGGTACACCGGCGATACCTTTGGAGGTGACCATCAGAGTCAGGACCAGCAGCAGTTGTTGGCTGATCGACAGATCGATGCCGTACAGCTGAGCAATGAAGATCGCGGCGATCGACTGGTACAGGGTCGAACCGTCGAGGTTGAACGAGTAACCGGTCGGGACCACGAAGCTGCAGATGGCTTTCGGTGCGCCGTAGGCTTCCATCTTCTCGATCACGCGCGGCAGCACGGTTTCCGAGGAGGCAGTGGAGTAGGCCAGTACCAGCTCATCCTTGAAGATGCGCATCAGCTTGATCACCGAGAAACCGAACAGCTTGGCGATCAGGCCCAGCACCACGAAGGCGAAGAAGGCGATGGCGACGTAAACCAGGATCACCAGTTTCGCCAGCGGCAACAGCGAGGCGAAGCCGAAGTTGGCGACGGTCACCGCGATCAGCGCGAATACGCCGATCGGCGCGTAGTTCATGATCATGTGGGTGACTTTGAACATGCTTTCCGAGACGCCCTGGAACATCTTCACCAGCGGCT
>Ga0213828_1002673_pt1 | contig 12592 bp, 10 predicted proteins | sample MC6MC0897MG_FD_180664 | JGI IMG/M metagenome (GOLD analysis project Ga0213828, IMG submission 180664) | Enriched soil aggregate microbial communities from Iowa State University, Ames, United States - MC6-MC0897-MG | ecosystem: Environmental > Terrestrial > Soil > Unclassified | place: USA: Iowa...
ATTGCATACCAGACGCCGTGGGAGCCGCTGCAGCTGAAGCTGGAATACGACGGCAACGATTACAAGCGCGAGCCGCAGGGTAACAACCAGCGCCAGCGCAGTCCGTTCAATCTCGGCGCCAGCTATGCGGTCAACAAGAACGTGCACCTGCATTTGGGCTGGGAGCGCGGCGACCTGGCGATGTTCGGCGTTACGCTGCGCACCAATCTGGCACAAGCCAGCTCCATGCCGAAGCTGCTGGATCCACCGCCGGTTGCCCCACACTTGAACGCTGCATCCGATTCCACCCCCGATCCCATCCACGAGCGGACGACCACAACCGACTGGACGGACATCGCCCGCCAGCTCGAGCGGAATGCCGGCCTGCGGGTGGAACGCATCAGTCAGCGCGGCCCGGAGATCATCGTCGCTGGCGAGCAGCGTCGGTACTATTACCCGGCACAAGGGCTGGGGCGTACCGCGCGTATCCTCGACAACGAAGCGTCGGCAGACGTCGACTGGTTCACGGTGCAGAACACCCGCCTGGGCGTGCCCATCGTTGAATCCAGCATCGAGCGCCAGGCCTTCACCGACTACCTGCAAGGCCGGACCGGGTTGAGCGAACTGGCCGGCCACGTCGAAACCGCACCTCCCGCCGCGCAGCGACGCCAGACTCTGTACCGGGCTCCACTGCGGCACTTCGACGGCGCGTTCAACATCGGCTATCAGCAGTCGCTGGGGGGACCGGACGGCTTCGTGCTGTTCCAGGTTGCCGGCACGTACAGCGCCAACCTGTATATGACGCGGAACCTGTGGCTCACCGGCACGCTCAGCTACAACGCGTACAACAACTACGACAAGTTCAAATACGACGCGCCCAGTCGGTTGCCGCGGGTGCGCACCAACATCCGCCGCTACATGACCACCGAAGACCTGACCGTGCCGAACCTGCAGCTGACCGGCACCCGGCAGCTCGGCCGCGACCTATATGGCATGGCATACGCGGGTCTGCTGGAGTCCATGTACGGCGGCGTGGGTGGCGAAGTGCTGTATCGACCGCTCGACGAGCGTTGGGCCATCGGCGTGGAGGCGAACTGGGTGAAGCAGCGCGATTTCGACCAGCGCTTCAGCTTCCGCGACTACAGCGCAGCCACTGGCCATGCCAGCTTCTACTACATGTGGGGCCAAGAGCGGCGCGTAGTGAGCGCGATCAGCGCGGGGCGCTACCTGGCCAAGGACTGGGGCGCCACTCTGGCGGTGTCGCGCGCGTTTGACAACGGCGTCACCATGGGTGCCTACGCGACCAAGACAGATGTCTCTTCCAAGGATTTCGGCGAAGGGAGCTTCGACAAAGGCATCTACGTTTCGGTCCCGTTCGACTTCATGTTGCCGCGATCAACACGCGCACGTGCGAATTTTGCCTGGAACCCCTTGTATCGAGATGGGGGCGCGCGCGTTGGACACGCCTACGGCCTTTACCAAACGACTTCTGAGCGAGATCCAGAGTTCCTCTTCAACAACCTTGATTTTGTGGACCATTGACTTAGCAGGATAACTGCAGGCCAGGATGCTATGCCCGTCGCCGGGCGGACTGATGTCCGCACGACAACGAAATCTGTGGCGGCTGCGTAAGCTCCCCCGTCAAGCAGACATTTCTAAAGTAGAGCTTCTGGCGTGAGCGGTACGGCACTCGACGGGGCTCACGCCGCTGACCGAGTCATGTGGACGAATCTCGTTGTAATCGATCATCCACCAATGCGCTGCCTCACGTACGCCCTCAAGGCGTGCGAAGAGGTGCTGGTCCAGCACCACCTCACGGATAGTGCGGTTGAAGCGTTCGATGAAGGCGTTCTGGTTGGGCTTGCCAAGTTGGATGTATCGCAGCGCCACGCCACGCCGCTGAGTTTGGCCCACTGGGTAAATGCTTCGCCCAGGAACTCAGGGCCATTGTCCGACCGTAGAACCTGCGGTAATCCGTGATCACGTTTGAGCTGCTCGAACACGCGCACCAAGCGACCAGAGTTGAGTGATGTATCCACCTCAATATGCAGCACCTCGCGGTTGAAGTCGTCGACCACATTGAACGTTCGGATTCGTTTGCCACAGGCCAACGCGTCACTCATGAAGTCCATGGACCAGACGGTATCTGGATGCCTGGGAACATTCAGCGGCACCCGCTCGCGCTTTGGCAGACGGCGCTTGGCCGCTCTTCTCAGGTTGAGCTTCATCGCCTTGTGTACCCGATAGATCCGCTTCGGATTCCAGTCCGGTCGCTTCTTGCGGAGTTGATCGCTGCACTTCCAGAAACCTCGACTGGGCCGCTCCTCGACCAGCCTGGCCAATGCCGAGATCAACTCCGCACGCGCACGGTCCAGCCCAGGGGCGGCGCATACCAGGCCGCACGAGACAAACCCACGTAACCGCAGGACCGGCTCAGGGGGCGCGCGTGCACCTCGGTGAGGAAACGCACTGCCTCACGCTTCTGACCCGGCCCTAAAGTTTTTTTGCGATCAGATCCTTCAGCACCGAGTTGTCCAGGGCCATTTCCGCATACATGCGCTTGAGCTTAGCGTTCTCAGCTTCGAGGTCCTTGACTCGACGAAGCCCGGACGCCTCAAGCCCGCCGCAGTTGCTCTTCCACTGGTAATACGTCGCCGCTGATGCCGGCCTGGCAACATAGATCCTTCACCGCAAGCCCGGCATCGCCCTGCTTGAGGATCGTGATGATCTGCGTCTCGGTGAATTTTGACGTGCGCATGCAACCTCCTGGCTGGTTAAAGATGCCAGAAAGTTCTACTTATCGGGTGTCTGGCTGCCGCGGGAGCTTACGGCTGCACGTATCTGACCTGGCCATTCAACAATGCAGCCATGTGCGCTTGCCTGCACCCATGCGGTCATGCCGGGCCAGATACACCCCGAACGTAGCGGCCAACAAGTTTCTCGTACTGCCCGAGTATGCGCGGCCAGGTAAACTCACTCTCAAAGCGTGCAAAGCTACCGCTTCGCATTCTTTCGAGCCGCGCCTTATCAGTTAACACGGAATCAAATAGACCGCACAACTCATCTGAGTCTCTAAAGTAAAGCGCCGACTCACCAGCCACCCATCGATTGAATCTATTGTCATGGGCAATAACGGCGTTTCCAGCCGCCATGGATTCGACCAACGAGGGGTTCGTGCCTCCAACCTGGTGGCCGTGCACATAGAGAATTGATGCGGCGCGAAGCGTCTCGACGACATTCTTGTCGTAGATCGCGCCTACGAACATCACCTCTTGGCTTGCCACACCCAAGACGCGACGATGATAGGCTACCGTAGCGTCGTAGTTACCGAGCACCACCAATTTGACGAACCTATCGCGACGGGAAAACGCCTCTACGATCTCAAGGAGAGAGTTCTCCGGCTCGGGACGGGCCACCACCGTAACAAAATCGACATCCGAGAGCCCTAATCGCTCCAGAATGGATGAATCGATCTCCGCGACTGGATCCGCGCCGTAAGCAATCGTTGTGATCTTTTTGTCCGACACCCGCGTCTCAAGGTGAGCCCGTATTTCAGGATGATCCGCAATCAAGTGCGTGCCCAGCCAACATCCGGCACGTTCGTTTAGCCAAAACCAACACTTGGCAAACCTTCCCCACTTTGCCCTCGACCACTCAATCCCATCCATATTTATGAGATTCGGAACTCCCTTCAGCCGAAGCAGAAGGGTGAAGGCTGCAGTGTTGTAGCCCAACGTGAGACAGGGCTCCCCCGAAGACGCCGCGTGCAAGGTGGCCTTCCAGTCAAAGATGATTGTCCCACGGGGCCCAGGAGCTGATACGGGTATATGGACTCTATCTACACCCTGCCACACATCGTGCCAGACTGCCCCTTCCCCTTGCTCTTGGCAGTAAACCGTCACCCGCCAGCCCCGCAAGGCGAGGTAGACCGCGAGCTTCTCGGCAAAGGTTTCAAAGCCACCATGCGCCGCGGGAATTCCACGTATCCCCAGTATTCTGATACTACTCACTTTCACAACCACCTCATTAAGCCAATGCCTTACGATAGGCCTCAATCGTGCGCGTGCCAATATCGGCCCAGGCAAAATTCGCCTTCATGAGCTGATGTCCCCGTCGTGCAATCAGATCGCGACTCGGAGAGCACAAAGCCTCCACCAGCCTATCGGCCAACGCACCTGCCTCGCCGGATGGAAACATCAACCCATTTTGACCGTCCACAACAATCTCGGCCATACCTGGCAAGTCAGAGGTAACAACAAGGCGCTCGTGACTCATTGCCATCAATAGCACCCCACTCTGATAGATCTTCCGATACGGCAGAGCAACAACCTCAGCAGACTTGTAGTACAACTCTGCCTCCACATCTGAAATGTAGCGTATGTCCAGGTGTACGTTGCCCGACAAACCAAGCTCATTGATGAGGCCAAGGTACTGCGAAAAATCGTCCTTCCACACCTTGCCTGCTATGACGAGCAGAGCATTCGGTACAACCTCCACCACCAGCTTGAAGGCCGACAAAAGTAGGTCCAGTCCCTTCACAGCCTTGATCTGTCCAAAGAACAGAACGACTCGTGCCGAATCCTCAAGGCCAAGAGAAGATTTCGCCTCCGCCCGGCTAGCATTGGACCGGAGGGAGTCAAGGTAGTTTCCATGCGGAACGATGTCTACCAAATCAACGCATACGCCTAGCTTCTCTACGACCTCTGAGTGGCTGACCTGGTTATGGACAATCACTCTATTCGCAGCAGCGTAGATCCGGCGAGCGTGCGCAACGCTTCCTGAACCAGAAAAGCTCTCAACATCATGGGCAGTAATTACCAACTGGAAGCCCAGAGCCTTTACCAAGCCTACTGTGGCGAGCTCCATGAATCCACAATGGAAAAAATGCAGATGAACAACTTCGCAGCGCTCGCGCCTGGCATCCAACAGACTCAACAGCAACCCCGACAGATACCGGCCCGCTCGCAGAATTTTGTTGGAGGACCCGAAAATGCCCTTGAACAAAAGCTTGCACTCGAAAGGGAGCCGTTCAGGTACGGTGGTAACATCAGACGTATATAGAATCGGATTGGATCCAGCAACATGCAAGCCCTTGCACAGGCCAAAGTCGTAGTAGTCCATCCCGCCATGCCCACCAACAGGCTCTATAACTGCAATTCGCATCGAAGCATCCGAATAAACATGACCAAGTCAAAACTGGAAAGACTGAGGCTACTTTACTTTCACCTTAAGAAGCCCCGACGCCAGCGCAATACCAACACATATTACGCTTCCCCAAATCAATCCAATCATCTGCGCCGATACTCCGGACGTGACGATCTTTGTCATATACTCAATCATTATGATATAAACCAGAATACCAAGAAGTGGGCTCAGCCTCGAAAGACACCAACAATACAGCTGCCTCACGCAGAATCCAAAAGTCACACACCCAGCCACAATGCCGGGATATCTGAAGTTGACGAATAAATCCCCCATAATAGTAGGCGGAATCCCAAACCCTTCAAACTCGATCCCCACTACACTTTTTAGCCAACTCTGGTAGTCCACCTGTTTGCCCGGCATGATGGTTGCAACGTCCATTAACAACGTACGCCCCCACATTGCCCCGTCAATTGACGAGAAGGCGGTAAATACCTTTTCTAGATTTGAGGTGTATATTACACTCCGATACATCACTGCAATTGCGAAGGAAGCCGTCGTCTCACTGTCCGGATTTCTAAGCAACTCGAACACACTGACGAAGACCAGGAGGAGTCCGGCGAGCAGAAATGATTTCAGCGGACTCATCCTTTTCAGCAAGTAATGCCTTGCCATAAGAATGTACAGCAGCATCCAGATTACGTAACGGCGGGATCCCGTACCCGTAAGCAATGCGCCAATGACAACGAATGCGATCACACACGCGACAAAGTTTATATCAAGGCCGCCTGCACGACTTGCGAACCTACGCATGAAGAGCAAAAAAACGCCGTATGCGCCCGCCGTCATGAGATAAAGGAAGTATCCGTTACCTGATACCGACAACGCTGCAACACGTGCGGCCTCCTTCTCTGGCGCGAGAAGCGGCACACCACCTGCCCTGAAGAAGTATGCAACCCCGGCAGCAAGTGAAACTAACAATAGAGCGCAAGCCACCAGCTTCAGGCCCGGGTATCGTCCAGGCAGCACCCGAATTCGCGCAAGGTCCGGATCAGGTGAAACGACCCGTGATACTAAGAATCCGGCGTTAATCGACACGTACCCAGTAATGACGACCCAGAACAGTGACTCGTAGCCTCCGTAGACTACGTCCGGGAAGAACACCATCAACGAAACGGGTCCAATACCGACTAGGGCTAGAAAGTAACCGTTGATAATGAATTCAGGTTGAAATACATCTTTTGGTTTAAATAAAACATAGGGGAGTATGTAAATCAGAAGCGCGATTGTTGCGTACCACATTACAGGCCCCACCACGAACAACACTTATTGAGACAGCACTTACGCCGCATGGTCAAGTAGTTCCTTGAACACGTGATCAATACGTGCGGCCGAGGCGCGAATCAGATCCGCGTTAGGGATACTCATGTCGATGTCACCGTTCGCCAACTCATCCCTCCCCCATGCTCGCCAAGGCTCTTGAACGTGCTGACAAAATTTCCTGTTCTTGTTTGAATAATTGAACAGCACGTAAGGAACTCCCACGATGTGTGCGACAACTCCCACATGGAGCCGGGAGGAAATGACGCAGCGACTTCGTGCTATCACAGCAATTGCACTGGCAACGTTATTGCCAGAGACGACAGCGCCGAGGGTGCCGCTATTCTCGAGATGTTCCTTTGCTCGTTCGCTCACACAGGAATCTACCTCACCATCTGCCACCAGAATCGTCACGAGTTCACCCTGCCCCCGACGCCTCGCTTCAGCGACCGCCAAACGGCAGAGACCAGTATTAATTTCGCTTGCGAGCGCTGCGGGAAAGTATCTTGTCAGATCCCGAAGACAAACCAGCACTCCGCTGCGCGCATCCACAGGAACTATCTCCGGCTCGATGCCCGCCGCCATATCAGGCACCAGTGACAATCGCGCACCCCCTTTAGGGCGCAACGCTTGGATGGCAGCGAGAGAGATCGGATCCCGCAGATAAATGTCCCTCGCGATGATCGTGGCGAGACGAAGGCAGAGCCGAGTCTTCCAATGGCGCTGACTGTCAACGCCTATTCCAAGATATGCCACCCGCAAGCCAAGCATGCGCGCAACAAGCAGGTACTTGACGCCCCCGGTACCCCCTTCATCCATAAAGCATGTTCCGCCGCCCCAGAAAGCAAGATCACATTTCCTACAGGCCTTGGCAAAGGCTGCCAATCCGGCAGGCACAATATCTATCGACGCGAATGGAAACTCCCGATCCAGAAACTCCCTGAGCTTTTCCCGGTTGCCGTAGGTGAACACGCGCGCATCTGATCCTGCGCCAATGATCCTCTCCAAGATGCTCTTCAGCATAAGAAGATCTCCAAAATTTTCGCCGTAGTACCCAACTATCAGCTTGGATCGCGCTTGATTCATCGCCAAAACCTCAGATAGAACAGCACAGAATAGAACATTGCCAAACACGCCTCACCCACGATCATCGCCAGCGCAAACGCCGCTAGCGGATGCTCGCGCAGTGCCACGCAGACAACTACTTGAATACAGACGGCAAACAGTGATGCGACAACCTTGCGCCTGATGAACTGATCAGTTAGAAGAGTGGCGCCGAGTGCAGTGGAGAAAAACTTGAATGGAACGGCCAATGCAACCCACCTCAGAACCTCCCACGTCTGCGCGGCCTTATCCGCGAACGCGATGTTCAGAAAGTAGGGAGCCAAGCAGAAAATCAGAACCACCATCAAAATGCCACATGCGAAAGCCAGCCCTGCGCCAAAAAGAGGCATGCGAGCGGCCGGAGGGGAAGGCTGCACCAAGTGATACTTCGGCAGGAGCAACACTCCAAAAACGGTGTTAGGAAGGAGATAAACGGCAGCGACCACGGTCATGGTCAGTGCAAAGTAGCCAGTAGCCTCAATGCCGAACAGAGCTGAAGAGAGCGCCACCAGTATCTGCAACTGCGCCACGTTCACAACCGCATTGAGACTGAACGGCACAGAGTCTTTTGCAAGCATTTTCATGCCCATGAGCGTACCGGGCCCAGGCGCTAAAACCACACCTCGAAGCGACGTCACGCCATGTCCGGCCAGAACCACGCACGAGGCAGCCGCGATACCAACGCTTATGCCCATCAAGCCTTGATTGAACTGAACTGCCAGGCATACGGCAAGAAGGCGGAGCGCCGGCAGACCTATTTGTGCGCCGGAAAGGGCAGCGGAACTCTTGTCACTCTGTGCTTTGGAAACACTCAGTGATTGAGCAGCCGCAGCTATACAGAACGTGCAAAGCAGTGCTGTAGCGAGAGCGTTTCCGTGCCCAATGACGACGATAGTGAAACTCACGATAGCTGCCACAAAGCTTAATGCAAAAGCCGTGAATGCAGCCACCTGGAGATCCCCTCCAACCTCACCTCTGATCCTTCGCCGCAGAACCAAACTGGATACGCCGGCTGACGCCAAGGGAGCAGTCATAGCCATGACTGCATTGACCAGGGAAAAGAAGCCAAAATCCCCGGCGGACAGGTGGCGCGCCAACACAACCTGGAGCAGCAGCGTCAACCCCGCCGCACCGATCACTGAGATAAAGGCCAGAAGAGGCTTCAACTTCGCACCTGTCAGTTCAGCATATAGCTCAGTTCTTTGACTTGTATTCGTAGTAACCGTAGCTGTAGTACCCAGCTGCCCGTCGCTCTACGGCGTTGAAGATTGCACCCTTCAGCTTGACGCCGTTCTGTTCGAAACGTCGTTTCGCCAGCGCAAGCTCTTTGGGTTGATTTAAACCAAACCTAGCCACGAGCAAGCAAGTTCCGGCATGGTGGGCGATAACAGCGGCATCGGTCACTGCAAGGATCGGAGGCGTATCTACGATAACGAGGTCATAGTCCTGCGCAGCCCGTGTGAGAAGTGCCGTGAAGTTCTCATGCATAAGGAGTTCCGACGGATTCGGAGGAATGGCGCCTCGGGGAATGTAGTGGAGTTCGCCTATGCCATCCACAGTTGCACGCACCTCCTCAAATGTCGCCCTGCCCACCAGAAGATCGGAAAGCCCTGGCGACTGCCTGCCACCCAACGCTTTATGCAGCGTTCCTTTGCGCATATCAGCGTCCACTACGAGCACGCGCTGTCCCGCCTGCGCGATGACGGCAGCCAGATTGGAGGACACGAATGTCTTGCCGGCGTTGGGGCTGGAGCCCGAGATAAGCACAATGTTGTTCTTTGCCTCGAGCCTCGCAAAGTGCAAGCTGGTCCGCAGACTGCGTACGGCTTCAATAGCCAAGTCAGCCGGATCCTTCAATGCAAGCAGATGTATTCTTCCGTCGGCCTTGAAGCTATCACGAACAGAGTCCCCAGCTTGCGCGGCACTTGCAGGGATCGATGCGTAGACGGAAAGTCCAATTTCCTCAATCTCGGAAGGATCCTCGACCCCTCGATTCAGCACGCGGCGCACATAGACTCCGCCAATGGACAGAATCAAGCCAAGCACTCCACCGATCAGCACGATGGCAAGCTTGTTGGGCCTCACCGGCTCTGCAGCGTCTACTTCTGCTGCATCTACGATGCGAACATTTCCGACAGTGCCGGCCCGAGCAACTTCAAGCTGCTGGGCCTGATTAAGCATGACCGTATACATTTCGTTGCTGACCTGCAAATCGCGGGTCAGCCTCAAAAGCTCTTGCTGAGCTTCAGGCAACTGTTTTACCTGGCCCTGAAATCCGTTCTTCCGGCCTTGGAGCTCACCAATCTGTGTGAGAAGCGCACGGTATGCAGGATGGTCCCGAGTGAATTTCCGGTCCATATCCGCCTGCTGGAGGCGGAGCTGCTGGATGCTGGTTTCGACTGCGACTTCCTGCTCCAAAAGGCCTTTGGTTTGGAGGCTGATATCAACAGTGTTTGCGCGAAGCTGGTATGCGCTAAGCGCCTTCTGGGCACTATCGACCTGCGCGCGAATGCTCGGCAGCTGCTCCTTTACAAAAATCAGCTGGGCGGACGCCTCGGCAGAATTCCGATCAACATTCTGCCTGACATAGGCCTCCGCTACCTTCTGCAGAAAAGCCTGAGCGACGGCAGGATCAGCATCTTCGTAGGTCAGGGCCAGAATTCCCGACTCCTTGCCAACCTCATTTACGGAGACCTTTTCCCGAAGCTCGTTAATGACCGCCAGTTGCCGTTTTTTGATGACAGTAAAGCGCGTCCCCGCTCTCGCCTGAATGCGCCCAACCTGAAGAGTGATTCCACCTCTCCGCACAACGTCGCCAACTTTGGCTTTAGCCAATGCGTTTGAGTCAGCATCGAGGAGTGTGTAAGTCCCATTCTCAGCCACCAGGACTTCCAGCTTCTCCCCCAAGAGCTTTCGGGGAACCTCCAGCTTTATGATGTCAAGCTTCTCGCCACCCCACGCGAAGCTTGAAAGGCCAGCCACGACCGGACCAAGGCGTTCCGTGTGGGCCTCCTCTGCGCCCCGGGCGATGTAATCACCAATGAGAGGGAAAGTGCGTGGTCGCGCCTCGATATCTAGCTTGAGGGCGTCCACCGCACTACCAATCACTGCGCGAGACTTTATCAAGGCAATTTCTGTCGTCGATTCGCCAGCTCCACCACCGAGGCCAAGAGAATCACTGATACCTGACAAGCCAGGTATCGACGGCATCTTTGCTTCCACTTGAACAATTGCGTCGGATCGGTAGATCGGAGTCGCAAGGATTGCAACAACAACGGCCACCGAGAGAAAGGCAGAAGTGGAGCCGAGAATCCACCACTTGTGATCCATGAGCGTGCCAAGTAGTTGGCGCAGGTCGACTACATTGCTTTCGTCTTGGACAGTGGATCGCGAATCAGTTGTCATGATAGGGACGCATCAATACAAAGAAGGAATGGGATTACGCAAGTTGCGGGTAGACTGGTTAGACGCGGCGGGCCCAGCCTTCCACCCCTTGAGCCATCAGCCGGTACACGTGTTCAAACGCCGGACGCTGCTGACGGTAGGGATCGGGAATCTCGCATTCTTCGTTCCACTTGCCGAGCAGGAACGACTTGCCGGAGACCTCCGGCGCGATCTCCATGATCCGCTTCAGATGCTTCTTCTCCATCACAAGGATCAGATCGGCAGCGGATAGGATCTGTGGCGTGACCTGACGGGCACGATGCGCGCTCCCGTCCAGCCCACGCTCGACAAGCAACTCCTGCGCCGTGGCATCGATGCCATGGTTGACCAAGGCACCCAGACCGGCCGAGGTGACCTCGATCCCCTTCCCAGTCAGCGCGTCGCGCATCATTACTTCGGCAGAAGGGCTGCGGCAGATGTTTCCGATGCAGACAAAAAGAATATGCTTGAACACGCTACAAGTTCCGATATAGCCAACGTGATGGTATTGCTCCGCTGCAGAGGACACCATCCAATCGAACAGAATAACCGATCACCCTGCCCCGGCACGCCGGGCGCAGGCCATTACCTCGTTGTGGGACAGGGAAGACATTCGGAAGTGAGACAGAAGTCTCATGGCCAGAACGCCCCCACTTTGTTTAATACGCAGTCCTCTGCCCCAACACCTTCATCACCGTCAGCGCAATGATCCGCACATCCAGCAATGGACTCCACCGACGGATGTAATCGATGTCGTACTGCACGCGCTTCTTCATCTGGCGCAACTGGGGCGTCTCTCCACGCAGCCCGTGGACCTGCGCCCAGCCGGTGATGCCCGGCTTGACGTAGTGACGATGCATGTAGCGCTCAATCAGCCGCTCGTATTGATTGTTGTGCTGGACCGCATGCGGCCTCGGCCCAACGACCGACATGCTTCCACCCAGGACATTGAAGAACTGCGGCAGTTCATCAAGGCTGCTACGACGCAGGAAGGCACCAAAGCGGGTCACCCGCGGATCGTTGCGAGTAGCCTGCGTCACTTTGTCCGGCGCCTCGGCATGCACACGCATCGAGCGGAACTTGAGCATCCAGAATTCCTTGCCATCCAGCCCGTGGCGCCGCTGCCGGAACAGTATCGGCCCGGGCGAGCTCAGCTTGACCCCAAGCGCCAGGACGCCCAACAGGGGCGACAACAGGACCACGGCAATGCCAGCGACCAGAAAGTCCTCGACACGTTTGATGATGAGGAACCGCGGCTCCACCACGCCTTGCCGCACGCCGATCATCGGCACGTTACCGACCTGATGCACACCTGGATTAAGCGCCCCCAAGCCAGTGGTATCCGGCACGAGCCGCACCTGCACGGGGTAGCGCTCCAGCAACCGGAGCACGTCTTTCAACCGCGCACGTCCACCCAGCGGAAGCGACACCCATATCTGCTCGATCTGGCCGCGATGAGCGTCGAGATAGGCCTCAAGGCCATCCAGATCACCTAGACGCCGTGGCGCATCGGCCCCCTCTCTGCGCAGCGCAATGTCATCGGGACCTGCGAAGTAGCCGATCACCTCTTTGCCAATTTCCGGGCGACTGCGCAGCAACCGATGCACCTTCAATGCCGGTGCAC